>ERZ650306.724-NODE-724-length-20139-cov-34.723910_pt1 | contig 20139 bp, 18 predicted proteins | sample MGYA00376242_ERZ650306 | MGnify/ENA primary metagenome ERZ650306 (study PRJEB26733, sample SAMN07839244) | wastewater metagenome | biome: urban; feature: wastewater treatment plant; material: waste water | place: USA: North Carolina | collected 2016-03-31 ... | reverse complement strand
CCACGGCAAACTGGCAGCTGTGGCGGTATGAACAGACCGAAGCCCTCCGGCAGGACGTGGTAAAGAAGCTGGCCCGCTACACCGGCAGGAGCGAAGCCGAGATCCGGCGGCTCATGCAGGAAGCGGCCACCCGGGCCATGGAAAACGAGGACGAGATCTACTACCACTACGGCAAGGAGCCCACACCCTTTTCCGAGAATGCCACCCTGCAGGCCCTGCTCAACGCTGGCTATCAGCAGACGGCGGGAACCTTCCACAACTTAACTGCCACCACGGCCAACACCGTCAGCGGCCAGTTTGAAGCCGCTCTTGACCGCGCCCATCTCAAGGTGAGCAGCGGTGCGTTCGACTACAAGAGCGCCGTCAAGAGCGCGGTGGACAGTCTGGCCGACACCATGAAGTACGTCACCTACCCCACCGGCCACACCGACACGCTGGAAGTTGCCGCCCGCCGGGCGGTGCTGACTGGTGTGAATCAGACCGGCGCAAAGCTGCAAGTGGCCCGGGCCGACGAGATGGGGGTGGAGTTCTTCGAGACCACGGCCCACGGCGGGGCCCGCCCTTCCCACGCTGAGTGGCAGGGCAGGCAGTTCCACCGGGGCGGCGCTGTGGACTACATGGGCAAGCATTACCCGGACTTCGAGGCCGCCACCGGCTACGGCACCGGCCGCATCCGCGCGCCGCTCGATGATGCGCTGCGGCCGCTGGCACGGCTGTGCGAGAAGTATACGGTGGAGCTGTCCAAGGCCTCGGACCGGCTGCTGCGCAAGCCGAAGGCCGAAGCCCACACGGCGCCGCTGCCGCGTCTGGCCCGGCTGTGTGGGGTGGGGGCGGGCTTCACCAGCACCCTGGCCCACGCGGGTGGGCCGCCGCTGATGATCTACCTGCTGACCCGCGGCCTGCCGCGGCAGGCCTTTGCGGCGACGTCGGTGTTCTTCTTTGCGGCGCTCAACCTGGCCAAGCTGCCGTTCTATCTGGGGCTGGACCTGTTCACCCGCGACACGCTGGTGATGTCCGCGATGCTGTTGCCGCTGGTGCCGGTGGGGGTGTGGACGGGGATGCGCCTGCTCCAGCGCATCCCGGAGCGGCCCTTCTATCTGCTGGCCACCGCAGCGCTGGGGCTGTCGGGACTCAAGCTGCTGTGGGACGCCGTGGCCGGATAGGCGGCGGGGGCGGGGCCTTCGAGCCAGCGCAGCAGGGTGATGAAGAGCTGGTCCGGGTCGGCCGGCTTGGGGATGAAGTCGTTCATGCCGGCATCAAAGCAGGCCTTGCGATCTTCGTCGAAGGTGTTGGCGGTCATCGCGACGATCGGCGCCCGGGCGCAGGGGCCGGGGCGGGCGCGGATGCTGCGGGTGGCGGTGAGCCCGTCCATGATCGGCATCTGGACGTCCATCAGGATCAGGTCGTAGGCGGTGTCGGCGGTCATCCGCACGGCTTCGGCGCCGTCGGGGGCGAGGTCGACCTGCAGGCCGAGCTCGTTGCGGAGCAGCTCGAGGCTGACTTCCTGATTCACCCAGTCGTCTTCCACCAGCAGCAGGCGGCGGTGGCCGTGCTCGGCGCGCAGCCGGCGTTCGGCTTCGGCGGCGGTCAGTTCGACCGGCGCTGCGCCGCTGGCGTCGCCGGGCAGCACGCCGACCCGCAGGGTGATCCAGAAGGTGCTCCCGTGGCCCGGTTCGCTCGTCACGCCGATGTCGCCGCCCATCAGCCGGGTGAGGCGGCGGCAGATGGCGAGGCCCAGCCCGGTGCCGCCGAAGCGCCGGGTGACGGAGCCGTCGGCCTGCTCGAAGGGGTTGAAGATGCGTTCCTGGTCGGCCGCGGTGATGCCGATCCCGCTGTCCTGCACCTCGATGTGGAGCAGGGCGCCGCTGGCGTGTGCGTCGGTGAGGCGGGCGCGGATGACGATCATCCCGGTGCTGGTGAACTTCACCGCGTTGCCGACGACGTGGGCGAGCACCTGCTGGATGCGCAGCGGATCGCCGATCAGCGGGCGGCCGGCGAGGTCGGGGTCGATGTCCAGCTGCAGGCCGAGGCCCTTGCCTTCCAGGCTGGCGCCGAGCAGGTCGATGGCCCGGTGGATGAGCTCGTCGATGGCGAAGCGGGTCTGCTCGATGGCGATCCGTTCGGCGTCGATGCGGGCGAGTTCGAGCACGTCGCCCAGCTGCTGGAGCAGGTGGGTGGCGGCGCTGGATATCTTGTCAAGGCGGTCGTGCTGGGCGGGATCGGTGTTGTTGCGGTGGAGCAGGTGGGTGAGGCCGATGATCGCGTGCATCGGGGTGCGCAGCTCGTGGCTCATGTTGGCGAGGAAGCTGCTCTTGGCCCGGTTGGCGGCTTCGGCGGCCTCCTTGGCCACCGAGAGGTCGGCGGTGCGGGCGGCGACGAGCTCCTCGAGGTGGTCGCGATGGCGGGTGAGCTCGGCCTCGGCGGCCTTGCGCTCGGAGATGTCACGCACGCTGGCGTAGAGGTAGTCGGTGCCGTCGGCGCTGACCAGGCTGGCGACCACCGCCACCGTGATCTCGCTGCCGTCCTTGCAGCGGTGGATGGATTCGAAGACATCCGAGCCGTTGGCCCACACCCGATTCCACAGGGCGCTCCAGCTGGCTTCGCTGATGTCCGGCGCGATCTCGGGCACGCGCAGGGTGAGCAGCGCCTCGGCCGGATAGCCGAGCAGCCGGCAGGCGGCGGGATTGACCCGCACGATGCGGGCGTCCGGCAGCACCCAGAAGGCGGCATCCGGCGATTTGTTGATGGAGATGGTGGCGAGGGCGAGCTCGCGGTTCTTGGCGGCGAGGTCGGCGGTCTGGCGATCCACCTGGCGCTGGATGATCCAGTTGCGCCCGGTTAGGCTCATGAAGAGGGCCTGCAGCAGGGTGGTGAACAGCAGGCCGGCGACGCCCACGGCCCAGGCGTTGAGGGAGCGCTGGGATTCGAGGTAGCGCTCGTCGGCGCTCACCTTGAGCAGCCATTCCCGGTCGCCGAAGGCGAGCTTGTGCTCCCACTGTTGCCCCGGCTTGCCGCTGCTCACGGGGGATTCGCCGTTGTCGAGGCGGCGCACGCTGCCCAGGGCGTAGGGATCGACGAGGGATATGTTGAGGCCGGTGGGCAGGGTGTCGCGCAGGGCGCGCTCGACCAGCTGCCCGACCTGGATGATGGCCACCGCAAAGCCCCGGAGCTGGGTGCTGCCAGGCTGCAGCACCGGCGCCAGGGTGAGCACCGCCACCTGGTTCTCCTGGACCAGCAGGATGGGGGCGGTGACGTAGATGCCGCTGCGCTGGCCGAGGGCCCGGTTGGCCGCATCCCAGCGGATCGCCTCGGAGGCGATGTCGAAGCCGATGGCGCGCTGGTTGCTTGCCGCCGGGGCGATGAGGGTGACCGGCACGTAGGTGTCGCGCTTGCCGGCGCGCTGCAGGATGCCGTCGATGCTCCGCTCGGTGATCTGGAAATCGGCGCGGCCGAGCTGACGGCCCATGGCGGCCTCGAAAGCAGCCCGGTCGGCATCGCGCACGAAGGTGTTGAAGCTGAGGGCGTGGAGATCGGGGTTGTTATGCAGGGGCGACCGGGTGAAGGCGTTGAAGCGGCTGTCGGAGAGGTCGGGCGTGACCTCGATGAAGCTGCGCAGGGACTGCAGGACTTCCCGGTGGCTCAGCAGGCGGTCGCTGATGCGCTGGTGGATGCGCAGGCCGTCGCTCTGCAGGTGGTGTTCGACCTCGCTGCGCTCCCAGTTCGCGGCGGCGTGGAAGGCCGCGGCGGCCATCGCCAGGGTGGCCGCGACGGGGATCACCATGCGCCGCCGCCGGGCCTGCCAGAGGGGATCGTTGGTGAGCAGGAAGCACAGGGTGAGCGGGGTGAAGGTGAGCACCCCGAAGGCGTCGCCGGCAAACCAGTTCCACCACGCGAAGGGCAGCGCCGGCCGGCTGAGCACGCCGGTGAGGAACAGGCTGAGGATGCCGATGGTGGCCGACACCAGACACGCCAGCGGGCCGCCCAGTAGCAGGAAGCGGAACACCGCGGTGGCGTTGTCGAGGGTGCGCCATTCGTCGCCCTGCCAGCGCTGGATCAGCGCCCGGCCCAGCCAGGCCTGGGCCGTTGCGCCGCTGGCGATGGCCATCGCGGCGATGGTGTCGGCGGTGCTCAGGGACGAATTGACATAAGCCAGCAGCAGGTGCAGCGCCATCGAACCGATCCACACCCCCGGCAGCGCCGGCACGCCCAGATAGAGCACCGCCGCCAGCGCCAGGCCGGCAGCGGGGAAGACGGGGCTGGCGTAGCCCCCCGCCACGGCCAGCCCAGTCGCCAGCCAGCCGAGGGCGATATACGCCAGGCTGATCAACAGGTTGTGCGTCACGGCGGTGGGAAAGGGCGAAGACGGAGGCATGGTCCGGATATGACGGGTTCGAACTGTCGACGGCGCGCCAGCATGAAGGCTTTATACGTGATTACAAAAAACCCGCTGTGCATTACTACCCACGGCGGAGCATGTTTCGCCACGGTGCGGCCGTGGTGATCAGCGGGTCAGCCGGCCGCCTCGCTTGCGGGTGCCGACGCCGGCCAGCGCGGCCAGCCCGGAGCTGCCGTGGGCATGACAGATGGCGCAGGCCAGCGCGTCGGCGGCGTCCGGAGAGGGGCTCGCCTCGAGGGCCAGCAGACGCTCGACCATGTGGCACACCTGCTCCTTGGCAGCCTTGCCGTGGCCGACCACCGCCTGCTTGACCTGCAGTGCGGTGTATTCGGCCACCGGCAGGTCGTGGGACACCGCGCCGCAGATCGCCGCGCCCCGGGCCTGACCCAGCAGCAGGGTGGATTGCGGATTGACGTTCACGAAGACGATCTCCACCGCCACCTGGTCGGGCTGGTAGGTGGTGATGACCTGGCGCACCCCGTCGAGGATCACCTTGAGGCGCTCGGGCAGGCTGCCTTCGCCGCTCTTGATGACGCCGCTGGCCACGTAGCGCAGCTGGCTGCCGAGGGTGTCGATGACGCCGAAGCCGGTGTGGCGCAGGCCCGGGTCGATGCCAAGGATGCGCGTGGCGACGCTGGTGGAGGCGGCGGGGGCGCTCATTTGCGGGCCAGCCAGACGCCGAACACGGTGATGCCCATGCCCACCAGCGCGAGGCCGGTGAGGGTCTCGCCAAAGGCCGCCCAGGCGATGAGGGCGGTGGTGGGCGGGGTGAGGTAGAAAAGGCTCGCCACATTGACCGCGCTGCCGCTGCGGATCAGCAGGTTGAGCAGGCTGATGGCGCCCACCGACAGCACCAGCACCAGCCACAGCAGCGCAAAGACGAACTGGCCGGACCAGTCGATCACCATGGTTTCGGTGCTGGCGGCAAACAGGCTGCTCACCACAAGGCAGGGCACGAACTGGATCACCGCGCCGGTGCGCAGGTCGAAGCTGGGGCAGAAGCGCTTCTGGTAGAGGGTGCCGGCGGTGATGCCGGCCAGCGCCAGCAGGGCCGGGACGAGCATGGCCTGAAGGCCGTTGCCACCGGCGACCGCCACCACCTTGCTCGACACCACCAGCCCGACGCCGCCAAAGCCCAGCACCAGCCCGGCCCACTGGCGTGGCAGCACGCGCTCGCCCAGTAGCAGCCCGGCGCCGAGCGCGGTGAGCAGCGGCTGCAGCCCGACCACCAGCGAGGTGATCCCCGCCGGCAGGCCCTGGTGGATGGCCGAGAACACGCCGCCCAGGTAGAGCGCATGCACCAGCAGCCCGGTGATGCCGATGTGCAGCCACTGGCGGGGCGCCGCCGGCCACGGGGCGCGGGTGGCGAGGGCGACGAGGCCCATCAGCCCGATCACCAGCCCGTAGCGCACGCACAGGAAGGTGATGGGCTCGGCGTAGGGCAGGCCGTACTTGGCGCCGATGAAGCCGGTGCTCCACAGCAGGACGAACAGGAGGGGATAGAAGCGGGTCACGACGGATGGCGATGGGGGCGTGGGGCGGGCGGTGGGGCCCGCCGGGCGGCGGCGGTCAGGCGCCCGGGTGCTTGGCGCGGTAGATGCGGGTGGAGGCGGAGACGATGATCTGGACGTCTTCGGGCGGAATGTCGGGGAGCTGGTCACGCACCACCCGGTAGGCCAGGTGCTCGAGGGTCTGGCCGTTCCAGGCGTTGGTCGGGTCGAAGAAGGGCTCGATGATGAGGTAGGCCTTGTCGACCAGTTCGCGCAGGGAGAGGTTCTTGCGACGTTCGGGGGTGATGCTCATGGCGTGGCTCCGGGGCAGACGACGATGGATGATAACCCGCGGCTCAGGCCGGGTCGGGCCTGCGCGCGGGCGGTGCATACCAGTTATCGGGCGCAACGCGTTTTTCTGTTGCCGGATCGGCGATGTAGTGGGGCGACATGATCTGCACGCCGTATTCGTTGAAGACATCCTGGACGTTGGCGTGGAGGCGCGACAGCAGCTGCGCCCGCGGCTCGGCGCCGACCGGGGTGGCGTGCACCACCAGGCAGTATTCGGGGTAGAAATCCGACAGGGCTGTCTGGAAGATGCGCGGGGCCGGGTCGGCGGAAATGCCGGGGGTGCGTCGGGCGGCTTCGACGAGCATCGCCTCGACCTGCCGCCACGGGGTGTCGTAGCCGATGGTGACGGTGGTGTCGAGCATGAAGCCGCGCCCGCCCTGGGTGCGCGAGTAGTTGCGGGTGGCGTTGCCGACGATCAGCGAGTTGGGCAGGGTGATCTCGGCGCCGCGGCCGGTGCGCAGGCGGGTGTTGAACAGGCTGATGGCGACGACGGTGCCTTCGTGGTCGCCGATGCGCACGTATTCGCCAGTGCGCAGGGTGCGCGAGTACATCAGAATGAGCCCGGCGGCGCCCTGGCCCACGATGCTCGACGCGCCCAGCGACACCATCAGGCCGATCAGCACCGACATGCCCTTGAAGGCCTCGGTCTGGGCGCCGGGCAGGTAGGGGTAGGCCATCACCAGCGCGAAGATCCAGATCAGGATGTTGGTGATCTTGCGGGTCGGCTCCACCGTGTCCTTGTCGAGCCAGCCCAGGCCCGTGTTGTTGCCGGCCGCGTGGTCGAACACCGGCTTGAGCAGCCCCACCACGGCCCGGGCGACCAGGAACATCAGCAGCGCGATGAGCAGGTTGGGCAGGGTCTGCAGGATGCCGACGCCGAGCCTTCCCAGCACGCCCAGCAGGTAGTCGTCGAGGTTCTCGCCCCACGCCCGGGTGTACGGAAAGCGTGCCAGGATGCGGGCCAGCCAGGTGTAGGCGAGCAGGGCCGCAAGCAGCCAGAACAGCGCCCGCGAGAGCCAGCCCACGGCGGCGAGGATGCGGTCGCGGCGGATCAGCTCGGTGCCGCCCAGCTTGAGCCGCTCGGCCCGGGCGTCAATGGCGGCGGCGAGGCGTCGGGTGATCCACGCCTGCAGCCGGCCGAGCAGGTAGAGCAGGGTGATGAACACCAGCGTCGCTCCGGCCGATACCGCCAGCCCCTCGGCCAGACTGCGGCTGTCGCGGCTCTCGCGGGATTCGGCGACCACGGTGCGCAGCACAGCGACGGTCTTGTCGGTGAGGGTGGCGAGGGTCTCGCCGGCGAGCTTGTCGGTGTCGTCGGGGGTGAGCACGAAGGCCAGTTGGCCGTCGATCAGGAGGATGTTGCCCACCGCGTTGGGCTGCACGACCACGTCGTCGCTGGTGGCCCGTTCGAGGATCGCGCTGATCGTCGCCTGCCCCCGCTCGGCCCGCTGATGGGGGGTGGCGCCCAGGAGCCGGGCGCGAAAGCGCACGATCGTGCGGTTCATCAGGATCAGGTCGGCCTCTTCGACCGCCGGGGCGTCGGCGACCGGTGCCGGTGCTGGAGCTGGCGCGGGTGCGGCCGGCGGCGGCGCAGCCTGTCGGGCGGCCTGGGCGCCGGGGGCGAGGATCAGCACCAGCGCCGCGCAGATCGCCAGCACAAGGCGGATCAGGCTGCAGGAAAGCGGGTTGGGGCGCAGGGGGGCGGATGGCATGGCGGAGGCCTCGCGCTTGGGTCGGGTGGGCAGGCTAGCCGGGATTGATCGGGAATGCCCCGACATCATAGCCGTGCGGAGGGGGTTCGGCGGCGGGCGCCGACATCCCGCTTGTGTCGCGGGGCGAATTCGGCGAAAACGTCGCAGGTTGCCCCCGTCGATCGCGCCGGGGGCGCCCATGTCCAACAAGGAGCCCCCGATGCGCTACTGGCTGATGAAATCCGAACCCGACGACGTCTCCATCGACGACCTGGCCCAGCGCCCCGAGCAGACGGTGCCCTGGTACGGCGTGCGCAACTACCAGGCGCGCAACTTCATGCGCGACGGCATGCAGGTGGGCGACGGGGTGCTGTTCTACCACTCCGGCTGCGCCGAGCCGGGCATCGCCGGCATCGCCAAGGTGGCGAGCAGCGCCTACCCGGACGCCACCCAGTTCGATCCGGCCAGCAAGTATTTCGATCCTAAATCCACGCCCGAAAACCCCCGCTGGGTGCACGTGGACGTGGCTTTCGTGCGCAAGACCCGGCTCGTGGGTTTGCCCGAATTGCGCAGCCACCCGGAACTCGAGAACATGCGCGTCCTCGCCCGCGGCAACCGGCTGTCGATCACGCCGGTCGAGCCGGCCGAATGGCGCTTCATCGTCGGGCAACTGCTCGGCGTAACGGATCTTCAGGACTGGAAATGAACATCGGAATCGAATGGCTGGCCGCCTATCTCGCGCTGGGCGCCTTCGTCGGCTTTTTTGCGGGCCTGCTCGGCGTGGGCGGTGGCGCAATCATGGTGCCGATGCTCACCACGCTGTTCGCAGCCCAGGGTTTTCCGAAGGAGCACATGGTGCATCTGGCGCTGGGCACCTCGATGGCCGGCATCGTGGTCACCTCGATCTCCAGCCTGCGCGCCCACCACGCCCACGGCGCGGTGCGCTGGGACATCGTCAAGGGCATCGCCCCGGGCGTGCTGGCGGGCACCTTTGCCGGCACCTTCGTGGCGTCCCGCGCGCCCACCCAGCCGCTGGCGATCTTTTTTGCGTGCTTCACCGCCTATGTGGCGGTGCAGATGATCCTCAACGTGAAACCCAAGCCGACCCGCGAACTGCCGGGTACCGCCGGCCTGATCGGCGTGGGCGGCGTGATCGGCGCGATCTCGTCGTTGGTGGCGATCGGTGGCGGCTCGCTGTCGGTGCCCTTCATGACGTGGTGCAACGTCAAGGTGCACAACGCCATCGGCACCTCGGCCGCCATCGGCCTGCCCATCGCCCTGGCCGGCGCGCTGGGTTATCTGATCAATGGCTGGTCGGTGCAGGGCCTGCCCGAGTGGTCGGTGGGTTTTGTCTACCTGCCGGCGCTGGTGCTGCTGAGCCTGCTCTCGAGCCTCACCGCGCCCATCGGCGCCCGGCTGGCCCACCGGCTGCCAGTGGCGACGCTGAAGAAGATCTTTGCCGGCGTGCTGGTGCTGCTGTCGGCCAAGATGCTGCACACGGTGCTGGGGAGCTGAACGCCTAAAGTGGGCGGGTTTCTGTCCGTGAACCCTCCGACCTATACCGTTCGGGTGGTTCCATGTCCGCAGCCAATGTCCGCCTCCAGCTCCAGTTCGATCTCGAACTGGCCGTCCCCGCATCCGTGGCCGCCCTCGACCACGCGCGGCTTTGCCAGAAGCTGGCTGAACTGCTGGGCCCGACGGTGATCCAGGGCCTGCCGGTAATCGCTGGCAAGCAGCTGGCCAAGGCCGAGGTGCGGGTCGTCAAGCACCACCACCGGCTCGACGCCGTGGCGAGGGCGGTCGCCCGCATCGAGCCGGCGCGCATCGTCGAGGCCGCGCCCCATCTCACCGACGCCGAGGTGGCAACCCTGGCCGCCCGCGCCGCCGCCCGGCTGCCCGCTGCCGAGGCGGACCAGGCGGGCTACCTGCGCAGCCAGGCCCTGGCCCTCGTCAATGAATACCGGCTGGTGGGTTGCCGGGTGGATGCGCTGCTATCGAACGGCAAGCCGACCCAGATCGAGGGCAAGCTCAACCTCACCAACGGGCATATCTTTCTGGATGCGTCCCATCGCCAGACGCGCCTGCAACAGGCCCAGGGCCCGCTGCGGGTGGCGGTGGGCGAAACCGACGTGGTGCTGGCTGCGGAATGCTCCGGCCACACCCTCACCGGCCCGGTGCTCGACGTGGCGGTGAAGCAGCTGGTGCCCCACCGGGCCGCGCTGCTCGCCCGCTGGCAGGCGGGCTGACGAGGGGCTTCAGCGCCCCTTGAACACCGGCGAACGTTTGCCCAGGAAGGCGTCCAGGCCTTCCTTGTAGTCGTCGGTGGCGAGGAAGTCGAAGGCGGCGCGCTTTTCTTCGGCCGTGAGGGGCGTGCCCTTCATCAGGCGATGCACCCACTGCTTGTGCCAGCGGGCCACCAGCGGCGCGCCCTTCACGATGCGGCCGGCGGTGGCGAGGGCTTCCTTCTCGACCTCTTCGTCGTCCACCACCCGGGTCAGCAGGCCCTTGGCGAGCGCCTCGCGGGCGTTGAGGATGCGGCCTTCGAGCAGGATCTCGAGCAGCACCGCGGGGCCGACGAGTTCCAGCAGGCCGGCCATCTCGCCCGGATACATCGAAAAGCCCAGCTTGTTGATCGGCGCGCCGAAGCGGCTCGATTCGCCGGCGATGCGGATGTCGCAGCAGCCGGCGATCTCCACGCCGCCGCCGATGCAGGCGCCCTGGATCATCGCGACCGTGGGCACCGGGCAGGCGCGGATGGCGTCGAGGGCAGCGGCGACGAGTTCCTCGTGATAGTGCAGGGCGTCGTCCACGGTGGCGCGCACGACCAGGAATTCCTCGATGTCGCCGCCGGCCGCGAAGGCCTTGTCGCCGGCGCCGCGCAGCACCACGCAGCGCAGGTCGGGGTCGGCGTTGAGTTCGCTCATGCGGCGCTGCAGGCCGCGCCACATGCCGGCATCGACGGCATTGAGCTTGTCCGGGTTGGAGAGGGTCAGGGTGGCGATGCCAGCATCCTGGCAGAAGAGGATTTCTCCGGGCATGGGTGGGCGGTTCCGTCGGCTGGGGTCGATAAAATTATTTGATGCGGTGCAAAAATATTTCCATACGGCGTGGTATGGAGTCTTCTGTATGTTATATCATCCGGTTGGGCGTTGTATTGGCGCGGCTTCGCCCTGCGAGAAGCATCCATAAAAAATATTCGCTCTGATCGCCATTTGGGTCCAACAGGCAGATCGCGCCGCATTCAATGCATTTCCATAGGGAGGGAAATCATGTCGAGCACCTCGTCTCAGAGTGCGGTTTACGCACGTATCAGACGCAACCCGCGCTTTGCCGAACTGGTGTCCAAGCGCCAGGGCTTTGCCACCATCCTGTCCGTGATCGTCCTGACGATCTTCTACGGCTTCTTCATGGTCGTGGCCTTCCAGCCGCAAGTGATCGGCAAGCGTCTGTCCGAAGGTTCCTACCTCACCGTCGGGATCGCCTTCGAGCTGTTCATGTTCATCTTCTTCTGGGTGCTGACCGCGGTCTACGTGAAGCGCGCCAATGGCGAGTTCGACGAGATCACCGCCGAAGTCATCCGTGATGCATCCAAGGAGGTGAAGTAATGCTGGCCCGTCTGAATCTCGCGCTGCTGGCGCTCCTCGCCCCGGCCCTGTCGTTTGCCGGTGACGCGATCTCCGCCACCGAAAAGCAGCCGCTCAACCTGCACGCCATCGGGATGTTCGTGCTGTTCGTCTCGATGACCCTCGGCATCACCTACTGGGCGGCTGGCCGCACCAAGTCGGCGTCCGACTTCTACACCGCTGGTGGCGGCATCACCGGTTTCCAGAACGGCCTTGCGATCGCCGGCGACTACATGTCCGCCGCGACCCTGCTGGGCCTCACCGCGCTGGTCTACACCAAGGGCGTCGATGGCTACATCTATATGATCGCCTTCTTCGCCGGCTGGCCCATCATCCTGTTCCTGATGGCCGAGCGCCTGCGTAACCTCGGCAAGTTCACCTTTGCCGACATCACCTCCTACCGCCTCAACCAGGGCAAGGTGCGCACGATGGCCGCGGTGTCCTCGCTGACCGTGGTGTGTTTCTACCTGGTGGCGCAGATGGTCGGTGCCGGTCAGCTGATCAAGCTGCTGTTCGGTCTGGACTACAACATCGCCCTGTTCGTCGTTGGCGCGCTGATGATGGTCTACGTCACCTTCGGCGGCATGGTTGCCACCACCTGGGTGCAGATCATCAAGGCCTGCATGCTGCTTGCCGGCGGCACGCTGGTGATGGTGCTGGCCATGTCCCAGTTCGGCTTCAGCTTCGAGAACATGATGAGCCAGGCGATCTCGCTGCACTCGCTGGGCGAGAAGCTGCTGTTCCCGGGCTCGCTGCTGCCGGATCCGGTCACCGCCCTGTCGCTGGGCCTTGGCCTGATGTTCGGTACCGCCGGTCTGCCGCACATCCTGATGCGCTTCTTCACCGTGACCAACGCCAAGGAAGCCCGCAAGTCGGTGCTCTACGCGTCCGGTTTCGTGGCCTACTTCTTCAACGTCATCCTGCTGATGGGCTTCGCGGCCATCATCATCGTCGGCCAGAACCCCGAGTTCTTCGAAGGCGGCAAGATCGGCGGCAAGATCGTCGGCGGCGGCAACATGATCGCCATGCACCTGGCCAAGGCCGTGGGCGGCAACCTGCTGCTGGGCTTCCTGTCGGCCGTGGCCTTCGCGACCATTCTGGCCGTGGTGTCCGGTCTGGCGCTGGCCGGCGCGGCTGCCATCTCCCACGACATCTACGCCCGCGTGATCCGCAAGGGCAAGGCGACCGAGACCGAAGAGCTGCGCGTGTCCCGTTTCGCCTCCGTGGGCCTGGGCCTCGTGGCCATCGTCCTCGGCATCGCCTTCGAGAAGATGAACGTGGCGTTCATGGTGGCCCTGGCTTTCGGTATCGCCGCTTCCGCCAACTTCCCGGTGCTGATCCTCTCCATGTACTGGAAGGGCCTGACCACCCGCGGCGCGATCGTGGGCGGTTACGCCGGCCTCGTGGCTGCGGTGCTGCTGGTGGTGCTGTCCAAGTCCGTGTGGGTCACCGTGCTGGGCAACGCCCAGGCGCTGTTCCCGTACGACCAGCCGGCCCTGTTCTCCATGCCCCTGGCCTTCCTGATCACGTTCATTGTGTCCAAGCTCGACAACAGCGCCGAAGCCCAGGCTGAGCGTGCTGCGTTCGAAGACCAGTACGTGCGTGCCCAGACCGGTTTTGGTGCTGCCGAAGCCAGCAGCCACTGATCCCGATGCGCCCTTCGGGGCGCATGGTCAAACAAAAACCCCCGCCGGGCGACCGGACGGGGGTTTTGTCTTTCTGGCGCAGCGGGTTATGTCAGGCCGTGCTTTCCTTGCGGGAGGCGATCTTGGCCAGCGCCCGGCGGCCGCTGGAGATGTGGTCGCGCATCGCCCGTTCGATGCCGGTGGCGTCGCGGCGGCCAAGGGCCTCGAGGATGAGCCGGTGCTCGGCCAGGGATTGTTCCAGCCGGCCCTCGCTGAACAGCGAGTGGTGCCGCGACAGCTTGATGACCTTGCGCAGGTCGGTGATGGTCTGGGTCAGCCAGCGGTTGTCGGCGATCAGCTGGACTTCCTGGTGGAAGGTCTGGTTGGCCTCGAAGAAACCGTCGATATCCTTGTCGGCGGCGGCGCGCTCCAGGTCGTCGTGGATGCTGCGCAGGCGGGCGAGGTCTTCCTCGGTGGCCTTGTGGGTGGTGTCGGCGGCGCACTGGCCTTCGAGGAGCGACAGCACGGTGAAGATCTCGTCCAGATCGCGCTCGGAAATTTCTGTCACGTAGCAGCCGCGGCGCGGCTTGAGCGTCACCAGACCCTCGGCGGCAAGCACCTTGAGGGCCTCGCGCAGCGGCGTGCGGGAGATGCCGTAGTCGGCGGCGAGGGCCTGCTCATCGACCCAGGTGCCGGGGGGGAGTTCGTGGGCAAAGATGCGCTGGCGCAGGCGTTCGGCGACTTCCTGGTAGAGGGCAAGGGGTGCGATGCGGCCGGCGTTCATGGAGGATGTGGACTTGTGGGTGGAAGAGGTGGATTCGGGTATTGCATCCATAATTATGGAGTATGCCTAGATATAAGCATATCCTGTTGATTCGATAGCGATTTCTGCTGTTTTTCCATTGTGCTAAGTGCACACATTGCACGTGTAATTATGTATTAACGTGATAGTAGCGGGCGGGGCAGGGGGTGGCAACCCCCGATGAGGGCAGGGAGCCGACAGGCCGCAGAGGACAGCAATTGCGACCGCAGGGAGTCGCGGGCCGGCGTCGGGAGTCGGGGGCGCTAGCCCCGGTCCGGCGGCAGCCGGTGGGGGAGCCGATTTAAATGGGGGCGCATTTGCGAGCGTAGCGAGTCGCGCCCGTATTTAAATGGGGGGCAACGCCACGGCCCCCCCGGCAGGGGAAAGGGGGGTCTGACAATCGTTTAAACGATTGCGTAGCTGACGTGCGCGCATGCGCGCGGCAGGCAGAGGCCCCTTTCCCCTGCCGGAGGCTGGGGGGCCGCGTCAAGGGCGGCAAGGAGCGCAGCGACCCAGCCCGCGAAGGGCGAAGCCCGGAGAAGCAAGCCCGGCAAGGCGCCGCGCAGCGGCAACCCAGGGCGCGCAGCTTAATCCCGCAAGGGTTTAAGCGTAGTGGTGACGTGCATTTAAATCGACGCGCGTCAAGCGTACGTCAACAACTTAAATATTGGACGTCAACACGCAGAAGTGCGTGCGTTCGCTATACCCTTTGTGCGCGATAGTGCGCGCGTTAAAAATAAGGGGTCTATCGTGTTAAACAAAATAGTTCAAGAGGTCGACAAGTACGGGTATCTGGGCAATCGTGAAATCGCGGCAGCACACTTCTGCGACAACCTGCGCAAAGCGCAGCGGATGACCGCTCAGCTAGTTGAAGCGGGGCGACTAGTTGAGCGACGTATCGGAAACAGCAGTCGATTCTGCCTGCCCGGCCAAGCCGCGCTATTCGACAACGTGACGGGTCACCGCGACGCATCTAACGCTATTCTAATCGACGCGCTCGTGACGGGTCTTGCGACCGGCGTAATCACTGACCGCCAGATTCAACTTAATCAAGCAGCGCACACGCTGAACAATAAAATCCCTGACGGTCTGCTGCTTGACGAATACGAAAGCCCGGACGGGCACCGGGTGGACTATTCCTGGGTAGAAGTGGAAAACTCAGAGCGCAGCGGTAGAGACGTGCACGTCCTAGGCGACTGGCTGATTAGCACCTTCGCGGCTACGCGGAGCTGGCACGTTCTGCCGGAATACCGAAGGGGGTATCTCGCACATGTAATCGTCGCGATTTCAGCACCCGCTGCAGATAAAATCGAACCCCGACTACTGGGTTATATTCAAAAAGAATACACCAGCCCGGCACACGCAGAGTACATCCGCGCCGTGCTGCCTCAGCGGCTCAAGTTCATCCGAGTGTAGGCACCAGCCCTGATAACCATACAGCGCGGTGCGTTGCCCTTCTCCAATATTGGAATGTCATTTGAAAACGCAATCTTTTTGCGCAATCGTGCGTTTTTGTTGTTGACGGTGCGTTTTTCTTTGGATACTATGAAAACGCACCATAACGAAGGAAAACAAATGAAAACGCAAGTGTCCATCCCCGTTTCGACTTCGCTGTTTCTTCAACTAGCTGAGTTCTTGCGCCACAACAATGACCCCCGTGACCCCGTAGTCGTCGCATCTGAAGCTATCCAGTATTGGATGGACAACGCTGATTTTAAACCTGAGCTACTAGTCGAGAGCGATGCCCGTGGCTATCAATGGAAAAATGTCTTTCTACCTGATGGCACACAAATACGCATGCAGTACCAAGGCTCTTATTCCTACGCGAAGGTTGACGGCGATGAGCTTACATATCAGGGAAGCCCTATTTCGCCAGGCAGTTTGGCCAAGACCATTGCTGGCGGATACAACCGCAATGCGTGGCGCGACCTGTGGATAAAACGCCCCGAAGATAGAGAGTGGATATTGGCTGACGACCTTCGAGCACAATCAAAGGAGGTCGCGGAGAAGCTTCTAGAAGAGCTTGGCGCCATGTCCAACACCCCCAAAAAGACGCAGAGCTAAACCCCGTCAGAGAAGAGGAGCAATCAACATGAACACCGATAGCGTATCCGCGGCATTTGACCTCATTCTTGAAGAAATCAACGCTGTTGTGAGCGAAGTGCACTCTCAAGGAGCATCATTCCTGAACCAAGGGCAGTACAAGGAGGCAGAGAACGTCATTTCATCAGCCAAAGAGCTTAGCAAGTTCCGTGGAAAGCTCGAATCGTTGAAGCAGGAATGGCTAATCGGTCTTGACGCTACAACACGCGCCAAAGTTAAAGTTGAACCTACTAAGGTGGCTTACACGATTGAGGCACACTCAAAATCGCCAAAGACAGCCCTGAAAGTGAAGTTTCCGGACGGCACTGTTTTTTTTTGAGAAAACTGCCGTCAATACATTTATCGCAACGCTCCAGAAACTTGGATTGCAAAGGGTGAGTGCACTTGGTCTTCAGTGCAATAACTACCCTTTGGTCTCAAAGATAAAGGCGCCAGCAGAATACAATCAAACAGTAACTGATGGTTACTGGGTGATGACTCACAGCAGCACAGAGGGTAAACGTAAGCAACTATACGACATCGCAACAGGGTTGAAAGTTGAATTGAAGGTTGAGGTCGTTCCACCGAAGGGGAGCTGATTTCTGCAAGCCAGACTACCCCATAGACGCAACGCGATGTAACATTATTCCTTAAGTTGCTACTATGTTAAACATCCATTATTCCTATAAAACGACTGGCTACTTAGAAAGTAGTCAGTCGTTGCTTAAAGTGCTACTCAGAGACCTAAACGCGTTTTCTGAAGTGTTGTTTGCTTTTTAATTATTTTTTAGGAGGTAACTTTGGATATTACAAAACTGACGCTTGAGGAGATGGTCGCGCTGCAAAAACAGCTAGAGTCCGCGCTGCCAGACATGAAAAAGCAGCGGGTGGACGAACTGCGGGAGTCGATTAAGCAGCAGGTAGAGAAGGCAGGGCTGACGCTAGATGAGGTACTGCGCCCGCTGCTGCCGAACAAAACGGTTAAAAAGACGGGGAGTGACAAACCGAGCAGTAGGAAGCCGGCGGCTGTTAAATACCAGCTAGACGGAAAAACTTGGACGGGGAAGGGAAAGAAGCCGCAGTGGTTCCTGGACTTCGTAGAAGCGAACGGTAATGCAGAAGCGCTGCGAGCAGTACCGGAAGCCCCTGCCGAAAAAACCGAGTAGAGCTGGCTACCGCCCTAAGGGGTGGGCTACGCCGCCCGCCATCGAGCGGGCTGGGGTAAGCTTCCTTTGTCCGCGGGGCTACCGCCCCCTCAGCGTCTGGATATCCGCGATGAGCGCCAGACCCCAAGCAGCGGTACTAGCGCGGGCAGAAGCCCTAAAAAGAGAAAACCCTACCAGGACGGACCGGGTAGGGTTAACTTAATACTAAGATTATCTTAAGACTAGGTTTTCCTTTTTCTTTTTTAGGCTTTAGGGCAAAAGGCATCCCAACCCCGCCAGCGGCTGGGTTGAGTGCCATTTGCCCAGGGGTTCCCCAGGGGTTTCAGTTCGGGCGCAGCCGCCGAAACTAGCTAAAATCACTATCGTGAGTCCCCTGCGCGAGACCCAAGTCCACCCCAACTTATTAGCGCACCAGGTTTGAGCCTCTGGACTACTACTCTAGCTCTTTAATCGTGAGTCGACAGTGGTTTCCCCCCCCGGGTAGTCAGCTAACTGACCGGCCGCCGGCTAAATTGCGTCAAGAGCGAAACTTGCAACGCGTAGCCGAAAATGGCCCTCACAACGAGCCGCTGTTTATCGTGTCGCGACCCCACAAAAAATACTTATCCTGTGAAGTATAGCGAACGCGTTAAACTTTTCGCGCCGTTTAATTAATTATTTTTTACCACGGAACTCGACGCTGTGCGCTGCGAGTTCAGCTCGGATTGCTGACAGCAGACCAGTGCGATACTCGACGTACTCAGATTTGCTCAGACGATTAAAGTAAACTTGGACATAAGAAGGCAGGGCGGACAGCTGCAGAGACAAAGTGCGCTGCTGAAGAAAATCAATGGTGTGCAAAGAGATACACGAACGAGTCCGAAATTGCAGCGTCAGCTCACGAAGCTCGCCGCCTGAGCTAGAAATATAAACAAACGTGTGAAAATCGAGATAAAAAAGCGTCTCGTTGTCGTGACGAAATCCGCCGCGATATACACCAGGATGGACCTCGTCAAAATAGCGATAAGGCTCGCGAGCGGCGTATCGGCAGGGTTCAAAGTCGTACATAAAACCTCGTTAGTTAGTTGGTTAGTTAGTTGCTAAAATACGTATAGTCACCAAAACGGAGGAGGTTATGAAGATTCTGACTTTTTTTAACTCGCTGTTCGAGCAAGAGCATGCGACTGAATTTAACCCAGAGACGGGGGTGGAGCTGCTACCCGGCACACTGTTAGACGTGACGGGGCATCTGGTCGGAGAGTCTGATTTAAATGAGATTGGCCCAGGGGTCTTCGGAGACAACGAGCTGTTCAGTTAGTGCAACATCAATCGCAAGCTTTTTAGCTCGAGCTTTGTACAGGTCGTTAAGCTGCTGAAGTCTCGCAGGAGAATCCGCAGCGCTGACGTCGTAGAGCTGTACAGAACTAGCGTGCTTGTGTCCGGTCGCTAAAATAATTGTCTCGGCGTGCTCGCCCGACTCAAGAGCGGAAGATATAAATTCTCGACGCAAAGCATGGGGGTACCAGTCCTCGGGCATAACCCCGGCGTTGCGCAGCGTCGCGGCCGCGTTTTTAAACCGGTAAGGCCCACCGTTGGTAGAAAACAGATAGGGAGCGGGTTTAAAAGGCAAACCTTCAGCTTGTGAAATCAAATGTTCTCCCTGAAGTTCCATGACTTGCTCGTAAAGCGGACCTAGCGCTTCTGTTGCAATAAGCCGCCAAGCGGAGTTTCCCCCTTTCAGCGTAGAGCGGTACAAATGGCCGCGAAGATTCAAATCCTCGGGTTTTAATGCCGCTAGCTCGCCAGCGCGGCAGCCCAGGAACGCCAAAACATAGAAGAACCGGCACGCCTCTTTTTGTTTTGCTGTAAGCGCCCGCGGTCGCCCCTTTTTATCTGTTAGTTCAAGCCGTGCATTTCGGCCATCGAGTAAGCGCTGTATTTCTGCCGGGGACACTCGCCGAGTTCTACGAATCGGCTCGCTACGCAATTTTTTTAGAGCAGGACGAACTAAATTGTAGGGCAGATAACCCATCGTAACGGCGTGCGTTAATACCGCGCTTAAAACGCCAAGCTCGAAGTCAACGGTAGAAGTGGAAGCGGCGGGAGCGCGTTTGTCTCGATAAACCGATGCTGCCCGTGCGTCGATTGCCGATAGCGAAAACCGCCCGAAGTGCTCGTTTAAATACACCAACCGCGCTTGATAGGCGGACTGGGAGTTTTCGGATAGCGATTTAAACGCACTGACACTATTCAAATAATAGCGCTCGACAAACGGTGCAAAGGAAATACCCCCCGGAAGTCCATCCGCCAACGCTTGCCGGGCATCGGCTTCTTCGCGGGTATCGTACGTCTCATCTACCGCGCCGGATTTGCGGCGAATCTGGACACGCCAGCGCCCGGTTTTGGTCTGAAAAATGGCCATAATTATGTGTACAAAAGTCAGGGGCAAATGGCAAAATGCGTGCACTTACGCACTCGGTTGTGCACGCGAAAAGCCGTTTTGTGCACTAGTGCACGCCAAAGTGCAAAGCTAAGTTGCTGATTTTTTAGAATATTTTTTTGTAGATGAGCTATATCCGTAGTTATGGATAAAGTATTATCCCGTGGATAGCAAGTCAAGTTCCTGCGCGGGAAGTAAACCTTGTTGCAGCCCGGTGGCCTCGGTCTCCGGTGCTCGAAAAACAGAGGGAGGGAGAAAACTGCCCGCGCAGGGCACGGCAGCCGGCCGTGGTCAGGGACCACGGCCGGTACTGGCGTCCCGGTTTGCAGGCGAGTCCGGCACATCGACCGGGCCGGCCGCAACGGGCGACACGTCTTCAGGACAGAAAAGAGGCTGCTTCCGCGGCCCGCACTAGCGAGGGTAGAACCATGGCGAACAACAACGAACCGACCTTCCCCCAACCCGATCTGGCCGCCTGGAACAAGGCTGCCGCC
>ERZ650306.722-NODE-722-length-20145-cov-13.204032_pt1 | contig 20145 bp, 22 predicted proteins | sample MGYA00376242_ERZ650306 | MGnify/ENA primary metagenome ERZ650306 (study PRJEB26733, sample SAMN07839244) | wastewater metagenome | biome: urban; feature: wastewater treatment plant; material: waste water | place: USA: North Carolina | collected 2016-03-31 ... | reverse complement strand
AAGCATGCCGCCAGCGTTCAATCTGAGCCAGGATCAAACTCTTAAGTTCAATCCACAAAACTCCAGAAACCTGACGTTTCTGCGAGATACTTCAATTTCTTTTGGCCCTCTGGTATAAAACCAGAAAACCCCTCGAAACCAAGCACCCACACCTATCGGTTGTTAATTTTTTAAAGAACCACTGCACTCGGCAGCGAAGAGGTGCGCATTCTACAGCGTTTCTCAACCCTGTCAAGCATTTCGTTTTTCTAAAACAGCACCAGAAATCCGAAACACCCGCCACGCTCGCACACCGGAAGCCCTTCTCCGACATGCCGCTCTGCGCCACCGGGACCCATCCATCAGGCCCCGCCGCGAAAGAGGACGCATTATAAAGAACTATCAAAGTACGTCAAGACATCAGAGAAAAGTATTTTCTACGCCACCCTCACGCGCGCAAACTTGCGCTTGCCTACCTGCACCACCCCTCCATCCCCCGCCCGCAGCACCAGCCCCTTGTCCGAGACCCGCTCCCCGTTCAGGCGCACTCCGCCCTGATCAATCATCCGGAGCGCTTCCGATGTGCTCGCCGTCAGCCCCGATTGCTTGAGCACCGCCGCAATCCCAACCCCGTCCTCTCCCCCCAACAGCGCCACCTCCGGCATCTCATCCGGAATCCCGTTGCGCTGAAAACGCGATTCAAAGTCCTCACGCGCCGCAACCGACGCCGAAGATCCATGAAAACGCGCGACCAACTCCTGCGCTAACTGCACTTTCACGTCGCGCGGATTCTTCCCCTCGTCGATCGAACGGCGTAGCGCACTGATTTCCGAAGCCGGAAGGAAAGACAGCAAGTCGTAATAACGCCACATAAGGTCGTCGGAGATCGACATGACCTTTCCAAAGATCTCATTCGGCGGCTCGTAGATTCCGATGTAGTTACCTAGCGACTTCGACATCTTTTGTACGCCGTCGAGCCCTTCGAGAAGAGGCATCGTCAGCACGCACTGTGGCGCCTGGCCATAGTGCTTTTGAAGCTCGCGGCCAACAAGAAGATTAAATCGCTGATCCGTTCCACCCAACTCGATGTCGGCCTTCATCGCCACCGAGTCGTAGCCCTGACACAAAGGGTAGAGAAATTCGTGAATGGCGATTGGCTGCTGCGCTGCGTAGCGCTTTGAAAAATCGTCCCGCTCAAGCATTCGCGCAACAGTGTGACGCGCCGCGAGCCGGATCATCCCGGACGCACCGAGCGCCTCCATCCAGCTGGAGTTGAAACACACTTCGGTTTTCGCGGGATCCAGAATCTTAAAGACCTGCTCCTGGTAGGTTCTCGCGTTGTCCAAAACCTGCTCGCGAGTCAGCGGAGGGCGCGTCGTGTTCTTGCCCGACGGATCGCCGATCATTCCGGTAAAGTCGCCTATCAGGAAAAGCACCTGATGGCCGAGATCCTGAAAGTGGCGCAACTTGTTGATCAGAACCGTGTGTCCCAGATGAAGATCGGGAGCCGTGGGATCAAAGCCTGCCTTGACGCGTAAGGATCGGCCAGTCTTCAGCTTTTCGACAAGCTCGGCCTCGATGAGAAGCTCGTCAGCCCCACGCTTGATAAGCTCCAAGGCCGCAGTAATTTCAGTCATATTTGTCCTTGAGCAAGTCCAGACACGGGTCGTTTTTGTTAGACTCCGCGGCTTGTTTTTGCTTGGAAAGTCCGATGCTTGGAAAAAAAACGTCGATTCTATCGCATCTGAAAAAGCTTCGCGAAAACGACCCAGCCCGGATGTGGCGTCTGGTCGGCGTGGCACTCGGGTCTGCAGTAGGGATGGCAGCAGCCGTTGCCGTCGTTCCCGGCAGCACCACTGCGCCACTTACGACGGAAACCGTCGTCGAGCAGCTGGGCACACCGCCAGTTTCAATTAGCCGCGACGATCCGCGCCCGTTCATTCGTGAAGATCGAGTTCGCGCCGGTGAAAGCTTGGCAAACGCGCTGCGTCGACTTGGCGTTTCAGCCAGTGCCCTGACCGCTCAGGCAAACTCCCCGAAGCTAACCAAGGAACTGTCCGGCACCTTCCGTCCAGGCGCACTGATCACCGTGGCCAGCACACCCGAAGGCGGGCTCCAGTCCGCATCGATTTCCGCCCCAGGCTCCGACAACACATATGTAATCGAAGCGGCGAACGGGCACCTGCGACTCACCAATCAGTCACTCGCCCTCGAAAGCCGCGTCCATATGCAAGGCGGCGTAGTCCAGTCATCGCTCTTTGCCGCAATGGACGCCGCAGGCCTGCCAGACAGCATCGCCGAAGAACTTTCACGCGTCTTCGGCGACGACATCGACTTCCATACCGACCTGCGCAAGGGCGACCGCTTCAGCGTCATCTACGAAGTTTTCTACCATCAAGGCCGAGCCATCCGTACCGGACGCATCCTTGCTGCAGAGTTCATCAACCAAGGGATTCGGCACGCGGCCTATCTATTTACGCACCCGAACGGCAGCCAGGAATACTACAACCAGGACGGAAAGAGCCACAAAGAAGGCTTCCTGCGCTCTCCGCTGGAGTTCTCCCGCGTCAGCTCGGGATTCTCCATGCGCCTCCACCCAGTGCTCGGCGTTTGGCGAGAGCATAAGGGTGTCGACTACGCGGCACCGCAAGGAACGGCAGTCAAGGCCACATCCGATGGCTCAGTCGAATTCGTCGGCCAGCAGAACGGCTACGGCAACTTCATCGTGCTGCGCCATGGCAACAAGTACACCACCGCCTACGGCCACCTGAGCGGCTTTGCCCAAGGCCTCAAGGTCGGCTCCCGCGTCGCACAGGGAGATACCATCGGTTACGTCGGCAGCACCGGCTGGGCAACAGGGCCTCACCTCCATTATGAGTTCCGGATCGACAACATCCACCAGGATCCGCTCACCGTCAGCCTGCCCAACACCGCGGCACTGAGCGGTAGCGCACTGACCGCCTTCCGCGATCAGACCGCAGCGCTAACGGCCCGACTCGCTCAACTACAGCAGAGCAAGAACGTCTTTCTGGACTAGAAAAAAGGGCGCCGCGGCGCCCGAGACGGCTGACGAACCCCCGGTTTTCCCGGGGGTTCGTGCCTTTTGAGTAAGCATCTTGAACAGCACCACCGGGTCGATCGCCGGACGGCCATTGTTCGCGCAATAGAGCCCTTCGGCCTTTTGGCGGATGAAGTCGAAGCGGATATGTGCATCAATCAACCGAAGCAGGTGACCACCCGGAACCCGTTGGTCCAGCGTCACCATTTCCAGTTCGGTCTGAGCGGTGGCGGCAGGCTTGAGCACGCCGCTATTATAAAAAAACGAAGCCCCCGACGAGCGGGGGCGCAGCGCTTTGTCAGCAGCCTGAGGGCGCCACGGCGCCCTATATCGTGGATCGAGGTACTGCTCAGACGGAAAAAGACGAACCGCAGCCACAAGTACTGGTCGCGTTCGGATTGCGAATCACGAACTGGGAACCTTCCAGACCTTCGGTGTAATCAATTTCAGCACCTACGAGATACTGATAACTCATAGGATCGATCAGCAACATCACGCCATCCTTCTCCATCACGGTGTCGTCTTCGTTGCGAATTTCATCGAACGTAAACCCATATTGGAAGCCGGAACAGCCGCCACCGGTCACAAAAACCCGCAACTTGAGGTCGGGATTGCCTTCCTCAATGATCAGATCTTTGACTTTGCTGGCCGCACTATCGGTGAAGACGAACGGGCTCGGGGTTTCAGTCACGGCATTCATCAAAAAACTCCTTCAAATTTATCTGCGAATTATGGTCAGCCCACAAATCTTAGGTCAAGACATCGACTTCGAATAGTCGACAAATTTACTCGAATTTAGTTCAAGGCATCAGGGGAATCTGACCAAGCCCCGTGGGCTCTGGCAGACCGAACAAGATATTCATATTCTGCACCGCCTGCCCGGCCGCCCCCTTCACCAGGTTGTCTATGACCGACAGCACCACCACCACATCACCCCCCTGGGGTCGATGCACCGCAATGCGGCACATATTCGCCGAGCGCACGGAACGGGTGGACGGATGCGATCCTTTCGGCATTACATCCACGAAGGCCTCGCCGGCAAAGCGCTCTTCGAACAAAGCCTGAAGATCAACATCCCGCTTAAGGCGGCCGTAGAGTGTGGCATGAATGCCACGAATCATCGGCGTCAGATGCGGAACGAAGGTGAGCCCGACCGGAGCATTCGCAAACCGTGACAAACCCTGGCGGATTTCAGGCAAATGGCGGTGCCCTGCCACACCATAAGCCTGGAAATTGTCCGCCGACTCAGAGAACAGGATGTGCGTTTCAGCCTTCCGCCCCGCGCCCGAAACACCCGACTTGGAGTCGGCGATCAGACCGTCCAACTCGATCACACCCGCTTCAACCAACGGCAGAAAGCCCAACTGGACGGCCGTCGGATAACAGCCGGGATTGGCCACAATCCGCGCCTTTTTGATCACCTCGCGGTTTACCTCAGGCAAGCCATAAACCGCCTCGGCCACCAGATCCGGGCAGGCGTGCTTCATGCCATACCACTTCTCCCATTCAGCAATGTCGGAAATGCGAAAATCCGCGGCCAGATCGATCACCTTGACGCCAGCCGACACCAATTCGGCGGCCTGCTGCATCGCAATGCCATTGGGCGTAGCAAAAAACACCACATCGCACGCTGCAAGATTGGCGGACTGGGGGTCGACAAAACGCAGTTCGACCCGACGACGCAGACTCGGAAACATGTCCGCGACCGGCACACCGGCATCGCCACGAGAGGTGATCGCCTTGAGCTCCACCTCGGGATGCTGAGCCAGCAAACGCAGCAATTCGACCCCGGTATACCCGGTCCCACCCACTACACCAACCTTGATCATGCTCGCCCCCAAAAGGATAAGAACAGCCACCGCAGACCGGCGGCCGCAAAACACCGAACGGAAGATACTACGTCCAGATGACAAAAAGCCGCCCGGAGGCGGCTTTTCGATACAACGATCGAAACGATTAACGCTTCGAGAACTGCTTGCGGCGACGCGCCTTGCGGAAGCCGACTTTCTTACGCTCAACCTCACGGGCATCGCGAGTAACCAGACCGGCCTTTTTCAGCGGCGACTTGAGTTCCGCATCGAAGTCGATCAGGGCGCGGGTGATGCCATGACGAACGGCACCAGCCTGGCCGGATTCGCCGCCACCGGTCACATTGACCATGATATCGAAAGCGTCGACGAAGTCGGTCAGCACCAGCGGCTGACGAACGATCATACGACCGGTTTCACGAGAGAAGAATTGATCTACGGGCTTGCCATTGACGACAATATTGCCCGAACCCTTCTTCATAAACACGCGGGCAACGGCAGACTTCCGGCGACCGGTTCCGTAGTTGTAAGTCACAGCCATTATCGGCTCCTGTTAAATCGCGAGAACTTTGGGCTGCTGAGCGGCGTGCGGATGCTCGGCGCCAGCGTAGCACTTCATCTTCTTAATCATCGCATAGCCGAGAGGCCCCTTGGGCAGCATGCCCTTGACAGCCTTTTCCAGTACGCGAGCGGGGAAGCGCTGCTGCAGCTTGGTAAAGTTGGTTTCGTAGATGCCGCCCGGATAGCCGGAGTGACTGTAATACTTCTTGTCCTGAGCCTTGTTACCGGTCACACGCAGCTTATCGACGTTGACAACAACGATGAAATCACCGGTGTCGACGTGCGGCGTGTAAATGGCCTTATGTTTGCCGCGCAAGCGACGCGCAACTTCGGAAGCAAGCCGACCAAGGACCAGGTCCGTCGCATCTACGACGAACCAGTCGTGCTTGACCTCATGCGGCTTGGCAGAAAACGTTTTCATGGAGAATCCTCAGACTTTTCCCGACACCGGGAACAAACCATAATTCGGAAAGCCGCGGATTCTATCGCGCGGCCCGGGCTTTTGTCAAACCCTATCGGGAGATAAAAAAAGCGCAGACCGGGGAGATCTGCGCTAAATCCACACCAAAGGAGGAGGGTGGAGGAGACACCTTTCAGCCGCTTCAGGCTACAAAAGCAACTGGACTGGGTCAATTATCGTCACCCTGACGAATCTAAGCAAGCTGTTTTTGTGCATTGCAGTACAAATGTACTGATGGCCATATAAAGATTATCTATACCCCAAAAATACAATTTAAGCACTTGTTTTAAAATGAGAATAAATACGAGGAGCACCAAGCCCCACAAGTTTCACTTGTCGCAAAAAAAACAAAATTGCTGCAACGCAGCATTTGACTCGGGATTTGCATCGACCACAACGGCTACAATCCCGTTTCGCGGGACGCAGAGACTGCGCCCTACCGTTCGATTTCAAAGGAATGAAGCATGGAATGCTTAGTGAAGTGGGCCGGCGAAGGCGGCATGACCTTCATGGCCGAAACAGGCTCCGGGCACTTGGTAACGATGGATGGAGCCCCGGAGGCCGGCGGGCGCAACCTGGCACCCCGCCCAATGGAGCTGATGCTGGCCGGAGCCGGTGGCTGCACGGCCTTCGATGTCGTGCTGATCCTCAAACGCAGCCGTCAAGAGATCATCGACTGCGCGGTAAGCCTCAAAGCGGAACGCGCCGAGACGGACCCCAAGGTCTTCACCCGGATTGCCTTCCATTACAAGGTCAGCGGCCGCAACCTGAAGCCCGAATCGGTCGAGCGGGCGATCAAACTGTCTTACGAAAAGTATTGCTCGGCGACGATAATGCTCGGCAAGACCGCCCAGATTGAGCACACTTGGGAAATCATTGAGTTATAAGTGAAGTGGCGCGAGCCTTCGGGCTCACCCGTCTCAGACCCAATATGCCACGCCGGTCATGATCTTGGACGTCGCCTTCATCGCGGCTTTGACCGGCGCCGGCAGTTCTATCGCGCCGAGATTGAGAGCGGTTTCGGCGTGCGCGACTTCATCGACCTTCATCTGCTCAACGATCTCCCTCGAGCGCAGATCATGGGCTGGCAGGCGCTCGAGATGACTCTTGAGGTGGGCCTCGACCTGCCGCTCGGTTTCGGCCAGAAAGCCTAGATTCACACCATCGCCAAACCGCGCAACGAGCACGCCGATAGCCAAGGAACCGCCATACCACAGCGGATTCAGCAGACTCTTGCGCCCCCCCAGTTCGGCGATTCGGCGCTCGGTCCAAGCAAGGTGCTCCGTCTCTTCGTGGGCCGCGCCTTCCAGCGCACGCTTGATACCTTCGTCCTTCGACATCAGCGCCTGCCCTTGGTAAAGCGCCTGAGCGCAGATTTCGCCGCAGTGATTCACCCGCATCAAACCCGCCGCGAGACGCTTCTCCTCGTCCGACAACTCGGCCTCGGGTTGTGACTCGCCAGGCACAGGACGAACCGTGTGGGCATTGGCGAAGACAGTACGCAGCGCCTTGTCGAAACCGATAATCAACTGGTCAATCATGTCTCACAACCTCAGGATTCAGGACTATCAACGCATGACCGCGCCGCGGCGCAGGGAGCGGACGATCTGGTCGAGTCCGGGCCGAACCTCGCCCGGGGGGCAAAAATATTCCTTGAAGAGCACCGCGTGTTGCCGATTCAAGGCGTTTTCCGCAATTACCTGCCAGGCGTCGTTGCGCGAACGCACCCATTCGCTGCCATTCCGGCCGATCGCGTAGAGCTTGCGCTCTGCAGTCTCACAACGAATGCCTTCGTAGCTCACGTTCTCGGCCCCGCCCGAGCCGCGTATCACCAACGTATAGCGCACCACACCGTCGTCAGCGATGCTGAGCGATTTGCCGTCGATGAAGAACGAGGCCGTGGCCGTCGAGCTGACATAAAGAGGAAGCAGATCGGCGCTTGCCGGATAGGCGGGCAAATGCACCTCCGCTTCCTGCCAAGGGGATTTGGCCGCATCCTCGAACAGTGCGGTACGCTGTGCATGAGCCGGCGTTGCCGAAAGAACCGCAACCGTCAGAACAGCGAAAACGCCTTGATGCAAGCGGTAGATAAGCGCAGACATGGAAACCTTCAGGGGAGCGGAACCGCAATTCTACAGCGCCCCCCGCCAACCGGGCCAACGATGCCCGGCAAGGGAACTCGCCGACAGCAATGAAAAGGAAACGGTCGGATGGGCCCAGCGTTGCGGAATCGGCAGACGGAGAAGGGAGCCCGGACTACCCCTAAGCACCCACCAGCAACACCGAAGCCGCAGCACGCGGCTCCGGAAAACGTCGGATACGGATTTAAAAAACCACTGGCGCCAAAACGCCCGCAACTGGCGATCAAGCCCGGATCACGACGAAGGCGGCGCCTCCGGAGGATCGACCGGAAGATCAATGGATCGATAGCTCTCCGGAATGTCGAAGATACGATCGCGGAAAAGCAGACGCGACAACTCGAGCAGGGCCAACTGATACACACCCCGTTTGAACTCGATCACCGCCTCCAGCGGCACCCAGAAATAACTCCAGCGCCAAGCATCGAACTCCGGATGATTGCTGGCACGCAAACAGACGTCCGAATCGCGCCCCACCAACCGCAGCAGAAACCAGATCTGCTTCTGACCGCGATAAGTGTTGCGCCATTCGCGCTTGATCCAGTGCTTGGGCACCTCATACCGCAACCAGCCGCGGGTACGGCCAATGATGCGGACGTGCTCAGGCTTCAAGCCGACTTCTTCGAAGAGCTCACGGTACATGGCCTGTTCCGGCGATTCGCCGTGCTTGATTCCGCCTTGCGGAAACTGCCAGGAATGTTCTCGTATCCGTTTGCCCCAGAAAACCTCGTTGCGCGCATTCACCAGAATGATGCCGACGTTAGGCCGAAAGCCTTCACGGTCGAGCATAGTGCAACCTTTAATTCATGAACTGGCCGGAATTCTTCCACATTTCCCCCGCCCATGAAAGGCGCAGCCCCGAAACGGTGCGTTGCGACGTCGATACCGCCAGGCATCGCTGTGCACGCTAAAATTGAAAGCTGTACTTACCCACCGGATTCCGTTCATGCGTGCCTCCCAGTTCTTCCTCTCCACCCTCAAGGAAGCCCCTTCCGACGCCGAAGTCATCAGTCACAAACTGATGATGCGTGCGGGGCTGATCAAGCGTCTGGCCGGTGGCATCTACACCTGGATGCCGCTGGGTCTGCGTGCCCTGCGCAAAGTTGAAGCCATCGTGAGGGAAGAGATGAACCGGGCCGGCGCCATCGAACTGCTGATGCCCGCAGTGCAGCCCGCCGAACTGTGGCAGGAATCCGGCCGCTGGGAGTTCTACGGCCCCGAACTGCTGCGCTTCAAGGATCGTCACGACCGCGAATTCGTGGTCGGCCCGACCCACGAGGAAGTCATCACCGACGTGGTGCGCCGCGACATCCGCAGCTATCGCCAGTTGCCCAAACATTTCTATCAGGTGCAAACCAAGTTCCGCGACGAGATCCGCCCGCGTTTCGGCGTGATGCGCGGCCGCGAGTTCGTCATGAAAGACGGCTACTCCTTCCACAGCTCCTTCGAGGATCTGCAGCGCGAGTACCGCAACATGTACGACACCTACCACCGCATCTTCAATCGCCTCGGCCTCAAGTTCCGTGCGGTGGCGGCCGACACCGGCTCGATCGGCGGCACCGGCTCCCATGAATTCCACGTCATCGCCGAAACCGGCGAGGACGACATCGCCTACTGCCCCCACTCCGACTACGCCGCCAATGTCGAGCTGGCCGAAGCCCTTGCCCCGGCCACGCCGCGCCCGATCGCATCCGCCACGCTCACCAAGATCCACACCCCTGGCGCCAAGACCATCGCCGAACTGACCGCCTTCCTGAAGGTATCTGCCGACGCCACCGTCAAGGCCATCGTCGTCGAAGGCGACGAAGCCTCCGGCGGCAAACCGGTGCTGCTCCTGCTGCGCGGCGACCACGAACTCAACGAAATCAAGGCCCAGAAGATCGCGGGCATCCGCAATCCGCTGACCTTCGCCGCCCCCGGCGACATCCTCACCGCCTTCGGCGCCAACGCCGGCTCGCTTGGCCCCATCGGTTTCGGCGGCCGCGTCGTGATGGACCGCACGGTGGCCGCGATGGCTGATTTCGTCACCGGCGCCAACGAAGACGACTACCACTACACCGGCGTCAACATCGGCCGCGACTTCCCCGAAGCCGAAGTGGCCGACCTGCGCAACGTCGTCGTCGGCGACCCTTCGCCGGACGGCAAAGGCAGCCTCGAAATCTGTCGCGGCATCGAAGTCGGCCACATCTTCCAACTGCGCACCAAATACGCCGAAGCCCTCAACTGCAAGTTCCTCAACGAACAGGGCAAGGAGCAGATCATGGAGATGGGCTGCTACGGTATCGGCGTATCGCGCATTCTTGGCGCCGCCATCGAGCAGAACAATGACGCCCGCGGCATCATCTGGCCGGACGCCATCGCACCCTTCCAGGTCGCCATCGTGCCGATGGGCTTCGCCAAGTCCGAACCCGTCCGCGACGTTGCCAACGCGCTCTATGCCGAACTCGGCGCTGCCGGCATCGATGTTTTCCTCGACGACCGGGACGAACGTCCGGGCTCGCTCCTGGCCGACAACGAACTGATCGGCACGCCCCACCGTGTAGTGATCGGCGACCGTGGCCTGAAGGAAGGCGTCGTCGAATACCAGGGCCGTCGCGACGCGGAAGCCGCCAAGCTGGCCGTCGCGGACGTCGCCGCCACGCTGATCGCCAAGCTCAAGGGCTGAGAGCGATGACCGGCCTGCACAAAACCCTCGCCTCCGCCCTCCTCGCCCTGCTGCTGGCAGGCGGAACGACGATCGTGCGGGCCGGCAATCAACAATACGAACCGCTGGCCGCCAGCGTGCAGGCCGCCCTGCACGCGGCGGTCGCCGATCAGGCGCCCCTCGACAGCAGCTTCCAGCACTCCCCCGAGCGGGCGCGCTGGCTCGCCGAAATGTCCCAACGTCTGGCCCGGCGCATCCCCGATGAAGCCTACCGCTCCGAACTCCTGCGCTCGGTGCACTACGAAGCCACCCGTGCCGGCCTCGACCCGCAACTGGTGCTGGGCCTGATCCAGGTCGAAAGCGGCTTCAAAAAATACGCGCTATCCACGGCCGGCGCCCGCGGCTACATGCAGGTCATGCCGTTCTGGACGAAGCTGATCGGCACGCCGGATAGCAACCTGTTCCATATGCGCACCAACCTGCGCTTCGGCTGCACGATCCTGCGCCACTACCTCGACATCGAAAAGGGCGACCTCTTCCGTGCCCTGGGCCGCTACAACGGCAGCCTGGGCCGTGCCGAGTATCCCAACCTGGTACGCGGCGCCTGGGAGAACAACTGGTCCTACCCAAGCTACCGGCTCGCCCAGAACCCCTGAACCGTCGCGGCGGCACCCAAGACGTTTTTTATTCCTCTTACAAACAAAAAACGCCAGCACAGGAGCGCGATGCTCCGATGCTGGCATTTTTTGCTTTCAAGCGGGCACGCAAGCGCCCAAAGCTGGATGGAATTCGTCCGATTTAGGACTGTTTTGCTCCAAGGTGGGAGCGCTTCCCTGCAAGCTTGGCGCCCACACCTCCCAACCGAAACCCTGTGCGCCCAACCCGGAGCGTTTCGTTCCAGACGACGCCCTCGCCGCCCTCAAGCCACAATGATTCCGCCGCCCAGGCAGACCTTGCTCTCGTACACCACCACGCTCTGCCCCGGCGTCACCGCCCATTGGGGCTGGGCGAAAGCGATCTCCGCACGGCCACTTTCCAGCACATCGATCTCGCAGGGCGCATCCGGCGTGCGATAGCGCGGCTTGGCCGTATACACCCAGTGGGTACGCGGATCGCGACCGGCAACCCACGACAGCTCGGCGGCGACCAGCCGGTCCTTCAGCAGCGCCGGGTGATCGTGCCCCTGCACCACGTAAAGCACGTTCTTCGTCATATCCTTGACCGCCACGTACCAGGCCTCGTGCTCGCCGGCATCGTCCTGATTGCCCTTGAGCCCGCCGATCTGCAGCCCTTTGCGCTGGCCGATGGTGTGATGCATCAAACCCTGATGCTGGCCGATCACCTTGTCGCCCTCCAGCGTGCGGATCTCGCCCGGCCGGGCCGGCAGATAGCGCCCCAGGAACTCGCGGAACGGCCGTTCGCCGATGAAGCAGATGCCGGTCGAATCCTTCTTGGCATGCACGTGCAGCCCCGCCGCCTCGGCCATCTTGCGCACGTCGCGCTTGTAGAGGTGGCCGATGGGAAACAGCGTTTTCGACAATTGGGCCTGATTCAGGCGATACAAGAAGTAGCTCTGATCCTTGGTCCCGTCCTCGGCCTTGAGGAGCTGAGATTCGGTGCGCCCGTCGTTGGTCCATTCGCGCACCTGGGCATAGTGACCGGTCGCGATCCGATCGGCGCCGAGGGCCATCGCATGATCGAGGAAGGCCCGGAACTTGATCTCCGAGTTGCACAGGATGTCTGGATTGGGGGTGCGACCGGCCTCGTACTCGCTCAGGAAATCGGCAAAAACCCGCTCCTTGTATTCCTTCGAGAAATTCACCACCTCCAGATCGATGCCGATCACGTCGGCCACCGACACCACGTCCACCAGATCCTGGCGCGTCGAACAGTATTCGTCGTCATCGTCGTCCTCCCAGTTCTTCATGAACAGGCCGACCACGTCGTAACCCTGCTGCTTGAGCAGCAAGGCCGCCACCGACGAATCCACACCGCCGGACATGCCGACGACGACTTTTTGCTTATGAGACATTCGGTCCCTCTCCATCCAGCCAATCTTCCAGGGGCAGCACCACGGCAGGATCGCCGTGCTCCCCGAACCAGGTATCCACCGCAAAACGCGCACCGACCGCAGGCGGCGCTTCACTACGCTCGCGAATCACCGCCGAAAAATGCTGCGCAAACACCCAGCGAACCCGCCGGGCAATCGGCTCCACCGCATGAAAATGCAGCAATCCGCGCGCCTCCAGCAAGCGCAACAGGCGCGTCGTCGATTCGGAATGATCGATGCAGTCCATCATCCCATTCACGCCGAAATCCAGATAATTGCCCGACCGATCCGCACCGATCGGCGACTGCTCGCCGGCCCAGCGATAAAGCTGCCCGAGCACCTGCGCCAGAATCGCCCGCTCGGCGACCGCCGAATCGGCCCGGGACAAGCGTTCCGCCACTTCAGCCAGGCGGGCCTCCGAAAACACCACCTCCGACTGCGCCAGACAACCGTAGTTGTAGCAGATCGACACCCGCTCATCGGCCCTCGCCGGCCCGGCGCCCAGACCGACCGACAACGCGACAGCCCCAATCTGCGCGAGCCGACGCATCGTCAGGCGTCGTAATGCCGGATCAGATCGAGCGGAAAACGCCGCCCCGCCATGTAATCCTCGCAGCACTGCAGAATCAGCGGACTGCGATGACGCTCGCGGGTAGCGCGCAACTCGTCGAGGCTCATCCACACCGCCCGCAGGATGCCGCTGTCGAGTTCCCGTTCCGGGTCGAAGCCGACAAGCTCGCCGCCAAAGGCAAAGCGCAGGTAAGTGATATCGCCGACCGGCCGCGGCCACTGATAGATTCCGACCAGAAAATCCGGCCTGAAACGATGGGCAGTTTCTTCGAGCGCCTCGCGGGCCGCGGCTTGTACCAGCGACTCCCCCTGATCGAGGTGGCCGGCCGGCTGGTTGAAGCGCACACCATCGTCGGTTTCCTCTTCGACCATCAGAAAACGGCCGTCGCGCTCGACCACCGCCGCCACCGTCACATTCGGCTTCCAGTTCCTTATCAGCATTCCGTGCACGCAAATGCGCGCATTTTACCCCTTCGGGGCAGCGGTCCGCAGACCTGCGGAATGCGCTAGAATCGGCGGCTTCATTTCAATGCATTCAGCTGGAGATCTGCATCATGTCCATGTCCGACCGCGACGGTTTCATCTGGTACGACGGCAAACTAGTTCCGTGGCGTGAAGCGACCACCCACGTGCTCACCCACTCCCTTCACTACGGCCTGTCCGTTTTCGAGGGCGTCCGCGCGTACAACACCGTCAAGGGCACGGCCATTTTCCGCCTCGCCGAGCACACCCAGCGTCTGCTCAACTCCGGCAAGATCTACATGATGGATATTCCTTACTCCAAGGAAGTCCTGATGGAAGCCCAGCTTGAAGTCGTCCGCGCCAACAAGCTCGAGAGCTGCTACCTGCGCCCGATCGCCTTCTACGGCTCCGAAAAGATGGGCATTTCCACCCACGGCGCCACCATTCATGTGGCCATCGCGGCTTGGCCGTGGGGCGCCTATCTGGGCGAAGAAGCCCTCGAACACGGCATCCGCGTCAAAATTTCCTCCTTCGCGCGCCAGCACGTCAATGTGACGATGGCCCGCGCCAAGCTGTCCTCGACTTACGCCAACTCCATCCTGGCCAACGCCGAAGCCGTCGAAGCCGGCTATGACGAAGCCCTCCTCCTCGACACCAACGGCTTTGTGGCCGAAGGCGCCGGCGAAAACCTCTTCCTGGTCAAGGACGGCGTGATCTACGAGCCCGAAATCGCCTCCGCCCTCACCGGCATCACCCGCGCCTCGGTCATCCAGGTCGCCAAGGAGTTCGGCATGAACGTGGTTTCCCGGCGCGTCACCCGCGACGACGTCTACATCGCCGACGAAGCCTTCTTCACCGGCACCGCCGCCGAAGTCACCCCGATCCGCGACGTGGACGGCCGCATCATCGGCGAAGGCAAACGCGGCCCTGTCACCCACAAGTTGCAAAAGCGCTTCTTCGAAATCGTTAACGGCCAGGCGCCCGAGTACGAAAACTGGCTGTCCTTCATCTGACACCCAAGGGAGATATCCATGCCTGAAAACCAGGACAAGACCAAGCCGATCGAAGTCACCGTCAAAGATCTGCCGCTCCACTGCCCGATGCCCGACGCGCCGCTGTGGGCCCGTCATCCGCGCGTGTTTCTCGACGTCCTCGCAACCGGCAAGGCAAAGTGCCCTTATTGCGGCGCCGAATACGTCATCACGGGCGAGCTGCCCAAGGGTCACCACTGACCCCGCCCAGCGGACCTCGGCCGGCACGGGGGCGACAACGCCCCCGTGTCACGTCCGCCCTCTCCTCGCGAAAGTCTTCCGCATGACGAACCCAATCTTCACCTCCCCCACGGAGGCCGAAGCCGCCTTCTATGACGCGCTCGCCCGTGCCGACCTCGACGGCATGATGTCGGTGTGGTCGGAAGACGAGGAGGTCGTGTGCATCCACCCGGGGAGCGTCCGCCTGATAGGCATTGCGGCGATACGCGAATCCTGGCGACAACTGTTCGAGGCCGGCACCCGCATCACCGTGCTCGCCACCCAGCCGGTGCAATGGCTCAACCTGATGACGGCCGTCCATACCGTCCATCAGCGCATCCACCTCGAAGGCGACAACCGCCTGCACCCGCCCATCATCGCCACCAACGTATTCATCCGTGGCGCAGTCGGCTGGCGAATGGTGTTGCACCACGCCTCCCCCGCACCCGACACGGACAACCTGGGCGGCAGCGACAGCCCGCACATCCTCCATTGAGTCGCGTCCGGGCCACCGATCGAGGCTACGTCGCCCCCAGCTGGCTTCCCGGCGGCCACCTCCAAACCATCTGGCCGCTGCTCCGCAAAGGGCCGTTGCCGCCCTATCGGCGCGAACGCTGGGACACGCCGGACGGCGATTTCATCGATCTCGACTGGCTCCCCCATTGCCCCGGCGCGCCGCTCGTCGTCCTCTTCCACGGTCTCGAAGGTTCCAGCCGCTCACCCTACGCCCGCAGTCTGATGCGCCATCTGGCCGAGCGGGGCTGGAACGGCGTCGTGCCCCACTTCCGCGGCTGCTCCGGCGAGCCGAACCGTCTGCCGCGCGCCTACCACTCCGGCGACGCGGACGAGGTCGGCTGGATTCTCGAACGTCTGGCCGCCGGCTTTGCCGACGTTCCGCGCTACGCCGCCGGCGTCTCGCTCGGCGGCAACGCGCTGCTGCTGTGGCTCGGCACCCGCGGCGAAGCCGCCAGCAGGTTCGTCGATGCCGCCGCCGCGATCTGCCCGCCCCTCGACCTTGCCGCCGCCGGACATAACCTCGGACGCGGCTTCAATCGCGTCTACACCCGCCACTTCCTCGCCACCCTCAAAGCCAACGCCGCCGCCAAGCTGCACCGCCACCCAGGCCTCTTCAACAGCGACGCCATGTGGAAGGCGGCCAATCTTTACGAATTCGACAATCTCGTCACCGCCCCACTGCATGGCTTTCACGATGCCGACGACTACTGGCGACGCGCCTCCAGCAAGCCCCACCTGGGTGGCATCCGCGTGCCCACGCTGCTGATCAACCCGCTGAACGACCCCTTCCTGCCGGCCGTTCACCTGCCGGACACCCGTGAGGTCTCAAACGCCGTGCAACTGGAGCAGCCGGAGGAAGGCGGCCATGTGGGTTTCGTCGTCGGTGGCTGGCCGGGCCATCTGGATTGGCTGCCTGGCCGTCTCGTGCGCTTTTTCACAGATGCCCGCAGTTCCCAAAGCACTTTTCCGACAACTGCTTAGCCGAACGCCGGGTTGTCATGCTGCGCCGCGTATAATTCATCCTTCATCGTTTTCGCACCGGAGTTTTCCGCATGTTCGTTCCCGCCCCCGAGATCTTCAAGGCCTATGACATCCGTGGCATTGTCGACAAGACCCTGACCGCCGAAGCAGTTCGCGCCATCGGCCACGCCCTCGGTTCCGAAGCCGTGGCCCGTGACCAGAAGGCCATCGCCGTCGGTCGCGACGGCCGCCTGTCCGGCCCCGAACTGGCCGGCGCCCTCGCCGACGGCATTCGGGCGGCGGGCGTGGACGTCATCGACGTCGGCTGCGTACCGACTCCGCTCACCTATTTCGCCGCCTACGAACTGGGTACGAACTCCTGTGTCTCGGTCACCGGCAGCCACAATCCGCCCGACTACAACGGCCTCAAGATGGTCCTCGGCGGTCAGACGCTCTTTGGCGAACTGATCCAGGCACTACGCCAGCGCATCATCGACGGCAAACTCGTCACTGCCGCCGTTCCCGGCAAGCTCACCCAGGCCGACGTCGTTCCGGCCTATGTCGAAAAAATCGTCGGCGACGTGAAGCTTTCCCGTCCGATGAAGATCGTCATGGACTGCGGCAACGGCGTGGCCGGCGCGGTGGCTCCGGAGCTCTTCAAGCGCCTCGGCTGCGAACTGATCGAACTGTTCTGCGAAGTGGATGGCAACTTCCCCAATCACCATCCCGACCCGTCCAAACCCGAAAACCTTGCCGACGTGATCCGTGCCCTCCAGGAAACCGACGCCGAAATCGGCCTGGCCTTCGACGGCGACGGCGACCGCCTGGGTGTGGTCACCAAGGATGGCGAAATCATCTACCCGGACCGCCAGTTGATGCTCTTCGCCGAAGACGTGCTATCGCGCGTGCCGGGCGGCGAAATCATCTACGACGTCAAGTGCACCCGCAATCTGGCCGGCTGGATCAAGGCCCGCGGCGGCAAGCCCACCATGTGGAACACCGGCCACGCACTGGTCAAGGCCAAGCTCAAGGAAACCGGCGCCCCGCTGGCTGGCGAGATGAGCGGCCACATGTTCTTCAAGGAGCGCTGGTATGGCTTCGACGACGGCCTCTACACCGGCGCCCGTCTGCTCGAGATCGTCTCCCGCCACGCCGACGCCAACCCGGTTCTGAAGAACCTGCCCGACGCCATCAGCACCCCCGAACTCAACATCAAGATGAACGAAGGCGAGCCCTTCGCGCTGGTGAACAAACTCAAGGCCGAGGCGCAATTCGAAGGCGCCGAGAGCATCCTGACCATCGACGGGGTGCGCGTCGAATACGCCGACGGCTTCGGCCTGGCCCGCCCGTCCAACACCACGCCGGTCGTGGTGCTGCGCTTCGAGGCCGACAGCGAAGCCGCCATCGCCCGCATCCAGGCAGACTTCCGCCGCGCCATCGAAGGCGTGTGGCCGGGCGTCAAGCTGCCGTTCTGAGCACCTGAAAAGACAATCGCCGGCATCCCGCAAGGGTGGCCGGCGATTTTTCGTTGACCGAAGGCGAATCAGAAGCCGTCCGGCACCGGAATTCCGCGCCCGATCAACCAGTCTCGCACCGCCCGTCCGGTCGCCTGCGGCCAGGGACGCAACTTTTCCGGCGCAATCAGGCGGAATTCCGCCAGCTCCTCGTTCAACACGATCTCGCCCCGCGCCTGCACGTGGTAGGCGATCACCACCTCGTTCTTGCGCGCAAAGGGATAAACGCCGACCAGCGTCACTGCAACGGTATCGAGGCTGACCTCCTCACGCACTTCCCGTGCGACGGCAGCCTCGGGCGTTTCGTCGCGCTCCAGGAAACCGGTGACGAGGCCGAAAATCTTCTCCGGCCACGCCCGGTTGCGGGCAATCAGCACCGCGCCGTCGCGATCCACGCATTCGATGATCGCTGCAACCACCGGCAGCGGGTTGTCCCAACGCACGAAGCCGCAGGGCGGGTTGAAACAGAGCTGGCGATGGCGCCCCGCCACCTCGCCCCATTCGAGCGGGCTCCCACACTGGGGGCAATAGCGCCATTCGCCGTAGCTCATGCCGATCAGCCCAGCTTGCCACCGACCCAAGCGGTCACGGACGCCAACGCGGCCGGCAAGGCCGAAGCGTCGGTGCCGCCGGCCTGCGCCATGTCCGGACGGCCGCCGCCCTTGCCGCCAACCTGCTGGGCGACAAAGTTCACCAACTCTCCGGCCTTAACCTTGCCGGTCAGATCGGAGGTGACGCCGGCGATCAGGCTCACCTTGCCATCGGTCGAAGTCGCCAGCACGATGGCTGCCGACTTGAGTTTGTCCTTGAGCTTGTCGAGCGTCTCGCGGAGTGCCGCCGGGTCGACGCTGTCGAGCCGGGCCGCGAGCACCTTCACGCCATTCACATCCTGTGCCGAGCCGGCGAGGTCGTCGCCCTGCGCGGACGCCAGCTTGCCCTTCATCGCCGCCAGTTCGCGTTCGAGGCGACGGGTCTGCTCGAGCAGGGCGTTGACACGGACCGGCACTTCGCTGCGCAGCACCTTGAGGGTGCCCGCCACGCCACCCAGCGCAGTCTCCATGCCCTGCACGTAACGCAGCGCGTTGTCGCCGGTCACCGCTTCGACACGGCGCACACCGGCCGCAACACCGCCTTCGGCCACGATGCTGAACAGGCCGATGTCGCCGGTGCGCGCTACGTGCGTGCCGCCGCAGAGTTCGCGCGAACTGCCGATATCGAGCACACGCACCGAATCGCCGTACTTCTCGCCGAACAGCATCATCGCGCCCAGCTTCTGGGCTTCCTCGATGGGCAGCACCCGCGTTTCGCAGGCCGCATTGGCGAGGATCTCGGCATTGACGATGTTTTCGACCTCCCGGATCTGCGCATTGGTCATCGGCTGGGTATGCACGAAGTCGAAACGGGTCTTGTCGGGATCGACCTGCGAACCCTTCTGCTGAACGTGCTCGCCCAGCACCTGACGCAGCGCCTTATGCATCAGGTGAGTGGCAGAGTGATTGCGGGCGGTGCGAACCCGCGCCAGCGAATCCACGCGGGCGGTGACGCCGTTGCCAACGGTCAGCTTGCCGGTGGTGACCACGCCGTGATGGCCGAACACGGTGGCCTGGATCTTCTGGGTGTCTTCGACCGCGAAAATGCCGTGGACCGAGCGCAGCTCGCCCCGGTCGCCCACCTGGCCGCCGGACTCGGCGTAGAACGGGGTGTCGTCGAGCACCACGACCCCCATGTCGCCCTCGACCAGTTCATTGACGGCCACACCGTCCTTGTACAGCGCCAGCACGTTGCCCTTGGCTTCGAGGCCTTCGTAGCCGTGGAAGGTGGTGGCCGGGCCGTCGTATTCGAGGTTGGCGGCCATCTTGAACTTGCCGGCGGCGCGGGCCTGTTCCTTCTGGCGGGCCATCGCGGCGTCGAAGGCCGCGGCGTCGACGGTCACACCACGCTCGCGGCAGACGTCGGCAGTGAGGTCGAGCGGGAAGCCGAAGGTGTCGTGGAGCTTGAAGGCGGTTTCGCCGTTGAACACGGTGTTGCCGGCGGCGGCCATTGCGGCGAGTTCGCCTTCGAGGATCGCCATGCCGTTTTCGATGGTGGCGAAGAAGCGGTCTTCTTCCTGCTTGAGAATCTCGGTGACGCGCTGCTGGCCGGCCTTGAGTTCGGGGTAGGCCTCGCCCATCTCGG
>ERZ650306.719-NODE-719-length-20168-cov-26.944364_pt1 | contig 20168 bp, 7 predicted proteins | sample MGYA00376242_ERZ650306 | MGnify/ENA primary metagenome ERZ650306 (study PRJEB26733, sample SAMN07839244) | wastewater metagenome | biome: urban; feature: wastewater treatment plant; material: waste water | place: USA: North Carolina | collected 2016-03-31 ... | reverse complement strand
AACCACAACAGGTAGTCTGGTTGTACAAGTGATTGATGATGTTCCGACTGCTGTGGCAGATACTGGTAGCCTTAGTGAAGGTGGTGTGCTGAGCGTACTTGCTGCTGACGGTGTATTAACAAATGATACTGCTGGCGCAGATGGTTGGGTGAATACTGGTGCAGTGGTTGGTGTGGTATCGGGTGATACTGCAACGAACAGCGCTGGTGGCGTTGGAGGCAGGATAGATGGCCAATATGGCTATATCACTTTAAATGCCGATGGCAGTTATACCTATGTATCAACCGCTGATGCAGTAACAGCTGATGCACAGGATGTATTTACTTATACGGTACGTGATGCGGATGGTGATTTAACTCATTCAACGCTTACGATTAATGTGGCAAATGTCAATCTAACACCAGCCCCAATTAGCAAGACTGTCAATGAAAGTGGTCTTGCGGGTGGTTCAACTGCGGGTACTGGTCATACCGTAACAGATACAGTGAACCTACCATCCGAGGTCAAAGCAGTACCCGTTACTAATGGTTCGACTCAATATGGGACGTTCAGCATTGATGAAGATGGTCACTACACATACACACTGACTAAACCATCAAATGGCGATAATGTTGAGGATACGTTTAGCTATACAACTAAGGATGCTCAGGGCAATAGTACAACGAATACCGTAACGATTACGATTATAGATGACGCACCTGTTGCGAAGCCTGACACGAATAGCATTACAGAAGACAGCGTACCTAATCCAGTCAGTGGCAACGTACTGACAGGAGGCGTATCTAGTGGAGATACAGCTGATACCCAAGGCGCAGACAAAGCTAACGTCAGTGGAGTACAGGCTGGAACAGTTGCGTCAGGTGAACACGTAGCAAATGGCGCATTGAATACAGCAGTGAATGGAGAATACGGAACATTAATTCTCCGTGCTGACGGTAGTTACACCTACCAATTAAATAATAACAATACGGATGTAAATGCCCTTAAAGATAACCAAAGCCTCCAAGACGTATTTAGTTACACCATTACCGATGGAGATGGAGATAAATCGACAGCGACCATTACCATCACCATTAACGGACATACCGATGGCGCACCTAACGTGGTTATCACTGATCATAATGGATCAGCGCTTGGTGCGAACAGCATTGCCGAAAATGCAACGACCCCAGTACAAGGCGAGTTTACCGTCAACGCAGCAGATGGACTGAAATCTATCACGATTGGTGGCACGACCATTCTGACCAGCGAACTCTTGGGTCTATCCCCGACCACACCAAAAACAATCATAGGTACACAAGGAACACTGACCCTTACCGACTATGATCCAGTAACAGGCAAAGTCAGTTATAGCTACCAACAAAGTGGCAGCAGCAAAGACCACAGCGGTGGTGATACTAGCGTAAGCGATACTTTCCCAATTGTAGTGACAGACAATGCCAATGAAAGCTCAGCAGCGACGAATCTGGTCATTCTCATCACAGATACCGCCCCAGAAGCCAAAGCTGACACAGGCACAGTGACAGAAGACGGTGCAGCACTTGAAGGAAACGTGATCACAGGTGGTAGTAGCAATAGTGCAGATGTTGCTGACAGTTTAGGTGCAGATGCAACACAAGTGACAGGAGTCAGCAAAGGAAGCTCAACAACAGAACAAACAGGTAATGTTGGTGGAACAGGACTTGCAGGTGACTACGGCACACTGATACTCAATAGCGATGGTAGTTACAGCTATACCGTTGACCCAAATAACGCAACCGTGAATGCATTAAAAGATGGAGGCAAGCTCACAGAAACATTTAGCTACACCATTAAAGATGCAGATGGGGACTGGAGTACCACGACATTAACCATCACCATTAACGGACATACCGATGGCCTACCAAGCATTACACCGAACGATGAGAACGGAAACAATGTTGGTGGTCAGATTACAGTGTATGAAAGTGGTCTAAGTACAGGTAGCAATGCAAGTGCAGCGAGCGAATCTGCCAGTGGAACGATTCAGATCAATGCAGGAGATGGCTTAAGCAGTATTAACATAGGCGGACAGACCTTTAGCCTTTCACAATTACAATCACTGAGTAGCAGCAACCCATCGGCAGCGATCAACGTCGTTGGTGGAACCATCGTTCTAAATGGTTTTACGGCAAATAGCAGTGTAGGTGGTATCCCAACTTCAGGTAGTTTGAGTTATACCTATACTTTGAACAACGCCCAGACACATAGCGCTGTTGGAAATGATGGTTTACTTCTGAGTGGCATTCCACTGAGTGTCACAGATGCAGGAGGGGTAACCACAACAGGTAGTCTGGTTGTACAAGTGATTGATGATGTTCCGACTGCTGTGAATGATAGCAATAGCATTCCTGTAGGTAGTTTGGCAGTAGTTACTGGTAATGTGGTCAGCAATGACACGAAAGGTGCAGATGGCGCACGAGTAACTACAGTAAAAGCAGATACTGCTAATGGGTTAGATGTCACGATTGATCCAGTTGGTAACTATCCGGTTGTTGGTAAATATGGCACATTAACGATCCATTCTGATGGTAGTTATAGTTATGCACGTAATGCAGGTTCAGCTGGTGGTGTAAGTGACGTATTTACTTATACTTTAACGGATGGCGATAACGACACATCAACAGCACAATTGACAATCAACATTGCTGATGCAACCCCGACCAGTACAATACCAACGGCTGGTGGTGCAACAACGACAGTCTATGAATCTGGTTTAAATGGTGGTACAGAAGCTTCAACCAATAAAGAAACCACCAGTGGCACAATTAGCTTTACCTCTCCAGACGGTCTGGCAGTCAGTGATGCAATCAAGCTGGGTGGGCATACTTTAACTACCACGAATCAGAGCTTTTCAGATGGTCTAACTGCGCGTTATGAATACAATGCAGCAACTGGAACGGGGACGATTTATTATAGTTATACCTTGCCTGCAAAAACGAGTGGCGATAATACAACAGCTACTTTCGCTGTTGAAATCAAGGATGCTGATGGAGATAGTGCAACAGCAGGGAATTTGGTCATCAATATTGTTGATGATGCACCAATCACCGTAGCGGATACAGGAAGTGTTACAGAAGGCGCGCTTTTGACCAAAGATGCAGCCAGTGGTGTACTTTCTAGCGACCAGTCAGGTGCAGATGGTTGGGCTATTGGTGGTGGTGTAGTCGGTGTTGCTAAAGGCAATACAGGTACAACTTCGAGTACTGGAGTAGGAACAAGCATCACAGGTGATTATGGTACGCTTACATTAAATGCCAATGGTAGTTATAGCTATAAAGCGGATCCAAACAAAATAACAGCCAATGCACAGGATGTATTTACTTATACAGTGCGTGATGCGGATGGTGACTTAAAAACATCTACCCTTACCATTAATGTGCAGGACGTTACAGCCAATCCATTAACTACAGTGGGTAGCGTACGTGAGGATGGGATCGATGCCAATGGTACTCAGCCTGCGGGAACAGATGCGAGTAGTTCTAGCAATATTATTAATGGTGATTTGAATCTACAGACGGGTTGGACAGCACAAGCAAAAACAGGCACTACAGCAAATGGAACGTATACCGTCAATTCAGATGGTACTTATAGCTTTACTTTAACTTCAGCAACCAAAGATTTAGCAGGCAATGAAACCAATAGCTTCACTTACACTGCTGTAGACCAATATGGCAATACGGTCACCAATACCGTAACCATTAGCATTGTTGACGATAAACCTAAAATCAGTGAGAACGATGCAAATGTTGGTCGTGTAACTGTTGATGAAACTAATTTTGTCTCAGGTTCTGTTTCTGCAACAGATGCTAATTTTGTCAAAGATGTATTCACCCCTGTGTATGGTGCAGATGGTCAAGCTACAAGTAATGCGTTGATTTATGCACTTAACATTAGTTCCAATGGTGTGGATAGCGGATTAGATACCACCAGTGGCCAAAATGTCTTGCTGTATAAAGTAGGTAATCAGATTGAAGGACGTGCGGGTAGTGCATCAGGCGATGTGGTATTTCGTATCTCCATTGATCCGACCACGGGCGCTGTTACCTTAACTCAATCAGAAGCACTTAAACATCCAGTGGGTGGTTCTTCTTATGATGAAAGTCTTTCTATCAGCAATGCAGGTTTAATTACCCTAACTGCAACTGCTACAGATGGTGATGGTGATGCGGTCACCAGTGATCCTGTTGCGGTAGGTGATCGTTTTATCTTTAAGGATGATGGGCCATCAATTGGTTCTGCGCCAGCAGTAACTTCTGTAGATGAAAAAGGTCTAGCGACAGGAAGTGAACCAAACACATCGTTACTCACCGCAGAAGGCAATTTGAGTGTGAGTTATGGTCAGGACGGTTCAGGTAATGGCGGTGGTTTAAGCTTTGCTGCAAATCAAACTGCTTTAAAGGCAGTGCTAGATAGTACAGGTAATAGCGGTATAAGCTTTAGTATTAATGCGGCAGGTAACGTACTGACAGCCACGCGTGGCGGCAGTGATGTGTTCAAAGTCACTTTGGATACGACTACAGGCAAATATACCTTTGAACTATTGGGTTCATTAAACCATCCAAGTCATACTACACCATTGAATCTGAATTTTGACTTTATTGCCAAAGATGGTGATGGCGATACGGCATCTGGTAGTTTCGTTGTTCAAGTGATTGATGATGCACCAAAAACTGAGATTGTGATCACGATGGATGAGGATCATAGTTATGGTCCGTTCACCACCTCAGCTGATTCACGACTTGAGAATATTACCATTCAGGATGCGAATGGTAATACCATTGCTGGAACAGATAACGGTAATGGAAGCAAAAGTTTCAGTGTTGCACATGGCACTGTGACTGTAGATGAGGCTGGTCGAATTACTTATAAACCTGCCGATAACTATAGTAACTATGATGGAAGCTCTTCGACCAGTCCCGATACATTTAAAGTACTAGTTACTGATGACAGTGGGCAAACCACAACAACCAATGTGACTGTAAATGTAAATCCAGTCGCAGATGCACCAAATTTAGCCGGAACAACGGGTGTGGGTGGTAATGTAACACTAGCAAATGTGACTACGAATGAAGATACGGCTGTTATATTGGGTCTGAAAGCACCACGTGTAATCGATGCTATTGATCAAAATGGCAATACAACAACGGGTGATAGCCCAGAACGTCTAGGCGTGATTACCTTAAGCGGTATTCCTGCTGGCGCAGCGCTCTTATCTGGTACTGATGCTACATTATTCACATCGAATGGCGGCAATATCTCCATTTGGTTAACCGATGTTAATCATCCGACTGATGAAACCAAACCAGCAAATGCTTTGGAGATGACGTCTGCTGAGTTTGAAGCATTAAAGGTTTTACCACCTGCGGAAAGTCATGCCAACTTTACCGTAACGGTAAGTGTAACCAGTTATGAAGTTAACGATAGCGGTACTAAAGTTTCTGGTGTTAACGGTGCAACCAGTACTGCAACAGTCGTGGTCAATGTTCAGGCGGTTACGGACGGTATCGATCTGAAAATTTCAGATGGCAATAGTTTTGTTGATACAAGCAGTGCAGCACCTGTGGTTCAAACCATTGCGGAAGATACTGCACTTAATTTGACTAATTTGTTGCAAGTGACATTAGCGACTACTGGCGATAACAACACGACTGCTGACATCGACGGTAGTGAGCAACGCTGGATGACCATTACGGGGCTACCAGAAGGTACAACCTTAACTGTAAGTGGACAGCCTCACACCATTACTGCAACAGAATCGTCGAATGGCTATCGAATAGACATTCCAAATAATTACAATGGCGTTTCACCAAGCTTACCATCGATTACAGTGACACCACCAAAAGACTTTAGTGGTGACATTAACAATATCCAGATCACGCTACATGCGCAGGACCAAGATAGTGATGGTGTAGGTAATGGGCCGACTACTGGAACTGAAATTACTGACAGTGTTTATTTAAATCTACATGTTACGCCAGTAGCAGGTGATGTCGCAGCAGGTGATGTTTCTACCAATGAAGACACAGCAGTTGCTTTCCTGCAAAATGTAAGAGTGACGGATACGACTACTGGTACAGAAGTCATTACACAAGTCGCATTTGAAATTCCGACAAGTTGGGTCGTGACTGCTCCAACCAATAACGGAGGATGGAGTATTAGTGGAGATGGTTCGAGCAGCTCTCCATATACCATCACTTTTAACAGCAATGTGACTGAAGCAGACCGTGAAGCTATATTGGATGGTTTCACAATTTTGCCGCCAGCACACAGTAGTGTAGATGCAACCATTCAAGTAAGTGTAACATCAACTGATACCAATGGTTTGGATACAGATACCCAGACTAAAACTTTGCCAATAAAAGTCACTGTAAATCCTGTTGCTGAAATCGTGGGTAATCTTCCTGGTTCAGGTGATTCTGATAAAGATGGTACAGCTGACCTGACCATGACAGGTGGTCACAGTTACACGACAGCAGGTGCAGAAGACACATGGTATACACTGGGTACTGAGAGTGGATTTAACCTTGCCAATGGCTGGACGAATCAGGACGCAGATGAACTGACTTATGCACATTTAACTCCTGAGTTAGTTTCAGGGGATAGCTATGCGACAGTCATCGGATCACAATTCAAATGGACAGTTTCTGGTGTTGACTATACTGCAACTTATACAGGCACACCAATTGATGTACCTGTTAGTGCATTGTCAACATTACAGTTCTTGGCTCCTGAAAGTGTATCGGGTACCTTTAAAATCAAAGTTGAAGCTTATACAGTAGACTATGATGATGACAATGAAGGGACGGGTACACCAGCGACAGCAGTATCAGGTGAAGCTTGGTTAGAAGGTATTATCATCGCACCTGTTGCTGATGGTATTAATACCTTGTCATTAAATGGTCGTGCGATTGGTTTGGAAGATACGCCAATCCCACTGTCTATTACGCCAAGAAGTTCTGATCCATCAGAAACCTTTAATATCACCATTTCAGATATTCCTGCTGGTGCAAAAATTATCTATGGCGGCGTAGAACAAACGATTACTAACGGTTCAGTCACGATCTCTAACTTTAGTACATCTACGCCACTGACGATTACTCCACCTTTTAACAGCAATGTAAACTTTACCTTAAATGTTACTGCGACGGCGACGGATGGTAGCGTCACATCTGCTTCATCTAGTCCGCTCTCTATACCTGTTACAGTTTATGGTGTAGCAGATACACCGACAATTACCTTAAAAGATTATGACAGTAATCAGTCTGGTGTACAGTCTTATACAACCACTGAAGCTAATCTGGATGGTACTGCCCAGCATAAAGTGTCACTCTCTAATTTGATTGAAAATGTTTCATCGATTGATAATACAGATGGCTCAGAAAGCTTTACCCTTCGTATCACTGGCTTAGCCAAAGATTTCAATCTGGGTGGACCAGCCACTGTTTTGGTCACTGGCACAGGTGAAGAACGTGTCTGGGTGATTAAACCAACAGATTTAAATAATGTATTTATCACAGTACCAGAGAATTACAGTGGCAATGTGAATTTCAAAGTTGCAGGCGTTTCTACTGAAAATGATGGTGATTCCAAAACTGGTGAATTAACTGATGTTAATTTCATAGTGACACCTTCTGCCGAAGCAGAAGCAACGACCAGTGCGACACTGGTTGAAGATGAAATTACGACCCTGAATTTTGGCATTGTTCATGTAAATGGTGACAATGACGAAACTTTGGGACATGTTTGGATTGCACAGGATCAGGCGGCAGGAGCAAACTATACTTTATATCTAGGTACAGGCACATCGGCTGTTCTCTTAAGTAATGCAGGCTTACCAATCAAAACCATTGATGGGGTGGACTACTACGAATTGACTGCTGAACAAGCTCAAACCTTGGCAGCTAAAGGTGGTGATCAGCTTGATGGTGATCAGGGCTTCTTCACTTATAAATATGAAGTGACCGATAATCATTATGGTTCGGTGCAAACCGCACCAGCGGACACGGTGGTTAAAGAGGGACAATTAAAATTAACGGCGAGTGCAGTTACCGATGCTGTTGAGTTATCTGTTACTGGTATTTCTGGAATAAGCAATACCACTTCATCATCAGATCAACATGCAAATGATGATGCTACTCCAGACACCGCAACACTGACTGCAACGGATACTGTGACCGTTAATCTGAACGTCGCTTCGATTGACCATGATGGCAGTGAACACGTGGTTCGTATCTTGATCGAAAATGTGCCAGGGGGTGTAACTGTACAAGGTGTAAATTTACACCAGAAAGGTGCTGGTACATGGGTACTGGTCTATCAGGCAAATAATGCACCTTCAATCAACGCACAGGGTGGTATTGATGTACCAGTCACTTTCAAGATTAGTTCCAACGCGGTTGGCTTAACAGACCATCCGATTAAGATAACTGTACAGACACAAGATCTAGGGTCTGATTTGACTGCTATAACAGACATCAAATCTGATTCAGTGACATGGTATCTAAATACAGATTTTGCTGAGGCTCCAGGCAGTAAAGCAGCGCTTATTGACCAATGGCAATATAATGATGCATCTGCTACGGAAGATACACCATTTAAATTAAGCGATGTGGTAGATCAAGCCATTACCATTCAGGATAATTCGGCAAGCAACTTGTTTACTGTCACCTTGAAAGATTTACCAGCAGGTACAATCGTCAATGGTATGGTACAAACCATGATCGATACAAATAATGATGGTAACCCTGATACCCCAGTATGGACAGCAAGTGTTACGGTAGATCCGAATGCCACTGATGCCGAAGCCGAAGCTGCTTTGCAAAATCTGTTAGACAGTATTGTGATCACGCCACCAGCAGACTGGAATGATAATGGTCAATCTGGACAGTTCCATTTCGATGCGACACTTACGACTTCGGTCTTGGGTGGCGCTACCGAAGAGGCAACGATTCAAGACATGACGATTCCAATCGCTCCTGTGACGGATAATCCGATATTCACCATGTCTGGAGATAGTATGGTGGGTGAGGGTGCGACAGCAATCACAAGTTCTATTACACTCGACCCTGCCGATGGAAGTTTTGGTAAGGTTGTCGATGGTAAAATGTATGTGCAAGTCAATGCTGCTGGTACAACCGATGCCATGGAAGGTGGTCAGCTATACATCACGGGTAGTACAACACCACTTGTTTCACAAAGTGTAGATATTGATGGTGATGGTACAACTGATGGTGATTTCTACGTCATTGACATTGGTGAAAATGGCGGAACAGTAGACTTAACGTATACCATGCCAAATGGTGAGAAAACTGTACCAGGTAATGTATCATTTACTGCTTATGCAAACGTACAAGAAGACGGTGCAGATGTTAAAGCAGTCAGTGTCACGGGTTCTGTGGAAGTTCAACGGATCAATAATGGTGTAAATGTTGTTTCACAAAACTTTATTGGTAATGAGTCAAATGCAATTGAGCTGACTGGTGCAGGTGGACTAAGCGTGAGTTTGAACGATTCAGAAGGTTCAGAGTCTTATGGTGCAATTTTGCTATCTGATGTTCCAAATGGCTTCTTGGTTTATGTCGGAAATGATGCGGCATCCGCAACGCTTGCAAGTAATGCAGGTGGTGATGGCACAACCAACACTTGGGTACTCTCAGAAAGTGGTGGACTACCAGCTTATGTTGCGATATTACCGCCGATACACTGGAGTGGTACTGTTGAAAACTTACAGTTGGTTGTAACTTCTGGTGAAAGTAGCTTATCTCCTTTAACTGAAACCAAAGACATTGGAGATTTGGTGGTTAATGCCGTAGCCAATGGCGTTGATATCAAACCGACTCAAACTTTCGGTAAAGAAAATGAGATTATTCCACTTAACCTGAATGCATCGATGCATGATCCAAAAGTTTCAGAAGTTGCAAATGACAGCAGTACTGAAACTATGACCATTAAACTCACAGGTCTGGGTCAATATGCCTCTTTTTATATCGATGGTGTACAGATTTCATCTAGTCAAATTACAGTAAGTGGAACTGGATCAAGTACGACTTATACCATTACAGGTTTAACCCAAAGCAATATAGATAAGTTAGGCTTTAAACAGGCGAAAGCAGCTTTAACTGATCAGGATTCAGCGACTACAGGTACACAAATCGGGGTAGAAGCATGGACAGTTGAAAGTGGTGCTGTAAATAATGCATCTGCTCATGTTTCTAAGAACATTACTGTAAATATGACGGCCCAACAGGCTACAACAGGTAATGATACCTTGCTATATACAGCAAGTAGTATTAATGCTGGAGCAGGTACAGATACGATTCAGCTCCGTTCTGGTGAAACTGTATCAGGTGCTACTTTGGCAGCAAATCTGAAGAATGTTGAAGTGCTGGATTTGTCTGTAAATGGAGCAAATAATATCACTAGCCTGACAGCATCAGATGTATTGACCATGACTGATGCGGCACATACCTTGAAGATCGATGGTACTGCTGAGGATACTGTTGGACTTGGTTCAGGCTGGACACAAAGTGCAACCAATAATGGTTATGTGACATACATCAGTACCGTATCGGGTACGGCTGTCACTTTGCTGGTGAGTGAAAATGTTCATACCCATTCGGATGATGTGATTGTGGCCAAAGCGGGTAACGATACCATTACGACGGGTCAGGGTCACGATACATTGATTTATAATGTGCTAGATGCGAGTGATGCCAAAGCGGGGCATGGTATTGATCATTGGACAGATTTCGGTTTTGGTTCTACCGCAACAGATAGCAATGCCGAAACGATTCAATTCTCATCAGAATTCTTTAATGATTTGCTTAGTGATAGTGATTTGACATCATCTCATCTTTCACAAGTCGAAAAATTCATTAAGGTTGACTATGATGCAGCAACTGAATCTGCAACCGTGAAAGTAGATCGTGATGGTGAAGCAAATGGTTCAAATTATCAGGATCTTTTGGTCTTAGAACATCAAACTTCGAATGTAACGCTTGCAGAGCTGTTAAATAATCATCAAATTACGATTGGCTAACTTATCGTGTTGATGAATAAAAGTTGCCCCATCCGTGGGGCAATTTTTATGCTAGATGTGAATAATTTCGCTAAATCATTTAATGGCAAAACAAAATTCCAGTACAATGCTTGAGTTTTGATTTTCCTCATCATCATTATTATAGTCGTGAAACAATATCATGAATAAACGGGATGTATTAATAAAGACGAGTTTATGTTCACTTCTTAGCCTTTATATGCCTTTACTTTATGCAGCGTCTGGTCAGGAAATTGCAACTTCGTTAAAAGATAATTTACAAGGTGTATTTACCCCAAAATCGGATGATCATTTTAATAAAGTAGATCTTAAACAGCTCTCAAATTTTGATGTCGATACCTCAAAGTTTGATGAACTTCCTGTTATCGGTTCAACACATTCCAATACGGTCAATACTGCGGGATTGAGCTTGGTAAGCCCCACTTCAAGAACGCTTGATATTTCTGAGGCAGTGAAAATTGCGGTTCAGCGACATCCTGAAATTAGTCAAAATATTGCGAGTCTTGCTTCTCAAAATGCCAATATTGATGTGGCTAAAGCTGCATATTATCCTCAATTATCGGGTGGTATTTCGACTGGAGATATGACTTCTGGCGAACGCGGTCGGCAGTTATTAAGTCTTAATGCGACACAGATGGTCTATGATTTTGGTAAGGTCAAATCCAGTGTGGATATTCAAAAAGCCAGATTAGCATTGCAGCAGGCGCAAGTGCTGGTCAAGATTGATGAGGTTGCACTTGAGGTTGCAAGTGCAATCGTGAATCTAAAACGCTATGAGGAAGTCTGTCGCATTGCACAGCAGCAAGTAGATGGGATTGCACGTATTGCTGAGATTGCCAATTTGCGTGCAAATGCTGGCATTAGCAGTCAGGCAGATCCCGTGCAGGCGAAGTCGTATCTTGAAGCTTCCCAATCAAATTTAATTGCTCAACAAACACAATTAAGACTGTATCAACAAAAATTACGGACTTTACTGGGCTTTGATATCAGTCGGATCAACTGGAAAATACCTGAAAATGTAGTCACTGAATCAAAGATTTTTGAAGCACCTAAAATCAATACGATTCCTACGATTATGTCTGCTCAAGCAGAAGTAAATGTCGCAAAAGCACAGAAAACTCAGACAGATCTCAGTCGTTACCCTACTTTAAATTTAGTTGGAACGCTAAGTCAGGCACTGAATGGTGTCAATCCAAACAATAACAAGGATGACGGATTTGATAGTTCAATTAAATTTGAAGCAAGCAGTAACTTCTTTCAGGGTGGATCAGTGGGGGCGCAAAGTCGCGCTGCAAGTTATGCAGAAGAAGCTGCCAAAGCCAAAGTACAAAATAGTTATATGGATATTCTGGAACAGATTCGCATGACTGAGGAACAAGTCACAAATAAACAACGGCAGATGCAGGTTTTGGTTGCCAGACAATCAACCACCACCAGAACAAAAGAATTATATCAGGAGCAATATAAGCTTGGTACGCGGACAGTAGTGGACTTACTTAATGCTGAACAAGCCATTCATAGTGCAAATATGGAAATTGAAAATAATCGTTATGATATTTATGCAAATCTAGTCCAACTTATCTCGACTACAGGTCAATCACGAGATGTTTATCATCTTAATCGTCTATCCATTCAGGGGGTTGAGGTTCAGCCATGAGTACGATGAATTACCAGCCATATCTTCAGGCAATTTTATTGATTGCCAAACATTATCGTATCGAAACCTCTGAAGAACGTATCCGTTTGCAGATGGATTGGGCAGGGGCTAGTGCAGCAGATGAGGTCGTGAAAACGATTGCACGTCAGATTGGCTTAAGTGTACGTAAAAGTAAATTTTCAAAAGAGATGCTTAATCCATGGCGTTTACCAGTCATCGTGGTATTCAAGGATGGTCAAGTTGGTGTGGTTGATCAGGCAGATGTCGATCATAATGTCAGTATCCAGATGAGTGGTGATCAGGGGCTTGCGCAAAGTTTTGTTGCTTCTGACCTTCAACATGAAATTGAAAGTGTTTATATCCTGCGACCTGAAAAATCAGTTGCAGATGCGCGTATTGATGAATATATCAAACCTTATGAGAGTAGTTGGTTCTGGTCGATCGTGTTACGTGACTGGAAACGATATATCGATATTATGTTTGCATCATTAATTGCAAATATTCTGGCACTGGCAACCATTATATTTTCAATGCAAGTCTATGATCGAGTCGTGCCTTCTCAGTCAATTCCTACGTTATGGGTGTTGGCAGGTGGTGTATTGATTGCGGCAATTTTTGAATTTGTTTTACGTGTAGCGCGTATCTATTTATCAGATATTATTGGTAAACGAGCAGACTTGCGTATTTCAGATCGGGTTTTTGGTCATACGCTCAGAATTAAAAATAGTGAGCGTTCCAAATCAACAGGTACTTTTATTTCCCAAATTCGGGAGTTGGAAGGGGTGCGGGAGCTAGTCACCTCAACGACGATTAGCGCCATTGCCGACTTGCCATTTTTCTTTTTATTTTTGGTTATATTCTGGATCATTGGCGGCAATCTTTTCTGGGTCATGGTACTTGTTGTACCGCTTATGATTATTCCAGCCATATTGGCACAAAGACCACTGGCTAAACTTGCCAGAGAGGGAATGCGTGAGTCTTCGATTCGTAATGCAATATTGGTGGAATCAGTGCAAGGCATAGAGGACATTAAGCTGTTACGCGCTGAATCCAGATTCCAGAATCAATGGAATCATATGAATGAAATGTCTGCCGATATTAGTATGAAGCAGCGTAAAATAGTGGGCGTGATGACTGCATGGACGCAAAAAGTCCAAGGTCTGACTTATGCTCTTGTGGTACTTGTTGGCTGTTTTGCCGTGATTAGTGGAGAAATGACCACAGGTGCATTGGTTGCATGCTCAATTTTATCTTCACGAATGTTGGCACCAATTGCACAAATTACGGGTGTTTTGGGACGTTTACAGCAAGCCAAAGTCGCAAAAAGTAGTCTTGATGAGTTAATGAAAAAGCCAGTTGACCAACCTGATCGGGCGCATTTGATCCATCGCTCAGTATTGTTGGGTGATTATCAATTGAATGGCACTTTATTTAAATATAATCAAGATGATGCAAAACCCAATCTAGCGATTGCTCAACTAGCAATTCGGGCGGGAGAGAAAATTGCAATTTTAGGCCGAAATGGCGCGGGGAAATCCACATTATTGCAATTATTATCAGGCATGCAAATGCCGCAGCAAGGTAATATTTATCTTGATGGTCTTGATTTATCACTGATTGATCCTGCTGATATTCGTCGTGATACAGGGTTACTTAATCAGAGTGCGCATTTGTTTTATGGCACAATCAGGGAAAACCTAACTTTAGGCGCACCTTTAGCCTCAGATGATGACTTGATTCAGGCGCTCAAAATGACAGGAGCTTGGTCATTTGTACAAGATAAAAAAGAAGGTCTTGATCATCTTGTACTTGAGGGTGGCTTAGGTTTCTCTGGTGGACAACGGCAGGCTTTGTTGCTGTCACGCTTGCTTATTCGCCAACCTAATATTGTATTGTTAGATGAGCCAACAGCGTCGATTGATGATGTAGCAGAAAAACAATTTATTGATCATCTAATGAATTGGATGGGGCATCGGACTTTAATTGTTGCAACTCATCGGCGAGCTGTTTTGGCATTAGTTGATCGAATTATTGTCATGAATGAGGGGAAAATTGTGATGGATGGTCCACGCGATCAGATTTTGAGTCAATCAAATAATCAAACTCATCCATCCAGTGGGGCACAATAATGAATGAACAACCACAACAAACAAAACGTCCTGCTAAAGCTTCATTTCATGAACCACCTTTACCTAAATCGAGTATGGTCATCTGGATTATTGGCTTAGGACTTTTGGTGTTCTTTATATGGGCTGCTTTATTTAAATTGGAAGAAGTTTCTACAGGTACGGGTAAAGTTATTCCATCTTCTAAAGAGCAAATTATTCAGTCATTAGAGGGTGGTATTTTGACCAAACTCGATGTTAAAGAAGGTGATATTGTAGAAAAAGGCACCATATTGGCACAATTTGATCCGACTCGCTTTGCATCTAATGTAGGTGAATCGCAGTCTTTGCTCGTTTCTTCATTGGCCACTTCGGCACGTTTACGGGCAGAAGTAAATGGAACTGCATTACAATTTCCCGAGATAGTTCAAAAAGATTCGCAATTGGTTCGTGAAGAAACACAGTTGTATAATACACGACGGATAAATTTAGAAGAGTCAATATCAGATCTAACGACTTCTTTAACATTGGTACAGCAAGAGCTAAGAATGACTGAGCCGTTAGTTGCTAAAGGAGCTGCAAGTGAGGTAGAGGTTTTAAGGTTAAAACGTCAAGCTTCTGATTTACAAAAGCAAATTAATGATACACGTAGTCAGTATTATGTAAAAGCAAGGGAAGAATTATCCAAAGCCAATACCGACGTAGAAACACAACGGCAGATTGTGAAAGGAAAATCAGATACATTAAATCGTACAGTCTTTAGAGCGCCTGTTCGCGGTGTGGTAAAAGAAATCGATGTAATGACTTTAGGTGGCGTAATTCCTCCTAATGGCAAGATTATGACGATTGTGCCGTTAGATGAACAGCTTCTGATCGAAGCTAGAATTTCGCCAAGAGATATTGCCTTTATTCGTCCAAACCAACAAGCTTTAGTCAAAATTACAGCGTACGATTATGCGATATATGGCGGATTACATGGCAAAGTGACCGTGATATCTCCTGATACGATTCGAGATGAAGTTAAACAGGATCAATTTTACTATCGGGTTTATATTCGCACTGATTCAGATAAGCTGCGAAATAAACAGGGTAAGACTTTTGCGATTACGCCTGGAATGGTGGCGACAGTTGATATTCGCACTGGACAGAAAACAGTGCTGGACTATTTGATTAAGCCATTCAATAAAGCCAGAGAAGCGTTAAGAGAAAGATAAAGTCTTAAATTTTATGGATTTTGTAGGGGACTGTTCTAAATTTTGTGTAAGTACTTAATTTTCATTTATCCTTCAGAGGATAATTACAAAAGGTACTTCACATGGATGAAGCAACAATCAAAAGTATGGCTGCCGAATTGGCTAAAGGTCTAAAAACACCAGAAGACTTAAACCAAATGACAGCAGTCTTTAAAAAATTCATGATTGAAACTGCACTCAATACTGAACTTTCAGACCATCTCGGTTATGAAAAGCATCAGCCCAAGAAAGGCTCAAATAGCCGTAATGGGTTTAGTTCTAAAACCATTACAACTCAAGATGGACAACTGGCTTTAGATATTCCCCGTGATCGAGAAGGTTCATTTGAGCCACAAATTATCAAAAAGCACCAAACACGCATCACCAGTATGGATGACCAAATCCTCTCACTGTATGCAAAAGGAATGACTAATAGGGAAATTGTAGCCTTCTTCAAAGAAATGTACGATGCCGATGTGTCAGCATCTCTCATCAGCAAAGTTACCGATGCTGTGATTGAGCAAGTGACTGAGTGGCAAAATAGAGCCTTAGATAGCCTTTATCCTGTTGTCTATCTTGACTGTATTGTTGTCAAAGTCCGTCAGCACTCCAATGTGATTAACAAGTCCGTATACCTTGCTTTAGGCATCAATATGGATGGGCAAAAAGAATTACTGGGTATGTGGATTGCTCAGACAGAAGGTGCCAAATTCTGGCTGTCAGTCATGACAGAGCTAAAAAATCGAGGAGTACAGGACATTCTTGTTGCCTGTGTAGATGGATTAAAAGGCTTCCCTGACGCGATAGCCTCTGTTTACCCTCATACTGATATTCAACTGTGTATCGTGCATGTTGTACGCAATAGCCTGAGATTTGTAAGCTGGAAAGACTACAAAGCTGTTACGTCGGGTCTGAAAGCGATTTATCAGGCAAGTACAGAGGAAAATGCTTTAAAATCCCTAGACATCTTCTGTGATCAATGGAATCACCAGTATCCCAAAATTGGAGAATCCTGGCGGGCCAATTGGGAAAATATCCGAACGATCTTTAGCTATCCAGCCGAAATACGTCATGCAATTTATACAACAAATGCGATTGAGTCGTTGAATAGCGTAATACGCCATTCAACGAAGAAGAGGAAAATCTTCTCATCTGATGACTCAGTAAAGAAGGTCATTTACTTAGCAACATCAAATGCTGCGAAGAAATGGACGATGCCAATTCAAAATTGGCGTTTAGCAATGAATTGGTTTACGATTCAGTTCGATGATCGATTAAAAGATCATTTATAAAAAATGGAACTTACACAAAATAATTTACAGGCTCGTGGAAGACATTTTAAATGGTTTTTCGCATAGACATTTTAATTGGTGAATAACAATGACTGTTTTTAGTTAGTGGCAATCTGTGACAAAAATACACTAAGGATTTGTTTTTGATACATTTTATTAAAAAATGTGTATCAATGTGGCAAGCCTATAATATAGATAAAAACAGTGAAACCCTTATCAGATAAGGGTTTCGTTGCATCCTAATAAGGTGCGTATGGTGTGTATCAAAAAGATGGCGATTTTTGATCAATTCAAGTGACCTAAAAAATAATAAAACCCACAAAATTCAATGAAATTTGAATTTTGAGAGCGTCAACTAATCATATTTAGCAAAAATTAGGCATTTATTATGCAAATCTTATGCAAAAATTAGGCAAATATTTAGCAGAAATTTAGCAATTTTAAATATCTAAACTTCAAAAATAGCTTTTATCCAAAAGCTTTAACAAAGAAATTCCATAGGACAAGATCAACATTGAGCAATAGCGAATTGTTATCGGTAATGTAGTCGTTCACCTTGCGTGTACTATTACATTACACATCTTGCCTCATCGTACAAATTCTAGTTTGCGTATATTTGCCTTTATTTGCTACATACCAAACACTAGGATTTGCCTTAATTTGATCTTATTTGCTGATTTTTGCTTTTAGTTGCGTTTTTTTGATAAAACCATTTGCTTTAATTTGATGAAATTTGCTCTTTTTTGATAAAAAAACACCAAAATAAATACCATTTAAGCTCTTACAGGCTTATTTAGGGTTCAATCGTCTCCACTCTGCCATGAGTGCAGCATCTTCTTGTTCAAAGGTCGTTTCACCATTCAAGATGCGCTGTTGTCTTGCTTCATCAGCTTCTCGACAGGCATCAATCACTTCTTGGGAAAATTCGTGATCTACGATTCCCTCTGAGCTTCTAAAAATCTCTTTTAATCGTTCTTTTTCTGCTTCATTCATAAATACAGATCCTCTTTGTTTTGTGCTTATTTAAATAACTCGCTATGCGTTCCAGTACGCACAAAAACCACCATCTCAAACTTAGAGAGTGGCTCGATGCGATAGATCAACAGAAAATCACCACCGACATGCAATTCACGGCAGTTTTTCCATTGATTACCACTTAGCGCATGATCAACCCATTCAGCACCTAAAGGCTCATCATTGGCAATAATCAGCATCATGACCTGTTTAAGCTTCGCCATATCATAACGACCACTACGAGAAAGCCTTTGCCAGTCTGCTAAAAACTCTTTGGTGTAGTCCGATGATCGAGGTAAAACGGCCCGTTTATCTTTAGCTGTTTTTTTCGAGGTCATTAAACAAGTCTTCTACAGTTTCAAAACGGGCTTTCTTTGCTTGAATGAGTGCATCAGCTTCATTCATAGCAGCTACAGTTGTGGTATTGGGTACACGTACATCGAATGGAATCGCCTGTTCAGCCACGACACGAGTCAGAAAGATTCGTACAGCATCAGACACAGACATACCCATTGATTTCAAAGCTTGTTGCGCCTGTAGCTTTGTTTCATCATCAATTCGAACGTGTAGCATTGAGGTTTGAGAAGTCATATCTTCACCTAAATGTTATGTAACTCAATTGAGATACATAATAGCATAAATATAGATCTAAATTTCATTTTTTCACTCCCCGAAATAGTACTGTCTTTAAATTTAATTTTTTAAACTCACTAATTAAAGAGCTGCTATTTATAGCTGCTAAAAGTAGCAGCTACTGTTTTTAAAATGCATTAATGATAATTTTTTTATTTTTAAATATAAAAAACAATAAGTTAAATTTTTAAAAAAAATAAAAGCTACATTTTTTATAAAAATTCATTGACATAAAATACATTGAGCTATTTAATTGCGTCAAATCAATTCGACACAAGACATGGAGCTTAAAATGAAAATCAATAAAAATTTAGAATTTGCACTAACCTATAACCCCACTAAAAAATCCTATTCAATGGAAGTGGAAGAAATGTGCAAAAAAATTGAAGTAGATGAATTAACGTTGCCGTTATATCAACGTGATGTCAGTTGGAATATTGACAAGTCCATTGCTTTATTGAACTTCCAACTTTTCGGGAAAGCACCAGTAGCACCCATTTCCATAAATGAATCTATTTCAGAGAAAACAGATGTTGCTCAAATTTCATTTTTGACCAGAGAACCTGTTAACTTGGAGAACAAACATCAAGCAAAGCTTCAGTCTGTTGTGGATGGACAACAGCGATTAACAACAAACTATAAAGCTTATACAGACCATGAAGATTATCGAAACATTGTTCTAGATGTTTCTAAGGCAAAGTTCAGAAAGATTGAAGAAGCTATTCCTGACACCTGTATTCCTGTTGGAACTTTACTGAACAGAGATCCAATTGAATTAGAAAAATACTTAAATAAAAAAGGTACTTTAAGCAAATTATATGGGGTGTTAACACGTGTACGAAGCAAAATGCTTTCATATAATTACACGATTAACATTGCTGAAAACCTCAGTGAAGATGAACAAATAGAATGGTTTGAAATTCTAAATAATGCTGGTAGTCGCGTTACAACATTGCAGATGGCTTTTTCTAAACTAAAAGTAAAAAACTTAGACATATATAAAGATTTTACTAACCCATTCGGTGAAAAAGTTGCAAGTCGAGGTTTAGAGGAACACTTTAATCCATTTACGACTAACGTTTCATATCCTATTGCAGCATTAAATCCTGCAGATCGGAAGAGCACACGTCTGAACTCCAGTCACACTTGATGATCTCG
>ERZ650306.717-NODE-717-length-20216-cov-59.023511_pt1 | contig 20216 bp, 19 predicted proteins | sample MGYA00376242_ERZ650306 | MGnify/ENA primary metagenome ERZ650306 (study PRJEB26733, sample SAMN07839244) | wastewater metagenome | biome: urban; feature: wastewater treatment plant; material: waste water | place: USA: North Carolina | collected 2016-03-31 ... | reverse complement strand
GATCTGCGAGTCCACGTCAGCCGGTATCTGTTCTACTTTGAGTTTTTCGCCGACGGTGACACGGTACTGCTTACCGCCGGTTTTTATGACCGCGTACATGGATGTACTCCGAGTGATGGTTTTCAGGAAACGCGGAAGTTTATCGGTTTCCGGCCCTTGAGTCAAACGGTTTTGCGTTTTGCTTCAGTGGCCTATGCGTTCCTGAACGATCTGCCAGGTGCTGCCGCTGCGGGCCAGCTCGATGGTCTTGGGCTCGGTGAGCTTGAGATTGCCGGAGCGGTAATGCTGGATGAAGCGGGCGCTGGCCTTGTCGCCATCGACGCGGATGTCGATGGCGTCGAGCTTCACGGTGATGTCGCCGGGGCGTGCGATGCGCTGGCGCCGCTGCTCGGCCCAGGCGCTGCGGTCGAGGTCGCCGGCCGGCTTGAAGCTGCTGGCGTAGTGGCTGAGGTAGGCGTCGACATTCTTGGCGGACCAGGCGCTTGCCCAGGCCTGGAGGGTGGTCTGGATGGTGTCGCTGGCGGCGGGCGCGGCGGGTGTCGCGGGCTTGGGCGCTGCGGCCGGGACGGTCGGGTTGGCGGCAAGCGGTGCGGTGGTCGCGGGTGCCGGGGGCGCGGCGGGAGCGGTGGCCACGGGCGTCGGTGCGGCGGGGATCGGCGGCGTCGGCGGGGTGTCGTTGCTGGCAGACGGGGTGTCGAGGGCGCTGGTGTTCCTGGCCAGGTGGGAGACTTCGGCCGGCAGGATGTTTTCGGCGCCGGAGACGAAGGTGGCGCCCGGCGCGGCGGCCTGGGCGCTGCGGATCGCCGGCGCGCTGCTGGCGGTGACCGGCGGCGTGGGGGCGGCAGAGGCCGGCACCTGGGTGGCGGGTTGCTGCGCATCGGAGAACGGCAGATTGCCTTCGAGGCCGAGCTTGATGGCGAAGATCGTCGAAACGAGAGCGAACATGCCGGCGATGCCGGCGATCAGCCAGAGGACGGTCTGCACCGCGGAAAGCGGGCGCGGACGGCTATAGGGGGGCTGCGGGTTGGTGTTGCTGGTGGTCATGTGTTGCTGGCGAGAAGTGGGTTCCGGGGGATTTTAGGCGGCTGGCCGGATCGCGTTTGCAACATTCCTCCGCATCGGGGGTTTGCTGACGCAAGTTCACAGACCCTTCCGTGAAATGCTGACGCGTCCCGCGTTGCGGCTTGCGTGAGGGTTCAGGGCAGGCGCAGGAGGACGCGCATTCCGCTGGTGATGTCGGTGCGTTCGAGGTAGCCGATGAGGTTGGGCGTTTCGGCGAGCCACTGGCGGGCTTCGCCGACGTTGTCGGCTTCGATGGGCGGGGTGGCCCGGCCGTTGAAGACCAGCCGGGATCGGTAGGCGACGATCTGGGCGGGGTTCTTGTTGGTGAGCTTGAGGTAGAAGTCGTCGCGGGTCGCGCCGTTGGGCAGATCGACCAGCTTGACCGGGGTGCCATCGATGAGGGTGGTGGCCCGGCCGAGGTAGAGCTTTTCGGCCTGTTCGCGGCTGAGCTCGATCGCACCGCTGCGCTGGCTCGTGACGATGACGATCTCGGCCTGGGCGGCCGCGGGCAGCAGTGCGGCAGCGAGTGCGAGGAGTCGGATCAGGCGCATGGGTGACATGGTCGGGTGGCCTTCAGAAGACGAAGTCCACCGACAGGCTCAGGACATGGACCGGCGTGGTGGGCCGGAGGTAGTCCGCCAGGGTGTCCGAGGGGAACAGGCCGCGGCTTTGCGGCGCCGGGGTGATGCGTTCGATCTGGCCCTTGAGGGCGATGCGGCGGGCCACGTCCCAGCGGGTGCCGAAGGCGAGGGAGTGCTGGGCGGTGTTGCGGGAGTTGTTGTAGATGCCGACCAGCGGGGCGTGGATGGCCGGCACGGGCGTGCAGAAGGCGGGGGTGTCCTGGTTCTGGTTGGCGTAGGTGACGTAGGGCGTGAACGCGTCGATGCGGTGGCCGACGGTGAGATACCAGCCGTGGGCGGTGGAGATGTAGCGGTCGACCTTGCGCTTGGCGAATTCGGCGATGGTGATCCAGTTATTCTTTTCCCACTGGAAGCCGGCGGAGAAGAACTCGGCGCTGGCGTGGGTGCCGGAGAGCTCGTCGGCGGCATCGGCTTCGCCGGCAGCGATGAGCTGGCGGCGCAGGGCCTGGTGGAAGCCGTCGGTCCAGTTGAGGTGCAGATCGGTGCGGGTGTAGCCGGCCTGGGCGCTGAAGCCGGTGCCGGCCAGGCCGACGCGCAGGGCGCGGGCGTTGCGCAGGCGACCAGAGGCCGAGCGGGTGAGTACGGCGCTCTGACCGACGAGGCCCTGGATCTCCAGGTCCATCTGGCCCAGTGGTGCGCGGTAGATGGCATCGACGCCGTCGAGATCGGAGAAGGGGTTGAGGCTGTAGACCTCGGCCGGCGGGCGCAGCCACGGGGTGGCGTAATTCACGTTCAGGGAGTCGGAGAACATGAAGAACGGGGTGGTGGTGCGGCCAGCCCGCAGGGAGAGGGCTGGCGTGGGGCGGTAGTGCAGGTAGGCCCAGGTGATGTGGGGCGTGTAGTCGTAGCCGGCGGCCTGCCGCGAGACGGCCTGGACGGTGAGGTCGAACTTGTCGGACAGGCGGGCCGTGCCCTGAACGCCGAGGACGCTGTCGGTGGATGGGTCGAAGTTCTGGCCCGGCATGGTGCTGGGCTGGGTGCTGCTGCTGTGGAAGCGGTAGTTGTCCTTGTCGCTGCGGGTGAGCCCGAAGGTGCCGAACCCGGACAGGGCGAAGCGCGGTGGTTCGTCGGCAGCGGATGCGCTGCCGGCGAGGCTGAGAAGGATGGCCGCCAGCAGCGGCCGGAGGTTCCGGCGGCGTCGGGGTGGCAGGGCTGGAGCGTTCTGGAAGCTGTCCATCCTAGACTCCGGTGGGGATGTGTTGCGTGGTGAGCCAGCGGGCGGCCTGGTCTTCGGGCTCGGCGGGGGCGAAGAGGTAGCCCTGGCCGTAGTCGCAGGCGAGTTCGCTGAGGATGTTGGCCTGGGCCTGGGTCTCGATGCACTCGGCAACCACCTGCATGCCCAGTTCGTGGGCGAGGTGGATGGTGGCACCGACGATGGCGCGCAGGCGGGTGTCGTGCTCGATCTCGCGGATGAAGGAGCCGTCGAGCTTGATGGTGTCGCAGGGGATCGAGTGCAGGTAGCTGAGGGACGAGTAGCCGGTGCCGAAGTCGTCGATGAGGATCTTGAGGCCCTTGGCGCGCAGCTTGCCGAGCTGGCTGATGGCGAGTTCCTTGCGGGTGACGAGGGTGCTTTCGGTGACTTCGAGCTTGAGGGTGCTGGGCGGCAGGCCGTGGCGTTCGATGCAGGCGACGACCTGGTCGGCGAGGTCCACCTGCATCAGCTGGCGGGCCGAAAGGTTGACGCTGATGGAGAGGTTTTCGTCGGCGAGGCCCCGCTCGCGCCAGGACTTGAGGCGCGCACAGCTCTGGTCGAGCATCTGCATGCCGAGCTCGTGGACGAGATCGAGGGATTCGGCGACCGGGATGAAGACGTCGGGGCCGATGCGCCGGGCGCTGGCCTGGGGCCACCGGACCAGGGCTTCGAAGCCGGTGGCCTGGCGGGTCTTGAGATCGACGATGGGCTGGAAGTGGGCGACCAGCTGGTGGTCGCGCAGGGCGGCGCGGAGCTGGGATTCGAGCTGCAGATCGCGCATGACCTGCTGGTGCATGGCCGACTGGAATACGGTGATGGTGTTGTCGGCGCTGCGGCGGGAGCGCTGCATGGCGTTGTCGGCGTCGCGCATGAGGTCTTCGGCGTTCTGGAAGCCGCCGCTGCCCAGCGCCACGCCGATGCGCGTCTTGGGATAGAGGATGTGCCCGTTGAGCTCGGCGCTCTCGGCGAGGTGGGTCTGCAGGTTTTCGGAGAAGCGGATGGCTTCGCTGGCGTCGGCGATGTCGTTGAGGAGCACCGCGAATTGATCGCCGCCGACCCGGCCGACCACGTCGCCCGGGCGGGCGAGGGCGCGGATGCGGGCGGCCACGAGGCGCAGCAGGTCGTCGCCAGCGGAGTAGCCAAGGCTGTCGTTGACGACGTGGAAGCGTTCGATGTTGATGTGCAGCACCGCAAACAGGCTGCCGGTGACCCGGTCGGCGTGGCGCAGGGTGTTCTGCAGGTGTTCGGCGAACAGGGCGCGGTTGGCGAGGCCGGTGAGGCCGTCGTGGAGGGCGTCGTAGAGGAGCTGGTCTTCGACGCGCTTGCGCAGGTGGATGTCGCTGATCGAGCCGGCCATCCGCACGGCGCGACCGGTGCGGGGATCGTGGACGGCCATGCCGCAGGTGAGGATCCAGCGGTAGCTGCCGTCGGCGTGAAGGATGCGGTGCTCGATGGTGAGCTGGGTGGATTCGCGCTTGAGGTGGGCGATCATGCGCAGGCGGAAGGCTTCGCGGTCTTCCGGGTGCAGGCGGGCGTAGAGGGCCTGGCTGTCGTCAAGCACGGCGCTGGGCGGGATGCCGAGGATTTCGGCAAAGCGCGGGGCGAAGTAGGTCTTGTCGCCCACGATGTCCCAGTCCCACAGGCCGTCGTTGGCGGCGCGGGTGGCGAGGGCGTAGCGCTCTTCGCTGTTGGCGAGCTGGCGGGCGGTGGCTTCGAGCTCGAGGATGCGTGACTGCAGGGCGCTGGCCATGCGGTTGAAGTGCTGGCACAGCTGGGAGAGTTCGTCCTTGCCTTTTTCGGGCAGGCGGTGGGAGAGCTGGCCGGCGGCGATGGCCTGGCTGCCGCGGAGCAGACGACCCAGGTTGCGGGTCATCAGATAGCCCACGGCACCGAGCAGCAGCAGGGTGAGCAGCACCTCGGCGCTGGCGATGGCGATGCCCTGGCTGAGGATCTGGCGCTTGGCAAGGGTGAGCGCCGCGACGGACACCCCGAACTGCACGAAGCCGACCTGGTTGCGTTCGAGCAATACGGGGCGGCGGACGTGGATGAGGTTGTGGGCGACGCCTGCGTCGACGCCCAGCGCGCTGGCATCGTCGGGGGGCGGGAGGGTCTGCATGTCGGGCAGGCCGGCGCGGACGCGGGTCTTGCCGGTGGCGTCGACGATGCGGACGTAGATCAGGCCTTCGTTGGTTTCGTTGAGCAGTTCGCCGAGGGCGTCCTGCAGATCGTTGTAGCGCCCCTGGGGCACGAAGGTGGCGGTGACGACATTGAGGATGGCTGCGTTCTGGGCGATCAGCGTGTTGAGGCTCGCCGTCGTCGCCTCGTTCATGAGACGCCCGCTGTTGGTGAGCAGCAGCGTGAGCATCACGACCTGGACCACGGTGCTGGCCAGCAGGAGGCGAACGCGGATCGAGAGGTTGCTCAGCATCTGAGGCGGGTATCGTGCAAGGCGAGGGGCATTTGCGACTGGACTTTGCGTTGCCGGGTTACAAAGCGATGAGCCTACGAGGGGCGTCCGGGTGTAATCGGCACTAACGACAGAAGCTTAAGCGGAGCCGGCGCGGGGATCTCCGTATGACAACCGGCGCCCCCCTGCATATATCTTGCGATTATCGCTTGATCCATGCCGGGGCGGGGATGGAAAGACGGGGCCGTGGTGCCGCCACCTGCGTGGCTGGCACCACCTGAACGGCATGTCTATTTCTTCCACGCGTCACGCAGGGTGACAGTGCGGTTGAAGACCGGCGCGCCCTCGACGGAATCGACCCGATCGGCCACGAAGTAGCCGTGGCGCTCGAACTGGAAGCGGGCTTCCGGCTTTGCGGCGCGCAGGGCGGGTTCGAGCTGGGCGGTGATGACCCGCAGGCTGTCCGGATTGATGTCGCTGATGAAATCCCGCTCCAGATCTTCCGGGTCGCCCTCGCGGCGGTTGCCCGGGTAGGCGTGGGCGAACAGCCGGTCGTAGAGGCGCACCTCGGCGGCATAGGCGTGTTCGACGGAAACCCAGTGCAGGTTGCCCTTGACCTTGTAGTTGTCGGCACCGGGCGTGCCGGATTTGGAGTCGGGCAGGTATTCGCACAGCACGGCGGTGATGTTGCCGTCGGCGTCCTTCTCGCAGCCGGTGCACTTGACCACGTAGCCGTAGCGCAGGCGGGCCATGTTGCCCGGATAGAGGCGGTGGTAGCCCTTGACCGGGGTTTCCATGAAGTCTTCGCGCTCGATCCACAGTTCGCGGCCGAAGGGCATCTCGCGCTTGCCGAGTTCGGCGTGGAGCGGGTGGTTGGGGGCGTGGCAGCGCTCGCTCTGGCCGGCGGGGTAGTTGGTGATGATGAGCTTGAGGGGATCAAGCACCGCCACGCGGCGTTCGGCAGCTTCGTTGAGGTGCTCGCGCATGCAGTCTTCGAGCACGCTCATGTCGATCCACGAATCGGCCTTGGAGACGCCGATGCGCTCGGCGAACAGGCGGAAACCTTCGGCGGTGAAGCCGCGGCGGCGGGCGCCGACCAGGGTGGGCAGGCGCGGGTCGTCCCAGCCGGCGACGTGGTTTTCATCGACCAGCTGGATCAGCTTGCGCTTGGAGAGCACCACGTAGGTGAGGTTGAGGCGGGCGAATTCGAGCTGGCGCGGCACCGGGCGGGGGAAGAAACCGCCTTCTGCCAGGTTGTCGAGGAGCCAGTCGTAGAACGGGCGCTGGTCTTCGAACTCGAGGGTGCAGATCGAGTGGGTGATGTCTTCGAGCGCGTCTTCGATGGGGTGCGCGAAGGTGTACATCGGGTACACGCACCAGCGGTCGCCGCTGCGGTGGTGGGTGGCGTGGCGGATGCGGTAGATGGCCGGGTCGCGCAGGTTGATGTTGGGCGAGGCCATGTCGATCTTGGCGCGCAGCACGGCGGCGCCGTCGGCCAGTTTGCCGTCGCGCATCTCGCGGAAGCGGGCCAGGTTCTCTTCCGGGCTGCGGCTGCGGAAGGGGCTGTCCACGCCGGGCTTGCCGAAGTCGCCGCGGTTGATGCGCATGTCTTCGGCTGTCTGCTCGTCCACATAGGCGTGGCCGGCGGTGATAAGGTATTCGGCCGCGCGGTACATGAAGTCGAAGTAGTTCGACGCGTAGTACAGGTGGCTTTCCTGCTTGCCGTTGAAGTTGGATTCCCAGTTGAAACCCAGCCACTGCACCGCGTCGAGGATGGAGTCCACGTACTCCTTTTCTTCCTTCTCGGGGTTGGTGTCGTCAAAGCGCATGTGGCAGACGCCGCCGTAGTCGCGCGCCAGGCCGAAGTTCAGGCAGATGCTCTTGGCGTGGCCCACGTGCAGGTAGCCGTTGGGTTCGGGCGGGAAGCGGGTGCGGATCTTGGCCGGGTCGGGCTGGCCGGCGTCGTGGAAGGCGGCATCACCCGGGCCGCCGCCCCATTGGCGCTGGGCGTAGGTGCCGGTGGCGAGGTCTTTTTCAATGACCTGGCGCAGGAAGTTTGACGTCCTGAGCGCCTGGCCCTCAATTTCTGCGGGAGCTTGGTGGTGTCGAGAGATGCTGGACGAAAGGGACGGGGGGGGCATGCAGTCATTCTAAGGAGAGGCGGAAGCTCCAAGATAATCAAGGTCTAACCCACAACAGGTGTCACGCGCTTGAACCAAAGCACTCCCTTGCCGAACGCCTCTCTGCTGAACCAGCTGTTACGGTTCACCCCCACGGCGCGCATGTTTTTCTCGGGAAATCTCTGTACCCTGACGCAGGGATCCGAGGCTGACGGCCTCAAGCAGGGGACGATGCACCTGCTGAGTCGCGGCGAGCTGCAACTGACGCGCAAGGGCTTTGCGCCGCTGAACGTGCGGGCGCCCAGCGTGCTGTTGCTTCCCCGCGCGTTGGAGCACTGGGTTCAGGGCTCAGGGCCGCAGGGGGTGGACCTGATGTGCGCCACCCTCAGTGAATTGGCGCCGCCGCTGGACATGATCTTGCCGGACGTCACGGTGATTGACTTGACCGCCACGTCATCGCTGCAGCGACCGGTAGAGCTGCTGTTCGAGGAGGCCGAGGCACGTGCTTTTGGTTATCGGGCAGCGATCGACCGCCTGCTGCAATACACCTTCGTGGTGCTTGTGCGTCACCTGATTGATCGGCAACTGCTGTCCGGCGGTGTGCTGGAGGCCATGGTCGACAGCCGTCTGGGTGTGGTGCTGTCCATGCTGCACGAATCGCCAGAGCACGACTGGACGCTTGACAGCATGGCGGAGCTGGCGCACCTGTCCCGGTCTGCCTTTGCCCTGCGCTTTGTCCAGGTGGTGGGCATACCGCCGTTGACCTACTTGACCCACTGGCGCATGGCGGTTGCCCGCAACCTACTCGCGCAAGGGCAGGCAGTGAAGGCGGTGGCCTCTCAGGTGGGCTACGGTAATGCCACCGCATTCGCGCGAGCGTTTCAACGGGCCTCGGGGCAATCGCCCAGCGCTTGGCAGATGGAGCATCTGAGTCAGCCGTAGGTCCATCGCGCCCTGGTTCTGGACGATCGGTGGCGTGATGCGGACGCCGAATGCCGTTGTGCTGTGCCGAACGGACCCGACTTCAGGTTCAATGCCTTGAGGCAGAACTTTGAAGGAGATCACGATGAACCCGAGCGAAAAAGCAGTCCTGGCCGGCGGTTGTTTCTGGGGCATGCAGGACCTGGTGCGCAAGCTGCCTGGCGTGTTGCGCACCCGTGTGGGCTACAGCGGCGGCGATGTGCCCAACGCCACCTACCGCAACCACGGCACCCACGCCGAGGCGTTGGAGGTGGAGTTCGACCCCACGCAGACGAGCTTTCGCGACCTGCTGGAGTTCTTCTTCCAGATCCACGATCCGAGCACCCCGGGGCGCCAGGGCAATGACCGCGGCAGTTCCTACCGGTCGGCCATTTTCTACACCTCGGACGAGCAGCTGGCCACGGCGCAGCAGACCATTGCCGATGTGAATGCCTCGGGTTTGTGGCCGGGCAAGGTGGTCACCGAGCTCGCGCCCGCGGGGCCGTTCTGGGAGGCCGAGCCCGAGCATCAGGACTACCTGGTCAAGCACCCCAACGGCTACACCTGCCACTACCCCCGTGCGGGCTGGAAGCTGCCGCGACGCGAGATCGGCTGACGGCCAACGCTCAAGAACGGTGGGGGTCGGCGCGCCAGTGGGCGGGCCGACCCGGTGTGTCTGTTTTTTTCCTGAGGAGATGGTGATGCAATCCCGGTGCATTCAACAGGCGCCCGAGCTGCGGGTGCCGTGGTGGATCGACGGCGAAGGGCGCAGCATGGCACCGCTGAAGCTGTCCGATCTGGGCGACGGGTTCAAAGTGATCTTCTGCTTCCAGCACTGGTGTCCGGGCTGCCACAGCCATGGCTTTCCGACCCTGCAGAAGCTGATCAAGGCGTTGGGCGATCGCGGCTTCGCGTTTGCCGCGGTGCAGACCGTGTTCGAGGGCGCCGAGTCCAACACCTTCGAGCGCCTGCGCGAGACGCAGTTGCGCTACGGCTTGAACATTCCGTTCGGACACGACCCTGCGATCGGACGCGCGTCGTCGCTCATGGCGGACTACGGGACGCGCGGCACGCCGTGGTTTTTGGTGATCGATCCGCTGGACGAGGTGCTCTACAGCGACTTCGAGCTCGACGAGCGGCAGCTGATCGGGGCGTTCGGCGCTTCGAACGATGGTCTCAAGGCGGCCTGAAGTCATGCGTGCGTCCACACCAAAGGCCGTGTCGGAGCCGAAGACGCCGGGGACGGGCCCGGCGTTTCGGCTGCCGTTTGACAACAGCTTCTTCCGGGACATGCAGGGGTTCTATGTGCCTTGGAAGCCCGAGCCGTCCCCGGCCCCGGCCTGGGTGCAGTTCAACGACGCCCTGGCGCTGGAGCTGGGGCTGGAGCCGGCGACGCTGAAGTCTGCGACCGGTCTGGCGTGGCTGTCCGGCGTGGAAATGCCGGCTGAGGCGGCGCCGCTGGCGCAGGCCTACGCGGGACACCAGTTCGGCCAGTTCTCGCCACACTTGGGGGATGGCCGCGCCTTGCTGCTCGGGGAACTCATCGACACGGCAGGACAGCGTCGGGACCTGGCCCTCAAGGGGTCGGGCCGTACGCCGTTTTCGCGCCGTGGCGATGGCAAGGCGGCACTGGGCCCGGCGCTGCGCGAGTACCTCATGGGCGAGGCCATGCACGCGTTGGGCATTCCCACGACGCGTGCGCTGGCGGTGATCCGGACCGGTGAGCGGGTGAACCGCGAGGGCTCGCCCCCCGGGGCGATCTTGGTGCGCGTGGCGGCCAGCCACTTGCGGGTGGGCACTTTTGAGTTCTTCGCGGCGCGGGAGGAGGAGGTGATGCTTCGGCGGCTGCTCGACTATGCCGTGGCGCGGCATGACCCCGCCCTCGCCAAGCTTTCCGACAAGCCCATTCCGATGCTGGAGGCCGTCTGTGAGCGGCAGGCGCAGCTGATTGCACGCTGGATGGGCGTGGGCTTCATCCACGGGGTGATGAACACCGACAACATGAGCATTTCGGGCGAGACCATCGACTATGGTCCGTGTGCGTTCATGGAGGGTTTCGATCCGGCCACGGTGTTCAGCTCGATCGACCGTCAGGGGCGATATGCCTACGGCCAGCAGCCGGCCATGGCGCAATGGAACCTGGCCCGTCTGGCCGAAGCGTTGCTGCCGGTTCTGGACGCCCGCGATATCGACGTCGTGGAACGGGTGGAACAGGTGGTGGCCGGGTTTGCCGTGCGCTTTGACCGGCATTGGACCGGGCAGCTGCGCGCCAAGCTGGGCTTGGCCGCTGAAGAGCCGGACGACCGCGCCCTGGCGGACGACTTCCTGCAGCTGCTGCAGCGGGAAAAGGTGGACTTCACGCTGGCGTTCCGCCTCCTGTCCGACGCCATCACGGGGCCGGATGCCGCACTGCACGACCTGTTCGGACGGGAGCGCCCGGCGCTCTCGGACTGGCTGGCGCGCTGGCGCCAGCGCATGGCCCGGGAGGGAAGGACCTTGCAGGACTGCGCCGCAACGGCGTGGTCGGTCAATCCCTTCGTGATCCCGCGCAATCACCAGGTGGAGGCGGCGCTGTCGAGTGCCGTGGACGAGGCCGACCTCGGTCCGTTCGAGCGCCTGCTGGCGGTGCTGGGGCGGCCGTACGAGACGGTGGAGTCCGCGCGGCCATTCACGCTGCCGGCCTCGCCCGAAGTGGCCGCAGCCCACCGCACCTTCTGCGGCACCTGATTGGGGTACCCAACGATTTCTGAAAGGAGACTTCGCATGACCACAACGAAACAGGAACCCGGTGTCCTTGGCGAAGCGGCCGCTCCCCTGGGTGTGACCCGGTGGGTGGACGCGTCGGGCCAGGCGCTGGAACACTTCGACCTGGACCGCATGCCCGGCCGGTTCAAGCTCATCTTCTGTTTTCAGGACGCCTGCCCGGGGTGCCATGCGACCGGCTTTCCGGCGCTTGCCCGGGTGGTCGACGCGTTTCGGGGGAGCGACTTCGTCGGGTTCGCCGCAGTCCAGACCGTGTTCGAGGACTTCGGTTCGAACACCTGGGAGCGCATGCTGGCCAATCACTCCCGCTACGCGCTGGGCATTCCCTTCGGGCACGACGCCGGTGACGAACAGGACGGCGCGGGTTCGGAGCTGATGCGCCGCTACCGCAACGGCGGCACACCCTGGTTCATCCTGATCGATCCCGATGGCAGAGTGGTCTACAACCATTTCCGAATCGACGCCGACAAGCTCGTCACCTTTCTCAAGCGGCTGGAAAACGAACCGGCGGCACCGGAGCCTGGGCCCGACATGTTGACTTGGAAAGGAGTGATTCAACTGGTGGAAACGGGCAACCCGACGCCACCGCGCCGAGTTGAGCGCAGCGAAGCCGAGTGGGCCCAACAGCTGACGCCCGAGCAGTTCCGAATCACGCGGCTCAAGGGCACCGAACGGGCGCACAGCTCCTCGATGTGTACGCTGTTTTCGCCCGGGATCTACCGGTGCGTGTGCTGCGGCACTGAACTATTCGATGCGTCGACCAAATATGACAGCCGCAGCGGCTGGCCCAGCTTCACGCAGGCCATTGCCCCGGGTCTGGTGGGCTATCACGGAGACAACAGCCACGGCATGGTGCGGGTGGAGACGACGTGCAACGTCTGCGACGCCCACCTGGGTCACGTGTTTCCCGACGGACCCAAGCCCAGCGGTCTGCGCTACTGCATCAACGCCCTGGCACTGGAGAAAGCATGAGCAGCGAAAAGGTAGGCTTCGCTGGCAGCAGCCAGGGTCTGCTGGTGGGTGTCTTGGAACGCCCGGACCATGCACCGTTACAAGCCCTGGCGGTGTTTGCCCACTGCTTTACCTGCGGAAAGAACTCTCTCGCCGCGACCCGCATCAGCCGGGCGCTGGCTCAGCAGGGCATCGCCACGCTGCGCTTTGATTTCACCGGTCTGGGCGAGAGCGAAGGCGACTTCGGGCGCGGTGGCTTTTCGTCCAGCGTGGCGGACATTGTGGCGGCGGTGCACTGGATGCAGAGCACGATCGGCATGCCTGCACTGTTGGTCGGACACAGCCTGGGGGGGACGGCGGCCATCGCGGCGGCTGCCCGCCTCGACGGCATACGGGCGGTTTGCACGCTGGGCGCACCCGCGACGGCCGACCATGTGCTTCGTCACTTCGGTCCGACCAAGTCCGAAGAGGATGGGCAGATCCAGGTCGACCTGGGCGGCCGGGCGTTCAGGATCGCGCCGGCCTTCATTGAAGAGCTCCAGGCCCAAGCCCACGAGAACCCGGTCAAGGGGCTTCGCGCGGCCTTGCTGGTTATGCACGCGCCAAGTGACGCGGTGGTGGACATCGGCGAGGCACAGGACCTGTTCAAGGCGGCCAGACATCCTAAGAGTTTCATCAGCCTGGACGATGCGGACCATCTGCTCACGCGCCCGGCCGATGCGCAGTATGCGGCTGACCTGATTGGCGCCTGGGCCTCGCGGTTTCTGCCGATGCGAGCCGAGCGAAACGATGCGCCGTCGGACCTTCGTGCGGGCGAGGTGTGGGTGGGGGAGCACGATCACGCCTTCTGGCGATCGATGCGAGCAGGTCCGCACCACCTCGACGCCGATGAGCCCAAGGAAGTGGGTGGTGGCGAACGCGGGCCCGATCCTTATGAACTTCTGCTGATGTCGCTGGGCGCCTGCACGTCCATGACATTGCGCCAGTACGCCAAGCGAAAAGGCTATGCGCTCAAGGATGTCCAGGTCAGGTTGCGTCATGAGCGCGCGCACGCGACCGATTGCCAGGAGTGCGGGGATCGCTCGGGACAGGTTGACCACGTCACGCGGCAGCTCCTGCTGAGCGGACCGTTGAGTGAAAGCCAGCGACAGGACCTGTTGCGCATCGCCGATCGTTGCCCCGTGCATCGAACGCTGGAGAACCATCCGGTGATCACCACCACACTGATTCGGGACTGATCCCAACCACACACAAACGAAGGAGACGGAGCATGAGAGCCATCTGGAAAGGCACCACCATCGCTGAGAGCGATGACATCGTGGAAGTTGAAGGCAACGCCTATTTCCCACACGACGCGTTGCGCCCGGAACATTTCAAACCAAGCGATACGCACACCACCTGTCCATGGAAGGGGCGGGCCAGCTACTACGACGTCGTGGTCGGCGAAGACGTGAACGCTGACGCGGCGTGGTACTACCCGTCGCCCAAGGCTGGTGCGGAGGCGGTGACCGGCAGGGTGGCGTTCTGGCGCGGTGTCGAGGTGCGGCCATGAGCGGGGAACAGAGGTTCGACGCGATCGTGATCGGAGCCGGTCAGGCCGGTCCCTTTCTGGGCGCGACACTCGTTGCCCGGGGTATGAAGGTGGCGCTCATCGAGGAGCGTGACCTGGGTGGTACCTGTGTCAATCGGGGCTGCACCCCAACCAAGACCCTACGCAAGTCGGCTCGTGTGGCTCACATGGCGCGCCGGGCCAGCGAATTCGGTGTGCAAACCGGGTCGGTCCAGGTCAACTTCAGGGCAGCGATGGAGCGCATGCAACGCCGGGTGGAGGAGGCTCGCTCTGGCCTGCAGGCCTGGCTGGGCCAGTTGGAAGGACTCACCATCATCAAGGCGCGCGGTCGCCTGGCGGGCCGTGAAGGCGAACAGTTCGTGGTGCTGGCCGGCGAGCATCAGCTGGTGGCGCCCAAGGTGGTGCTGAACACCGGCACACGTCCCTTTGTTCCGCCGGTGCCTGGGCTGGACGAGCTGCCGTTCCTGGACAACGAACGGCTGTTGGCGCTGCGTGAATTACCGTCCAGGCTGGTGATCATCGGCGGTGGATACATCAGCCTGGAGATGGCTCAGATCTTTCGGCGGCTGGGAAGTGAGGTTGCCATTCTGGAAACAGGGCCCCGCCTCACGGCCCGCGAGGACGAGGACATTGCAGCCGCTGTGACCGGAATGCTGACAGCGGAAGGCATCGAAGTGAACACCGGCGTGCGCATTGAGCGGGTCGGCAAGGCGGACAACGACGCTGGCGTGCGGGTGCAGTTGGCTGGTGGCCGCAGCGTGGATGGCAGCCACCTGCTGGTGGCCACCGGGCGAATACCGAACACCGACTGTCTGGGCCTGGAAACGGTGGGCCTGGAGGTCAGTGCGCGAGGCTACCTGGTCACCAACGACCGGCTCGAAACCGCGGTTCCCGGCATCTGGGCGCTGGGTGACATCAATCAGCGCGGGGCCTTTACCCACACCAGCTACCACGATCAGGACATCGTGGCGGAGAACCTGGCCGGAGGGCAACGCAGCGCCGCCGCGCGCGTCGGCATTTATGCCATGTTTACCGATCCTCCGCTGGCCCACGTCGGTCTTTATGAGGCCGACGCGCGAAAACTCGTGACCGAAGGGCGACGCATTTCCCAGGCGGTTCACGCCATGAAGGACGTCAGTCGCGCGAAGGAAGAAGGCGAAACCGTGGGCAAGATCAAGCTCCTCATCGATGAGGACAGTGGTCATTTCCTCGGAGCGACCATGCTCGGGATCCAGTCGGACGAGATCATTCAGGCGATCGGTCTGGTGATGGCCAGTGGCGGCACCTGGAAGTTGGTCCGGGATGCATTGCCCGTTCACCCGACGGTCACCGAGTTCCTGCCCACCATCATTGATCGACGCAAGCCCTTGACCGCAAGTTCTGGGTGAGCCGGAGGACCCACACCATGCCCATCAACCGCTCATTCAGCGGCCGCAATCGCGATGTCCACAACCACGGCGGTCGACTTCCGCCAGGACAGTCCCTGACGGAAGGTTTTCCCGTGCTGACTGCGGGCCCCACCCCAAAAGCCTTGGCGCTTGGCGATTGGCGCTTGACCTTGAAGGTCGGTGTGCGGCCGGTTCGCGTTTGGACCTGGAGCGAATTCCAGGCCCTGCCCCAGACCGAGCAGGTGGTCGATATCCATTGCGTTACCACCTGGTCGAAATTCGACACCCGCTGGCGCGGTGTGACGTTGGACACCTTGTTGCAGGCGGCCGGACTGGAAGCGCCCACGCCTTGGGTGTTGGCGCATTCTCAGGACGGCTACTCCACCAACGTGCCGTTGGCCGATCTGACACAAGGGCGCGCAATGATCGCAACGCACTACGACGACCGACCGCTCGCGCCCGAGCACGGGGGACCGGCACGCCTGTTGGTGCCGCATCTCTACTTCTGGAAGTCGGCCAAGTGGGTCAATGCGCTGCAGTTCAACGAGCGCGACGAGGCCGGGTTCTGGGAACTGCGGGGCTATCACATGCGAGGCGACCCTTTCAAGGAAGAGCGCTATGGATGAGGCTGTTGGTCAACACCGGCTGAGCTGGCAGACCGCACGCATCGATGCGTTGCAGGCACTGACTCCACGCGTCATGCGGGTGGTGCTGCGTCCTGACAGATGGGTTCGCCCGAGGCCGGGCCAGCATTTGGATGTCCGACTGACAGCGGAAGACGGCTATCAGGCACAACGGAGCTATTCACTCCTCTCACCTCCTCAACGTACCGGGCTCTATGAGCTTGGCATTGAGCGTTTGGACGATGGCGAAGTATCCACCTGGTTTCACGACAAGGCCCAGCACGGCGAAACGATTGAAGTCCTCGGACCGGTTGGAGGTCATTTTGTGCTTGACGAGTCGAACACACGACCAGCCTTGCTGATTGGGGGAGGATCTGGCGTCGTTCCCCTTTTGTCCATGGCAGCGCAACGCGTGGGTGCATACAGCCAAGCGCATACAACGCTGTTGGTTGCCGCACGCCATCTTGACGAAGTGTTGCTCTGGCCCACCCTGCAGCGATGGGAAGCGTTTACGCCGCGGTTTCGCAGCCGACTGGCGCTCTCGCGGGATACCTGTGCCCCGCGCGCACAGGACCACGTTGGCCGCATTGATGGAGCCGATGTTGCTTGGGCATTGCAGCAATTGGGTGATGTGGCGACCGAATCTGCGCAGGTTTTCATCTGCGGGCGTAATGACTTTGTCGAGTCCATCGTTCATATGGTCACCGGGCTAAATGTGCCCGAGGTCTCCATCCGCACCGAGCGCTTCGGAAGTTGACTCTCTTTTTTCTCATCTGCCGTGACACCTGAAGACATCCGCCTAACCCGATACGTCTCTGTCCGTTCGCGCAGCGAACGTCTGTGTGCCCCTCTGAGTGCCGAGGACCATGTTCCCCAACCGGTTTCCGACGTCAGTCCGCCGAAGTGGCACTTGGCCCACACCACGTGGTTCTTCGAGACTTTTGTCCTCGCGAAACAACAGCCGGACTATCGACTGTTCCATCCTCTGTATGGCTACCTGTTCAACAGCTACTACGAATCGGAGGGCGCTCACCTGGCACGCCCGCAGCGAGGGAGCTTGAGTCGCCCGACGGTGGCTGAGGTGATGGCGTATCGCGCGCATGTGGACGAGTCCATGCGCCGTATGCTGAAGGAACCACTGGAGCCCGCGGTCGCGGCCTTGGTAGAGCTGGGCATGCAGCATGAACAACAGCATCAGGAGTTGCTGATCACAGACATCAAGTACATCCTGGGCCACAACCCATTGCATCCGGCGTATGACCCTCTGGGCATCGGTCCCCAAGATGTGACGGCCGAACATGATGGAACCTGCCCACCACTGGACGATTGGCTTAGCGTCGAAGGGCAGACGATTCGCATGGGCCACCAGGGGCCAGGGTTCGCCTTCGACAACGAGTCGCCATCGCATTTGGCGCTCATTCAAGGAGTAGACATCCGTGTGGCGCTAGTCACCAATGATGAATACCTTCAGTTCATGCGCGACGGAGGATATCAGCGCCATTCGCTCTGGCATGCGGAAGGCTGGGACTGGGTGCAAACGCTTAAATTCCGTGCGCCGATGTACTGGCAGCCCGACCCTAACCAGCCTGACGGATGGGGTCATTACACGCTCCAGGGGGTGATGCCGCTGACCAGTCAGGCACCAGTCACGCATGTCAGTTACTACGAGGCACACGCTTTCTGCGATTGGGCGGGGTGGCGATTGCCCACCGAGTTCGAGTGGGAAGCAGCGGCAAGCCGGTTCGACTGGGGGCGTCGATGGGAATGGACGCGCAGTGCCTATCAGCCCTATCCCGGTTTTGCCCGCAGCGAGGGCGCAGTGGGCGAATACAACGGGAAGTTCATGGTGAACCAGCAGGTCTTGCGCGGAGCGTCCTGGGCCACATCGCCGGGCCACGCCCGTTTGACATACCGGAACTTCTTTCACGCTCCGTTGCGTTGGCAGTTCACGGGCATCCGTCCTGTTCGCTCGCGGGAGTCCGCATGACTGATCGGGACAGACTGACGGAGCATGTTCTGCAAGGGTTGACGCGACCACAGAAGGCGCTCTCATCCGCTTGGTTCTACGACGATGAGGGCTCGCGCCTGTTTCAGCAGATCATGGCGCTGCCCGAGTACTACCTCACACGCCTTGAGCACGAGCTGCTGCGCTCACGCGCGGATGAGCTTTCCCGGTGGATAGATCCTCGGTGCAGCCCGATCGATCTGATTGAACTGGGCAGCGGCGACGGGGCCAAAACGCTGTCGCTGTGCCAGGCACTGGCGCAACGTGAAGTGGATTGCATCTACAGGCCTATGGATGTGTCCGCACACGCCCTAGCGGATCTGAGCCGCCGCTTTGACACGTACCTCCCCCGCATGGCCATCGAACCGGTGCTGGGAGACTATTTCGAGCATTGGCCTCAGATTGCCGAAGGGCGACGCCAGGTTGCAATGTTGCTGGGCAGCAATCTGGGCAACCTCGACGAACACGGTGCCGTCAAGCTGCTGCAGCGGGTGCATTCGCATTTGCGCCCGGGTGACCTTGTGCTGCTTGGTCTGGATCTGGTCAAGGACCCGGCCATGTTGCGCGCAGCATACGACGATTCACAGGGCGTGACCGCTGCGTTCAATTTGAATCTGCTGACGCGGTTGAATCGCGAGTTGGGCATGGACTTCGATCTGACGAAATTTCGGCACTACGCCAGCTACTGTCCGCTGGAACACGTGGCCAGAAGCTTTCTGGTGAGCCAAGTTGACCAGGTGGTCCACAGCAGAACCCTTGACCGAGGGTTTGTATTCCATGCCGGGGAGACCATCTATACAGAGCAATCCCAGAAATACTCCCTGGCTTCAATCGAACACCTCGCACGCCGAAGCGGGTTTGACAACACCTGCACCCTGACCGACCCCCGAGGCTGGTACGCCATCACCGTCTGGCACCGGCTACCGTTCACCCCAACGCAACAAACGTCGACCTGAAAAAGGAGTCCTAATGAGCAACAAGACCCATCTGCGCCAGACCATGCTGGACCTTGCCGAAGGGCGCCTGCGGTTTGCTGAACAGACCTATGCGCAATACCTGGTCGGTGCGGCGGGCCGCGGAGATGAACCCAGTGAAAGCGATGCGGCGTCGCGGGCCGTCAACAATGCCGCTCTGGCGCAGGCGTTCGAATGCCCCATTCACGATCATCAGGAGGCCCTGGAAGTCTTACGTCAGATCGATTTCGGTCCCCGGGATTCGGTGGAGACAGGCGCCGTGGTTCGCATCGACGGGCGTTGGTTCGTGATTGCGGTTGCTAGCGATGCCTTCCAGTGCGACGGCAACACCTACATGGGAATTTCCACCCAGGCGCCCATCTACGCAGCGATCGCAGATGCCCGAGCCGGTGATGTTGTCAGCTTCCGGCAACGCGAACTGCACATAGAGGAAGTCTTGTGATGCACCTCATTCGAGTCTGAACGATGGGCGGCACGCTGCGCGACTTGGTCCGGCGCTTTCATGGCACAGGTCGACTTGGTGCCATCGTTCTGCGCCCGGATCGCCTCAAGGACGCTGTGTCCGTGCAGGAGGCCAGGGCCGAACCGGGTCTCGGGCTGATTGGCGATCACCGCTCCCTGCGGCTTCGTCAGTCGGATGCGCAACGCCATCGCGAGCTGAGTCTGATCCAGGCTGAGCACCTCAGCTTGCTCGGGGTCTGGACGGGGCAAGCCCCAATTGCCCCGGAGCGTTTGCGGCGCAACCTCGTGATCTCGGGGATCAACATCGCCGCGATGCATTCACCTTTCCGGGAAGAGCGCTTTGTCTGGCGAATTGGCGGTTCGGTCCGCATTGAAATCACGGGGCCATGTCCTCCTTGTTCACGCATGGAGGACGAGCTCGGTGAAGGCGGTTACGCCGCGCTGCGTGGTCACGGGGGCGCCACGGCACGGATCGTCGTAGGTGGCGTGCTACGGGTTGGAGATACCGTTAACCTTGACGTTGAATCCACCGTGGGCTGAGAGCCATGATCGAAGCAGAGCGTACGCCTGGGTTCCTCCATCTTCTCCAGATGACCGGCGGTGCGTCGTGGTTGCACATGTGCATCCACCACCGCGAGACGGAAGGTTTTCTCTCGAGCGCGACCGGCCTGGACAAGCTGATCGCCGCAGCGATGGTCTCTGAAGATACCCGGTCGCGGTTGCGCGTCCACGGGCAGGGTGTGATGGTTCTGCTCAAAGCGATGCATCTGAGAGCTGATGGAGTGGGGCATCCAGAGGACATGGTGTCCATGCGAATCTGGATTGATGAGCGTCGGGTTATCACGACCCGCGAGGAGGATGTGGATCCCATCCTCGAACTTGCAGAAGACATCTCTCAGGGGCGCGGCCCTGCAACGCCAGGTGACTTCCTTTGCGATCTCATCGAAGAGCACCTCGCGGAAGTTTCCGAGCAGGTCGAGATGCTGGAGGATGGGGTGGATCTGATCGGCGGCCTTCTGGTTCAGCACCAGACGGAAGCGGCATGCCCGAGCATGGCCAATACCCAGACCGCGATCTCTGGCTTTCTTCGTCATCTTG
>ERZ650306.705-NODE-705-length-20394-cov-9.981858_pt1 | contig 20394 bp, 19 predicted proteins | sample MGYA00376242_ERZ650306 | MGnify/ENA primary metagenome ERZ650306 (study PRJEB26733, sample SAMN07839244) | wastewater metagenome | biome: urban; feature: wastewater treatment plant; material: waste water | place: USA: North Carolina | collected 2016-03-31 ... | reverse complement strand
CCTATTGATTTTCCAGAAAACTGTGCAGTTTCTGTCTCACCATTTTCTGTACTTTCAGATTTATTTTTAGATGGCAGACCTCCAATTGGTTTTCCTTCTGGTGTTACTACGTATTTATCTTTTAGGAAAAAGAAAATAAAAGTCCCTAACATCATTGCAATAGCGGCCATTAAATAGCCCCATTTAAACACATAAGGATCTTGCACTCCATTTACTTTTACATCTGCAATTAACGGTACAAAATATTGACTCAAAAGCGCACCAATATTAATTCCCATATAGAAAATAGTAAAAGCAGAATCTAATTTAGTTTTCTCACTAGCTGGATAAAGGCTACTCACCATAGAAGAAATATTGGGTTTAAAAAAGCCATTTCCAAAAATGATTACTAATAAACCTAACCAGAAAATTGCCTTAGAAGACTCTAAACTTGTACTAAATGCGATAGCACTATAGAATAAAAGCAATTGACCAATCGCCATTAAAGTACCACCTAGCATAATACAATATCTGTTTCCTAAATATCTATCTGCAATAAAACCTCCTAAAAGAGGAGTAAGATAGCACAATGCTAAAAATCCGCCATAAATAATTGAAGCATTAGATTCACCCAACATTAAAGAATGAACCATAAAAAGGCTAAGAATTGCACGCATTCCGTAGAAATTGAAACGCTCCCACATTTCGGTTCCAAATAAAACCCATAGTCCTTTTGGATGGCTTTGTTTAGCTGCTACTTCACTCATATAATTTGTTTTAGTTTATTGGTTTATTATAATTTTTCTTTAATGAAATTTGTCATTTTAGTGTACAATTGTAAGCGTGTTTTACCACCATAAATGCCGTGGTTTTTGTCTGGATAAATAGCCCAATCAAATTGTTTGTTCGCTTGAACTAACGCCTCAACCATTTTCATTGTGTTTTGTACATGTACATTATCGTCAGCAGTTCCGTGAACTAACAAGAAGTTACCTTTTAATTTGCTTACGTGATTGATAGGTGAATTGTTATCATAACCACTAGCGTTTTCTTGTGGTGTTTGCATGTATCTTTCTGTGTAAATACTATCATAATATCTCCAAGAAGTTACTGGAGCTACTGCAATTGCCATTTTGAACACATCAGCACCTTGGAATAAACAGTTTGACGACATGAATCCGCCATAGCTCCATCCAAAAATTCCGATTCTCGAAGCGTCAACGTAATTATATTTTCCAATTACTTTTGCTGCATCAATTTGATCTTCTACTTCATACTTTCCAAGTTCTTTTTGCGTACATTTTTTGAAAGCCGCTCCTTTGAAACCTGTTCCTCTACCATCTACACAAGCTACGATATAGCCTTGTTGTGCTAACATCATAAACCAATAATCATCTGCACTATTCCAATCGTTATTAACTTGTTGTGATCCAGGGCCAGAATATTGATACATGAAAACTGGATATTTCTTATTTGGGTCGAAATTTTTAGGTTTGATCATCCAAGCGTTTAATTGATGTCCTTTTTCTGTTGTTAAAACAAAAAACTCTTTTGGAGCAACATCATATTTAGCTAATTTTTGTTCAACTGCTTCGTTAGAAATAATTGTTTTTACAAGCGCACCAGTTTTTGAATTGTTTAATGTGTGTGTTGGTGCAACAGTTGCGCTAGAATAGGCGTTAATGAAAAATTGAAAATTAGGGCTAAATGTTGCGTTATTAGTTCCGGTTTTAGAAGATAACCTCACTTTTGATTTTCCATCAATCTTAATAGCATAGACATCTCTGTTGATTGAACCATTTTCTACCGATTGGTAGTATATTATTCCTGATTTTTCAAGGTTTAGTATTATGACAGTTATTTCAGCAATGGGACAAATGTTTTATTCTTTATCAATTGGAATGGGTATTTTATTTACATATGGTTCTTATATGAAAAAAGATGTTTCTATTGAAGGCTCAACAGAAAACGTAGAAATTTTCGATACAGCCATTGCGATTATGGCAGGATTGATGATTATTCCAGCTGTATTTTCTTTTTCAGGTGGAAACATGGAAACATTAAAAGCCGGACCATCCTTGATGTTCATCACAATCCCTAAAGTATTCGCAAGTATGGGACTAGGCACAGGTATCGGTATCATTTTCTTCTTGTTGGTGTTATTCGCAGCTATCACAAGCTCTATTGCGCTAACCGAAAGTGCTGTATCCACATTCCAAGATGAATTACATTGGTCTAGAAAAAAATCTACAATCATTTTAGGCATTATTATGATTGGGTTAGGAACACTATCATGTTTAGGTTATGGTCCATTGTCAAACGTAACAATCATCGGAATGCAATTTTTAGACTTCTTTGATTTCTTGACAAACTCAGTCATGATGCCAATCGCTGCCATTGCGATTTGTATCTTTGTTTCAAGAGTTGTTGGATTAGAAAAAGTCGAAGCAGAAATCACAAAAGATGGAAATTCATTCAAACGTAAGAAAATATTCAATTTCATGATTCAATACTTATGTCCAATTTTCGCATTCATTATTTTATTAAGTTCAATTGCGAACGCATTTGGATTTATTTCCATGTAAGCTTAGCTTGTGCTAAGCTTTTTTTGTGCACAATTTTAATGTAAACTAATTACAGGAGGTAGTTTATGAACATTACAGTATATTTAGGATCAGCCTATGGAAATGATCCAGACTTTAAAACAAAAATAATAGAATTAGGTACATGGATTGCCAAAAATAATCATACATTAGTATTTGGTGGATCAAAAACCGGATTAATGGGAGAACTAGCCAATAGCACATTAAATGCGGGTGGCAAAGTAATTGGTGTAGAAGCACAAATGTTTGTGGATGAAGGTGTCCACATGGATAATCTTACCAAGTTATACATTGAAAAAGATATTGCCGATCGAAGAACAAGAATGATTGAACTTGGTGATGCTTTCATTGCCTTTCCAGGCGCAACTGGAACATTAGAAGAAGTCAGTGAAATCTTATCAAAACTTTCACTGTACCAACTTGAATGTCCATGCATTTTCTATAATGTGAATGGATATTACGATCATTTAAAAGCATTCCTACAGCACATGATTGATTGTGAATTATCCACACCAAAGCAGCAACAGAATGTATATTTTTTAGATTCATTAAATGAAAAAAATAAAGTTATTGTTCCAAAAGAACAATATAATGAGTTGTATAAATTAAAAAGTTCAGATGATGAGAAAAGAGCATATAAGGCGAGGAATGCCTTTAGAAAAATTGAAAAAGACGAAATTTTACTCACAGCTGATACCATTGTAACTTTTGAAAATAAAGTTCTCGGAAAGCCTAAAAACAGGGAAGAAGCTGTAGAAATGCTTTCTCATTTATCTGGGAAAACCCATCAAGTTTATACAGGGGTTTCTTTTAAAACTTCAGAAAAAATCATTACCAAAACAGATGTTGCAGAAGTAGAATTTACAGAAATTTCTAATGATGAAATGGATTTTTACATTAAAAAATATCAACCATTCGATAAAGCGGGAAGCTACGGCATACAAGAATGGCTAGGGATGGCAAAAATCTCTAGAATTAATGGCAGTTTTTACACCATTATGGGATTGCCAACACATTTAGTTTACGAAACTTTAAAAGAATTAGGTTTCTAAAAAATTTCCTGAAAAAATTTCTTATTTTTACGTGTTTATTTGTTGCTCTTCACAATAAAATAGAGCAAATTTTGTTATTAAAACACTTCGATGAAAAAAAATATACCATTTCTATTGGCTCTGACGATAATCTTGGCTTGTTCGCCAAGAAAAGACGGCTTTGTTAATAGAAAATACCAAGGTTTCACCACGCAATACAATGTTCTTTTTAACGGACAAGAAGCCTTAAAATCTGAACTTACCAATAGAGAAAAATCTTACAAAGATAATTTCTATGCTCCATACATTAAGTTGCTAACTTACGAAGAGCAAGCTTCTGCTTCTACGATGGACAATCTAGGCTTTACCCCAAATACAGAAGGAGTACCGCCTTCTGATTTCTTTAGAGATGATGCGCCAGACAACAGCTCTGGTAATACAGGAAATACTGCTGGTGCTTTACAAGTTGCAGAAATAAAAGCTTTAAAAGCCATAGAAAAACACTCGATGCTTTTTAATGGTAAAGAGAAAAACAAAAAAATTTTTGATGCTTATCTTCTTTTAGCTAAAGCCAGACTTTTTCAAGGAAAGGCTTTAGAAGCGCTAGACGCCATCAATATTATGAAGAAAAATTTTGCCAAAGATAAAAGACTAAATCTGGTAAAAATCTATGAAGCTTACGCTTATGGCAAAATGAAAGATTATTATCAAGCTGATGAAAATTTCAGAGACTTAAAAGAAGAAAAATTAAGAAAATCTGAAAAAAAATTATTGAGCGTTTTTTACTCGGAAATGCTACTAGAAGCGGGCAAAAAAGAAGAGGCGATCACCGAATTAGAGGAAGCCTATCAATTCAATAAAAATAAGAAATTAAGAAGTAGAATTGCTTTTTTAAGAGGTCAAATTCTGGCGAGTTTGGGAGAAAACGAAAAAGCAAGAGAAAGTTTTGTGACAGCATATAAAAATGCAAGAGATTTTGAATTTGAAGTAAAATCTCAAATAGAAATTGCAAAAACATTCAATGGTAAAGATGATGAATACGAAGGTGCCAAAAAATATCTAGATAACATCAGTAAAAAAGGAACTTACGCTTCCAGAAAGAACGAATTTTATTACGCTCTTGGTTTGATGGCGAATAAAGCGGGCAAAAAAGACGAAGCGCAAGATTATTTTAAAAAATCTGTAAAAGAAAAAATTTCGGATTCTCAAATTAGAGGTCTGGCGTATTATGAAATTGGGAAAAAACATTTTGATGAAAATGATTATTTAAGTGCTGGTGTTTATTACGATTCTGCCTATGCTGCTATGAATTATCCGCCTGCAAAAGAAAACCTGAAATCACTAACCGAAAACATAAAACAAGTTTCTAAAAACTATTACCTCATCAAGAAAAATGACAGTATTTTAAACCTTACCAAAATGTCTAATGATGAGAGAATTGCTTATTTTAACAAACATATTGAAACATTAAAAACCAAAGAAGCAAAACAAGAACTAGAGCGCAAAAAAACAGAAAAAGAAAAAAATAACAAATTCGAAACTACTGATTTTGCTCTACTAAACGGTACAGATAACAACTCATTCTTGGATTTCACTGGTGGCAGTAAAAGTTTCTACTTTGCCAATCAATCTACCATTTCTAAGGGAGAATCAGCTTTTAAACAAATCTGGGGAAATAGAGCTTCTACAGACAATTGGCGTACTTCTACCAAACAAAATTCTATAGAAGACCTTAAAAATGAAGCTCTTGGAATTAACTCCGCTCCCAATCCTAGAAGATATGAACCCGATTTTTATATCGAAAAAATCCCTACCAAAACAGAAGAACTTGCCGCACTTAAAAAAGATAGAGACACCGCTAGTTTAGGACTTGGAAGAATGTATGATAACTTCTTTTCTAATATTCCTTTGGCAACCAAAACACTCTATGATTTGGTAGATTCTGAAACTGACGAAGACACTGAACAACAAGCTCTTTATCATATTTTTTCTATGAATTACGAAAAAAATCCTAAAGATGCTGAACGTGCCAAACAACTCATTTTAGAAAAATATCCTTATACCTCCATCGCAGAATTTGTAAAAAATCCTAAAAAAGCAGAATTTACCTCTTCTGACACAGATGTTCAAAAGAAATATATAGATGCTTACAAACTCTATGAAGAAGGAAAATATGAAGATTCTAGAAAACTGATTGAAGAGGCGATACAGCAATTTCCTAAGGATGTTTTAATTCCTAAATTTACTTTGTTGCAAGCTTTCAATACTGCCAAAACCGCTGGAAAAGAAATTATGATTCTTCAGTTAGAGCAATTAATGCTAAACTATCCTAAAACACCTGAAGGAATAAAGGCTAAAGAAATGCTACAGTTCCTAAAAAGTGACCTAAAAGTAGAGCAATTAGACGCTAACGGAAATCCTATTAATAAACCAACAAGTAATGCCAAAATAGAGGATAAAAAAGTGGAAATCAAAAATGAAGATGCCATACAACCCAATTTTACTCCAAACAATTCTATGACGCCTCCAAAAATTAAAAATAAGGAAATGTATGAGCCAGATTTACCACCTCTAAAACCAGTAGAACCTAAAAAAGACAGATAATAAAAAGCGAAATTGAGTTTTCAATTTCGCTTTATTTTTATAAATTTTCGGGAGATTTTTTCTTCACTCCGTGGAAATCTTTCAAATAAAATGGCTCGAAATACGCCACATCTTCAAAATCTTGTCGGTTGAATTTTTCCACCGATTTTTTTATGAGATATTTTGCTGAAGGATAAACTTCTGAATTAAAATCTGCATTAGAAATTTGTAGAATTTCCTTCGCTTTTTTTGCGCCATCTCCTACAAAAAGGATTTTTTTACCTTCCACTTCTTTAAAAGATTGTTCGTCTAGAATTTTCGCTTCTGTCTCCGAAATCATTTCGCCCGAATTCCCATCAAAAACGGCGCAATATACCTCCATTCTTCTCGCATCGATTAATGGAATGATTACATCATAGTTTTGACTTAAAAACGGCTCTATCATCGTTTCTAGAGAATTTACAGCAATTAAAGGAACTTTCAAGCCATAGCAAAAACCTTTTGCAGAAGCTGCGCCAATTCTTAAACCAGTATAAGAACCTGGTCCTTTTCCTAAAGAAACGGCTTCAATCTCTTTCAAAGAAATTTCTGCGCCTTCTAAAGCCCATTCTACAAAAGTGTGAAGACTTTCGGACTGTTTATAATTTTCTGAAACTTCTTCGCAAAGGCATAATAATTCTTCGCCATCAGAAATGGCAACAGAACAGTTTCGGGATGAGGTTTCTATGTGGAGGATTTTCATTAATTTATGATGAATAAATGATGATTGATAAAGAATTTTTTTGCAAAGATAATCAACGAATCAGCACTTCTACAAATTGGCAAACTATTTCCTAAAAATCGTCCTTGGTTCTGCTTGTGCTTTTGGATAAATACAAATTTCGGCAATAGAAACTCTTTCTGGTGCATTTACACAATACGAAATTGCATCGGCAATATCTTCTGCAATTAAGGGTTCGTAACCTGCGTAAACAGTTGCAGCACGTTCTTCATCACCTTTAAATCTAACTTTAGAAAAATCGGTTTCTACAGCTCCTGGTTGTACATTGGTAACTTTGATGCCAAATTCTGTGAGTTCTAATCGCATTCCTTCAGAAATAACATCAACTGCTTTTTTACTTGCACAATACACCGTTCCGTTGGCATAGGTTTGTCTTGCTGCTACCGAAGAAATATTGACGATATGCCCAGAATTATTGGCTTTCATTAATTTAATAATCGGTTGAGAAACGTAGAGTAGTCCTTTCACATTTCCATCCATCATTGCATCCCAATCCGAAATATTGGCGTCTGAAATAGGCTCTAAACCGTGCGCATTTCCTGCATTATTAACCAGAACATCTATGTTTTTCCAATCTTCAGGAAGAGAATTGATGGCGTTTTGCACTTCTTGTTGGTTTCTTACATCAAAAACCAAACTATAAACATCAGTAAAATTGCTCAGCTGAATTTGTAGATTATCAAGAACTTCTTTTCTTCGTCCACAGATGATTAATCTGTGTCCTTGTTTTGCGAAAACTTCGGCGGTAGCTTTGCCGATTCCTGAAGTTGCTCCGGTGATGAATATTGTTTTTTTCATTGTAAAATCTATGATGTACAGAGTAAAAAGTACAATTTATGATTGCAAAGTTACTTTTTTGAATTCATTAATGCATTGCTCCTAAAGAAAAATTATTAGCGCAAATTCCAAATCCTATAATACAAGTAATTACACACGTTACCATCGTAATTAATGCTTTTTTTCTATAATCTTTACTAAAAATTGCCACAAAAAATGCAACAGTAAAAACAGCAACAGAAGCTATTTCCATCATTATTCCTAAGGTAACTAAAGTATCTTTATCCATATTTATTTGATTAAAATCCGAAAATTCCTGTGGTAGAGCACATTCCAAAACCAATGATTAAGCAGATAATAATGTAGATTAAAATATTTATTTTCTGTTCTTTGGATCTATTTTCATTTGAAAAATATTTAAAAAGACCTCTTGCAGCATAAATAAAACCTACAATGCCTAAAATTCCGTAGTAAAATGAAATATAGGGCTGCTTATAAGATTTAATGACCAGAAAAATTAAAATTAAAAGATTTGCACCAAAAATCCCAACTAAAATTTTATAATTTTTATTTTTTTTCTCAGTAAAAAACAAATAATATAAGCCTACAAAGAAAACAATAGGAGAAATCAAAAATAAGATGGGAATAAATTCTTGCATTATCATCCTTTAAAATGAGTAAATAATTTAGTGCATTCCACCAATACCAGACAACAAATAGCCACAAACACCTACTCCTACAATCAGCATCACTACAGCAGCAATTAATTGTTTAATTCCTGCTTCTTTTTTTATTTTACTTTTAGAAAAAACATCTATGATGCCTTTTAAAAGAACAACAAAAAAAATAATCCAATAAATTACTGATAGAGGTAGCAGTGCCATTTGTTATATTTTTTATCAAAAAACTATAGTTATATATATTTGATTTTTAGAGAGTAAGCTTAATTTTAATTTCAATTTTTTTTAAAATTATGAAGAATAAACCATACTACAAAATCCTCCACCAATAACCAGCATTATCACTCCAATGATTAACTTTGTTAAACCTTTGCTTTTATCCTTATTTATTTGAAATAAACCTTTGATTAACAGAAATAAAGCTAAAATCCAATAACCTGCAACTAATGCAATTAATCCAAAAATCATCACGCCTTCCATTGCTCTCTAATTTCCTTAATTTTTCCATCTCTGTACAATAAATTCATCGTTTCGAAAGGAATCATTTTGTACTGATTGCTCACAATATGAACGCAAGATTTTTTTACGGCTCTCACATCAAAATCATTGGCATCCATAAAATTCATAATGATAATTCTAAACAGATTAGAATAATCTAAGGTATCAGATTTTACCGTTGGTAAACAACACATTAACTGCTGAAACTCTCCACCTTCGCTTCCTGCACAATCTACCGAAATTCCTGTGCTGAAAAGGTTCGTCATATGTTCCTTAATTCTTTCATCGTGTTCATACACAATGGTACTTCTAGAATTATTGAGAATATCTTCTGGATTAATGTACCTTGTCATTGGGAAAACGTCGGTTTCTTCGCCATTATCTAGCTTCAAAGCATACGCCATACAAAGCGCATCTGGATTACACGGAACTGGGATTAAATCTTCTTTGGTAAAAACATTAGATTGTTCTACAATTTTCCTACGAACTTCGGTAAGGGTAATTTTTTCAGATTTTGCGCCATCATTTTCCGTTCTTCCCGCCAATTGTGTAGGTTGAAAAGTAACACCACGAACCGATTTTTGCTTCAAAGCATAATCGATAATTTCGCCCATTTCATCATCATTTAATCCTTTTTGAAGCGTGATGACTAGAGTAGTGGAGAGATTAAACTCGTTCAAATTTTCAATAGCTGTTTTACGAACTTCTGTTAAGTCTTCTCCGCGCAATTCCTTTAAAACTTCAGGTTTAAAACTATCAAATTGCAAATAAATCTCAAAATCTGGCATATACGAAGCCAACTTTTCTACAAAATTTTTGTCTTTAGCGATTCGTATTCCGTTGGTATTCAGCATTAAATGCTTTATTGGTTTTGACTTTGCCAAATCCAGAATTTCAAAAAATTGAGGATGAACGGTTGGTTCACCACCCGAAATTTGCACCACATCTGGTTCTCCTTCGTTTTCTACAATGGTATCAAACATTCTGTTGATTTCTTCCAAAGTTCTGTGTCTGCCGTAATTTGGGGCAGAATTGGCGTAACAAGTTGGGCAGGTAAGATTACATCTATCTGTAACTTCTACAATCGAAAGGCAAGAATGCTGCTCGTGATCGGTGCACAAACCACAATCGTACGGACAACCAAAATGTACTTTGGTGTTGAATTTCAGTGGCATTTCCGATTGTTTATTGTAGTTTCTGATTTGTTTGTAATATTCTACATCATCGGCAATCATTACTTCGGATTCACCGTGAGTTTTACAATTTTTGAGCATCCAAACTTTGTTATCTCTAAAAACAATTTTAGCATCAATAGTTTCCAAACATTCTGGGCAAAGACTTTTGGTATAATCGTAGTAAATGTAATCTCTTTGTTTGTGCATTTGTATTAGTTTTGATTATAATAACGGAAAAATCTTAAGAAAAATTTCCAATAATAAAGATAAATAAAAATTCCACACCATTGAATAATGGTAAGTCCTAAAAAGATTTCGTATCTAGGTTTTAGAAATTCCATAAAAAATCGGAAGGTAAAATAAAGAAGCATAAAGATGATAAATGTGTCTCCATTTCTATAATTTTTGAATTTTTTTTGAAGTAATTTTTTGAAAAAAACAAATAAAACAGCCAAAAAAGCCATTTCGTAGAGCATAATAGGATGTCTCATTTTACCGTCACCTAAATTCATTCCTGTGAAAAATTGGGTTTCTATCCCGAAAGTTTGTTCGGCAATTCCCATAGAAAAACAACCAATTCTGCCAATAAAAAGCGCCAAAATAATTGGTAAAACGTACAAATCTCCCGAAGATTCTTTCTCACCTATGACTTTTTTCATTCCTTCCACACCGAAAAGTCCGCCCAAAAATCCGCCCAAAACGGTTTTGTTGTTATAAAATTCCAGAAAATTAGCATGCTGAAAAAAATCTTTAATTTCAAAAGCTGCAATTAATCTAGAACCAAGCAAAGCACCAATCATTGCACCGAGCATAATCCAAAGTCGGTTAATATCAGAGATTTTGTCGTGATGATTTCTTTTGAGGAAATAGTAATATCTTACTCCAATAAAAAATGCCAACACTTCGAAAATAAAGTGAAGATGATAGGTTTGTCCTTGAATTTCAAAAGTAATAGGAAAGTTCATCAGTTCGCATCAAATGCTTCGAAAGCGTTTTCTAAATGGGTAATTTCTAGTTTCCCGGATTCGTCTGGAAGCACAGAAATGGCATCAAATCTGGTTTCTTTATCAATATTATTTTCTTCTAAAAAATAATTGGCTGCGGAAACAATTAGTTTTATTTTTCTTTTGTTGATGGCTTCTTGTGGAAGCATAAAAGCGTCTGTTTTACGGGCTTTTACTTCTACAATGATGATTTGGTTTTCAAATTCGGCAATAATGTCTATTTCCGCTTTTTGATAACGGAAGTTTTTTGCTAAGATTTTATAGTTTTTTTGAACTAAAAATTGCTCTGCCAATTCTTCTGCAAGCTTGCCAAATTCGTTGTGATCCGCCATAATATTTAAACACAGACAACTCAGCATTTTCACTGTGAACACAGTGAAATCTCTGTTTCGCTATGATTTATTTAAATTTCACTAGTCCATTTTCACCAACTTCTATCTTTACTTTTCCTCCAATAATCAACGGACGGTTATCAAAAATATGTCCGTTCGGAAATCCAAAAAGAGTAGGGAAGTTGTATTTTTTTATTCTTTGAGCAATAATTTCATAAGCAAATTCATCGAAAGGTTCTTCATACATTTTGTTTTCTTTTTCGTCGCCCATATTTGTCATTCCACCGATAATTAAACCTTTTATTTTTCTAAAAACTCCCGCTAAATCTAGACTCATCAACATTCTATCCAATGCATAAAAATTCTCGCCAATATCTTCTATAAAAAGAATTTTGTCTTTGAATTGATAAGAATAATTCGTTCCTAAAAGCGCATAAATTAAGGCTAAATTTCCGCCGATTAATTCTCCTTCTGCTGTTCCTTTTTTGTTGAAATGATGCTTTTCTAAAGAATATTTCAGATTTTTTCCTTCTAAAATTTTAAAAATATTCTCATATCCTTCTTCTGAAACCCCGAAACTTGCGGTTTTGATGGTTTGTCCGTGGATAGAAGCAAATCCGTTTTTCAATAAATAGCTATTAATCACCGTATTATCAGAATAACCAATATACCATTTCGGATTTTCTCTAAATTTTGAAAGTTTAAGATGTCTCAATAAATGCTGACAACCATAACCACCTCTAGTTGCCCAAATTGCAGAAATTTCGTCATTATTTAAAGCCCAATTCAAATCTTGGATTCTTTCTTTTTCTGTACCCGAATAATTGTATCCATTAGTAAATTTTCCTAAAGTATGTTTGCCAAAAACAGGTTCGTAACCTTTTGATTTTATTAAATTTAAGGTACTTTGCAAAGGTGCTTCTTCTACAAAACCAGCAGGAGAAATAATGGCAATTTTATCTCCTTTTTTTAAGGATTTCGGGAAAATAATTTCTTTCATTGTGTGTTTTAAAATAGAATATGGCGATTAGTATTTCTAAGTTTTTAGTTGGTGTTTTTCTTATATTTTACTTCCTTTTTTTCGGCTTCTTCTAAACGTTTATCAAACTGGTTGAATTTTTTGTAACTCTGTAAAAAGATGAAAAAACTAAAAATAATGAGTATAATTCCTACTCCTTTTCTAATGTTATTTGCTAATCTTTCTGTGAGTTTATAGTGAAACTGTTTTGCCAAGAGAATTTTAACCAAATCTATTATAAGATAAGTGGCAATTACAAAAGAAACATACAATATAAAATTCTGTGTATCAGGATATTGATTTCTTACAGAAATAACAGTTACTAGCCAAAAAAGGATAACTCCTACATTTAATAAATTAAACAAAAATCCATTAATAAAAGTTTTAAAATAATTTTGACTGATGAACTTGGCTTCGTCTGGAAGGTGCATTTTGGTTTTAGAAACCATCATAAAAATGCCATAAACAAACACAATAAGTGCCGTGATTCTGTAAAAACCAGGATGATCATCTATAATAGTTACAATATCTCCACTTGCAAAATAAGAGGCTACAATACACAAAATATCAGCAGAAATTACGCCAATATCTAATGCTAAAGCGTGTTTATGCCCTCTAGAAAAACTGGTTTCAATCAAAAGGAAAAAAATGGGCCCGATGAAAACCAGACTCAACATAAATCCTAAACCGATTGCTGAAATGATAAGTTCAAGCATTTAACAAAGATAAGAAATTATAGATTTAAAATTTAACTGATTTTAATCTACAATTTTAAAATCTAATTGTTTCGCTACTAAATTCGCTTTTATCACTTTAATTTTCACCGTATCTCCCAATTGGAAAGTTCTGCCAGTTCTCATCCCAACAATAGAATGCGTTTTTGCTTCGTGGAAGTAAGAATCGTCCATCAAATCTCGTAATTTAATTAAACCTTCTGCTCCGTTTTCAGGAATTTCTACCCAAAATCCGAAGTCTGCTGTTCCAGAAACTACGCCTTCGAAAACTTCGCCCACGTGTTTTTCCATAAATTTTACTTGCATAAATTTGATAGAATCTCTTTCTGCATCAGAAGCTAATCTTTCTTGAGCGCTGCAATGTTTCATCATTTCCTCATATTCTGCTGCATTTGGAGATTTTCCGCCATCTAAATAATGTTGCAATAATCTGTGCGCTACCAAATCTGGATAACGACGAATTGGCGACGTAAAATGCGAATAATGATCAAAAGAAAGTCCATAATGTCCGATGTTTTCGGTGGAATAAACTGCTTTACTCATCGTTCTCATTGCCAAAGTTTCCACCATATTTTCTTCGCCTTTTCCTTTTACATCTTTCAATAATTTATTTAAAGATTCGGCTACTTTTTTAGAATTTGCTAGGTTCATTTTATAGCCGAAAGTTCCTACAAAATCCTTCAAAGCCAATAATTTAGTTGGATCTGGATCATCGTGAATTCTATAGACGAAAGTATTTCCTGTGTTTTCTCCTTTCTTATTTAAAGACACAAATTCCGAAACTTTTTTGTTCGCCAAAAGCATAAATTCTTCAATCAAGTGATTAGAATCTTTAGAAATTTTGAAATAAACACCAATTGGTTCATTTTCTTCATTCAAATTAAATCGAACTTCCATTCTATCGAAAGCAATTGCGCCGTGTTTTAATCTATCTTTTCTGAGAATTTTTGCCAATTTATCTAAAGTTAAAATTTCTTCAGCTAAATCTCCTTTTCCTGTTTCTATGCGTTCTTGCGCTTCTTCGTAAGTAAATCTTCTATCAGAATGAATTACCGTTCTACCAAACCATTGATTCAAGATTTCTGCATTTTCATTGAGTTCAAAAACTGCTGAAAATGTAAATTTATCTTCATTTGGACGAAGACTACAAACTTCGTTACTCAAAACTTCTGGCAACATCGGCACAACTCTATCCACCAAATACACCGAAGTTGCACGTTTATAAGCCTCGTCATCGAGAATTGTTCCAGGCCTTACATAATGCGAAACGTCTGCAATGTGAACGCCAATTTCCCAATTTCCGTTGTCTAATTTCTGTAAAGAAAGGGCATCATCAAAATCTTTGGCATCTTTTGGATCGATGGTAAAAGTGAGAATTTTACGCATATCTCGGCGTTTTTTCACTTCTGCCGCAGTAATTTTTTTGTTGATTTTTTCAGCATCAGCTTCTACTTCTGGCGGAAATTCATAAGGCAAACCATATTCAGCCAAAATAGAGTGAATTTCAGTTTCGTGTTCTCCTGGCAAACCCAAAACTTGAATAATTTCACCTTCCGGATTTTTAGAATTTGAATCCCAATTCAGCATTTTTACGACTACTTTTTCTCCATCTTTTGCGCCGTTCATTTTATTTTTTGGGATAAAAAAATCATTGTTGATTTGTTTTTTATCTACCACTACAAATCCGAAATCTTTGTGCTGAACGTACTGAAAAGTACCCACAAAAGTATCATTAGCTCGTTCTAAAACCTCTAAAACCGAACCTTCTAATTTCTTACCTTTGAAATGATAGGTTACGATGAGAACGGTGTCTCCTTGCAACGCGTCTTTTACATTTTTTTGATGAATAAAAATATCATCTTCTATACCTTCTACTTTTACATAACCATTTCCATTGGCTGCAAAATCGATAACTCCAGTTAAAGTATCTGTAATTTGAAGGTTTACAATGTATTTTAAACGGTCTGTTTCTTTAATTTTATCTTCTGCACGCAATTTGTGCAAAGCTTGTAAAACAAGTTCTCTTTGTCTCGGGTTTTTATATTCTATTCCGTCTGCAATCTGTTTGTAATTATAGATTTTAGACGCTTTTTTGTTCATAAAACGCAGAATAAGCTTCCCAATATCGCGAAGTTTCTGGTCTTGTTTTTGTGATTTATGTTGTTGTTTCATTTGATTAAATTGTTATTTTGAATAATTCTAAATAAATGGTTTTTGTTTTTATTTTATTGTATATCAGATTTTTATATACTATTATTTTTCAAACTTGTCTAAATAGATATCTAAAAGATGACTAAACTTATCTAATCTTTCTTTATTTCCCAAGTTGCATATTCTCTACTTACTATTTTACCTTCTTTTCCTAATGCAAAAAGAAAGTTTCTTATTTTATCTTTTTTCTGTTTCTCTGATAATACCTCTGAAAGCTTTGGAATAACTAAATTATCAATTTCGCTTCTTTTTACTTTTACAGATTTCGCTATATATTCTAAAATTAATTTTTTATAATAATCATTATCAAAACTTTTATTCTTTACATACTCTGCAAGTAATTCTTTGTTACCTGTTTTTTTTACCAAATCATGAGATAAGAAAATTCCATTTCTTCTTCCTTCAATAAATTTTTTGCCCCTTAAGTATTTGAGTTCATCTACAGAAAGTTGTACTTGTTTTTGAACTTTATCAAGAAGAATTATATCTTCTAAAGTAATTTCAGGATTATTAATTAAAATTTTAGCAAACTCTTCATTAATAACCTTTCCTGTAATAGTGACTTTTACTTTATTTTCAGAGAGATTATACTCTGGCAAAGGAAAAAATCTTTGTTTTTGGAAATTAAAAACTTTACGTATTCCTCCTCCTTGAGTTTCAATCATACCAAGCTTTCTCATTGCTTCCACAAGAAAAGGATTTCTATAATATTCTTCAGGAGAATCGTGTAAAACTACATCTTCAACAGATTTTGGAATAAATCTTCCATAGTTAGTAAATACCAAATGATCGTCTTCAAATTCTTCTACATTAATTCGAGATTTTTCAGAATAATCTTGATGAGCTATAGCATTATTTAGAGGCTCTCTAATTACAAAAGGGTCATATCTTAATACTTCATCAGGAAAAAGTGTCCCTTCTTTTAAATATCTGTATTTAAGATTTCTTATTTTTTTATAAACTTCATCTACAGAAAGAATAAAAGGAATGTGGAATATCTCAAAATCTTTATCCTGATTATCAATTGTTTTAAGATTCCATCTTATTTTAACAGCAGAATCTAAAAAATGTTCTTCTTCTTGTTTACCTAATAGAATAAAGCAAGCACGAGTAATTTTCCCTCTTATAGTAAGTATTGCCTTATTTAGAAATTTAGCATTATTCCAACTCTCTATTTCTTCAGAATATCTAGGATTTCTTTTTACAAATTCTATTCTAGCTTTTTTTATTGCTTCTTCATCTAAATCATTTATTGTAGCATCTTCAATAATTACTTTAGTCCAATCTTCTTTATTAAAATTCTCATTTAAAATAGTATCAAGTCTTTCATTAGTCATTCTCACCAAAGAATCGCCTATTCTTTGCCAAGCTTTCTTATGTGCATAAACTGGCAAGCGAAAAGAATGTTTAGGAACTTTTACAATCCAAACTATTTTTTTAGTATCAGAAGTAATATATTCACTTATTTCTAAATTTTCCGAAGAAAGGTTTGTACAATTTTTTACAAGAGTAAGTTTAATATTTTCAGTATTATAGCTATGTAAATTTTGTATTCCTACAATTTCAAATGTTTTATCCTCTATTCCTATTACAATATGTCCTCCTTCCATATTAGAAATAGCAGAAACATAAGAAACCAAATCGTCGCCCTCACTTCCATTTATAGAATTTTTTAAGTTCTTATATTCTTTCCAATCACAATTTTCATTTTCTTTTGGAAAATTTTCTTTCAAAAAGGATTTTAACTCTAATTCGGTCATTATTAAATTTTCTTACTAATATAAACAAAAATCTCCAACTTTCGTCGGAGATTGGCTTATATACAAGTGATTTTATTTACTCTATTTTGGTGTCTTCCTCCTTCGAAATCGGTGGTGAGAAATTTCTCTATGATTTCTTGCGCCAATTCTTTGGCAATAAATCTGGCTGGTATGGCTACCATATTACAATTATTATGACCTCTAGAAAGTGCTGCTATTTCTGGCATCCAAGCTAGTGCACATCTTATTCCTAAGTGTTTGTTGGCGGTAAGTTGTACCCCTTGTCCACTTCCACAAAAAAGAATTCCAAATTCACAATCTCCATTTTCTACAGCCTTGGCAGCAGGATGCACAAAATCTGCGTAATCTACAGAATCAGCAGAATGAGTACCAAAATCTACTAATTCATATTGGTCTTTTAATTGATTTTTGATATATTCTTTGTACTCAAAACCTGCATGGTCTGCAGCAATGGCTATTTTTTTCATTTTACTTAAATCTTTTACCTTTTATTTTATACAAAATTAAGGCTTTTAATTTTAATTGTGGATTAATTATTACAAAAACATAAAATGATAAGATTGATAATCAGAATTTTAACTTATTATTAACGTTAGTGGTAACTTTACAATTCATTCATTTTCAAAATATTATAATTGAAATGATGAATATTAAAAACCATTGTTAACAACTTCTATTTTAGGTGTGGAAAACTCTTTAGAAATACTTCTTTCTTCTTTCAAATTAAATACGTAATGAGAAATTAAATTTGAATGTAAACAATTTTCTTTTGAAAAGTTTCGGCTAAACTATAATGAAGTTTTCCTCATAATTATTATAAATAATCTATCAATTTAATAGATACTAACAATTGTTAATAAGTGTTAATTTAAACTAAAAATCAGAACGTTATAATGTTAATTATATATGAATTCAAGTTCAACTAAATGTTACGAAAAAAATAAACAATATTTTTCCACATCATTCACAACTACAACAATAGTATTCATTTATTTTTTTATTAAAAAGAAAAATATTGTTAGAAAATGTTTTTCGTCAGTTTGTGGAAATTTTTCTCAGGATTTTTCTTTTTGCCATTTTAGAAATCTTAAATTTGTAAACCGAATGAAAATATAATATTTAATAATCAAAAAGTTTATGAAAACAATTAATGATTTTAATTTCGCAGGAAAAAAGGCGCTCATTAGAGTTGATTTTAACGTTCCTCAAGACGAAAATAAAAAAGTAACAGATAATACAAGAATTGTAGCTGCAAAACCTACTATAGATAAAATTCTGAATGAAGGTGGTTCTGTAATTATTATGACGCATCTTGGGAGACCAAAAGGAAAAGTAAATCCAGATTTTTCTCTTTCTCATATAGTAGATGAAGTTTCTAAAGTTCTAGGTAAAGAAGTAAAATTCGCTACTGATTGTATTGGTGAAGTAGCAGAGAAAGCTGCTGCTGAATTGCAAGCAGGTGAAATTCTTTTGCTTGAAAATCTTAGATTTTATAATGAAGAAGAAGCTGGTGATGAAGAATTTGCTGGTAAATTAGCTAAATTAGGAGATGTTTATGTAAATGATGCTTTTGGTACAGCACATAGAGCTCATGCTTCTACAGCAGTTATTGCTAAATTTTTTCCTTCAACTAAATTTTTCGGTTTATTGATGGCTAATGAACTTCAAGCAATTGATAAAGTGTTAAGAAGCGGCGAAAGACCTGTTACTGCAATCTTAGGTGGTTCTAAAGTTTCTACTAAAATTACTATTATAGAAAATATTTTACCAGCAGTTGATAATTTGATTATTGGTGGTGGTATGTCTTTTACTTTTATCAAAGCTTTAGGAGGAAATATTGGTAATTCTTTATTAGAAGCAGATAAAATGGATCTTGCTTTAGAAATATTAGAAAAAGCAAAACAGCATAATGTAAAAGTATTTTTACCAGTAGATGTAGTTGTTGCTGATGATTTTAGTAATGATGCAGATAGACAAGAGGTAGATATTTATCATATTCCTGAAGGTTGGCAAGGAATGGATGCAGGTACTAAAACCAGAGAAATTAATCATGATGTTTTAATGAATTCTAGAACTATTCTTTGGAATGGACCTGTAGGAGTTTTTGAAATGTCTAATTTTGCAGGCGGAACTAAAGCTTTAGGTGATAGCATTTATGAAGCAACAAAACTAGGAGCTTTCTCTTTAGTTGGTGGAGGTGATTCTGTAGCGTTTGTAAAACAAAACGGATATGCAGATAAAGTTTCTTATGTTTCTACAGGAGGAGGAGCAATGTTGGAATCTTTGGAAGGTTTAGAACTTCCAGGAGTTGCTGCGATTAATAATTAAAAAATTTTAGTTTAAACTTTATTGAAGTTTAAAGACCAAAAAAAATCTTCAGAAATTTTTCTGAAGATTTTTTTTATCTATTCTTTTAAATAAAATTTTGAAGATATAAAATACTAAAAAATTTTAAAATTTAATAAGAATGCTTAAAAATTGGCTTTCATAAATAGCTTAAAAATCGATTTTCTATATTTTTTTGATAATGTATATCAAACTCGAAAATTCGCCCGTTTTTGATGCTTTTATGTTAGAAATCGCCCCACGAATTCCTCCAAAAATGAAAAAAAGTGGATTTTTCTTATATTTTTCACTCAAAATTGAAATATAATAAGAATCGAGTAGGAGTGGTTTTATTTTTTCTAATTTCCAATTTTCTGTGTTAAATAATTTTTTCATTCCGTTTTTTGAGAAATGAAAAATATGACGAGGTACATCATAAGCTGCCCAAAATTCTTTATAATATTTTGCGTCATACGATTTGAAATTAGGAACAGCAATAATAATGGTTCCAGAAGGTTTCAACAAACGTTTCAATTCAGCAACTTGATGTTCAACATCTGGAACATGTTCTAAAACATGCCACATGGTAATCACATCAAAAGAGTTGCTTTCTAATTTTTCAATCGTATCACCAAATTTAATTCCTTTTCCAACAGCAATTGATTTAGCTTTATCGTTGGGTTCGATTCCTAGAATATCCCAATTTTGATTTTTGCATTCCAAAAGAAAATCTCCTGTTCCGGCACCAATATCTAAAATTCTTCCTTTCAAAGGTTGGTAAGAATTAATCAAACTGACTTTATCGCGAATGGCCTTTCTTTTTACTAAGTGATACATTTTTTCAAATAGCGTACGTTTTCCATCCGTGTGCGAAATATAATC
>ERZ650306.704-NODE-704-length-20403-cov-11.424169_pt1 | contig 20403 bp, 16 predicted proteins | sample MGYA00376242_ERZ650306 | MGnify/ENA primary metagenome ERZ650306 (study PRJEB26733, sample SAMN07839244) | wastewater metagenome | biome: urban; feature: wastewater treatment plant; material: waste water | place: USA: North Carolina | collected 2016-03-31 ... | reverse complement strand
GCTATCAAGAAGGAGAATTTTCATTTTTTTGAAATGGTAAAATTGTTGATTTGTAAACCGTAAAATCGCTTAATGCCAAATTCTTAAAATATTTAAAACTTCAGTTTTACAACTTAACGACTCTGCGACTTTACAATAAATAGTCTAACCAAATAACTTTTTAAGTTCTATAGAATCTTGAGCTTTCATTTTTCCCGAAAGAATTAGAGAAAGTTCTTTTCTACGAAGTGCTGCATCAAATCTTGCTTTTTCAACATCAGATTGCGGAATAAGCTCAGGAATAGCAACAGGATGGTTATTTTTATCTACCGCTACGAAAGTATAAATTCCTTCGTTGGTATGAATTTTTTCTTTGGTGATGGGGTTATCTAACCACACATCGCAATAAATTTCCATAGACGTAGAAAACGCTCTAGAAACTTTAGCTTCTACCACTACTACACCACCTTGTGGAATAGGATATTTAAACGAAACATGGTTTACAGAAGCGGTAACAACGGTAGATTCACTATGTCTTTGCGCAGCAATAGCAGCCGCTCTATCCATTCTAGAAAGAAGCTCACCACCAAACATATTTCCTAATGCATTGGTTTCATTGGGAAGCACAATATTGGTCATAATAGTCCTGGTTTCTGCAGGAGTTTTCGCATTTTTTTCCATAGAAATTATTTAGAAATTCTTAATGAATCTGTTTTTGAAGTTTGTAATGAATCTTTTGGTACAATAGGATTTACCTTTGGCTTTTCGGGAATTCTATGGGTAGAAGTTTTCACCGTAACTTCATCAAAAGATTTTTTCCCAAAAATTTGGTCTTGATAATTAATCGCCAAATAAATAATGGCTCCTACTGGTAAAATGAATAGGAAAATCCAAAGAATAGAGTTATTAAAAACGTATTGATTGTCTGATTCTGGTAAGTCTTCAGAGTTTTCACTGTTTTGAATTTGCTCTAAACTGATTTCTTCGAGTCCAAAAAATTTAGGCGTATTGGTATATTTTTTTTGGTCTAAAAGTTTTATAACATTTTCCTCTAGTGAAAATTCACCTATTTCGTCTATTGTAATTTTTTGTTCGGCTTGTAATGCTTCTACCCAAGAAATTACTTCTTCTTTGATTAGAGACTGCACTACAAATAAATTTTCGCCCGTTTTCTCAACGATATATTTAGCAAAATCTGCATTGAAAACATTTTTACTTTCTACGAAAGAAATTTCATAAGTCGGTGGCAAGATTTTAGAGGATTGCTCATCTAAAGTAGCCGATTTTTTCTTGAGGGTAAAAACGCCAAAACCAGGAAGTTCTGCGCTTCCTTTTTCTTGCAAATAATTGTATAGATGTAATCCTAAATTCATTTGGCACAAATTTAATATTTTTTGTTGAGTTGAGTTACAAAAAAAGGTTGCTAAAAAGCAACCTTGTATAAAAACATTTTTTCTTTTGATTAATAGGCGAATTTAATGACCTCATCATTAAGTTTAAGAATATAATTTCCTTTTTTGGGAAGATTTAACTCTATACCATTAGTAGAAGCTTTCGCCGAAATAGTTTTAATCACTCTTCCAGAGTAATCTACTACTTGTACGCTTAGATTTCCTTGTTTATTGGTATACAATTTCCCTTCTGAAACGAATGATTTTGATTTCTTAACAGTTTCGCCAGTTGCTAAAGTACTGACTGTAAATGCATATTCTCCTGTTAAACGGTTAAAAGTCACATCATAGGTTCCTGGAGTTGTAGGAATATTATCATTTTTACTATTTAAAACACCTGTTCCTGAAGGGAATGTGCCACCCCAACTCGTTGCCCAATCATTATTTACTCTAAACTTAACTCCTCCTGCAACAAGTTGCAATCCAGATTTAGTAAAAGTTTTACCTCCGTCTGTAGAAGTAAGAACCACATCTGTTAACCAATCACCACCAGAAATACCATTTCCAATTAAAGTAACAGGAGCTACTTGAAATGAATAAGCAAGAGTATTTTTGTTAAAGGTTATATTGTAATATCCTGATGTCAAAGGAATATCACCTCCATTTTCTACAGCAGTACCAGAAGGGAAAGTAGTTCCTCCCCATGTTTTAATTGGAGCATTTGACTTATAAAACTTAACATTAGCAGCATTGAAATAAAAATCAGTTTTAGAATAAGTAATACCGTCTGGTGTAGAAAGAGATTCACCTGGAGTTGCATTGCTATTAAACCCTCCATAGAAACTAATATTATCAGAAACAATAGTTGATGCGAAATTGTATTCACCAGTAGTTCTATTAAATGTTACGTTATACGTACCCGCTGGGACAGGTATATTTGCTCCACTTTGAGTACCTTTTCCACTAGGAAAAGCGTTTGCCCCCCAGCTCGTAGTCCAAGCTTTATCTTGTCTAAATTTAGCACCTCCTGAAACAGAAAATGTAACTGTTTTTGTATAAGTGATATTATCTGTAGTAGCCATAACTACATCATTTTTCCACGAATTAAATTCACCAACCAGACCAATTGATTGTGAACTAAATAGCCCAAAAACAACGGAAAACAAGAAAGAAAATAAAAGTTTTTTCATAATAATTTTTTTTTAGGATTAATAACTCAAAATTAACAAAAATTTTTAATAAAAAATTTTTTTTCAAAAAAAAATCAAAATTCATTGATTTTCAATTAATTACCAACCTGAAATAATTTTTATTTTCTCATTTACAAGACAATACAAATTGCTGATTAACAGTATTTTAAACAAAATTGAGAAAAATCAGGGAATTCACTAAAAATCACTAATTTATCCTAAAATTAAGCCCTAGCATAAAATTTCTACCAGCCTGAGCGTAATAATATGGCCCATAGTACACAAAACCATTATTTACATATTTTTTATTGAAAATATTATTTAATAAAAACTGCAAACTAATCTCTTGTTTGGCAATTTTAAATTCATATTGTGCATTAAAATCCGTCAAAAAGTAATCCTTGAGTTGTAATTCTTTCGTCTCTGTATTGTCTAGATATTGCTTGCCAATATATTGATTATTAATATTTAATTGTAAATTTTTAATAGGCTTATATTGAATAATTCCGTTTGCAATTACATTTGGAGAGAAAGAAATAGAAGTATTCCCTAAATTATTTACAGAACTATTATCCTCTATCTTAAAATCTACGTTTTTGTTTTGACTAAGCGTTAGATTACCCGAAATATTCAATTTTTCTGAAATTTTCGCCAAAGCTCCCAATTCTATTCCTAATCGGTAAGATTTACCAGAATTAATTTTTATGAATTCTCCCACCATATTAAGTTCTCCACTCAAAACCAATTGATTCACGTAATTCATATAATAAGCATTGGCGGTAAAAGCCACATCCCCAAAAGTTTTCTCTAGCCCCAATTCAAAATCGTGTAATTTTTCTGGTTTTGTATTAGGGTTAGCAAACAAATCATCTCTGTTGGGCTCTCTGTGAGCGTGAGCGTAAGACAAGAAAATTTTACCATTTTCAATTTGATAATTCACCCCAAATTTAGGATTAAAGAAAGTCCATTTTTCTTTCAAATCCATTCCTTCTTCTGCGTTAGCATCTATTACATAGGTCTTATAATCTATATTTCTGAGTTGCAAATCTCCGAAAATTTCAAATTGATTGATTTTATAAATTGCTTTTGCAAATCCTGAGATTTCATTTTTCAAAGCATTGTTTCTGTAATATTCGTGTTCCGAAATATTGGTGTATTTCACGCCTGTTACATTACCAAAATGTCTCCCGAAATATTGATTGGCAACGATTCCGAAATTCAAATCCAAGTTTTCAAATTTACCGTATAACGTAGAAACTACACCGTAAAAATCATTGTCGAGCCATTTTTTTCTTATAACATCTGTTTTAGTTAGTGGTAATCCATTTTCAATAGGTTGTAAAAGATTATAGTCTTTAAATTTAGGAGCCCACTTATCATTTTCGTCAATTTGTTTATAATTTTCATAATATCCTTTCCCTTTTGTTAAATGAAAAGTAGTCTCCAAATTCCATTTTTCTGAAAATTTTTGTTCCCAAAGCAAGTGATAATGATTTTGCCAATAATTGTCGGTTTCATTATTGTAAAACTCTATATTCTCCGAAACTAAATCGTAATATTTACCAGAACTATTATATTTTGGGTCAATTTCATACTTTTCTTTAGAAATTCCGTTCCAAGCTTGATACGTTTTTTCTTTTCCTCCGAAAGTTAAAAATCTTATTTTAGTATTTCCTTTTTCAAATAACGCATTGATGTTATAAGAATTGAGTTTAGAAAACGCTCTATCAATATAACCATCAGAATTAATGGTAGAATATCTCGCCGAAACCGAAAGTAAATTGTTTAAAAACTTTCCGGTTCCTGCTTCAAAAGAAGTTTTCATCGTGTTGAAGCTTCCTGCGCTAAACTGTCCCAAAACGTAAGGTTTTTCGTCAGGGTTTTTCGTCAAAATATTCACACTCGCCCCGAAACTCGCTGTTCCATTGCTAGAAGTACCTACACCACGCTGAATCACAATCTGCGATGCCGAACTCGCCATATCAGGAATGTTCACAAAAAAAGTTCCCTGACTTTCAGAATCATTGTACGGAACGCCATTTAGCATTACATTTATACTCGTTCCAGCACTTCCTCTAATTCTAAAACCAGTGTAACCAACACCATTTCCAGCATCGGAAGTTGCCACTACAGACATTTGGTTCTTGAGCAAAATCGGCAAATCTTGACCTAAATTTTTAGAACCTAAATCTTTTTGTACATTAATAATTTCTTTGGAAACTGGCAGCCTTCTCGTAAAGCTAACCTCCTGAATTTCTTTAATCTGCGTAGAATCTGTTTGCGCAGACAAAACAGAGCTTACACTAAGCCCTAAAATAATAAATCCTTTCATTCTGATTTTTTAAAAATTAAACAAATCGAACAAAAGGATGCTACATGCGAAAAATACATCAAAGACGCTCCCTAAACAGCATTACCTGTTCTAGGTTCTTTGGGTATAATCTCAGCTTTTTACAGCACCCCTTTTTCTTACGGCAAATGTAGTGAAAATTTTTATAGCGCCAAATTCCGCCTTCCGTTCCCGCTTCCCGAAAAAAATATTTTTTTTCGGGAGAGCTCCACTCAAGTCGGGGCGCAGTCCCGTTTTACTCAGAACCTGCTTTCTTAAAAACAAAGAGTCAACTATAAATTTCTGAGAACGCCAAAAAGAATCGCTACAATCAATAAAATAAGAAGAGTTTTGTTGCCTACGAGAACTTGTCTTAATTTTTGGTGTTTTTCTTTGTTAAAATTGGCGTAAAAAATCAATAAAACATAAGGAATCCCAAGTACAAACAACGCATTTTGTTTAAATGCTTCCAAAAAATGGAAATGTAAAACCTCATGAAAAGCTCTTTGGCTACCACAGCCAGGACATTGATAGCCAGTAATCTTGTAAAACGGACAAGACATAAAGAAATCTGTTTGTTGGTAAGGGTTTAGAAAAAAATAATACAAAGCCACTGCTAAAAACAGGAGCCCTAAAATCCATAAATTTTTCCGTTTTATCATCCCACAAAAATATGTTTTTAATACTTCAATTTCATATATAGATTTAGAAAATAGTGTTTATTTATAAAAAATTTGTCAATTGCTTAAAAAAAAGATTAAAAATTTGTAGATTTGGGCGACCTATAAAATAATCTCTAATTAATTAAACTTTTCGAGATATGACTTTTGACATTGATATGATCAAAAAAGTGTATGAGCGCTACCCAGAAAGAATAGCAGCAGCTAGACAAGTGGTAGGAAAACCTCTTACACTTGCAGAAAAAATTCTTTACGCTCACCTTTGGGAAGGTAACGCAACCCAAGCGTACGAAAGAGGAAATTCTTATGTAGATTTTGCTCCAGACAGAGTGGCTATGCAAGATGCAACTGCGCAAATGGCACTTTTGCAGTTTATGCAAGCTGGTAAATCCAAAGTTGCTGTACCATCTACAGCACACGCAGACCACTTAATTCAAGCAAAAATTGGCGCAGACAAAGATCTACAAGAAGCTCTTAATAAGAACAACGAAGTTTTTAACTTCCTTTCTTCTATTTGTAATAAATATGGCATTGGTTTCTGGAAACCAGGTGCTGGTATTATTCACCAAGTAGTTTTAGAAAACTACGCATTCCCTGGTGGAATGATGATTGGTACAGATTCTCACACGGTAAATGCAGGCGGTTTAGGTATGGTTGCAATTGGTGTAGGTGGTGCAGATGCAGTAGATGTAATGGCAGGAATGGCTTGGGAACTGAAAATGCCTAAATTGATTGGTGTTAAATTAACAGGTAAATTAAATGGTTGGACTGCTCCGAAAGACGTTATTCTAAAAGTTGCAGGTATTCTTACCGTAAAAGGTGGAACTGGTGCTATTGTAGAATATTTCGGCGAAGGTGCTATCGCAATGTCTGCAACAGGTAAAGGAACTATCTGTAATATGGGTGCAGAAATAGGCGCTACTACTTCTACTTTCGGGTACGATGATTCTATGAGAAGATATCTAGCTGCAACAGGAAGACAAGACGTAGTAGATGCTGCTGATAAAATCGCAGAACATTTAACTGGCGATGCAGAAGTGTATGCAGAACCAGAAAAATATTTCGATCAAGTGATTGAAATCAATCTTTCTGAATTAACACCACACCTTAATGGTCCTTTTACTCCAGATTTAGCAACTCCTGTTGCTGAAATGAAGGAAAAAGCATTAGCTAATGATTGGCCATTAGATATAGAATGGGCTTTAATTGGGTCTTGTACCAACTCTTCTTACGAAGATTTATCTAGAGCAGCTTCTATTGTAGAAGACGCTGTAGCAAAAGGGGTAAAACCAAAAGCTATCTTAGGTATCAACCCTGGTTCTGAGCAAGTAAGATACACCGCAGAAAGAGATGGATTAATTGCTAGTTTCCAAAAATTTGAAAATTCTAGAATATTTACCAATGCTTGTGGACCTTGTATCGGACAATGGGACAGAGAAGGCGCTGAAAAACAAGAAAAAAACTCTATTATTCACTCTTTCAACAGAAACTTTGCTAAGAGAGCAGATGGTAACCCAAATACTCACGCTTTCGTAGCTTCTCCTGAAATGGTAGCTGCTGTAGCAATTTCTGGAAGATTAGATTTTAACCCAATTACAGACACATTAACTAATGAAGCTGGCGAACAAGTAAAATTAGACGAACCAAAAGGTTCTGAACTCCCAGCAAAAGGATTTGATGTAGAAGACAACGGTTATCAAGCTCCAGCAGAAGATGGTTCTTCTGTACAGGTAGTGGTAAGTCCTACATCAGACAGATTGCAACTGCTAGAACCTTTCTCACCTTGGGATGGTAAAAATATTACAGGAGCTAAACTTCTCATTAAAGCAGAAGGAAAATGTACTACAGACCATATTTCTATGGCTGGTCCTTGGTTGAAATATAGAGGTCACTTAGATAACATTTCTAACAATATGTTGATTGGAGCTGTAAATTTCTTTAACAAGGAAACCAACAGAGTTAAAAACCAATTAACTGGTGAATATGGTGAAGTACCAGCGGTAGCTAGAGCTTATAAAGCAGCTGGTGTTCCTTCATTGGTTGTAGGAGACCAAAACTATGGCGAAGGTTCTTCTAGAGAACACGCAGCTATGGAACCTAGACACCTTGGCGTAAAAGCAGTTTTGGTAAAATCATTTGCTAGAATCCACGAAACAAATTTAAAAAAACAAGGTATGCTTGCCTTAACTTTTGAAAATGCTAGTGATTATGATAAAATCTTAGAAGATGACACTTTTGATTTCATCAATTTAGAAAGTTTTGCACCAAACACACCACTTCAAATTTTAATAACACACACAAACGGAACTACAGACACTATTCTTGCTAATCATACATATAATGAACAGCAAATCGGATGGTTTAGAGCGGGTTCTGCTTTGAACTTGATTGCGGAAGAGGCTAAAAATTCTTAAATTTAGATTTTTTAAATATATTGAATGCCACTCGGATTTTTTTCGGGTGGTTTTTTATTGGTTCTTAAACCAATTCTGAAAAGATACTTTATAAGTTTCGCCAATATTGATGGGGATCTTTTCTATAAAAACCTTATTGCCATCAATAGAAGTGATTTTCTGAAGATTTACAATATACGATTTATGAATTCTTTTAAAATATTTAGGTAGCAAATTTTCTAAATTTTTAAGATTTTCTAAAATGATAAACTCCTCAGCCGTGGTTTTTATATTCACATAATCACGCAAGCCTTCTATATAAAGAATTTCTTGAAAATTTACTTTTACTTTTTTCCCTTCAGATTTTACAAAGAAAAAATCATTTTCTTCTATGTTTGATTTTTCTGAAGAATTCTCTAAAAATCGATCTTTAACCCTCAAAACACTTTTGTAAAATCTGTCATAAGAAATGGGCTTCAAGAGATAATCCACCACTCCGTATTCATAACTTTCTAGGGCGAAATCAGAATAGGCTGTTGTAAGAATGATGGGCGTTTTATTTTTAATGATTTTCAAAAAATCCATCCCGTTAAGTTCTGGCATCTGAATATCTAGAAAAACCAAATCATAAGATTCTTCTTTCATTTTTTGTAAACCAATTAGCGGATTTACCGTAGAGAACCTGAACTCCAAAAAATAGGTTTTAGAAATATAATCTTCTAACAAACGAATTGCTAGAGGTTCATCATCAATTATTAAACATTTAATTTTCATAAATTTACCATCAAATTTACTTCGTAAAACTCACCATCATTCAAAATTTCAAGTTGATGCTTATCTGGATAAATAATGGAAAGTCGTTTTTTTACGTTTTCAATTCCAATTCCTGAACTTTTATCTTTTTCTAAGTTTGAAATTTTATTTTTTTGATGAAATAACAATTGGTTCGCTTTTGTTTCAATGGAAATTTCAAGCGGAAAATTTCTCAAATTACCGTGCTTGAAAGCATTTTCAACAAACGGAATGAGAATCATTGGTGCAATTTTCAAATCTTTATTCTCTGTTTTATCTTCAAAAAGAATATTTTCTGGGGTAGAAATCCTTAAACTTTCTAAATCTATATAATTTTTAAGATATTGAATCTCACTATGTAAACTGGTAAAGTCTTTTCTAATTTCTGTAGTAGAAAACCTCAACAGGTCTCCCAATTTTTCTATGGCATTCAGAGATTTATCAGACTTTTGATTAACTAGAGAATAAATATTATTAAGGGTATTAAAAATAAAATGCGGATTGATTTGTGATTTCAGAAGAGACATTTCGGCTTCGTTTTTTTGTTGGAGTAACGTTCTATTTTCTTTATCTATTCTTACAGAATAATCCAAAAACCATATTAAAGAACTGATAAAAATGGCATTACTCCCCCAGTAAAAATTATCAAAAATGTAGTATAAAACTGTTGTTCCATCTACATAATTTCTCATTCCAAATATTTTCAAAAAAAAGATTTCTTCAACCAAATATCTAAAAAAAATAAAAAAGAAAAAGGAAAGCAAAAATCCTAAAATAAAAAAAGATAAACTACTTTTTTTCATTAAAAAAGGAACTACCAAAAAATAATGAATATAAAAAATTATAAAATTGACCAAAAAACCAGACCAATTGAATGGATTTTGAAAAATAGAAACTTTAAAATTTTCTTGAATTGCATTATTAAACAAAAAAATAATCCAAAAAATGAGATGTATGATAAATAGAATTTTTCGGTTCATAATACAAAATTAATAAAGCATATTCAAAAAAAATCATAAAATCTATGAACACCTGTTTTTTTTATGCAAAACTAATTCATCTAAAATTTCTTATGCTTTGCAGAAAATGAATTTTTAGGTTAAAAAAATTTTAAAACTTTGCCTTATTAATTTAAAATTTATATCAAATGAAATCAAGACAATTCTCATTAAAAATCAATCTATTGATAATCTTCAATTTAATCGTTTTTTCTTGTAATTCTCAAGAACAATTCCCTGCAAAAGATTTGAAATCAAAAGTGCAAATTCTTAATGTAGGTACTTTTCACATGGGATTTTCTAGCGATGAACACACTGTAGATTATGACGAACATGATCGCAAAAACATTATGGAAAACAGAGAAATAGCCAAAAAAATTGCTGAATTTAAACCTACAATTATTATTGTAGAAAGAGAACCAAAACACAATGAAGAATTGCAAAAATCATATTTAGAATATTGTAAAAACCCTGAAACTAAATTTGAAAAACCAAGTGAAATTGAACTTTTAGCGTATGAAGTGGGAAGGATATCCAATGTTAAAAAAATATATGGAATAGACCATCAACTTGGATATAATTATATGAAAATAGACAATTTAGCAAAAAAAATAAATGCAGAAGTTTATCTAAATTATATGAAAAACACCAATTTCAAATCGAAATTAGATTTTGATAAAGCCAATACTTTGGACAAATTAAAAATAATAAATCATCCAGAAAATCTTGATTTTCTCATCAATGTAAATGCAGATATTTTAACCTATGTTTCAACACCTGGTAAATATGAAGGAGCTGAACAAGCTGCTGAATTGTATAAAAGAAACCTCATAATGTTTTCTAATCTCAATAGAATTCCATTAGCAAAAAATGACCGAGTTTTTATTTTGATGGGTGCTACTCATACTGCTTTTTTTAATGAATTTATGAAAAGGAGTCCAAGATATGAGTTGGCAAATATTTTTGAATATTTAAAATAATTTCTAAGAATGTAACAAATCTCCATTTCAGTTGTCTTATAAGGAGAACTAAAATGAATATGAAAAGAAATTTTATTATAGCAACAGGATTGTTGTTTATCTCGCAGTTGGGTTTTTCTCAAACCATTAAAAATGATACGGCAAAAGAAAAACAAATAGATGGTGTAACCATTACCAAAACCAAAAAAGCTGTAGAGCAAAAAGCAGATAGAACTATTTTTGATTTTTCTGAACAACCAAGCCTTAACTCTGGTTCTGTAATAGAAGGCGTGAAAAAGCTTCCTGGTGTGGTGGTTTCTGAAGCAGTAGGAATTATGTACCAAGGGAAACCTCTAGATGTCTATATGGACGGAAGACCTCTCAACATTTCTAGCAATGAGCTTAATGCTTTTCTAGAAGGCATGCCTGCTAATTCTATTGAACGAATAGAAGTAATTACGCATCCTGGCGCAGAATTCCCTGCAACTTCTGGCGGAGCTATTATGAATATCATCACCAGCAAAACTTCTAAAAATTACCTTACCGCGGTGTATAATGGTGGTTATAGATTTACAGATTATGAAAAATACAGAAATAGATTCAATAATTCTATCGCCTTAAATTCTAGAAATAAATGGTTTGGTTGGCAGCTCAATATGGGACAATCTTATAGAGAAAGTTTACAAAATAATACCATAGATGTACTTTCTAAAAACTATACAGACAGAGTAGGTAGGTCTTATTTCCTTACCTCAGCATTCACTTTTGATATTGGTAAAGATCGTTTGATTTTGAATTATGATGTGAGAGACAATAATAATTCTAACAATATTATTTTTGACAATTACATTGCTGGAAATACTTCTACTTCTTATGACAATAGTAAGTCTAAAGGTTTGAGACAAGAAGCTGTAGCTACTTACCAAAAAAAGTTTGATGATAAATCTAAAAAACTAGATTTACAGTTTACTTACAACAATAACAACAGTTCTTTTATTCAAAACAACCTTAATACAAATACCGTTTCATTAGACAACAATTCAGATTTTAATTTATATAATTTCAAGGTTGATTATTCACAAGGAGTTAAAATTTTAGATGAAGGAAAATTAAGCGTAGGCGCATTATATGACAACCAAACGTATAAAACAGAGAGCGAAGGCATTACCAATTTAGATTACAGCAGATATACATTCTCTACCTATGCAGAAGCACAAGCAAAACTGAAAAAACTGACTTTTACCGTAGGTGCAAGAGCAGAAAATTATGATATTTCTGGAATTACCGTTTCAGAAGACAATACTGGAAATTGGAAAACGGACAATTTAATTCCTTTCAAAAAGTTCAAGTTTTTTCCTAATGCTAGTGTACAGTACAATTTTTTTCCTCAAGCATTTTTTAAATTAAATTATAACAAAAAAATATCACTACCTAGCGTATCTCTTTTAAACCCAAACAACACTGTTTACCAAGGCTCTACAGTAAGTAATAGTGGAAACCCATATCTACAGCCAACTATTTTCGATAATTTCGAAGCAGAGCTTAATGCGTTTGATTATATGTTTATTGGCTATAATACGAGTTGGGTAAACAACCAAATTGTACAAAAAGTTTCTAGAGATGGTAACGTGATTGTAAGTACACAAGCGCAAGTTGATAAGTTGAGAACCCATAACTTCAAACTTGGCTTCCCGCTTCCATTTGCCGTTTTTAATCATTCTTTAAAAGAAATTTTCGCTTCTAATCCTAATCCAGACAAATATAATTTCTTGTATTTCTTCATAGGATACCAACTTCAGGATATGCCAGATATAAAAAGTAATGGTTTTTGGATTTACAACCTAACTGGACAATTTATCTTACCAAAAGACATAAAAATGGTGGCTAATTACAGTTATGTAGCTCCAAAAGGAAATTATTATTATTTTGACATTAAATATCCGCTCAATAATTCATTTGACATCAATTTATCTAAAAAGTTCTTAAAAGATAGACTTAGCGTATCTGTTTTTGCCAATGATATTTTCAATCAAAACAGAACCAGATTACAATCTATTTTTGGTAATGTAAATATTGCGAATAATACAGATTCTAGAAATTTCGGATTTACAATAAATTACAAAATCCCTACCAAAAATAAGTTAGCCAAAGAAGACCCGAACCTTATCAATAATCAAGAAAAGAAAGATGATAACGGCGGATTGATTCCTCAAGGACAATAAATAAGCAAAAAATCCGAGAAAAATTTCTCGGATTTTTATTATTCTTCGCAAGCTCGCCAAACTGCATCATTTTGCGGAACTGGCGCGGTGATTTGTATATTTTCTTTAGTAACAGGGTGTATAAATTCTAATTTTCTGGCGTGTAAATTGATACCTCCATCAGGATTAGAACGCGGCGAACCATATTTTAAATCTCCTTTTATAGAAGTTCCGTTTTTAGACAATTGCGCTCTTATTTGGTGATGCCTTCCTGTCTCTAAATCTATTTCTAAAAGAAGATAATTATCTAAAGTTTTGATTACATTATAGGTAAGAATGGCTTCTTTAGCACCATCTGTAGGTTTTGTAAAAACGGTAGCTTTATTGGTTTTTTCATTTTTTTTGAGATAATGCACCAATCTCTGCGATTGTGGAATCATCTCTTTTGTCACAACTGCCCAATATGTTTTCTTGATTTCACGATTCTTCACCATTTGCGTGAGCCTAGTAAGCGCTTTAGACGTTTTGGCATAGATGACCAAACCAGAAGTTGGTCTATCAATTCTATGAACCAAACCCAAGAAAACATTTCCAGGCTTCTGGTCTCTAATTTTTATAAAATTTTTGATAGAATCCAGCAAAGATTCATCGCCCGTTTTATCACCTTGAACCAATTGTCCTACCTTTTTATTGATAACAAGAAGGTGATTATCTTCGTATAGAATTTGAGATTCTTCCATTATTTTTTCTGTTGTTTAAAAAGCCATTTTGGAATGGTGTCAATTAATTCTTTCGAAGCGATATTATTGTGCCACTTATCTTTACAATCCCAAAAAAATATTTTACCATTTCCCTTCATCTCCTCAAAAAATTGTAAATTACTTTTAGGTGAATTATCAGTATCTAAACTACCGTGAATATACCAAAGGGGAATATTTTTTAGGTCTTCCATTTTGTCAAACTGAGAAATACCAGAGATATTAATTCCTGCTGCAAACAAATCTGGTCTTTTCGAAAGAGCGTTCATTGTGGTAGAACCTCCCATAGAAAATCCCATCACATAGATTCTGCTTCCATCAATCGGCAGTTGTTTTTTCAAAGAATCAATATATTGCAATACCAAATCCAAATGTTCATTAGATTCGGAAGCCAAAACATTTCTATTTGGGTCTAAATGATAATTTGAAGAGCGAATCGGAAACTGTGGTGCCAAAATATATGCAGGATATTTCTCTTTGTTTTCTGGAGTTATCCAATTCTTAACCAAAGCATACATCTGTTTCGTATTATCATTCCCAATTGCGCCAGAACCGTGAAACACCAAAACCAAAGGGAATTTTTGACTTTTTGAGCTAACTTCAGGAGAAAACAATCGATATTTCACAGAAATATTTTCCTTTTTTAGTTCGCCTTCTTTAAACTCTGAAATATCAATATTTCTGATTGCAGCAACATAACTTTTAGAACCCAAAGAATCTATATCTAATATTTCATATTTTTTTCCGAAAGTATTTTTAGATGCTGTACAACTTAGTATAAATATACCCGTAATTGCTAAAACCAAACAATACTTAATAACTCTCATCCTCATTAGGGAAATTTACATCTTTTACATCTTTCACATATTGAGAAACCGCCCCTGTAATTTCTGTATAAAGGTCTAAATATCTTCTCAGGAATTTTGGAGAAAAACCTTTATTCATTCCTACCATATCGTGATACACCAGTACCTGACCATCACAACCAGAGCCTGCGCCAATTCCAATTGTAGGAATATTAATATTTTCAGAGACTTTTTTTGCCAAACTTGCAGGGATTTTCTCTAAAACAAGAGCAAAGCATCCGAGTTTTTCTAAAATTTTTGCATCATTCAAAAGTTTTTCTGCTTCTGCGTCTTCTTTTGCTCTCACTTTGTAAGTCCCAAACTGATATATAGATTGTGGCGTAAGCCCTAGATGTCCCATTACAGGAATTCCTGCATTTACCAATCTAGAGACAGATTCTGCTATTTCTTCGCCTCCTTCTATTTTCAGAGCGTGCGCTCCAGATTCTTTCATCATTCTTACTCCAGATTCTAATGCTTTTTGAGGATCTGATTGGTAAGTACCAAAAGGCAAATCTGCCACCACCAAAGCTCTATCTACACCTCTTACCACACATTGTGCATGGTAAATCATTTGGTCTAAAGTTATGGGAAGTGTGGTTTCGTGACCTGCCATCACATTAGACGCAGAATCCCCAACCAAAATCGCTTCTACACCACCTGCATCTACCATTTTTGCAGTAGTATAATCATAAGCGGTGAGCATTGTGATTTTTTCCTTATCGAACTTCATTTTCCGTAAGGTTTCGGTAGTTACTTTTTTTATTTCTGAATGTACAGACATTATATCCTTAGTTTAGGGTTTAAGATTCAAATTTAGTGAAAATAAAAATTCCAAGTTTTGAAACCTGGAATTTAATATCAAATTATAGAACTACGTGTCCTAGTTTTTTTAATTTTTCGTGGTTAAGGATTTTAATATTTCTTCCTTCCACTGCTATATAATCATCTTGCTTAAATTCAGAAATTAATCTGATGGCACTTTCTGTGGCAGTTCCTATTAGGTTAGCAATTTCTTCTCGCGTTAATGAAATCTTAATAAAACCTTCTGGATCAGTTCCTAGTTTTTGTTCTAAAAGAAGAAGCACTTCTGCCAATCTTTCTCTCACTGTTTTTTGAGCTAAGAATGTTACGGTATTAGAACTCTCTCCTAATTCAAAAGATATTTTCTGAAGCATAGTGTAAGAAAGCTGAGAATCTACCTCTAGCAGATGCAAAAAAACATCGCTCGGGATAAAAATCGCTTGCAAATCACTCATTGCTTCTGCTGTTGCTTGGTATGCTTCGCCTATCAAAAGTGCTCTGTAGCCAATAATATCACCTTCTTTAATAAATCTTAAGATTTGCTCTTTCCTATTAAACCCAAGTTTATATAGTTTGGCAGTTCCGTTTTCTATAAAATAAATTCCATCTACATTGCTTCCTTCTTCAAAAAGAGCTTCACCTTTATTGAAGAAAACTGTTTTTTTTGCTTCGATGTATTTATTATAATCTTCTTTTGATAAAATCTCTTTGAAAGACTTGTCATTAAAAACACTAAGGAATTTACTTTCTATGAACTGTTGCTTCTCTAACGACATAAGAATAAGGTATAAATAGTTATATGATATTAGTCAGCAAAATTACGACTTTTTTAAAATTTATCATAATTTATTTTTGTCTTATTTTTGCAGTTTTAATAAACAGATGGCAGAAAATTGTTTCCATTGCGGACAAGAAATACAAAAAGATAGAATTTCCTTCGATGAAAAGGAGTTTTGTTGCAACGGTTGTAAATCCGTTTACGAGATTTTAAATGCAAATAATCTTGGGAATTTTTATGAACTTAATAAAAATTCTGGGGTAAGACCAGACGAAATTTCTACTCAATTTGATTATCTAGACACTCCACAGGTATTCGAAAAGGTGGTAGATTTTTCGGAAGGGAATACTACCGTAGTTACTTTTAAGATTCCTGTTATCCATTGTAGTTCGTGTATTTGGCTTTTAGAAAGTCTTCATGATTTGAACAAGAATATAAAATATTCTCAGGTAAATTTCACAAAAAAAACGCTACAAGTCTCTTTCAACCAAATTGAATTACCATTAAGTGATTTGGCGAAGTTTCTCACCAACCTTGGCTACAAACCTGTAATTTCTCTAGAAACAGCAGAAAAAAGCGAAGCCCCTGTAGATAGAAGCTTGATCATCAAAATGGCGATTGCAGGTTTCGCATTTGGTAATGCAATGATGTTTGCCTTCCCAGAATATCTTAACACAGGTGCATCTGCAGACTATTGGCTCAAAGAATTTTCTCCATTTTTTAGATTCCTTACTTTTTTGCTATCTATTCCTGTGGTTTTTTATTCGGCATCAGATTATTATAAGTCTGCATGGTTTGGACTCAAAAATAAAATTGTAAACATAGACGTTCCTATTGTTCTAGGTATCTTAGTGCTTTTTGGAAGAAGCGTTTACGAAATTGCTACTGATTATGGGCCAGGTTATTTTGATACCTTGTGTGGTTTACTATTTTTTATGTTGATTGGCAAATATTTCCAAAAAAGAACCTACAGCGCACTTTCTTATGACAGAGATTATAAATCTTTTTATCCTATTGCTGTTACCAAAGTAGATTTTGGCGGTAATCAAGAAAATATTTTGCTTTCTGAAATAAAAATAGGCGACAGAATTTTGGTAAGAAACCAAGAAATAATACCTGTAGATGCCATATTAATAAACGGAGAGGGTAATATAGACAACAGTTTCATCACGGGCGAAAGCGCTACAATTTCTAAAAAACCTGGAGATAAAATTTTTGCTGGTGGCAAGCAAATTGGCTCTATCTTAGAATTAGAAGTTATAAAAACGGTGAACCAAAGCTACCTTACCCAACTCTGGAACAAAGAGGCTTTCCGAAAAGAAGAACTAGGATTAGACACTTTGGTTAATAAAATTTCTAAATATTTCACATTTATCATTTTAGGAATCACACTATTGGCTGGGATTTATTGGTATCAAATAGATTTTGAGAAAATGTTTCAGGTAGTTTCTGCTATTTTAATAGTAGCCTGTCCGTGCGCTTTGGCGCTCTCTACTCCTTTTACGATGGGGCATATTATGAGAATTTTGGGCAGAAACAAAATGTATGTAAAAGATGCATTGACGATAGAAAAAATGGCAAAAATAGACACGTTAGTTTTTGACAAAACAGGAACTATTACCTATAATAAAAAGGCGAGCATCTCTTATGAAGGCAAAGAAATCTCAGAATTTGATTTAAAAAACATCAAATCTTTACTTAAAAACTCCAACCATCCGCTCTCTAAATCTTTGTATGATTTCTTAGAAACCGAAGATGAATATTTTACGATAGAAAAATTTACAGAAACCGCGGGAAAAGGCTATGAAGCTGAGATAAGAGGGAAATTATATAAAATTGGTTCTGCTAGTTTTACCGCTCAACAATCAAAATCATTAGAAACCGCTGTTTACATCAAAAAAGAAGATGAATTTTTAGGTAAATTTATTTTTAAAAATGAATATAGAGAAGGACTTGCAAATATGGCAAAACACCTTAATCATTATTCATTACATGTATTAAGTGGTGATAATTCTTCTGAAGAAGAAATCTTAAAAAAATTAATTCCTAATATCACGCAAATGAGATTTAATCAATCTCCTGAAGATAAATTAGAATACATAAAATCTCTACAAGAACAAGGCAAAAAAGTTGCAATGCTAGGAGACGGATTAAATGATGCTGGCGCACTGAAGCAAAGTAACATTGGTATAGCAATAGCAGACGACAGTAATTCTTTCACTCCAAGTTCTGATGTCATTATGAATGGGGAAGTATTAACCCAACTTCAAAGCTATTTTTCGTTAACAAAAGATGCAATGACGATTGTAAAAATGACCTTTATCGTAAGTTTATTATACAATGTTGTAGGTTTAACGATAGCAATTTTGGGAGAAATGTCTCCGCTGGTAGCAGCCATTATTATGCCAGTAAGCTCTATAAGCGTAGTTGCATTTACCTCATTATCAACGTGGTTAAGAGCGATGAAATACTTTTAAAAAGCTAATTAAGACAAAAAAATCTTATTTAGAATTTTTATAAATTAAGTTTTTTTTCTAAGATATGATTAAAATCATCAAAAATCCTTAAATTTGAGCCTTGAATACTTATACATTTGTAAATAGTGGAAATTCTATACTTAATGGTAATTTGCAGCGTATCTTTAGCTGTAATATTTCTAATAATTTTTATTATTAGCGTGAAAAAGGGGCAATTCGAAGACGATGAATCTCACGCAGTAAGAATTTTATTAGAAGACAAAAAAACAGATATAGAAGAAGAAAAATCTGAAGAAAAAAATTAAAATTAAAGTGATTAGTTAATATGGAAACACAAAAGTTTAGTTATGACAACAGCATTGTGCGCGCTTTCCTATATGCCATGGTAGTCTTCGGAGTGGTAGGCTTCTTGGTTGGGTTAATCGTAGCATCATTGCTATTTTTCCCAGAGCTTCCGGAACATCTATTTGGAACAGATGACCCTACCGTAAGTGTAAACAGCAATATTATGGGATTGGTAAAAACACAAGGCGCATTTGGTTTCGGTAGATTGAGAATGTTACACACTAGTGCTGTAATTTTCGCATTTGTAGGAAACTGTATTTTTGCCGGAGTTTATTATTCTCTTCAGAGATTATTAAAAGCAAGAATGTTTAGCGATGTTCTTTCTTGGATTAATTTCTGGGGTTGGCAATTGGTAATTGTATCAGTTGTAGTTACTTTCTTAATGGGTATTAATACTTCTAAAGAGTATGCAGAACACGAATGGCCAATCGATATTATGATTGCCGTTGTCTGGATTATTTTTGGTATTAATATGTTTGGTACTATTGCCAAGAGAAGAGTAAGACACCTATATGTTGCTATATGGTTTTACATTGCAACATGGGTAGGTATTACGATGCTACACGTATTCAACAATCTAGAAGTTCCTTTATCATTTGCAGGTTGGAAATCATACTCTGCTTATGCAGGTGTAAAAGATGCTTTGGTACAATGGTGGTATGGTCACAATGCAGTAGCATTTTTCTTGACAACGCCAATTTTGGGATTAATGTATTACTATTTACCAAAAGCTGCGGATAGACCTGTATTTTCTTACAAACTTTCTATTATCCACTTTTGGTCATTAATTTTCGTATATATTTGGGCTGGCCCTCACCATTTGCTTTATACAGCACTACCTTCTTGGGCACAAGCTTTAGGAACCACTTTTTCTATCGCTCTTATTGCTCCATCTTGGGGAGGTATGCTTAATGGTTTATTAACTTTAAGAGGAGCTTGGGATAAAGTAAGAGAAAATCCTGTTCTTAAATTCTTCGTAGTAGCAGTTACTTGTTATGGTATGGCAACCTTTGAAGGACCACTTTTAGCTACTAAAACCTTAAATAAAATTGGTCACTATACAGACTGGGTAATTGGTCACGTACATATTGGTGCTCTAGGCTGGAATGGCTTTATGGCATTTGGTATGCTTTACTACTTACTACCAATTATGTGGAGAACAAAACTTTGGTCTGTAAAATTGGCAAACTGGCATTTTTGGCTAGGAACATTAGGTATTATTTTCTATGCTGTACCAATGTATATTTCAGGATTTACACAAGGTCTAATGTGGAAACAATTTAATCCAGATGGTACTTTGGTTTATAAAAACTTCTTAGATACTGTTACGGCTATTATCCCTTACTATCAAATGAGATTTGTAGGAGGTTTATTATATTTCTCTGGTGCTATTTTAATGGTTGTGAATTTGATAGCAACTGTAAGAAGTGGTTCATTCCAAAAAGATGTACCTGTAGAAGCACCTGCTCTAGCAAACGTAGGAA
>ERZ650306.703-NODE-703-length-20409-cov-10.524369_pt1 | contig 20409 bp, 16 predicted proteins | sample MGYA00376242_ERZ650306 | MGnify/ENA primary metagenome ERZ650306 (study PRJEB26733, sample SAMN07839244) | wastewater metagenome | biome: urban; feature: wastewater treatment plant; material: waste water | place: USA: North Carolina | collected 2016-03-31 ... | reverse complement strand
TGCCTAAAGGAAGTTAAAGCATTTTTCAACAACGATACAAAACACAAACCAATAGAAATTTTCGAATTTCCAGAGATGAAACCTGCAGGTTGTGGCTACCATCCAAGTATAGAAGACGACAAAAAAATGGCAGATTTACTCTTCCCTTTTTATAAAAATTTACTTAATAATTAAAAAATGTAATAATGAAATCAATTATTAATATTTTATCGCTTTTCATCACGAGTTTTGCGATGGCAAACATACATCTTCCGGCTATTTTTGCAGACGGAATGGTATTGCAAAGAAATGCAGAAGTTACCATTTGGGGCAATGCAGACCCAAGAGAAGAAATTACGCTAAAAGCAGATTTTTTAGACAAAGAATATAAAGTAAAAGCTGCTAATGATGCTACTTTTAAAATCACTTTCAAAACACCAAAAGAAGGCGGCCCTTATACTATTTCTCTAAAAGGTTATAACGAAATGAGCTTAAAAAATGTAATGCTGGGCGAAGTTTGGCTAATGTCTGGACAATCTAATATGGAAATGAGCGCAGCTTGGGGAATTAAAGATGGCGATGCCGAAATGGCAAAAGCCAATTATCCAAACATCAGATTTTTTACAGCAAGAAAATCTTCGGCAGAATTTCCACAGAAAGATATTATTGGAAATTGGGCAACTTGCACCCCAGAAACGGCTAAAAACTTCAGTGCTGTTGGTTATTTTTTCGCACAAAGATTACAAAATGAATTGGGAAATGTTCCTGTTGGAATTATCTGTTCTGCTTGGGGCGGAAGTGCCGCAGAACTTTGGACTCCAAAAGCTGCTTTCGAGGAAAATCCTTTTCTTTTAGAAAATTTCAAAAAATTACAAACCAGCGAAAACGAATATTATCCTACCAGAATTTCTGCAGCTTACAACGCGATGATTGCTCCAATAAACGAATATAAAATTGCAGGAGCAGCTTGGTATCAAGGCGAAACAAATACTGGAAATGCAAATTCTTATGAACCACTTTTAACCTCAATGATAAACTCTTGGAGAAAAGCAAAAGGTTATGAATTTCCTTTTTATATCATTCAATTGGCTTCTTATAAAGGTTGGGGAGATTCTACCGCTCAGATTAAAAATATCCAGAGAAAAGTTTCTCAAAGTGTTCCTAAATCTGGTTTAGTCGTAATTTCAGATTATTCTATGATTGATGACATTCATCCAAAAGATAAAAAACCTGTTGGTGTTAGATTGGCAAATTTAGCTTTAACCGATGTTTACAAAAAAAATGAAACAGGCAACTTCCCGACTTGGAAATCAACTGAATTTAAAGGAAACAAAGCTGTTTTAACATTAGAATTTGCAGATGGTTTGCATTTTAAAAACAAAACATCAGACCAATTTGAAATTGCAGGAGCAGACAAAAAATTTGTAAAAGCAAAAGCTGAAATAAAAGGAAACCAAATTATTGTAGATGCAAAAGAAGTGAAAACACCCGTTTTTGTAAGATACAATTGGAGCAACGAAGCATTCCCAGATTTGTTCAACAAAGCCAATTTGCCAGCATCTGTTTACAGCAACGAAAAATAATCTGTTCAAAATTTAAAAATTATGAAAATTACCCAATTTTTTACCATAACAATAATGAGTATAATGACCGTATCGACCATAAATGCCCAACAAAAACTAAACCCAGAAATTGAAAAGAAAATAGATGTATTGATGTCTAAAATGACTTTGGAAGAAAAAGTTGGACAAATGAATCAATACAATGGTTTTTGGGATGTTACAGGACCAGCACCAGTTGGCGGAACAGCAGAACAAAAATACGAAAACATCAAAAAAGGATTAGTTGGCTCTATGCTTACCGTAAGAGGCGTAAAAGAAGTAAAAGCTGTACAAAAAATTGCGGTAGAACAAACCAGACTAGGAATTCCTTTAATTATTGGTTTTGATGTAATACACGGCTATAAAACTTTAAGCCCAATTCCACTTGCCGAAGCTGCAAGTTGGGATTTAAAAGCCATCGAAAAATCTGCAGAAATCGCTGCTTCTGAAGCTGCTGCATCTGGAATTAACTGGACTTTCGGCCCTATGATGGATATTTCTAAAGATGCAAGATGGGGACGTGTGATGGAAGGTGCTGGAGAAGATTCTTATCTTGGTAGTAAAGTGGCTATTGCCAGAGTAAAAGGCTTCCAAGGAGATAATACTTTTAAATCTCCTCTAAGAATTGCTACTACAGCCAAACATTTTGCAGCTTACGGTTTTGTAGAAAGTGCTTTAGAATACAATGCTTCAGAAATTAGCAATAATACACTTTTCAATCAGGTTTTACCTCCTTTTAAAGCAGCTGTAGATGCTGGTCTTAAAACGGTAATGACTTCATTTAACACTATCAACGGAATTCCTGCTTCAGGAGATAAATTTTTATTGAGAGATGTTCTAAAAAACAAATGGGGATTCAATGGATTTGTAATTTCAGACTGGGCTTCGATAAGAGAAATGATTCCTTGGGGATTTTCTAAAGACGAAAAAGAAGCTGCAATTTCTGCCGTAGAAGCTGGAACTGATATGGATATGGAAGGTGGAATTTACGTTCCTTATTTAATAGATTTAGTAAAACAAGGAAAAGTAAAACAAGAATTTGTAGATGATGCGGTAAGAAGAATTCTTAGAGTAAAATATGAACTCGGATTGTTTGATAATCCTTATCGTTTCTTAGACGAAAAACGCGAAAAAGAAGTTATTGGTAGTAAAGCCAATAGAGAAGCGGTTTTAGATATGGCAAAAAAATCTATTGTTCTTCTCAAAAATGACACCAATCTTTTGCCTCTTAAAAAATCTGGACAAAAAATTGTGCTTTTAGGTTCTTTGGCAGAAAGTAAAAATTCGCCACTAGGAAGTTGGAGAATCGCTGCAGATAGCAACACTGCGGTTTCGGTTTTAGAAGGAATGCAACAATACAAAGGCAATTCTTTAAATTATGTAAAAGGACTTGATTTAACAACTCTAGAACCAACTTTCCTTACAGAAGTAGAATATAACACTACCGACAAATCTGGTTTTGAACAAGCTAAAAAAGCTGCAAAAGAAGCAGATGTAGTAGTGATGGTTTTGGGCGAACACGGTTTTTCTACAGGCGAAGCAAGAAGCAGAACCAACCTAGATTTACCCGGACTTCAACAAGAATTTTTAGAAGAAATTTATAAAGTAAATCCAAATATTGTTTTGGTATTAAACAACGGTCGTCCTTTAACGATTTCTTGGGCAGCAGAAAAAATCCCAACGATTGTAGAAGCTTGGCAATTGGGTACAGAAACAGGAAATGCAGTAGCACAAGTACTTTACGGAGATTACAACCCAAGTGGTAAATTGCCGATGAGCTTCCCTAGAAATATTGGTCAGGTTCCTATTGCTTACAATCATTACAGCACTGGTAGATTCACCAATAAAGACAATAATGTATTCTGGAGTCATTATTCGGATGTAGAAAAAACGCCACTTTATCCTTTCGGATATGGTTTGAGTTATACCACTTTTGAATATTCTAACCTTAAAATCAATAAAAAAACATTCTCAAAAGGAGAAAAAGTAGAAGTTTCTGTAGATTTGAAAAACACAGGAAAAGTAACAGGAAAAGAAGTAGCACAATTGTATCTTCAAGATGAGTTTGCTTCTGTTGTAAGACCTGTAAAAGAACTGAAAGGGTTTGAAATGATAGAACTAAAAGCGGGCGAAACAAAAACGATAACTTTCACTTTAACAGACGCAGAACTTGGTTTTTATAACAACCAAAATGAATTTGTAGTAGAACCAGGAACTTTCAAAGTAATGGTTGGAGGTAGCTCAGATGCCAATCTTACAACACAATTTAACGTAAATTAGACAACTAAAATAAATAGATTTTACACCATCGCGGATTATAAAAATCCGCGATTTTCTATTACAGAGAGTTTAAAAATTCATATAAGTCTTAACTTTTACAGGTTAAAAAATAGGTGGTATTCCCTTCCTTTCTGCAAAAAAGTAAAATCCATCAAAATTTTTGATGGATTTTTTATTGAAATCTTTTCAAATCTACTTCGGGATGAATTTCTTCACCGTTTTCTAGATGATTGTACAAGTTAATTGCAAAGTAATTTCCATTGAGGATTCCTCTTGCTCCTAATCCATTAAAAACATAAAAATTTTTAAATTCTGAATGAGCTCCAACAATTGATCTTCGGTCTTTAACGGTAGGTCTGAAACCAAACTTAACTTGAGTCACTTCAAAATCATTGGGATAAAATTCTGCCAAAGCATTGATGAGTTTTTCTACCGCAGAATTATCTATTTTATGATGAGTTTGTTCTCTGTCATAAGTTCCTCCATAATAATAGGTATTTTCATTGAGAGGAAAAATAAAATGTTTCTTTTTAATAGTAAAATCATCTTCAATTTTTTCTGAAAGCTTTACTTCTAAGTGATGCCCTTTATTTGCCTCTACAGGAATTTCAGAGAAGTAAGGATTTTCTTTCACTGCCATTCCTTCTGCAAATATGATATTCTTAAATTGGATATCTTTATAAGTAGAATTTTCGGTATTGACTAAATTATAATCAAATTTTTCTTTGATTAAATGACTGTTTTTTTCTAAATAATTCATCAAATCAGTAAAAAAGTCTCTTACACTTAATCTTGCTGAATGGTTTACTTTACCACAACCAAAGGGATTTTTAATAGAATTGATTTTAATAAAATCATTAGATAAAAAAGAAATTTCATTGGACTTTTTGAGCCAAAGTTCTTTTTCCTTTTCATCGTGAAAAACTCTAAGAATTGGTTTCTCTATTAAATAATTTTTATGGGTATAACCTTCAATTTCGGAAAGTGTTTTCTTGAGCGAATCTATTTGTTCTTGGGCTAACCAAAACGTAGTAAAACGTTTGAGAACAGCAGGATTTATAATACCAGCAGAAACAAAAGAAGCACTTTTTTTACCTTCAGAAAAAAGATAAAAACTCTTGTTATTTTTAATCAATTGATGAGCAAAAAACAAAGCAGCATAGCCATCACCAACAATAATATAATCTACTTTTTTCATAAAATCTGAATAAAAAAACCTAAGTACAAATATACTTAGGTTTTTGTTTATATAAGATATATGGCTTTATTAATAATTCCACATGTCATTTTCCATTTCTAGAATTTGAGCTTTAATTCTCTCACTTTCTTCTAATTGTTCTTCTGCATCGTGAGGAATATAGTCACTAATTTTACCTGTTCCTAGACCATTATCTGATTTGTAAATAATTGAAGAAAATCTTCTTGCATTTAATACATCGTCATAAGTAATATCAGATGAAAGATTTTTACCATTGAATACAATCTGATTAGCCAAAACTTCTCTAGCATCTGGATAAAATACCCAGAAAAGATCAATTAATTCGTCTTTATTACCAAGCATTTGCCCATCAGCTGTTCTTTCTGCTAACATTAGAGGATCTGGTCCCATAGCAGCAATACCAAGAAGCCTGTATTTCATTTGGCCATCTCTTCTATCAACATACCACATTCCTTTAATTTTAAGAAGTTTTACTTTTTCTGTGGTAGTTTCTATAATATCAGTACCTGCCTTAATATCTTCTGGAGTTAATTTTTCTCCTGCATTTTTCTTATCAATTAACCATGGAGTTTCTACAGTAACTTTTAATCTCTGCTGAATTTGTTCTGGTGATAATTTTGTAGAGAACATTTCATCATCATAAACTTCTTTAATTTTACCATTATTGATGTTATCTAACAATATTTGATAAAGAGACTTATTAGAAGTTACGAGACCATCTGCATTATGATAGAAAGGTTGATTGATTTTTTCATTCATATCAATGATTTCCCAGACTACCATACTTCTAAGCACGTCTTTATCTTCAATAAACCCATAATCAATTGGTTTATTTTTAACAGAAACCAAAGAATCTCCTACTTTAACTTTCAGCATATCTCTATATTTTCTGTAGGTAGATGGTGACTTAGCATTTAGAATATTAAGTGAGTTAATAGGCTCATCATTTTCTTCTAAATTCTCAGTAACTACAGGTGTAGTAGTAGCCACATTTTGTGCTACTGCAGCAGGTTCTACAGGTTTTGCTGTCGCCTTTTTAGTAGTTTTTGCTTTAGCAGATTTCTTTTTGGTAGTCTTTTTCTTTGCCTGTGCATCTACCGACAGAAAACTCAATGCTAATAGAAATATTACAATCTTTTTCATTTGAAATGATGATATTATAGTATTATAACTAAATTATTGTACATTTATTACAATTGGACTAATTTTTTTAAGGGTTTGTCCACCTAATCCCGTTGCCGTTGCTTGAATGTCTGCAACATAAACAATATCTCCAGAACGTAATCCTTTTACCATACTTGCAACAGAACTCATAGAGCTTCCGTTAACCAACATTGCTGCTCTACCTGGTACTTTGAATTTGAAACTAGTTACCGTAAATGTAACAGGGAAATCAAACTCAGGAATTGCAGCAGAAATAGTCTGATTAGGAATAGAACTTGCTGGCATATTCAATACGTTTTCACCTCTAATCTGTCCTTGTGGTGGTGGTACGTTTTTAATTCTAAAGTCAAATTTCTGAGAAATTGGTTTACCATTAGGCCCTTTACCAGAAATGGTAAGTGCGATTGTACTTCCACTACCCGGAGTAACATTCCATTTACCACCACCAGTCTTAGAAACTGATGCACCTGGTGCAGAAAGTGTAGTCTGGCTATTATCTGCTCCTAAAATAGAACCAGAAATTGGATTGGCTACACCTCTATAAAGTACCATCATTTTATCTGCTGATAAAAGAGCTCCACTTTCAAAAGCTACCGCTTCTTTACCAGAAACTACATCATATTTGAATGTATAAGGCATAGAAACAACTTTTCCTTTATCTCCTAAGAAAGATATATTACCACCAATAGTATGTTCTCCTAAAGCACCTCCTAAATTAATAATACCTTGTCCGTTTACTACTTGAGCATTATCAATTTTAAGACCTGGTAAAGTGCTTGCATAAGTACCGATAAGTACTTTTGCAGTAGCAGTCTCCCCTTGTTGAATAGCAGTAGGACCAGCAACTATTGCTTCATAAGCATTAAATTGGATGTCTGCATCTACTTTTTCTTTTAACATAAGCGAAAGAGCATCTGACTGTAAGTTTCTTACTTCCGATTGGATTACTTCCAAATTAGATAATGCAGCTATTAATGGTTGATTATAAAATTTGTATTGTAACCAAGTTTTACCTTGTTTTTTGTATTTAGAATCGTCCGCCGATAGATTATTTTTAGCTCTATTAACAACAGACTTCAAATCCTCACTTGAAGAAAAATTCTGAACAATATAATCTTTCAAGCTAGCCATTTTAGATAACAATTCTTTAGAAGTTGGTGAAGGAATTTCTGCATCACCACCATTAAAAAATTTATTTGTACCCGCTTCAGTATTATTTAATGATGAAAAATTTTCTTCTACATCTTGTGATTCATTATTATAACCTGATTCTTTTTTAAGTTCACTTTTAATATCTTCAATAAAATTCACTAACTCATCAGCTTGAGATTCCATTCCTGAATATTGAGACTGTGCTGCACCAAAGGTTTCAGGAGAATTTTTAGCCTTTTCTGTTAAAGTTTGCTTAAAAATTTTATTTTTATCTTGAGCCAAAGTTCTCGAATCTGTTAAAGATTGATTGGTATCTTGATATGATCTAATGATTTCTTGGTCTATCTGCATTGCAAGCATCGCAATGAATACCAGATACATCAAGTTAATCATTTTCTGACGGGGTGATAATTTTCCTTTTGCCATTTTAATTCTTTTTTTTGAATAAAGTTTTTAATTAATTAAAATATTAAAGAAAATTAAGCTTTCATTGCAGAAAGCATTCCGCCATAAACTTTATTTAAGTTATTTAAGTTAGAAGTAAGACCTGCCAATTCTTCGTTGAATTTTTCAGACTGTTCTGCAGATTTTTGAATATCTTCTACATATCTTTTGCTAAATTCTGATTGCTGTCTTCCGTGGTCTAGTTGTAATGAATATAATGCATTCATGCTTTCTAAATGACTAGCAGCTAATGTTAATTGATCATTATACTTAGTAGTAGCGGCAGATACATCTACAGTGCTATTAATTTGGTCAACAGATGCTGAAAACTTATCAATCCCAGATTTTAATCTTTCGAATAAAGAAACATCTAGTTTTGCATCTTCTAGCATTTTATCTAATTTTTCTGAAAGCGTAACATCTAACTCAGAAGTTTGTACACTTGCCACTTTTCTTGGCTTAGCTTCTGCATTAGCGTCTAATAACTCCGGATAAACGTTTTCCCATGCGTAATTAGATTCTTCTTTAGGAACATCAAAAGCAAAAATCACGAAAATTATAGCTTCTGTAATCAAACCAATTGCTAATACTACAGTTCCTGTTAATGGTCCTATATGCCAGTGGTTTAATTTGAATAATGCACCTAAAATTACGATTGCAGCACCAATTGAATAAACAAAATTTAATTTAGCGTCTTTAGTTTTGAACATGTCTTTGAATTTTTTTAATTATAGTCTTATTTTTACTTAACTTATATTTTTAATAAAATTATTTACTAGATCTTCTTAGTCTAGCAGAACCTGCAGGTACATCTTGAATGGTTCTAAAACCAATATAGCTTCTCGCAGAATCTTTTCTTTCCCAGTCTCTATAACCAGTCATTAATACATAACCTACATCTTTCCAAGAGCCACCTCTTACAGATTTTCTAGGTTCTCTATATGCTTGGTTAGATAAATAAGGATTGAGAGTAGATGAAAACTGGTAAGTAGAATTACTGTATGGTGATTCTGTCCATTCAGAAACATTACCTGCCATATTATATAATCCGAAACCGTTTTTATAAAAAGTTTTTACAGGAGCAGTATATGGATAAGTTCCTTTTTTCTCGTCTTCTATATAATTACCTCTTTTAGGTTTAAAATTAGCAAGATAACAACCTCTGTCATCTGTAAGATAAGGCCCACCCCAAGGATAGGTTGCATTTTCCATACCACCTCTGGCTGCATATTCCCATTCTGCTTCTGTAGGAAGTCTGAATTTCATAGGATTATCACCTCTTTTTTTACCAGATTTTACATAATCTCTTTTTGCTTTTGTTTTATAATCACAAAAGGCTCTTGCCTGATCCCAAGTAACTCCTACTACTGGATAATCTTTGTAGGCTTTATGCCAAAAATATCTATCAAAAAGTGGTTCGTTATAAGCATAATTGAAGTCCTTTACCCAAACTGTTGTATCTGGATATACAGCGATGCTTTCTTTTTTAAGATATTGTGTGCCTCTATTTTTATCTTTTACCGCAGATGCTATATCTTCCCACTGATAAGAGTACATTAATTTACTTGTATCCAAAAGTCTTTCGTTGTTGATTCTTTTTGATGGTGCTATGTACATAGATTCTAAAACCTCTGCATATTTTTCGTCAGGATATTGAGAAGTTTTCCAATAAAGTGGAGTTTTCCAATCTAGTTTTTTAGCATCAGTATATCCATCTCTATCACCTTGAGATTCTAAATATTTTTGATATGCAGATTGGTTGCCATTTGTATTTGCTTTTTTGGCTAAATAAGCATAATTATCAATCCCATTTCCGCTACCACCACCATCGCCAGCAGCTTCAGCCAATAATGTTCTTGCTATAGAGTCTCTTACGTAATTCACAAAAAGTCTATACTCTGAGTTGGTTACTTCTGTTTCATCCATAAAGAAAGAAGAAACGGTAACCGTTTTAAGAGGAGCTTTTTCGGGTGTACCAGAAAAATCTACATCAGCAAGCCCCATTACAAAAGATCCTCCTGGTATAGCAACCATACCGTATGGTCTCTGTGCCACGAATGAGCTTTTGCTCTCTTTAGGAACCAACTCACCTCTAGAATCTGGTTTTCCTGAACTTGTTTTCCCCCTAGAACAAGAGACTACAAAAGATGCTGCAAGCATCACTAGAAACATTCTTTTCATTATCAAATTCAAATTTAGCGGTAAATATATATAATTTTTTTTAACAAATCTTTAAGATTTATTACAAACGCTAGTTTTTATAAATTATTTTACAAAAAATTAATTTTTTATTCAACTGTAACAGATTTTGCCAGATTTCTTGGCTGATCTACATTAGCACCTCTGTAAACTGCTATGTAATAAGCCATTAACTGTAACGGAATAGAAGCTACTATAGGAGAAAAACATTCTGATGTTTCAGGAATTTCGATTACATAATCTGCCATTGATGAAACTTGTACATCTCCGTAATTAACTACTGCTACTATTTTTCCTTTTCTGGCTTTAATTTCTTGAACATTACTTACAATTTTATCATAATGTCCTTTTTTAGGCGCAATAATTACTATTGGCATGTTTTCGTCTATTAAAGCAATAGGCCCGTGTTTCATTTCTGCGGCAGGATATCCTTCTGCATGGATATATGAAATTTCTTTTAGTTTAAGAGCTCCTTCTAAGGCAGCAGGAAAGTTAAATCCTCTACCTAGGTATAAGAAATTAGTAGCATTTACAAAATCATGAGACATCTTTTTAACGTACTCGTGAGTAGAATTAAGAACATCTTCTACTTTTTTCGGAAGATTGTCTAATTCTGTAATAAGCCTCATAAATTCTGCATTACTAAGATTACCATTATGCTTACCTAGTTTAAGTGCAATTAAAGAAAGAATAGTTAATTGCGCTGTAAATGCTTTGGTAGAAGCAACTCCAATTTCTGGACCTGCGTGCGTATAAGAACCTGCATCAGAATATCTAGAGATAGAAGAATCTACCACGTTACAAATTCCGTAGATAAATGCTCCTCTTTCTTTGGCTAATTTAATTGCAGCCATTGTATCTGCAGTTTCACCAGATTGTGAAATGGCTATCACGACATCTTTATTGGTTACTATCGGGTTTCTGTATCTAAATTCCGAAGCGTATTCTACTTCTACTGGTATTCTTGCATATTCTTCAATAAGATACTCCCCTATTAAACCTGCATGCCAAGATGTACCACATGCAATAATGATAATTCTTTCTGCTTTATTAATTCTATCAAGATGATCCCAAATTCCGGCCATTTTTATAATGCCTTCATTTACAAGCAATCTACCTCTCAACGTATCTTGAATAGATTTTGGTTGTTCGAAAATTTCTTTTAGCATGAAATGTTCGTATCCTCCCTTTTCAATCTGTTCTAGACTTAGTTTAAGCTCTTGAACGGCAGGCTCTATCTTTTCATTTTCTTTAATACTTCTAATATCTACCCCATTTTCTAGAGAAATTGTAGCCATGTGACCATCTTCTAGATAAACTGCCTCTTTGGTAAATTCTACAAATGGAGAAGCGTCTGATGCGATAAAATATTCATTATTTCCGAGACCAATAGCAAGAGGTGAACCTAATCTACCTACCACTAAAACTCCTGGATAGTCTTTGTGCATTACTGTTATGGCATATGCACCATAAACTTCATTAAGTGCTACTCTAACGGAAGAGGTGAAATCAAGATTTTGTGTATCTTGTACATACTGAATAAGATTGACCAAAACCTCGGTATCTGTTTCAGATGCAAAAGTAAATCCTTTGCCGATTAACATCGTCTTTATGGTATCATAATTCTCGATAATACCATTATGAATAATAGCAATTTTACCATTATTAGAAAGATGAGGATGTGAGTTTCTATCACTCGGTACTCCGTGTGTAGCCCATCTGGTGTGCCCCATCCCAACATGAAATGTGCCTTTAAGATTTTCAGAAATCTCAACTAAATCAGAAACTTTACCTTTGGTTTTCTCAAATTTAAAATTATTATTAGTATCTTCTAAAACGATACCTGCGCTATCATACCCACGATATTCTAGCCTTCTAAGTCCATTGATTACAATATTATAAGCATCTTGAAATCCTGTATATCCTACAATTCCGCACATAGTCTTTAATAGTTATTTGTTAGAATAAATTACTTTAAGTTGAGCTTTATACTGAGTATTCGATGGATCAGAACCTACTAAAACCACCCTATTCGGAGTATATGCTCGTGTTGTATAATCGAAGCCCAACAAAGTTGATCCTCCTGAAGTAGATGTAGAAGTTCTAAAACTACCAGCATCTAGAACTAATGGATTTTTTTCTAAATAATCACTAGCTTCATTTTTAATCACATTTGTAATTGTTTGCGTTATATCTATATCATAGTACGCTGGATTTTTATCCAAATCCACAGGTTTTACCATTGTATAATTAGCATTGTATTGAAAAGCTGTAACATCTGCCAAAAATGCTTTTGCTCCTTTTAGAGAAGCTACAAATGATGTTGGTTTAGCGTAATTATTTGTCCAAACAGATTTATCAGTATATAGTCTTACTTTAGCAGCCATAATACCAATTTTCTTGGTATTATATAAATCTCTAAGATTAGTAATGGTAGAAGCTGGTATTTTAATTTCAGCACCTGGCCCTCCCATTCCTTGAACATATAATCTCGCATCACCATTTGTAGTATTGATGTTAGAAATAGCATCATTAAATGCTGATGATCTATTATATTGTATCTGGTTAAAATGAACATTAGACGAACCTAAGTTTAACGTAAAACTAGAGCTAGTTCTAGTTACTGTACTGTTTTCTGTTTTATCATATTTATAATAGATGGTGGTAGTAATCCCATTAGGATCAAAACTCATCATATATCCATCATTTTGATCTACTGATATTCTAAGTCCTTTAAAATATCTTATAAAACTCGCGGCATCTGCTAGCTCAAAAGAACCTTTTTTATCAACAATTTTTTGCTGAAAAAAGTCTGCATTTAGAGGAATTCTTATTCCTGCGTCTCTGCTTAAAAGTTCAGAATTATCAGAATCTTTAGTAATTTTAATTGCTTTAAGATAGCCATCAAAGGTTTTCGTACCAAGTGATGCTCCTAAAGCTACTTGTTTATCAGAGAAAAACTTAGTATCTGTAGAATTTAAAAACTCATTTACCTCATCTACTCTAATGGTTAAAGAAGTTTGTCCGCCAATTTTTGCTTTACCATATTTTATTACGGGGTAAGTAGTTATCACTTTTTTTGCAGCTGTTGTAGCATCAGGATAAAAAAAGTTATCATCTACTGTATTTGTTTTTACAGAGTCTGTTGCTGTTTGGTACAATGGCTTCATTTCCAAAACCACAGAATCTACTTTTGCGTTGGTTCCGAAATCAGGATTATAAGAATTTAATCTTACCTGCGTAACATAAGAAGATTTTTGCATTCCGAAATTTGATTCATCAAAAGCACCTAAAGTAGCATTTACCAACTGGCTGCTACTGGTCTGTATAGTGTCTTTATGAAATAAATTATATGCGATTACATCATAACTAGTTTCTGTGCCTACAGCAGTTCCGTTTTGGAAAAACTGCGTCCCTAATTCATCCGCTTCGGGCTCACAACTTACGAACAAAACTGTTCCTATGGAAAGTGCAAAAAATACCTTAATGATATTCTTAAATTCTTTTATCATTTATAAAATTTAAATTTTTTGTAATTTGATTAATAAACTTCAGTTATAGATTCGCCACTTACGTAGTCAAATTTTTTAGAAGTTGCTTTTTCGAATGCTTTTTCTAGTCTATCTTCTAAAAACTCATCTCCTTTTACTACTATATCTACTAAATTCATACTTTCTGATACAAAATTCTGAAATGTAGGATTCTCTAGTGCGCTTAGATCTTTAATATTATCAAACTCTAATTTTTCTGTAATATTATTTTCAAATTGAGCATCTTTTTCGTTATATACAGACATTACCATCTTAGTATCATTAAAATAAGAATCTGTTTTATAATAATGTTTCAGGTAAATAGGAATAAAAGACGCCATCCAACCATTAATATGAATAATATCTGGAACCCAATTTAGTTTTTTGATGGTTTCTATTACACCTCTGGCAAAAAATATTGCTCTTTCGTCATTATCTGGGAAAGGCTGTCCTTCATCATCAAAATAATACTGCTTTCTCTTAAAATATTCTTCGTTATCAATAAAATACACCTGAAGTCTTTCTCCAGGTAGAGAAGCTACTTTTATGATAAGTGGCTGATCTAGATCATTAATAATAATGTTCATCCCAGAAAGCCTAATTACCTCGTGCAACTGAAATTTTCTTTCACTAATAATCCCAAATCTCGGCATAAAAACTCTTACGTCATTGCCTTCTTGGTGCATTTTCAGTGCCATTTTGTTCACCATCATCGCCATATTACTTTCTTCCTGATAAGGGAACATCTCTGTGGTGACATATAAAATCTTTTGATTCGGCATAATATAATTTTCTTCTTTATACAAAGACGGTTAATTATGCAAAAATACAAAAAATTATACGAATTCTTTTTAATTAACAAATTTTTATAATTTTACATAAAATACTATTTTTATGAAAGTCCTTAGAAATAAAAAAACATTAGTAGATTATATTGAAAGACACAAAGAAATGGGCAAGAAAATTGGCTTCGCTCCTACTATGGGTGCACTACATCTTGGGCACATTTCTTTATACGAAACTGCAAAAAAAGAAAATGACGAAATTATTTCTTCCATTTTTGTGAATCCCACTCAGTTTAACAATCCCGATGATTTCGAAAAATACCCTCAAACTCTGGAAAATGATCTAAAACTTCTAGAAAAAGCAGGTGTAGATGCGGTATATGTACCTAAAGCTATTGACATATATCCCGAAGGTTTAAAAAGCAAACATTATGATTTTGATGGATTGGATAATGAGATGGAAGGCAAATACAGACCTGGGCATTTCGATGGTGTAGGTACTGTGGTGGAAGAATTACTGAGACAAGTGCAGCCACACAATGCATATTTCGGAGAAAAAGATTATCAACAGCTTGCCATTATCAAAAAAATGGTAGAAAAAACAAAATTACCTGTAAAAATTCACGGTGTACCAACCCTGAGAGAAAACAGCGGATTGGCGATGAGCTCTAGAAACCTAAGATTAACCGAAAAACAAAGAAAAGAAGCCACCATTATCTACGAAACTTTATTAAAAGTGAAAGAATGGTTCAAGGTTTTATCTGTAAAAGAAATCAAGGAACGTGTAGAAAAAATATTTCAAGACTCTAATTTTGAATTAGAATACTTTATCATTGCTGATGAAAAAACGTTGAAAGAAACAGATTTTTTTTACAAAGACAAAAGTTACAGAGCTTTTATTGTAGCTTATGCTGGTGATGTAAGATTAATAGACAATATGCATTTGGATTAAAAAGCCCATTATTTCAAAAAAACAAAAAGCCTTCAAGGAACACTTGAAGGCTTTTAAACACCAAATCACAAAATATTAATATGAAAAAATTTACTTTCGTAAATTTGTGACCTGGCTGGGATTCGAACCCAGGACCCATACATTAAAAGTGTATTGCTCTACCAGCTGAGCTACCAGGTCTTGATAGCGTTTCCGCTAAAAGTGGTGCAAAGATAAGGCTTTTTTTAAAATCTCAAAATTTTTTAAGAACTTTGTATAAAATAAAATTATGATAATTACTTTGGTAGGTTACATGGGGACTGGCAAGTCACACATTTCCAATATTTTGAGCAGTAAATTAAATTTTAAACTTTTTGACCTTGATCAGGAGATTTCTAATAAATTTGAGCTCAGCATTGCAGAAATATTTAAAACTCACGGCGAAATTTTCTTTAGAAAGGCAGAAAAAGAAACTTTAAACGAAATTCTTTCTTCTGAAGAACATCTAATTCTAAGTGTAGGTGGTGGCACTCCTGTGTATTATGATAACATGGAAAGGATAAATGATAAAAGCATAAGTATTTATTTAAGAACTGGTGTATCTACGCTAACAGAAAGGCTTAAAAAAAATAAACACAAGAGACCTTTAATCGCCAAAATTGCAGATGAAGATTTACCAGAGTTTATTGCAAAACACCTTTTTGAGAGAAATCCTTTTTATTCCAAAGCTCACTACATTGTAGATACTGACCAAAAAACCACGGAAGAAGTTGCTGAAGAAATTATTCAGATTGCTCTACGTCATCAGTAAAAAACAAATCCCAATCATCTTCTGACATAGAGGAAGGAATATCTGCATCTACGAAATCATCCATATCTCTACGGTCTTTTTTGGTGGGTCTTCCTTCTCCTTTTTGTCTGTAATAATCCTGAGACATTCTTCTAATTTTTAGAATTTCGTATTGTTCTTTTTCTGTTAAATCTGTAATATGAAGCGGAACGAGCTTAGCACCTATTCTACTTTTGGGGATTTGTAAAACTTTTATTTTATAATCTATTTGATTTCTTCTAATTTTGATAACATCTCCTTCTTTTACTTCTTTAGATGATTTTACAGGATTAGCGCCGATAGATACTCTGTTTTTTTTAATCTCTTCCGCGGCTATATTTCTGGTCTTATAAAATCTAATACTCCATAAAAATTTATCAATTCTCATAATTTATTTATACTTTTGCAGTTATTGAAATATTAAAGCAATATTAAACAAACTAATCTAAAGGATAATAAAGATTATGAAAAAAATATTTTTGTTTCTAGCAATAGCTTCACTAGCCATCACTTCTTGTAGAAAAGATGATGACAATACCGATACTACCGAAACAGTGAGCATAGAAACACAAAATTCTTATGATGATGCCGCGATAACACAATTTTTAAAAGATAATTATTTTGACGCTAGAGGAAACATAGTAGCATTCAGTAGCTCTATAACCACAGACGACAACGAAAAACCTCTTGCAGGTTACAGCCCTACAACACTACCATCTGGAGTAGTTTATATCAGCAGATATGTACCTGCGAATGGAAAAACAATAGTTTCTAACGATGTGCTTAGAATTATGCAAAAATCTAATACTTATGTAGCAGTAAAAGCTACTGATGGAACGATAAAATTTGATTCTCAATATTCATTCAGGAATACCATAGATGCATCTGGATCTCCAGAAGTTGATCCTGCGTATTTTTATGTAAAAAATTCTATTCTAACGAACGACACCTACAAAGATAAAACCAGAAGTTATTTTGAAATAGAAGGTTTACAAGAAGGCTTAAAGTATTTTAAAAGCACTGAAGTTTCTGACGATGCCAATTACAATATGCAAGGGGTAATTATAGTACCATCTAGAGCTGCTTTTGCAAGGGATGATCATTTTGCATATTCATCATACACTTTTAAAGACAGAAGTTTTGTATTCAGTTTTCAAATTTATAAAACCAGTACTAGAACGTCTGCACAAGACTAATTACTCATAAGTTTTATTCAAAAATTTGCACCAAAATAGGCAATGATTTTGGAGTGTAAAAGTCTGGAAAATGACATTTATAATACAACAATATAGAATCTAGAAGTTTTTTTCTAGATTCTTTTTTTATTCTAGATGGATTAATATTTTTTTCTAAAATTGTTTTCCAAATTAGAGAAACCTCATCGTCTGTACCATTTTTTTCTGAAAACATTTGAAACTCTCCCCTTTCAATATTCAAAAAATTACCATTTTGTAACAATGGAGATATTCCAAAAAGCTTTAGAAGTCTAATAAAAAATACATAATGAGCCGTAGAATCTCCTTTAGAAATTAGAATCGTAAATTGTTTTATTTCTTGATAAAGTAGATGATTGGCTTGTTCGTTTCTAAGAATTTGGTGTAAAAAATCCGAAACAAAAAACGCTAGAGTAGAAATCTTAACATCATACTCTTCTAAAAGATTTTCTAGGCATTCTATTTTACTTATTAATAAAAGGTCTGAGGTTTTCGGTTTATCTACTACCGTAATTAGAAGTTCATTAAGTGGAGCTAAATAAGCTTTTTTCTTATTTTTGGCAGAATAGACCCCCTTCAGAAAAAAAGATTGAAATCCGTTTTCTAGAGTAAAGCAATGCAGAACCGCATCATTTTCTCCGTATTTAAAGTATGATAAAAGAAAAGCCGAAAATTTATTCATTTAGTTAACTACTGCAATTTTGGCGGTAGCTTTGTCTGTAGCATCTTCATTAGTCATCAAAACAAAATAAATTCCTGAAGCTACTCTTGCACCTCTTTGATTATTAAGATTCCACTCGTAGTAGCCACCTCTTGCTACTGCACTATGTACTACATTTCCTGCTGCATCTGTAATTCTGATGTTGGTTTTTTCGGCAAGACCTGTAATTTTCACATTTCCTCTGAACTGAGAGGTAATCACAGGATTAGGATATACTTTCACATTACCAAAATTAGAAGTAACGTTTAATACATCTCCTTGATAGACAACTACTCCATCACCTGTTGCAAAATAGACTTTACCAGTTTTAGAATCAACTTTTATATCTGTTACTATATCTGACGGCAATGGCGAATTAACTGATGTAAAATGCTGTATTGTATTTTCTCCATTAGAACTTAAATAAAAAACACCTCCTCCATCTACAGAAACCCACTTTTGATTCCCCGAATCTACTTCTATGCTCATAATTTTAGAATCTTTAAAAAGCTCTTCACCAATTCCATTCTGAGTAATAATTATAGGTTCTGCCTTAACATTTTGTCCTCCTCCTATTGAACTTGAAGCATTTGACAAAATTCTTAAACCAAGAAATGTCCCAATCCACAAATCGCCTCTAGCATCTAAATTAGCACAAGTTACAATATCTGATGGTAAACCATTATTTATTTTAAGAATAAGTGATGCATCATCACTTGTTTGCCCTGGTGTATAATTATATTTATATCCCATCATTCCACCATTTTGAAAATAAGGTGATGTCATCCACAAAACACCTTCCTTAGAAATCACTGTATTCACTCTAGGATAACCTTCATAAGGAGTAACTAAACCAAAATCATCACTATTTGAGTTATAATAATAATATCCCATAGATAGTGTATTTGTATTATTTGGATCTGCATCAACATACCCTACCGTACAGAACAATTGATTTTTTTCATCATACTCTAAACTTACTGGTCTTCTTAAAAATGCATTCACATCATTTTTCACGTAGGCTTTTATAAAAGTATCTTTGTTCATTTTATAAATACCTTGCTCTCCACTTCTTGTAGAGTGATTTGTAAAAAAAACTTCGTTTATATTCGCTGGGTTAGGTTTTACACTTAAAATATTCCATTTAAAAGTTGAATTTTTAAAATATTCTGGATAAACCCATTTAGAACCATCATAATGATAGTATCCTAAATCAGGATAAAGTGCTATATAGTAATCTTGTAAACCTCCTGGTGCAATCCATATATTGTCATTTAAAAGGGAAATTTTATAAGAAGTATTAGAATAAGGCCCATCTGGTTTATATGAGTTTTTGGATTCATCAAAAATACCTGAAAATTTTGAGCCAGAATATAATTTATTATTAACAATATATGCTGTATTTAACTCTTCATTAGCATCGAATGTTTTCTGAAGACTACCAGACAAATTATAAACATATACTTTGGTTTGGTCTGTTACCACAATGTTTTGTGCTTGTAGTTTTATGTCTTTTACCTTTACAAAAGTATCTGCTATAGCGGTTAAAGAATTAACATTAGAACCAAAATAAACCTTTGTAGCGTTTGCAAGTGCAAAAATAGAATTTGCCTCTATTTGAAGATAATTTCCTGTAGTAGTGACCCATGAAGTATAAACCGAAAAAGTTACATTTAGAGGATGGCTTTTAATACCCGAGTTAGTAACAGAATAAACCGTATTATCTTTAATTACAGATTCTAGAGCACTTACATAACTTGTGCCATTAAAGAAAAAACAAGTATCACCAAATTCTTTTTTGGTTAAATCAAAAATAGAAACACCATATCCTACAGAAATCACTGCTTTATCTCCATTTATAGAGATATGATTAATCACTTTACTGCCTGTATAACTCTGCGAAAGCGGAATATCTACTACATAGGTTACCCCATCTTCAGTTACTACATCTAAGTTCCCAGATTTATATCCAATTAGAGCAATCTTGGTATCAGGATTATAGTCAAATGCAGAAATTTTCACTTCGTGAAGCCCATTTGCTTTTGACAATTTTGTGATTTCACCAGAAACGGTATCATAATAGAAAACTCCATTTTCTGTAGCTGCTATTATTTTTCCGTTGCTTTCTTTAAATGTTAAAACATTGTTATAAGAGAACAAATCACTCCACTTGCTACTACTTTGAGATTGTGCAAATGAAAATTGTGCTACTAATGTTAAAATGAAAAGAAAATTTTTATACATAACAATATCTTACTTTAAATCTAATAAACGAAAACTATTTAGTTTATAAATAACGAAACAACTTACTATGAAGTATTGAACCCATTCAAAATCTAACTTAAATCTGGTATTAAATGCATGACCTATTGCATATGGCAT
>ERZ650306.701-NODE-701-length-20440-cov-15.839097_pt1 | contig 20440 bp, 17 predicted proteins | sample MGYA00376242_ERZ650306 | MGnify/ENA primary metagenome ERZ650306 (study PRJEB26733, sample SAMN07839244) | wastewater metagenome | biome: urban; feature: wastewater treatment plant; material: waste water | place: USA: North Carolina | collected 2016-03-31 ... | reverse complement strand
AATACCGGCCTGTCACGCCGGGGGTCGCGGGTTCGAGTCCCGTCCACTCCGCCAACTAATACGAAGCCCTGAGCATTAGCTCAGGGCTTTTTGCTATGCGGGCTACAGGAGCAGATATGCGAATACTGGTCGTGCGAAATGATAAGATTGGCGATTTTATGCTGGCCTGGCCCAGTTTTGCTATGTTAAAGCAGTCTTGTGATTGTCACATCACGGCTTTGGTTCCAAGTTATACTGCTCCATTAGCACAATTATGTTCTTGGATTGATGCAGTTATCATTGATCCCGGTAAAAACGCATCTAAAGAACAGCAAACGTTGTTATTGACACAGATTAAAGGTCAATTTGACGCGGCTATTACACTATTTTCAACCGGACGAATTGGTTGGTTATTATGGCGTGCTAAAATTCCTTATCGTTTGGCTCCCGCAACAAAGTTGGCCCAATTTTTTTACAATCACCGCTTGATACAACGACGTTCTCACTCAGAAAAGCCTGAATATCAGTATAATCTTGATCTAATTCGTCTTTTTTTAGCAGATCATCAATTGAATATTGTTGAACCTGAAGCACCATATTTAGTTTTTCCAATAGAGTTATTGTCACAAGTTCGCTTGGAAACAGCTCAGGTATTAGATATAGCACCTTCATCATCGTGGGTTATGGTGCATTGTGGTAGCGGTGGATCGGCGAATAATTTATCAGTGGCGCAATATGCGGAACTGGTTGTGTGTTTGTATAAATACCATCCTGAACGATACTTTTTGTTAACCGCAGGCCCGGGAGAAGAAGAAAAAACCAACGAATTAGCAGAACTACTACGGAATATGGATGTTCCAGTTACAGTTTATGTTTCTCGTGATGGTTTAGTTCGTTTTGCTCAGGTATTGGCGAACGCTGAATTGTTTATTGCTGGCAGTACCGGGCCATTACATATGGCTTCTGCGCTGGATGTTCCAACGGTTGGTTTTTTCCCCCAACGCCGTTCTGCGACACCTCTGCGTTGGCGGCCATTAAATAGTGAAGGGCGGCACCTGGCTTTTTCACCGCCGGAAGGTGAATTCAGCGAGCAGAATATGGGACTGCTGAATATGTCACAATGTGCAGAGGCCATCCGACTTTGGTGGTGTGGCTGGATGCACTAGTTAATTTCTGCTGATGGTAAACAATATTTACTCTGTTATTTTTGACTGCGTAACCATAGATCAGCATATTTCACAAAAGTGGAGTGTGCTGATAAGACGGAAAGTAAGAAGCCTGCTTTACCATCGAGAAAACCAGCCTGCAGTATATACATCCGACTAAAGCAGCCAAGAGCATGCAGTATACCTTGTAATAAACTGCTACTTTTTCCCTTGGCCTCTCTACCATCGGCCCATGCTTTTGCATACCGAGCTGATTTCACCAGATAATGTTCCAAATCTTTGTAAGGGATATGTACCAGATCACCCTGTAAAGGCTGAAGCTGCATACTGGCAGTAATCTCTACTTTTTCATGCACTAATGCTGCGTTATAGCGGGTTAATTTGGTCGGATATAAACGGATCACTCGGTCTGGATACCAGCCGCAATGGCGAATATAGCGACCAAAAACCCAGTTCAGTCGGGGGATGGTATAGGCTATATTACGATCTGGCTGTTGCAAGACGGCTTTAATATTTTGTTGTAGTTCAGGAGTGACTCGTTCGTCGGCATCTATCCAGAAGCACCAATCGGCTGTTACACGTTGCTGAGCCATTTGGCGTTGACGGCCATAACCTTGCCAAATTGGCTCTATGTCGTATCGGGCATTAAATTCAGCGGCAATTTCGGCGGTGTTATCACTGCTGCCGGAGTCGAGAATAATGATTTCATCCACCCAGCTCGCAACCGATTGTAAGCAGGCCCGCAGATTTTCCCCTTCATTTTTGACAATTAATACAGCGGCAATTGTTGCGTTATTCATGCTTGGTCTCGTCTGCTAGTGGAAAATCGTCAAGTAGCGTATCAAAGGCCATTTTAACCTGGTCAATGCTGATTTGTTGCATCGCTTGGTCATCTTTGAGCCGAGTACGCCAAGCTAATTCAGACAGTGATCTACCGGTTTGTTGAGTGATGAGTTTTTCATAAACATTGACAACATACTGTAGACAGTGATAAGGACCAGTACGTTGTGGATTATGGTGAGCATATAAACCAAGTACAGGCACTCCCGCAGCGGTTGCCATATGTGTGGGGCCGGTATCTGGCGCTAAGACCATATGTGATTGCTTTATTAGCGCCATTAGCTGTTTTAGGTTTGTTTTACCGATCAAATTTCGTGGCGTACTTTGGCATTGGCTGATTATTTCCTGTGCCATATTTTGCTCAACCACACTGGGCCCGCCACACAGGAAAACTTGTAGGCCTTTACTGGCCGCATGGTCTGCCAGCGCAGCATAACCTGCAGTCGTCCAGTTTTTAAATGCTTTACTTGCTGCGGGGCTAATCAGAAGGGTCGGTTTGCCATCAATTTGCTTTCGAGCCCAATCATTATCGATGTCTGAGGTTGGGATAAACCATTTAGGCGTCAGATCTCGAATACCCAGTTCTTGTGCAAAAGCCATAAAACCGTCAAGCACATGAAGGGATTCAGGTGATTTTACTTTGCAATTTGTGAAATATTGCTGACCATCACCTGCACGCTGTTGATCAAAACCTAACACGGTTTTGGCTCTGATTCCTAGTCGCAATAGACTGGCACGCAATGCACTTTGCATATGCAATAAGGCATCAAATCTGATATGTCGCAGGTGGCGCCAGATTTGCCAATAGCCGCGGAACCCAGCTTTTTTATCAAACGGGATCACGTTAATACCGGGTAGATCGCCCAGCAATTGTGCTTCTAATTTGCCCATGATCCAGACAATACGGGTCTGTGGCCATTGACGTTGAATGGCTTGCACCATAGCAACAGCATGAACACAGTCGCCAATAGCAGAAAGACGGATCAAGCACAGGGTTTTCGGTGGCACAGAAAAAAGAGGCATAGCTGGACTGAGCAAATTAGCGGTGGCGGTATTATGCGGATCACGATAAAAATTGTAAAACAACAAACCAGATATGAAACACTTCTCTGTAAAAGATATCCACGTGATTCACCTCTGTTTTTTCTAATCTTTAGTCTACCGAGGAGGCACATTTTTACATAAACATGTCACAATTGCTGCTTAATGTGCATTTGTGTTTTTTATGAAAACCGCAGTAAAGGGATCAAGTGTTGTGAGATATTTGGTAGTGCAGACCAAACAAATCGGTGATGTATTGGTATCTACGGCACTGTGCGATAATTTAAAAAAGAATGATCCCACCAGCGAAGTGCATTATTTGGTGATGGATTATTGTGCTGGAATGGCACAAGGTGATCCCTATATTGATAAATTGATTGTAATTGATAAGTCACGGCGCAATAACTGGCGTTATCTCTGGTGCTTGATGATGCAATTACGTCAACAGCACTATGATGTCGTCATTAATAGCCAGGGACAAATGATCGGTTTACTGACCTGTTTGTTTAGTGGTGCTAAGATGCGTATTGGCTTTGATGCTTTTCCTTGGCGATTAGGTCATAACCGGATTGTCCGTTTTGGTTTAGATACCGAACATCAAGGTAATTGTTCTATGCTGGATGATCGGTTTTCATTATTGAAACCGCTTAAGCTGGCGAAAGAAGATCGTAATTATCATCTCTGGTTGTCAGATGTTGAGCTGGCGCAGGCTAAGCAAACATTATCAGCAGCGGGCATTGACCAGCAACGTCCATTGATTGCATTAGGTGTTAATTCTTTGGGAAGCTATAAACGCTGGCCTATCGATTATTTTGCTCAATTAGCACAGTGGTTGATTGAACAGTACGGTGCTCAGATTTTGGTGTATGCGGCACCGAATGAGCGAGACTATAACTATCAATTACGTCACTTACTTCCTGCACATTTACAAGCAATGGTATTTGATCGCATTGATACAGCTTCTATTCGCGAATTAGCCGGATTACTGAATCATTGCCAACTGTTTGTTGGTAACGACACCGGGCCTCGACATATTGCCCAGGCATTGGATATCCCATTACTGACAATTGTGGCGCCTACCGGCGCTAAAAGCATCGCTAATCCGCTTAACCATCCACGTTATCAAGCAATCGATGTCTGGGATGTGCTGGGTGAACAGCAAAAACAGCAACTGTTACCGAAGTTAAAACGGGATGGTAATGATCAGGAACTGTTCCGCCAATTGACACCGCAGCATGTTATTCCGGTAGTAACCGCTTTGATTAGCAAACAATGCCGGATAACAAAGGCTTGAGTAAATTGCATCTATCGTTATCCGTTCAATGATCTACTTAAGCGCCAACAATGCTTGCCAAACTTGATTGGGTTGTAGTTCTTTTAGACATTTAAGATGGTCGTATGGACATTCCCGTTTAAAACAAGGTCGGCACTCAATATCGGTATGTACTATCTGTACCTTTTGGCTGAGCGGCGGTGTGTAACCTGGCGATGTAGAGCCATAAATGGCAACTAACGGTGTGTTGACTGCTGCGGCAATATGCATCAGACCAGAGTCATTACTCACTACTCTTGTACAAGCGGCCAAGAGATCAATCGCTTCCGTCAGGCTGGTATTGCCGGCTAATAAATGACAGCGAGTTTGCAATTCTTCGGGCAGGTATTGCCGAATAGTATTGGCTACGGGCTGATCTTTTTGCGAACCAAACACCCACACCTCGCCACCGTCGGCAATCCATTGCTTTGCTATCGCCGCATAATGGGCTTCCGGCCAGCGTTTTGATGGTCCAAATTCAGCGCCAGGGCAGAGACCCAGAACGGGTTTATCCAAGTTAATGCCTAAGCGAGCGATAGCGGTTTGCTGTTGTGCCTTATCAACCAGTAACGCTGGATAAGGTATTTCCTGAATATCTTTTGCTGCACGCATTTGCTGACGCGGGAAAGCCAAAGCAATATATCGCTGCACCATCAGTGGAAATGTATTTTTGTTACTGCGCAGGTCATTGAGCAGACCAAAACGGCTTTCACCTTTCCAGCCGGTACGTTTCTTGATACCGGCAAAGAATGGGATCAGAGCCGATTTCAGTGAGTTGGGTAAGACAATGGCCTGTGTGTATTGGTTTTGTTTAAGCTCGCGGCCCAGTTTCCAGCGTGCGGCTAACTTGAAGTCACCGTGACCCAGCGGCATTTCGATGGCTTGATCTACCTGTGGCATACGGGCCAGCAAAGGTAGACACCAACGCGGCGCCATGACATGGAGTTCCATATCAGGTCGCTGTTTTTTTAAGGTGATATAGAGGCTTTGCGACATCACCATATCGCCGACCCAGGAGGGGCCGATAATTAAATATTTTTCCATATAGTTATTTGTTACTTAATTGATTGTCTAGAGCAGTTAACGCTTTTTTATCAGCATACTTGACAAGTTTTATAATAGCTTTGATTCCTCGCCACATTAATCGAGCTTTATAGTGGAGAACAACTGGATATGAAAAATGTTTTCGTGCGAATAAAAGTTCACAGTAATAGTAAGAAAGTGATAACTTTTGGCTCTCAATTCCGGTGTCAACACCACCGCTTGTGATCCTTAAATGTTTTAACTTTGCTTCAGGAGAGAAAACGATGTTGAAATTATTCTTGAAGAGTCTCAACCCAAAATCAGAGTCTTCATTATTGGATGATTTGGTGTATCTTTCATCGAAACCGCCCACATCTAAATAAGCTGTTTTTTTTACGCTAAAATTACACCCAGTTAATGTGTTGGTTTTGCCATGAGAAATGCAATTATTGCTACCACTAAATCGGATTTTATTGTCTACCCATTGAGGCTTATTTTTAGGCTCACTATCATCTTCGATAATGCGGCCTTGAACAGCATCTGCATTATTCAGAGTATAATTTTTAATATGCTGACTCACAAAATCAGTATCTAAGACAACATCATCATCAATAAAAATTAAGATATCGCCAGATGCATTTCTTGCCCCAATATTTCTCGCTCTGGTCAATCCAGCAATGTCTTCAGTTATATATACAATTCTTTTTTTAATGGATTCAATATATTTTGTGGTGTCTGTTTGATGCTGTTTTGTTTGGTCAATAACGATTATCTCAAGATCTTTAAAATCCTGAGATAAACAATCTCCAATTGTATTTACTAATGCATTTTCTCTATTGTAAGTCGGTATAATGAGGCTGACTTTCATTTTCTTTCCATAAAATTAGTTGTTTTCGAGGAGGAATAAATCAATATCACTGATAGGCAATAAAAAACAATCCCTGAGTTATGGTTAAGAAATGCCTGACTCAGACAATAATCTATAGTTGATAACACTAATATGACACCACAAGCAGCTAATGTTTTAGCTTCAGCTGAAACAGCGGTAGTAAGCTGTTTTTTAAACGTTGTCAGCGGAAATAAAAACAGGGCGAGCAGTGCACTAAGGCCGATAATCCCGCGTTTAGCCATCTCATCGAGGAATTGATTATGCGCGTGGCCATTAAAATCATAAGCTGCTTTAGTTATTAATCCACTTTTATATTGTTGTTCCTGCGATAAGCGGACACCGTGATTGCCCCAGCCAAAAACTGGTTTTTTGATAAAACTATCAATAGAACTTTTCCAAATTTCAAAGCGATGCCCTAAAGATGTCACTTTATTTTCACCAGTAAAATAAAGTTGTACATCATTTTTAGCTTGAGAGATTCGTTGCGGTACTCCGCTTTGTGGTATTAGGCAAAAACTAATCAATAAGCATAACGCTAAAGCCATACCCCATTTTATTCGAGCCGAAAACCAATCGCGAAATATCCTATAACCCACAAATAGAATGACAGGAAATAAAACCCAGCCGCCACGAGAACCGGATAAAATACTACCTAATAACCCCATGACACTGGCAATAGAAAAATAAAATAGATATCGGTAACTGGAGGTTTTTATAGCCCACATTACTCCACATAAACTGAGTAATCCTAAGGACATACTGATATCCCCCCCCTGAATTGGCATCATCCATTCAAATGCCCTTTCATAACCAGTAACCTGTTGATCCCATAACGCACGAATACCGGCAGCAATAGCTCCTGTGGCGATACCGTTCATAAGCCAGAGAAAACGGGGTGGGTAACGTAGGCACAATAATAAGATGGCGATGCCCATGAGCACCCGACTGGGTCGATCAAATTCTTTAATGGCTCCACCATCCCAGATAATAGAAATACCTTGGATTAAGACATAAACTAAGAATGCCAGCAGAAGATATTTGCTGTTCTGATCTAGCACAGAATAGTTTTTTTTATTTATTAATAATGGTAATGACAAGAATAATAAGACAGCAGATGCGTATGAATAACCACTGGTTACGCTAATGCAAAGCGCAAAAAATAAAAAATAGCAAAGTTGGATTAGCCAGTATTTTTTGGATTCTTGTATTACTATCATTTTATTTTCCGAAACAAATAATTACCACGAATTTTGCGCCATAAACCAAAAACATCGGTTTTCGGGAAAATAGCAATCCGCCGAATAGCGAGATTATCTTGGTGTATAGCTAATGGACCGGAGTTGGTTGCTACGGCAAAGGGATAGCCCGCTTCTGCAACTAAATTTTTACTCTGCTCGTTATAATCGCCATAGGGATAAGCAAACGAAATTAATGTTTTCCCGAGGAGTTGCTCCAGCACTCTTTTATTTTCAACAATCTGATGACGTTGTTCGGCAGCAGTTAATTTGCTAAGGCGGGGGTGTGTCAGTGTATGACCGCCGATTTCGACATAACCACTGTTCGCGATCTGTTTTAATTCATCTTGTGTCATCAGTGGCACCGGACGATCTGGATTTTCGCTGACATCCACATCCCAGCGATTGTGATCTTCGCCGCTGACAGCATAGATGACAGCTTTGAAATTGTATTTTTTCAGCAGCGGTAACAGCAGGGTGAGATTATCGCGATAGCCATCATCAACAGTAATGATGATGAATTTTTTGCCCGGTTGCAGGCGGTGGATAAAACCATGTTCCGCCAGATCCTGAAAAGTCAGCGTTTCATAACCCAACCATTTCAGTAGTTTGAAATGTTTTTCCAGCATGCTGACGGGTAACCAGGTGCCATGCACGCCTTTTTCGGAGTCCTGCTGGATAAAGCGATGATACATTATGACCGGCACTTCCCGCTGACGGGTATAGATGTAAGCATCCTGATATACCTGTTCCAGCGCAGTGACAATTCGATTCAGATCATATTCTTGCTGGATCTGCTGTCTTACGCGGCTATCGGTTTCCTGCAATGCAATGCCGTTTTCAATTTCACCGATGAGTGCTGGAAAATCGATATCAAGGTCTTTCGGGCCGATGTCGCCAAAATTGCTGGCCAGCGCTTTGGCTAAACGTTCTGGTGTGATGAGGCCAATGGCTTTGGCTTCGCCGATGGCGAGGGTCGGGCGGCCACAGAGCAGGGCTTCCATTGCCACACGACCGGCACCGATCACTAGATTGGCTTGTTGCATCCGGGCTGGGATGTCTTGCACGTAACCGACAAATTCGACGCTGTTTTGAAAGCGTTGGAAGCGCTCGGTGACCTGGCTGCCACTGATCACTTGCACACGGTAACGATTCAGATCGATTACTTCATCAAGCAAACGGTAACAGACATCACCTTTCGGGCCCGTCAGACGGCCAACAATGATGATCAGTGGCTTGTCATTGTGCGGTGGTGCAATGGCGGTGAATTTTTCTGTTTCTATGCCGTTGCGAATGACATGGATCTGCGTGGCGGGAACGCCTAAGGAATCAATCAGTTGTTGCTTGATATCTTCACAGACCGCAACGGCAGCATAACCTAACGCATGAAATGCTTTGCGTGAGGCATGCACGGGTTGACGACCATGCACAGTGGTGATCATCGGGGTGCCGGTGAGCTTACAGGCGATATAACTGCTCCAACCGGAGGCACGGCTATGTGCGTGTACCAGTTGGATTTTATGTTTTTTGATCAGCCAAATCAGATAAGCCACATGCCAGAAGCGACGTGGGATACTGCGTTTATTAAAGCGCAGCTTAAAAAATATGCCCTGTGTAGGTTTTGTTAGCGTGTCGGAAACGAAAAAGACCTGATGGCCTTTTTCGATCAGTTTGTCACCGATAGTGGTGGCATACACTTCCGCACCAGTTACTTCTAACTGGGAGAGGGCCATCAGGATGTTCATGCAATCAATCTCGCAACTGCGGGGCCTGAGACCCCCAACAACAGGGTTATTTGTTTAACCAAGTCATGTATTCAGCGACACCTTCTGCAACGGTGCGGAATTTCACGTCACAGCCGGTCGCGCGCAGTTTGGTGAGATCGGCTTGAGTGAAGCTCTGGTAACGGCCTTTCAGGTGGTCTGGGAATGGGATGTATTCGATTTCACCTTTACCGTGGTGTTTCAATACCGCTTCGGCGACGTTCTGGAATGGTTCGGCTTTGCCGGTACCGCAGTTGAAGATGCCGGATTTGTCGGGGTGGTTCATAAACCACAGCACCACTTTGGCGACATCTTCCACATAGATGAAGTCACGCGTTTGGCCGCCATTCGGGAAACCGTCACAACCTTCGAACAGTTTGACATTTTCACCTTTCAGCACCTGATTGTTCAGGTGGAATGCCACACTGGCCATGCTGCCTTTATGCTGTTCACGCGGGCCATACACGTTGAAGTATTTCAGACCAACGATCTGTAGATCGGTTTCCGGCAGAATACGACGCACATATTCATCGAACAGGAATTTGGAGTAACCGTAGACGTTCAACGGCTGTTCGAAACGACGTTCTTCGATGAAGTTGTCATTGCGGCCACCGTAAGTGGCGGCTGATGAGGCGTAAATAAACTGTACCCCATATTCCAGGCAGTAGTGCAGCAGATCTTTGGAGTATTCGTAGTTGACGTCCATCACGAATTTGCCGTTCCACTCGGTAGTGGCCGAGCAGGCACCTTGGTGCAGAATGGCGCTGATGCCGCCCCACTCTTCGAAATGATCGCCAGAAACGATGCGGGCAATAAACTCGTCTTTATCAATGTAATCAGCGATATCGAGATCGACCAGATTGGCAAATTTGGTGCCGTCAGTCAGATCGTCAACCACGACGATGTCTTTACGACCCGCTTGGTTTAATGCTTTTACCAGATTACTGCCGATAAAACCGGCGCCACCAGTTACGATGATCATGTGCTATCGCCTCGCAGACGTTATCTAAAGATGCTCAGTGGCTACTGAGAATATGACCCCAGTTTATCATATTTAGCGCAGACTGCAGTTTGTTCTGCATTACACACCGGGTTCCGGATGCAGTCGGCGACACGCGCGTCCATCGGCATGGAACAGATGACAACGCTCGGCAGGAATACCAATTGCCAGCGGCACTCCTTCCGCCACCACAGCGACATCATGGTGCCGGTAAACTAGCGGATCGGCATAACCGGGCAATTGCAGATGAATTTGGGTTTCGTTGCCCAGTTGCTCGACCACCAGAATCTCGCCATACAACTGATGTTGGCTGTTATCGGCATCCAGCAGGTGTTCGGGGCGAATACCCAGCGTCATCGGTTCGCCGACCGTGACATTAGCACCGTCGACCGTAAGCCAGAGGCGGGTTTGCCCCATCACTTCAACTTCTACCTGTTGCGCTTCTGCGGCCAGCACAGTAACCGGCAGAAAATTCATTTTTGGTGAACCGAGAAAACCGGCCACGAATTGATTGGCCGGGTAATGATACAGCTCGAGTGGTTTACCGACTTGAGAGATTGCGCCACCGTCTAGCACCACAATTTTATTGGCCAGCGTCATGGCTTCGATCTGATCGTGGGTCACGTAAATCATGGTGCAACCCAGCCGTTTGTGCAGACGGGCCAGCTCGATGCGCATTTGCACCCGCAATGCGGCATCCAGATTGGACAGCGGTTCATCGAGCAGGAATACATGCGGTTCTGCTACTAGGGTACGACCAATCGCCACCCGTTGCCGTTGGCCGCCGGACAAAGCTTTCGGCTGGCGTTCCAGTAAGGCGCCCAGTTGCAAAATATCAGCGGCTTGTTGCACACGCTGGGTTATTTCAGCTTTATGAGTGCCTGCCAGTTTTAGCCCAAACGACATATTGTCGGCCACACTCAGGTGCGGATAGAGCGCATAGGATTGGAATACCATGCCGACGCCGCGCTCGGCGGGCGGAACGTCATTCATGCGTTGTTCACCAATCAGTAAATCACCGGCAGTAATATCTTCCAGACCGGCGATCATGCGCAGTAAGGTGGATTTGCCGCAGCCGGACGGACCAACAAAGACCACGAATTCACCGTCGTTAATATCGAGATTGATGTCTTTGGAAATGGTGACATCACCGAAGGTTTTACTGACGTTACGCAGGATAACTCCCGCCATACCAGACTCCTTACTGCTTGACTGCTTGTTTTCGCTGGTGGAAAGATCTTATGACACCCTTAGGCAGTGAATAATGCATCGAGTCGGAGTATGAGTAAATCCTGATAGTGTATTTTTGCGAAGCAGCGGGCTTTTCGGTTGCTGGGCCTGCATTGATGGCAGGCCGTTTTGCGTGGGGGTCATTGTTTAATGGCGTGGCTGTACATTGTCCATGAAGGTGGCACGGGCTGAGCTTGAACCTAATCGTTCGGCTTCTTGCAGCAGCGTTAAGGCTTGCGACAGATCACCGGCCTTAAGCGCTTGGCGGATCTGCTGGTTAAAGTAATTTTCGGTGGCGGGTAACAAAGCCGCTGTAGTTGCCGTTTTTTCAGTTGGTGCATTGGCGGCAGCGAGCGGTGTGGCAATGGCTGTGGTGTCATTATTGCCAATACTAATCGTGTCGTTGGTGCGTTCGGCACTGATTTTCAGACTAAGCTGACCACTGTTGGTGTGTTGAGCCACAGGGTCGGGAATATCTGGCGGTTGGTTGCCGGTGGCTTTGGCATAGGCTTTTGAAGCGCCTTGCAAGACAGTCTGCTGCTGTAAATCCCGCGGTGTCGTGTAGACCAGCAGATAGATACTTTTTTGCCCCGGTGCCGGAGAGAGTTTCAATGTACTTTCCAGACGATCGCCGGTTAACAGTGACGCGGGTTGATAACTGAACTGGCTGCTGGGGTAAAACGCGGCTGGGCGTTGTTGTTGATCCAAGACCAGCACATTGGGGGCGAACACCTGCTTGCCCTCGATCAGACTGCGTACCCGGATGGTCAGCGCACCATGATCGGCGGGTAATTGGAGTGCCAGCACTTTGCCGCTGGCATCGGTAAAGGTCGCGGTTTGTCCGGCGCTGTTCAGATCAAATTCCTGCGTTTGCCCGATCGTGGTCGGTTGCCAGTGTATGGTTTGTAACTGCTCCGTAGTGAGTGAGGGCGCTGCAGAAGATGAGTCGGTAGCGAAGGCGGCGAAGCTGGTCAACGTTAGAGAAAGGCAGAGGGCGAGCGCAGTGTGTTTCATAAGAGATCCTTACAAACAGCGATAAAGGAACGGAGAAAAACCGGCTCCGCAGAGCCGGTTTGCTGGGGTAACAACTAAAGTGTGACCACCGACGTTTTACCACCAAGCTTCGAATTGAGCGCCGAAGGTCAGCTGGTTGTCGTCAGCAGGGGTACCCGCACTGAATTTTTCGTTCCATTTTGCATACGTGGTGTACAGGCGGATCGCCGGACGGGCCCACTGGTTGTTACCGGCTTGCCATTGTTGTGCCAAGGTCACTTTATACTGATGGTTGGTTTCACCAGAGGCCTGATCTTTAACGTGGTCAAAACCAGTTTCCAGTAAGGTACTCATGATCGGCGTCCATTTATACATTGGACGGATCCCCGCACTGTACCAGGTGCTGCCATTGTCGTTATCCAGATCGGTTTTCTGATACAAACCAACGTACATCATGTCCCATTTGTCATTCAGGCTGATAGCGCCGTGATCGATAATGCGTACCATGCTGCCATTATTATCAACCGACGAACCTTGGGCGTGACCGTTATTCCACGAGGTCATTGAATCAGTCGCATATTGCACGACGAATTTATTGAAACCATTCATCACACTTTGCGTGTGTTCAGCCGTGAACATGGCACCATTTTTAGATGCGCCATCAACTAAATCAATACCATCCGCTGGATTAGCATGACCATAGTCAACCCCTAGCTCCAGAGTACCGTTCGGATTGGTTGCTAGGCTAGCCAAACGCAGATCGAATATATCGTTGTTGATATCTGCTTTATTGCTAACGGTTTTCTCTTTTAGCTTGCCATCAGCTGGATCAAGGTAGTGTTCAATTTTAGAACCAAAAGCAGCTGAACCGCCGGCTTCGGTATCACGGGTTACGGCAGCAGACAGTTTGCCGAAGCCGAGATCGACGTTTTCCAGACCGGCACCTGGGCCAGACACATCCCAGTAGTAGAAGTCGTTCATGTGAACGTCATGGCGTTGATAGAAGCGTTTACCGGCCCACAGATTGGCACCCGGCAATGCCGCGATCAGGTTTTTACCCTGTACATTCATTTCACGAAATGCCGGGGTGGTTGATTCCCAGTCATTTTGTTGAGAAACGGAGTAAGCCACGTTGGTATCGAGCGCGAAAACCTGATCATTTTCTTTATACAGATCCTGACCCAGTTTCAGCTCGGCATAGGTTTCACATTCATTGCCCAGACGATATTTGGAACCGGCACCGGCCAGTTTGTGGCACTGCTGTTCGCCACCGTTGTTGGTCCAACCGATACCGGAACGGGCATAACCGTGGAAATCGACAGCCATCGCTGACGCTGAGCTCAATACTGCGCCGATGGCCAGCGCCAGCGGTAGTTTTTGCAGATGATGCATCATTGTTGTTTTTCTCCTTGCACTTGGCGTTGAGATTGACCCGGGGGATCGTGAGGGTTCCGGGTCAGGTAAGGGCTAGACGCCCAATTCTTTATGCAGACGACGGCAGGCGGTGCCATCCTCCCGGAACAGATGACAGCGATGGACGGGCAGACCAATTTCAATCATCGAGCCTTCCTCGACCAGTGCGACGTCGTTGTGGCGATAGACCAGATTTTGCTGAATAGTGGGCATTTGCACGTGGATCTGGGTTTCATTGCCCAGCTGTTCGACCACGCTGATTTCGCCGCGCAGGCGGTATTCGGCTTCGTCACCGGGCAGCAGATGTTCCGGGCGAATACCAAGTGACAGCATGCTGCCAACTTGCAGGTCGCGGCCATCTACCTGCAGCCATAACAGCTGTTCATCCGGCAGTTCTACCTGCACGCGTTCGGCTTCGGTGGCATGTACCCTCACCGGGAGGAAGTTCATTTTGGGTGAGCCGATAAAGCCGGCGACAAAACGGTTGGCCGGGTAGTGATACAGTTCGAGCGGTTTACCAACCTGTGAAATGCGGCCGCCTTCCAGCACCACGATTTTATCGGCCAGTGTCATCGCTTCGACCTGATCGTGGGTGACGTAAATCATGGTGCTGCGCAGCCGTTTATGCAGGCGGGCAATTTCGATGCGCATCTGCACGCGCAGGCCGGCATCGAGATTCGACAACGGTTCATCGAGCAGGAACACTTGCGGTTCGGCAACCAGCGTGCGGCCAATGGCGACGCGCTGACGCTGACCGCCGGATAAGGCTTTCGGTTTGCGATCGAGCAGATGCGCCAGCTGCAGCACTTCCGAGGCGTGATTGACGCGTTGCTGGATTTGCGGTTTATCGGCGCCGGCCAGTTTCAGGCCAAATGACATGTTGTCGGCCACCGAGAGGTGCGGATAGAGCGCATACGATTGAAACACCATGCCGACACCACGTTCCGCTGGTGGCACATCGTTCATGCGTTTCTCGCCGATCATCAAATCACCGGCGGTAATGTCTTCTAAGCCGGCGATCATGCGCAGCAGCGTCGATTTACCGCAGCCGGACGGACCGACAAAGACCACAAATTCGCCGTTATGGATCTCCAGATTGATGTCTTTGGAAATCGCCACATCCCCGTAGGTTTTGCTTACGTTATGTAGTGTCACGCCCGCCATGAATTACTCCTTACCACCGAATGTCCCGGATTGTCTGTTCCGGATTACTGACTGGTGCTCATAGTGCGCGGGGTTGACGAGGCGTAAATCATCCAAAAAAAAGTTTTTCGAGGGGGATGAGGCGGGTGGAGGAGGTTAGTCGGCGGATTGGTGGAGTGGCCGATTAAACCTTGAAATAGCAGAAAATGTGTGAGGTTTACCGCAAACTGAGCAGGTGATTTTGTTGCGCCAGCGCACAAAACCTATGATTGTGCAGGCTGGCTCACACAAATCAGGGGGAGGGGCGTAGAAGGGAGGAGGATGCCAGTGTCGCTACGCCACTGCAGACTGTGTACCGTTGCCGGAAAAGAAGGTCGATGCAGTTTCTGTGTTGTCTCAGTTATCCCCCTTTTCTCCGGACTATCTAACAGCTTCGTTATGCCATTCAAGAAGGATGTGACAATGAAAAAGATAAAAAATCTGGCGCTGACCGCATTAGCAGCTCTCGTAATTTCTGCTCCGGCGATGGCCAAATTGCAGGAAGGGAAACTGGTTATCTGGATCAATGGTGATAAAGGTTATAACGGTCTGGCGGAAGTCGGCAAAAAATTTGAAAAAGATACCGGCGTACAGGTGCTGGTGGAACATCCGGATAAAATGGAAGAGAAATATCCGCAAGTAGCTGCGTCTGGCGATGGTCCGGATATCGTGTTCTGGGCTCACGACCGTTTCGGTGGTTACGCGCAATCTGGTTTGCTGACCGAAGTGCATCCATCCAAAGCACTGAAAGACAAAATGTTCCCGTTCACTTGGGATGCGGTACGTTTTAACGGCAAGCTGATCGGTTATCCGGTCGCTGTGGAAGCATTATCGCTGATTTATAACAAAGACTTGATCAAGACGCCGCCGAAGAGCTGGGAAGAAATTCCAGCGTTAGATAAAGAGTTACGCGCCAAAGGTAAGAGCGCCATCATGTGGAACCTGCAAGAGCCGTACTTCTCCTGGCCATTGCTGGCAGCAGCCGGTGGTTATGCCTTCAAAGCCACCCCAGAAGGCTATGATGCGAAAAATGTCGGCGTGAACAATGCCGGTGCGCAAGCCAGCCTGCAATTCATTGTCGATTTAATCAAAAACAAACATATCTCTGCGGACGTGGATTACTCGATTGCTGATGCCGCCTTCAATAAAGGCGAAACCGCGATGACCATCAATGGTCCGTGGGCGTGGAGCAACTCCGATAAGAGCGGTATCAACTATGGTGTCGCGCAGTTGCCAACCTTTAAAGGCAAAATGTCGAAAGCCTTTGTCGGTGTGTTGACCGCTGGTATTAACGCGGCCAGCCCGAATAAAGATCTGGCGGCTGAGTTCCTGGAAAACTACCTGCTGACTGACGATGGTCTGGCTTCTGTCAACAAAGACAAACCATTGGGTGCGGTTTCGCTGATGTCTTATCAGAAGAAACTGGAAGCGGACCCGCGTATCGCTGCGACCATGGCGAATGCGCGTGAAGGTGAAATCATGCCAAACATCCCGCAGATGACCGCGTTCTGGTATGCAGAGAAAAACGCCATTGTCAATGCGACCACAGGTCGCCAGCCGGTGAAAGCCGCACTGGACGAAGTTGCCAAACAAATGACGAAGTAATACCCCGCTCGTCGTAGTCAGAATAAGAGGGCGGGTTGCCGCCCTCAGTTGTAATCAGACGGAGTGCCTCATGCAGTTATCGGTTGCCCATACCACTCCGCCGCGCCTGCCACAGAATCAGAAGTGGTGGCGCAGCGCGATCTTTTCCCGTTCGTTACTTGGCTTGGTGGCCGTGCTGAACGGTTACTTAATTGTGCAGATGTACGCGCAACGCGAATATCTGTTTGCCATGCTGACGCTGTTGCTGGTTGGTACAGGGTTATATCTGTTTGCCAGCAAAAAAGCCTATTCGTGGCGCTATGTCTACCCGGGGCTGGTGGGCATGGGGCTGTTTGTGTTGTTTCCGTTGTTTTGTACCACCGGCATCGCGTTTACCAACTACAGTGCTGCACATCAACTGAGCTTTGAGCGGGCACAATCAGTGTTGCTGCAACGTTCGTTTCAAAGTGGTGATACGCTGAATTTTACCCTGCTGGGCAGTGATGGCCATTGGCAGTTACAACTGCAAGATCCGGAGAGTAACCAGATCCTGTTATCCGCGCCGTTTATGCTGGATAACCAGCCGAAGCGGCTGAAAATGGAAACGCAGAGCTCGTTGGTGGAAGCGGAAAAAGCCCCGTTGCGGGTGATCACCAAAAACCGTCAGGCGCTGGGCCAGCTGACCGCAGTTCTGCCGGATGGCAGCGAACTGGTGATGAGTTCATTACGTCAGTTCTCAGCAACACGGCCGTTATATGCACTGCAAAATGACGGTCGTGGTCTGCTGAATAACCAGACCGGACAGCTGTATCAGCCCAACGATCAGACCGGTTTCTATCAGGCAGTCGATGCCAAAGGCGCGTGGGTGCCTGATTCGGCGATGAGCCCCGGTTACACCGTGAACATTGGCTGGGATAACTTCCTGCGCGTGCTGCAAGACAAGGGTATTCAGCAGCCGTTTATCAAGATCTTCATCTGGACGGTGCTGTTTTCCGGCCTGACGGTGTTATTCACGCTGGCAATCGGCATGGTGCTGGCCTGTCTGGTGCAATGGCAGCCATTGCGCGGCAAAGCCACCTACCGTTTACTGTTGATTTTACCGTATGCGGTGCCGGGGTTTATCTCGATCCTGATTTTTAAAGGCTTGTTCAACCAAAGTTTTGGTGAAATCAATCTGGTGCTGGAACAGCTGCTCGGTATCAAACCGACCTGGTTTACCGACCCGCTGCTGGCGAAAGCGATGATCCTGATCGTTAACGTCTGGCTGGGTTATCCGTACATGATGATCCTGTGTATGGGGCTTCTGAAAGCGATCCCGGATGATTTGTACGAAGCGTCGGCGCTGGATGGTGCGACACCCATGCAGAATTTCTTTCGTATCACGTTGCCGTTGCTGATCAAACCGCTGACCCCGTTGCTGATTGCTTGTTTTGCCTTCAACTTCAATAATTTCGTATTGATTCAGTTGCTGACGAACGGTGGCCCGAACATGCTCGGCACCAGCACGCCAGCCGGTAATACCGATCTGCTGGTCAGTTATACCTACCGCATTGCCTTCGAAGGCGGCGGTGGACAAGACTTCGGTCTGGCGGCGGCGATTGCCACGTTGATTTTCCTGCTGGTAGGTGGATTAGCAATTCTGAACCTGAAAGCCAGCAAACTGAGTCTGGAACAATAAGGAGCGGCTGTTATGGCTATCGTACAAACTAAAGCATTGCGTTATCGCCTGTGGGCCGCTCATCTTAGTCTGTGGGTGTTTATTGGACTGATCATGTTCCCGTTACTGATGGTGGTGGCGATTTCGCTGCGCAGCGGCAACTTCGCTACTGGCGAGCTGATCCCGTCACATCCGTCATTGGAACACTGGAAGCTGGCACTGGGTTTTAGCGTTACTAATCCGGACGGCTCGGTGACGCCACCACCGTTCCCGGTGCTGTTGTGGCTGTGGAACTCGGTGAAAGTCGCCACCATTACCGCGACCGGTATCGTGGCATTATCGACCACCTGTGCGTATGCGTTTGCCCGCATGAAGTTCCGTGGCAAGAGTTCATTGCTGAAAGGGATGCTGATTTTCCAGATGTTCCCGGCGGTGCTGTCACTGGTGGCGTTGTATGCGTTGTTTGACCGGATCGGACAATACATTCCGTTTCTGGGGCTGAACACGCATGGCGGGCTGGTGTTTGCTTATCTGGGCGGCATTGCGTTGCATGTCTGGACCATCAAAGGTTATTTCGAAACCATCGACGGCTCGCTGGAAGAAGCGGCGGCGCTGGATGGTGCAACGCCATGGCAGGCCTTCCGTCTGGTGTTATTGCCGCTGTCAGTGCCCATTTTGGCGGTGGTGTTTATTTTGTCGTTCATCGGTGCGGTGACAGAAGTACCGATCGCGTCATTATTGTTGCGTGATGTCGGCAGCTACACGCTGGCGGTTGGTATGCAGCAATATCTGTATCCACAAAACTATCTGTGGGGGGATTTCGCCGCGGCCGCCGTGCTGTCAGCGATTCCAATCACAGTAGTGTTCCTGCTGGCGCAACGTTGGCTGGTGGGCGGTTTAACCGCTGGTGGTGTTAAAGGGTGAAGAGTAGGGGCTGTTGATCTTTGTTGTTCATAGATTAATCAGACCATATTGGCAACCACATCATTGAAAATGCCAGTGCCAACACGCTGGCATAATTCCTCAATAACTTATCGTAACGTGTTGCTATTGCTCGAAAATGTTTAATTCTGGCAAAAGCATTCTCGACCAAATGCCGCCATTTATATAAGCACCAGTCCATATCATCATTACCTTTTTGAGAATTATTTTTCCGAGGGATATTCGGTTTAGCGCCTGTATCTCTGATATGTTCCCTTAAGGATTCACTGTCATAGCCTTTATCTGCTGTAATACATTTCGCTTCTGGTGCTTCAGTGACGAGACTTTCAGCGTGAGCCATATCGTGGATCTGACCCGCTGACAATTCAAAATGAACTGGGAGTCCGCCACTATCGACAACCAGATGGATCTTCGTGGTATTTCCGCCACGGCTCTTACCGATCCCCTGAGGCTCCTGTGAAGCCGCACCCGTACTATGCTGATGAGCTCTCACAATACTACCATCGATAAATAACCATTCAGGATCGGGATTGGCGGATAACTGATTGAATATCAATTCAAATACACCATTTTTAGACCATAAGTTGAAACGTTTAAACACGGTATTCCAGCGACCAAATTCTTCGGGTAAATCACGCCACGGACAACCTGTCCGCATGCGATAAAGAATTCCTTCAAAGGTCATTCTATGTTTTGTTTTATTGTAAACGTGACCGCTGTGTAGCATGACTCGGCATAGCAGTTCCCACTGGGGATCTGATAACATAGTTCGTGGCATGGTGGCTAAGTATGATTGGTTTTTGGCGAAACAGATTATACCAGTTACCATGCTGTTCGTTTTTTCATCACAAAAGATCAACAGCCCCTAGTTTTTTCATTCGGTACTATTTTTTATCGTTCTCGTTTTATCGTCCCTTGTTTTGACGGAGTTTATTCCCGGATGCCAGTCGCCAGACTGGCATTTTTTTATCGGATAGCGCGGAAAACCTCGCCGTTCAGGGCGAGGATGAATAGCGCAACGGCAAAGCCGTTCTGAGAGCTACGCCGGAGTTTGTTGTTGCTCAATATACTGGCGGATAATTTCAATCGGCGCGCCACCACAACTGCCAGCAAAATAACTGGGCGACCAGAGCGCCCCGCCCCAGAGTTTCTTTTTGATCGAAGGGTAATTCTTTTTTCGGATCATCCGGC
>ERZ650306.700-NODE-700-length-20446-cov-8.440881_pt1 | contig 20446 bp, 16 predicted proteins | sample MGYA00376242_ERZ650306 | MGnify/ENA primary metagenome ERZ650306 (study PRJEB26733, sample SAMN07839244) | wastewater metagenome | biome: urban; feature: wastewater treatment plant; material: waste water | place: USA: North Carolina | collected 2016-03-31 ... | reverse complement strand
GTTGCCCGACCTTGCCGTACTGCTTGTACTGTCTGCGGTCGTGCGCCTAGCCAGGCGCGTTGCGTTGCGTTTGGCAAGCGCCGCTCACGCTGCGCCAAGCCGGCAGCAAAATGTCCCGGCAAGGCGGGCTTTCACGCCACGGGCATCGTCAAGCCTTGCCAGCCAAGGCTAAATCCGTTACAACTACCACTTGCAGCTTGTGCTGCCCAACCCCACGCGCCCGGCCTGGCCGGGCGTGATATTTTGGCGCCCACGCATGGGCGTGCAGGCTGGCCGCGCGGCGCGCGTCTGGCCCGCCCGTTGCCGGCGGCCTTCCCTACGGACCTTTTTTCATCATGAAGCCAGCCAGACATTACCTGCAATTCAGCGATTTGACCCGTGACGAATACCTGCACCTGTTCGAACGCAGCCGAATCCTGAAGCGACGTCACTACGATGGCGAGCTGTACCGCCCGCTGGTCGGCAAGGTCATGTCGATGGTGTTCGAGAAGAACTCCACCCGCACCCGCGCCTCGTTTGAAGCCGGCATGGCGCAAATGGGCGGCCATGCCATGTTTCTGGATTCCAAAAGCTCGCAGCTGGGCCGGGGCGAGCCGATTGAAGACACCGCGCGCGTGCTGTCGCGCATGTCCGACATCATCATGATCCGCACCTTCGAACAAGCGCTGGTTGAGCGCCTGGCGGCGTTTTCCCGCGCGCCGGTGATCAACGGCCTGACCAACGAATACCACCCCTGCCAGGTGCTGGCCGATCTGTTCACCTGGGTGGAGCAGCGCGGCCCGATCAGCGGGCGCACCGTGGCCTGGATTGGCGACGGCAACAATGTTGCCCGCACCTGGCTGCAAGCGGCTAAACTCTTGGGTTTCAAGTTCCGCATCGCCTCGCCCAAGGGCTATGAGCTGACGGTGCTGGATGCGCAGGATTACGGCCCGGACGTCTACGAAGTGTGCGACAACCCGCTGGACGCCGCGCGCGGCGCCGATATTGTCACCACGGATGTCTACACCAGCATGGGCTTTGAGGCCGAAGCCGAGGCGCGCCACCGGGCGTTTGCCGGCTATGGCGTCACCGCTGCGGTGATGGCCGCCGCCAAGCCGGATGCGATGTTCATGCACTGCCTGCCGGCGCATCGCGGCGAAGAAGTGGACGCCGAGGTGATCGACGGCCCCAATAGCGTAGTGTGGGACGAAGCCGAAAACCGCATGCATGTGCAAAAGGCGCTGGTGGAATTCCTGCTGCTGGGCCGCGTGGCCGACAAGAAATAACCGTTTTCTAAAGGCCGCCCGACGCGGGCGGTTGCTTTATAAGTCTGAGTGAAAGAACTGATCATGTCTGACGTCAAAAAAGTCGTACTCGCCTACTCCGGCGGCCTGGACACTTCGGTGATCCTGAAGTGGTTGCAAGACACCTATCAATGTGAAGTGGTCACCTTCACCGCCGACCTGGGCCAGGGCGAAGAGCTGGAGCCGGCACGCGCCAAGGCGCTGCAATTCGGCATCAAGCCGGAAAACATCTTTATCGACGACCTGCGCGAAGAGTTCGTGCGTGATTTCGTCTTCCCGATGTTCCGCGCCAACACCGTGTACGAAGGCGAATACCTGCTGGGCACCTCGATTGCCCGTCCGCTGATCGCCAAGCGCCTGATCGAGATCGCCAACCAGACCGGCGCCGACGCCATCTCGCACGGCGCCACCGGCAAGGGCAACGACCAGGTGCGTTTCGAGCTGGGCGCCTACGCGCTCAAGCCGGGCGTGAAGGTGATTGCCCCGTGGCGCGAGTGGGATCTGCTGTCGCGCGAAAAACTGCTGGCCTATGCCGAAACCAACGGCATCCCCATCGACATGAAGCACCGCAACGGCGGCTCGCCGTACTCGATGGACGCCAACCTGCTGCACATCTCGTTTGAAGGCCGCCATCTGGAAGACCCGGCCGCCGAAGCCGAAGAATCCATGTGGCGCTGGACCGTCTCGCCGGAACAAGCCCCGGACGCCGCCGAATACCTGGACGTGGAATTCGCCAAGGGTGACATCGTGGCGCTGAACGGCGTGGCCATGAGCCCGGCGCAAGTGCTGACCAAGCTGAACGAGCTGGGCGGCAAGCACGGCATCGGCCGTCTGGATCTGGTGGAAAACCGCTACGTCGGCATGAAGTCGCGCGGCTGCTACGAAACCCCGGGCGGCACCATCATCCTGAAGGCTCACCGCGCCATCGAATCGATCACCCTGGACCGCGAAGTGGCCCACCTGAAGGATGATCTGATGCCGCGCTACGCCAGCATGATCTACAACGGCTACTGGTGGAGCCCGGAGCGCCTGGCCCTGCAAGCGCTGATCGACCACACCCAGCAAACCGTCAACGGCTGGGTGCGCCTGAAGCTGTACAAGGGCAATGTGATTGTGGTTGGCCGCGATTCCAAAACCGACTCGCTGTTCGACCCGACCATCGCCACCTTTGAAGACGATGCCGGCGCCTACGACCAGCGCGACGCTGGCGGCTTTATCAAGCTGAACGCGCTGCGCATGCGCATCGCCGCCAACCTGAAGGCCAAAAAGGGCTGATGCCAGACCGGGCGGCGTATGTCCGCCCTGCTGGCCCACCCGTCAAACCCGCTGCCATGGCTGGCCGCGGGTTTTTTTATTTGCGATAATTGCCGATTGACCTGATTGCGCCTTGCGCGCCCTGACTTGAGCCGACCGCCCACCGGCGGCGGCGCTGGAATGACTGACCGATGACCGCACCCGCCCCCCTGTCCGCCGAACTGGCCGCCGCCCTGGAAACCATCCGCCGTGGCGCCGACGAATTGCTGATCGAAGCCGAGCTGATTGCCAAGCTGAAAGAAAACCGCCCGCTGCGCATCAAGGCCGGCTTTGACCCCACCGCCCCCGACCTGCACCTGGGCCACACCGTGGTGCTGACCAAGATGCGTCAGTTGCAGGACATGGGCCACCACATCATGTTTTTGATTGGCGACTTCACCGGCATGATCGGCGACCCGACCGGCAAAAACACCACCCGCCCGCCGCTGACCCCGGAACAGGTGGCGATCAACGCCAAGACCTACCAGGAACAGGTGTACAAGATTCTCGACCCGGCCAAGACCGAAATCTGTTTCAACTCCACCTGGCTGAACCAGCTGGGCGCGGGCGGCATGCTCAAGCTGGCGGCCAGCACCACGGTGGCGCGCATGCTGGAGCGCGACGACTTCAAAAAGCGCTTTGGCAACAACCAGCCGATTTCGCTGCATGAATTCATGTACCCGCTGATGCAGGGCTATGACTCGGTGGCCATGCAGGCCGATATCGAGCTGGGCGGCACCGACCAGAAATTCAATCTGCTGATGGGCCGCATGCTGCAAGAACAGCATGGGCAAAAGCCGCAATGCGTGATCATGATGCCGCTGCTGGAAGGCCTGGACGGCGTCAATAAAATGTCCAAATCGCTGGGCAACTACATCGGCATCTCGGAAGCCGCCAATGACATCTTTGGCAAGGTGATGAGCGTGTCCGACACGCTGATGTGGCGCTATTACGAGCTGCTGTCGCTGCGCCCGCTGGCCGAGATCGAGCAGTTCAAGGCCGACATCGCCGCCGGGCGCAACCCGCGCGACGTAAAAGTGCTGCTGGCGCAAGAGCTGGTGGCGCGTTTTCATTCGCAAGCCGCCGCCGAAGCGGCGCTGGCCGACTTTGAAGCGCGCTTCAAGCAAAACGCCATCCCCGACGACCTGCCGGAAGTCACCGTGCAAACCGGCGAAGGCGGCGTGCTGGCGATTGGCAGCGTGCTGAAAGAAGCCGGCCTGGTGGCCTCCACCTCGGAAGCCATGCGCATGATCGACGGCGGCGGCGTGAAGGCCGACGGCGAAAAAATCGAAGACAAAAAACTGCAACTGGCCGCTGGCGCCACCCTGGTGCTGCAAGTGGGCAAGCGCAAGTTCGCCAAGGTGACCCTGGTCTGAGCGGAGCCTTGCCATGCCGCTGTCTCATCTGACCTTGGTGGTCCCCGATTTGCTGTGGGCCGACCCGGACTTGCGCCGCGAAGCCACCCGCGAGCTGCCCTTGCCGGCCCTGGGCTGGCTGTTGGGCCGTGGCCAGGCGCGCGCGCAGGCGCAAAGCGCCTCGGCCTGCCTGGCCGAGCTGTTTGCCGCGCCGGCTGATTTGCCGGTGGCGCGCGCGCTGGCCCGCGCCGACGGCCTGGCCGCCGACGACGGCCACTGGCTGTGCGCCGACCCAGTGCATTTGCGCGTTGAGCAGGATTATCTCTTGCTGGCCGACGCGCGCATGTTTGCGCTGAACCAGGCCGAAGCCGACGCCCTGGTGGCGACGCTGAACAGCCACTTTGGCCAGGACGGCCTGTGCTTTTACGCGCCCACCCCCAATCGCTGGTATCTGCGCCTGGACGCCGCCAGCGCGGCCGAATTCACCCCGCTGGCCGAGGCGGCGGCGCAGAATATTGATTTTCATCTGCCGCGCGGCGAGCGCGCCAGCTATTGGCGGCATATGCTCAACGAGCTGCAAATGCTGCTGTTCAATCACCCGGTGAACGAAGCCCGCGACCAGGCCGGCGCGCCGGTGATCAACAGCGTCTGGCCTTGGGGCCAGGGTGACGCCGCCTTGCACGCGCCGGCCGCGCAACTGTGGGCGGACAGCCCGCTGCCCCTGGCCTTGGCCAGCCAGGCCGGCGCCCGCGCCGCCAGCGCCCCGGCCCAGCTGGACGCCGCCTGGCTGGCGGCGCAGTCCGGCGAGGCGCTGATCTGGCTGGACACGCTCAGCGGCGTGCTGCGCTATCAGGATGGCTACGGCTGGCGGCAGCGCCTGCAAGCACTGGAGGCGGATTACTTTGCCCCGCTGGCCCAGGCGCTGAAAACCGGCCAGCTGGGCCGGCTGACGCTGCGCTCGCCGGGCGAGGCCGGGTTTTGCGCCCAGCTGGGCGCAGCCGAGCGCTGGAAATTCTGGCGCAGCCCGCGCACCCTGGCGGAGCTGACATGACCGCCATTGCCGTGCGCGCGGCGCCAGAAGACGCCCGCCTTGCCCTGCAGGCCCAGGGCCTGCCCCCGCTGTTTTCGCGGCTGTTCGCCGCCCGTGGCGTGGCGCGCGCCGAGCAGCTGGATTACAGCCTCAAGCGCCTGCTGCCCTACCACACGCTGAAAGACATCGGCCCGGCCGCCGTGCGGCTGGCCGACGCCATCGCCCGGCAAGAACGCATGCTGGTGGTGGCCGACTACGACGCCGACGGCGCCACCGCCTGCGCGCTGGCGGTGCGCGGCCTGCGCCGGCTGGGCGGCGTGGTGGAATTCATCGTGCCCAACCGCTTTGAATACGGCTACGGCCTCACCCCGGAAATCGTCGAACTGGCCGCCCAGCGCCGCCCGGACTTGCTGATCACCGTGGACAACGGCGTGGCCAGCGTGGCCGGCGTGCAGGCGGCCCGCCGCCACGGCATGGACGTGCTGATCACCGACCATCACCTGGCCGGCGACGAACTGCCCGACGCGCTGATCGTCAACCCCAACCAGCCTGGCTGTCAGTTTCCCAGCAAGCACCTGGCCGGGGTGGGGGTGATGTTTTACGTGCTGATGGCGCTGCGCGCCGAGCTGCGCCAGCGCGGCGCCTTTGCCCACGGCGACGAGCCCAATCTGGCCGATTGGCTGGATTTGGTGGCGCTGGGCACCGTCGCCGACGTGGTGAAGCTGGACGACAATAACCGCATTCTGGTCGAACAAGGCCTGCGCCGCATGCGCGCTGGCCGCGCCTGCGCCGGGGTGAACGCGCTGTTTGCCGCCAGCGGCCGCCAGGCGCGCCGCGCCAGCACGGTGGACCTGGGCTTTATGCTCGGCCCGCGACTGAACGCCGCCGGCCGGCTGGACGACATGAGCCTGGGCATTGCCTGCCTGCTGGCCGACGACGGCGCGCACGCACTGGCGCTGGCCGGCGAGCTGGACCGGCTGAACAAAGAGCGCCGCCATATCGAAGCCGGCATGCAGGAAGAAGCCCTGGCCCACCTGGCCGGGGTGGATCCGCAAGGCCGCTCGACGCTGTGTCTGTATCGGGAAGACTGGCACCAGGGCGTGGTGGGCATTGTCGCCAGCCGGCTGAAAGACCGTTTTCATCGGCCCACGCTGGTGTTTGCCCCCGGCGACGAGGGCGAGGTGAAGGGCTCGGGGCGGTCGATTCCGGGTTTTCATCTGCGCGACGCGCTGGACCGGGTGGCCAAGCAGCAGCCGGATTTATTGCGCAAGTTTGGCGGCCACGCCATGGCCGCCGGGGTGACCCTGGCCGAGGCGGATTTGCCGCGCTTTATCGCCGCCTTTGAAGCGGTGGCGCAAGACTGGCTCACCCCGGCGCAGCTGACGCGCACCATCGAAACCGATGGCAGCCTGGCCGTGCGCGACATCGCCATGGGCACCGCCGACCAACTGGCAGCGCAGGTGTGGGGCCAGGGCTTTCCGCCGCCGTCGTTTCATGACCAGTTTCGCGTGCTGGATCAGCGCCGGGTGGGCGAACGCCATCTGAAGCTCAAGCTGGGCCGCGACGGCGGCGAATTTGACGCCATGCTGTTCAACTGCCCGGACTGGCTGCCGGCGCGGGTGGACGTGGTGTATCAGCTGAATGTCAACGAATGGCGCGGCGAGCGCAATTTGCAGCTGATGGTGGACAACTGGCAGCCGGCGGCATAGGCACTGCTCTTGGCCAAAGAATGTGGCATGCACCAAGGGGGCCCCTCCACCTCGTGCAGCCGTCCGCCTGCCGCTGTCGCGCCCTTCCCTCCGAATCCCTACAATGGCAGATTGCCACCTTCGCGGAGCGCCGCCTTGACCCCCGTTCTTGCCTTTGACATCGAAACCATCCCGGATATTGCCGGCCTGCGCCTGCTGCACGGGCTGCCCGATACCGACGTCAGCGACGCCGACGTGGCCGAATACGCCTTTCAGCGCCAGCGGCAAAAAAACGGCAGTGATTTTTTGCCGCATCACCTGCACCGGGTGGTGGCGATTTCCTGCGTGCTGCGCTGGGGTGAGCGCATTCATGTCAGCACCATCGGCCAGCCCGGCGACAGCGAAGCGCGCATGCTGGAGATGTTTTTTGCCCTGATCGAAAAATACACCCCGCAGCTGGTCAGCTGGAACGGCGGCGGCTTTGACCTGCCGGCGCTGCACTACCGCGCGCTGATTCACGGCATTGCCGCGCCGCGCTATTGGGATTTGGGCGAAGGCGACCGTGATTTCAAGTGGAACAACTACATCAGCCGCTATCACATGCGCCATCTGGACCTGATGGACCTGCTGGCCATGTATCAGCCGCGCGCCAGCGCCCCGCTGGACGATCTGGCCAAGCTGGCGGGTTTTCCCGGCAAGCTGGGCATGGACGGCAGCAAGGTGTGGCAGGCCTGGCAAGCGGGCGAAGAACAAAACATCCGTGATTACTGCGAAACCGACGCCGCCAACACCTATCTGGTGTATCTGCGTTTTCAGCGCATGCGTGGCCTGCTGGACGCCAGCGCCTACGGCGCTGAATGCCAGCGACTGCGCGACTGGTTAAGCGCCCATCAGGACAAAACCCACTGGCAGGCGTTTCTGGCCGCCTGGGCTGAGAGCCGCTAACCCCCCCTCCTGGCGTTGTGGTGTAACCTTGCCGTACGACTTGTACTGTCCGCGGTCACAGGCCTACGCTGGGTTTTGTGAGCGCCTCAGAGGACACTGGGCGTGTGCGGCAGCCGCACTTTGCCGCCAGTCATCATGCGCCAAGCCGTTCATTGGCAGGCATGCACGCGCGGTATTCAACGTGGCTGAGTCGCAGGCCCTTCGCTCATCAGCCCGCGCGGCGGGCCGCTGAGGCTTTCCAGCCACTCTTGCAGCAGCGCCTGGCGCCCCCGGCTTTCTGCCAGCGCCTGATTGGCCTGGTGCAGCGCGTCACTGAGCGTTTGCTGCTGAGCCAGCGCCGTTTGGCATTGCGCCTGCCAGCGTTGGCCGGCTTGTTCGCTGTCTTTCAGTTGCGACAAGAGTTGTTCGCGCTCACCGTGCAAGGCGGTGAGTTGCGCGTTCAAGCGCAATTCGCGTTTTTCCATGTCTTCGCGCAGCTGTGCCTGGCTGGCCTCCCATTGTTTGCGCGCCTCGCGCAGACTGGCGCGTTCAGCTTCGATCTGTTCATACAAATGCACCCGCAGCCCATCCAGCCGCTGATACGCCAGCGCCTCGCGCTGCTCGGCCTCGGCCTTGGCGCTGGCCAACGCAGCTTCCAGCCGTTGCTGGGCCAGGGTTTCTTGCTCGGCCAGGGCTTCTCGATGGCGGTTTAGCCATTCGGCCTGACGCTTCTGGCTGTCTTCCAGCTGTCCTTGCAGCGCCTGGCATTGCTGGCCCAGCGCCTCGGCATTGGCCTGCGCGGCGGCCAGGCTTTGTTCCAGGCTGCGCTCGTGCTGCAACACCGCCTCGTGCGCTTCGCGCAATTCCCGTAATTGATTTTCCAGCTCGTGTTGCTTGCCTTGTGCGGCTTCGGCCACTTGCCGCGCGGCGCAGGCCTCGGCCTGCGCCTCGGCGCGCACCGCGTCCAGCGCGCTGTCGGCCTGCTGGCAAGCCTGCTGCCAGATGCTTTCCATGGCTTCTTGCAGCGCGGGCGGCCAGTCCGGCCGCCGGCTGGTTTGCGACATGCGCGCCAAAAAGGTTTGCCGCCACAGTTTTAGCGCTTCGTTGATGGTGGTGTTGGAGCCACTGCCCAGGCGGGTGCGCACCTCCAATACGGTGGGCCACTTGCCTTCGGCCACCAACTGAGTGGCGGCGTCGGCGATGCGCAGATAACTGGCGGATTGCGCTTGCATGCGGGGTTTTCCTGCGGTGGATGGCGATGCGTGTAAATATATTACGTAATATGTACATTACACAAGTTTATTATCGCACTATTTCCGATTATGTAAATAATAGGAAGTTTTTTTTGGGGGGAGCAGGGGTTAGGTCATGAAGATTCAAGCGAGAAGCCAGGATGCTTGCGGCTGACTTTAAACTCAGCGCAACATGCAGACGATCTTGGCGCTGAGCTAGGGCAGGGCCGCACCGCTCGGTGTTGCCAAGCCCATATGATTGCAATATACTTGATCAATCAAGTATTGAGTTAGCAATAGATGCCACATACCCACCATCAAACCGCCCACCTCATCTACGGCCCCACCGCAGCCGGGAAATCCACGTTGGCTCAACAAATGGCTGCTCAGATAAATGGCGTCCGCTTTGCCATTGATGAATGGATGCATGCCATGTTTGCTGAAGACATGCCCGATGCACTGGAGATGAGATGGGTCATGTCTCGTGTGGCGAGATGCCAAAATCATATTTGGTCAGTTGCAGCGCAAGTGCTGGCAACCGGAACCGATGTCGTACTGGAGCTTGGGCTATTGCGCAAAAGCGATCGGGCGGCAATCAAGGCCAGGGTGGAACTGGCTGGGCATAAGGCTGTTTTCCATTTTGTCGATGCCGATGTCGAAGTGCGTAGAGCGCGCGTGTTGCGCAGAAACGCCGAGAGAGGCGCCACCTATTCTTTTGATATCACGCCAACCATGTTCGAAGCCATGGAACGGTGTTTCGAATGGCCAACCGCTGAAGAGGCTTTATAAACATGAATACAAACACAGAAACGTATGGCACCCATGACGACGCTCATGTGGCGCTGGACTTCTGCATCAGACTGTCACGTGCTCATGCCGTGGTGAGCAAGCGTCTGGACAATGTGTTGTCAGGGTTGCATGGGCTCAGTTTTGCTGATTTCATGATTCTCTATTATCTAGAGCATGCGCCAAACGCCAAGTTGCGCCGGGTTGATTTGGCGGAGCGCTTGGGGTTAACTGCGTCGGGTGTCACGCGAAGCCTGTTGCCCCTGGAAAAATCTGGTCTGGTGTTACGACAAAGTGACGAAAAAGATGCGCGTGTGGGCTATGCCGCCCTGACAGAGGCTGGGCGGCAACTGCTGAGCGATGCACTGATATCGGCGCGTGTCGTGGCCCAAGAATCCACTGAGCTGGCCTCGGCAGACCAGATCGCCACCCTGGCTTTTCTTCTGGGCCGCCTGGCGGGAATGAATTCAGCAAACAGCTGAGCGCTGCCGCCCGGCTCACTGCGTTGCTTTATCCACCAGGCGCAGCCCCGGCTTACCGGCAAACGCGCTGCACTGCCAGTCTTATTTGTTTTGCTGTCTGGTTCGCCATGTTGCTGCCCGCCCACGATTGGCTGTCCACCCGCCTGTCCCACCCGCTGGAGGCCTTGCCTAGCGATATTCTCCATCGCCAGCCTGCGCACACTCGCCCGGCGACGGTGCTGATTCCGCTATTGTGGCGGCCAGATGCGCCGGCAATTGTGCTGACCCAGCGCAAAACCGGCTTGCGTCACCATGCCGGCCAGATCAGTTTTCCGGGCGGCAAGCTGGAGCCTGACGACGCCACCGCGCGCCGCCACCTGAGTACAAGTGAGCGGCGCGCAGAGTTTACCCGATGCAGTGAGGTGTTCAGCCGGCCAGCCAGCTGCCCGGCAGTTGCTCCAGCCAGCTGCGGATCGAGCGGGCGTCCTGGATGCGGGTCTGGCTGCCGGCGCCGTCCAGCAGCACAATCACCAGCGGCAGGTTATTTACCGTGGCCTGCATCACCAGGCAGCGGCCGGCTTCTTTGATATAGCCGGTTTTGGACAGGCCAATCTGCCATTCGCCCTCGCGCACCAGCGCATTGCTGTTGCGGTAGTGCAGGCGGCGGCTGTCACTCACCCACACGTCTTGCTCGGCAGTGGTGGTGAACTGGCGGATCAGCGGGTAGTGATACGCCGCCTGCACCATGCGCGCCAGATCGGTGGCGGTGGCGCTGTTGCCGCTGTTCAGGCCGGTGCTGTCGTAAAACACCGCATTGCGCATGCCGACAGAACGGGCTTTCTGGTTCATCTTGGCAACAAAGGCGCGGGTGCCGCCCGGATAGGTGCGCGCCAGCGCCGAGGCGGCGCGGTTTTCTGAGGACATCAGCGCCAGCAGCAGCATTTCACGGCGCGGCAGGGTGACGCCCACCGCCAGACGCGAACCGGAGCGTTTGACCTTGTCCACATCGTCGTCGGTGATGGTGATCATTTCGTCCAGCGACTGCTTGCCATCCAGCGTCACCATGGCGGTCATCACCTTGGTGATCGAGGCAATTGGCTGCACGGCATTGCTGTTCTTGGCGTAGATCAGCTCGCCGGTCTGCGCATTCATCACCAGGGCGGCGTTGGAGTGCAGTGCAGGGGCAGAGCCGTTGTCATAATGATCCGCCACACGGGCATTGCTGGCGACTTTGCCGCTGCTCTGGCTGGCCTTGGCGGCGGGGGCGGCTTTGTTGGCGCTGGTGGCGCAGGCCATCAGCGGCAGGGTGGTCAGGCTGGCAGTCAGCGCCAGCGAGATGACACGTTTCAACATGAGTGGGTGTTCCTTACTTGCAAGCAGTGAGATTCTACGCACGCGCCGGAGGGGAAACAATCTAAAATCCCGGTTTTGCCATTGCTTTGACGAGTGTGCGCCATGTTTGTGACGTTTCCGGGCAGTCCGTATCAATTGCACCAGCCGTTTTTGCCCGCTGGCGACCAGCCGGCGGCCATCGCCAAGCTGGTGGAAGGGCTGGAAGACGGCCTGGCCTATCAAACCCTGCTGGGGGTCACTGGCTCAGGCAAAACCTATACCATGGCCAATGTGATCGCCCGCACCGGGCGGCCGGCCATCATCATGGCGCCCAACAAAACCCTGGCCGCGCAGCTGTACGCCGAAATGCGCGAGTTTTTTCCGGAAAACGCCGTCGAGTATTTTGTCTCGTACTACGACTACTACCAGCCAGAGGCTTACGTGCCCAGCCGGGATTTGTTTATTGAAAAAGACTCGTCGATCAACGAACACATTGAGCAGATGCGGCTGTCGGCCACCAAGGCGATTCTGGAGCGGCCGGATTGCGTGATTGTCGCCACCGTGTCGGCCATTTACGGCATTGGTGACCCCAGCGCCTACCATCAGATGATCCTGCACCTGAAAGAAGGCGAAGCCAAGTCGCAGCGCGACATCATCAGCCGGCTGACACTGATGCAATATGACCGCAATGACATGGAATTCAAGCGCGGGGTGTTCCGCGTGCGCGGCGATGTGATCGACATCTTTCCGGCCGAATCGGCCGAGCTGGCGCTGCGGGTGAGTTTGTTTGACGACGAAGTGGAAACCCTGCAACTGTTCGACCCGCTCACCGGGCAAACCCGCCAGCGGGTGGGCCGCTACACGGTGTTTCCGTCCAGCCATTACGTCACCCCGCGCGAAACCGTGCTGCGCGCCTGCGAGGCGATCAAGGCCGAGCTGAACGCCCGCCGCCAGTGGTTTGAACAAGAAGGCAAATTAGTCGAGGCGCAGCGGCTGGAGCAGCGCACCCGTTTTGACCTGGAAATGCTTTATGAGATGGGCTTTTGCAAGGGCATCGAAAACTATTCGCGGCATTTTTCCGGGCACGCCGCTGGCGAAGCGCCGCCGACGCTGATTGATTACCTGCCCAAAAACACGCTGATGATCATCGACGAATCGCACGTCACCATCAGCCAGATCGGCGGCATGTACAAGGGCGACCGCGCGCGCAAAGAAAATCTGGTGGAATACGGCTTTCGCCTGCCGTCGGCGCTGGACAACCGGCCGCTGAAATTTGAAGAATTCGAACACAAAATGCCGCAAAGCATTTTTGTCTCCGCCACCCCGGCCGACTACGAAGCCCGCCACGCCGGCCAGGTGGTCGAGCAACTGGTGCGCCCCACCGGCCTGGTGGACCCGGAAGTGGAAATCCGCCCGGTGGCCAGCCAGGTGGACGATTTGCTGTCGGAAATCACCGCGCGGGTGGCCAAGAACGAGCGGGTGCTGGTCACCACGCTGACCAAGCGCATGGCCGAGCAGCTGACCGACTATTACAACGAACACGGCATCAAGGTGCGCTATCTGCACTCGGACATCGACACCGTCGAGCGGGTGGAAATCCTGCGCGACCTGCGCCTGGGCGTATTCGATGTGCTGGTGGGCATCAACCTGCTGCGCGAGGGGCTGGACATCCCGGAAGTCAGCCTGGTGGCGATTCTGGACGCCGACAAAGAAGGCTTTTTGCGCAGCGAGCGCAGCCTGATCCAAACCATCGGCCGCGCCGCGCGCAATCTGCACGGCAAGGCCATCCTCTACGCCGACCGCATCACCGGCTCGATGGAGCGGGCCATCGGCGAAACCGAGCGCCGCCGGGAAAAACAATTGGGCTTTAACGCCGAACACGGCATCGTGCCGCGCGGCGTGCAAAAGCGCATCAAGGACATCATCGACGGCGTGTACAGCGCAGAAAGCCAGGCGCGCCAGGGCAAGGCCGAGGCGCTGGACGAAAAACAACTGGCCAAGCGCATCAAGGAAACCGAAAAAGCCATGATGGACGCCGCCCGCGACCTGCGCTTTGAAGACGCCGCCCGCCTGCGCGACAGCCTGCGCGAGCTCAAGCAGCGGCTGTTTGGCGAGGAAGACGTGTAAACGCTCACAAAATTCAGCGAAGCGATCCTGGCCAGGCGTGTGACCGCAGACAGTACGGGTCACACCACAACGCCAGGGGGTTTTGTGAGCGGTTCTTACTGCGCGGCCCATTGCTCGCAGGCCCGCCGCACCACCTGACCCAGCGAGCCTCGGGCCTGGTGCTGCTGACGCAGCCAATGGGCATCGCCGTCCTGCTTGCGCGCCACCTCGCCCAAGGCCACCAGCGCCGCGCGCATGCCGGGGTGGTCAGCGTAGGGCAGCACAGTGTCCAGCGTGGCCAGCACATGCTCGGCAATCGAGCAAGACGCGCCGTCGGCCAGAATCAGATTGCCGGCCAGACCAAAACGGCAAGCCTGAAAGCGGTTGAACGCATACATGCACATCTGGTCTGGCTCGGGCGCGCGCGGTTCGGCCTGAAACCAGGCGGCCAGCGCGCGGGCATAGGCGGCCAACTGCACCGCGCGCGTCAGCGTCAGCGGCGTGTCGCACACGCGGATTTCCAGCGTGCCGAATTCTGGCTTGGGGCGGATGTCCCAGTAAAAATCCTTCATGGATTCGACCACGCCAAAGCCGCGCATCTTGTCAAAATAAGCGTTGAATTCTGCCCAATCAGCCACCGCCGGCATAAAGCCGGACAGCGGAAACGCATTGACGCAATTCAGCCGCGAGGACTGAAACGCACTGTCCACCCCCTGATAAAACGGCGATGACGCCGACAGGGCAATAAAGTGCGGCATATACGGCGCCAGCCGCTGCACCCATTGCACGGCGTGGTCACCATCCGGGCAGCCGACATGAATATGCTGGCCAAACACGGTGAACTGCTGGGCCAGATAACCATACAGCTCGGACACCAGCCGGTAGCGCGGCTGCGGATAGATGCGCTGGTCGGGCCATTGCTGGAAAGGATGGGCGCCACCGCCGCACAAGCCCAGATTCAGCCGGTCGGCATGGCGCAGCAGCACGGCGCGAATGCTGGCCAGCTCGGCCAGCATGGCGTCCACATCATGGTGAATGCCCGTGCTGATCTCGATCATGCCTTCGGTGATTTCTGGCTTGATTTCGCCAGCGGGCGCCGGCTCACGGTGCACCAGCTCCATCAGGTCAGACGCGCCACGGGTCAGGTTGTAATCACGGCGGTTGACGATTTGCAGCTCCAGCTCCACGCCCAGCGTCAGCGGGGTGGACGGGGTGAATTCCAGCATGGGCAAGGCTCCTTGGTCGGATGGCTTCAGGGACGGGCGTCGCCGCTCAGGCGCAGGGCCAGTTGCACGCCCAGCGGCGCCAGCACGGCCAGCAGCAGCCAGGCAGACAATAATGTGGTCAACAAGGGGCCGCCCAGCGCCGGGTAGACCAACCGCGCCTGATCGGCCAGCAATAGCGCCAGCCCGGACATCGGCTGCATGGCCAGCCCCAGCGCGGCGCCCTTGCGCCAGCTCAGCGCATTCAGCCGCGCCAGCGCCGTCAGACACAGCAGACGGCCGGCACATCGTGCGCCAATCAGCGCCAGCGCCGGCAACCAGGCCTGGCCCAGCGCCTGCGGTGGCAGACTGACCCCCAGCGAGACAAACAACAGCAGATAAAACACCGTGCCCAGCGGCTGCACGTCGGGCTCGGCCAGGCTTTCGCGCCGATCCAGCGCCCGCGCCGCCACGCCGCAGGCCAGCAGCGCCACCCACGGCGCCAGCGTCCATAGCTGGGCCAGCCCCAGGGTAAGCACCACCACGGCAAACAGCAGCGGCCATTGTCGGCTGTCGCCTGCGGGCAGACGCTGACCCAGCCAGGCCATCAGCGCCCCGGCGGCCACGCCCAGCGCCCCGGCGCCCAGCACCTGGGCCAGCGGTTCCAGCCAGGGTAGCGCGCCATCGCCGGGCACGCGCTCCAGCACGGTCAGGCAGACGGCAAAGGCCAGCGAGGCCAGGACATTGTTCAGCGCGGTCAGGTGCAAGGCGCGCTCTGTCACCTGGCCTTCGGCGCGCAGATCACGCACGGCCATCAACAGCACTGCGGGAGAAGTGGCCAGCGCAATCGACGCCGCCAGGGCCGCCGCCAGCGGGTTGACCCCCAGCCACAACAACATGCCGGCCACCGCCGCGCTCGTGCACAGCGCTTCCAGCAGGCTGCTGGCCAGCAGGCGTTTTTCCCGCAGCAGCCAGCGCACATCAATGCGTCTGCCCAACTGGAACACGATCATGCCGGCCGCCAGATCAATAAACAGCTGCACATCGGCCAGCATGTCGCGGTCCAGCAGGTTCAGCGCGGCCGGGCCCAGCAGCAAGCCCATCAGCACATAGGCGGTGGCCGGCGGCACGCGCAAGATGCGCATCAGCCAGTGCCCGCCCAGCAAGCCGCCCAGCAGCACGCCGCCCAATCCCAGCAGCGGATTGAGCGGCAGGCTCAGGGTGTGCCAGGCGGCGGGGGTGAGCGTAGCGGGCATGAGCGGTCTCCTGTTATTTCTCGGCGTCAGCCTGGGGTGATGCGGCGGGGTGGGCGCGAGGGCGCCGCAGGGTATATGGCCGGCATGGGAAGCGGGCAAAACGCGCGGCGGGGCACTGCATGCCGCTGTTCACTAGAGCCGCAGGGCGGCCGCTGAGTTCCCGCCGGGCAGGAATGCGCGGGTTTTTCTCAGGCGCGTTCTGCCGCGCATCCGTACAATAATGCCGGCGCGCTGTTGTCGCGCCACCGGCTCTGTTACCCTTTGCGCATTTCCCGCGCTGCACCATCGCCACGGACAGCGGCCACGCCGGCTGTCGGGATTTTTCACGCTTGGAATCTGCATGCAAGACTTCAATCTGGCCGCGCTGTTCATGCTCGGCTTTCTGGCTGGCGGCCATTGCCTGGGCATGTGTGGCGGCATTGTCGCCGCGCTGTCGCTGCAACAACGTCAGGCCCGCTCGCACTGGCTGCTGATGCTGGCGTATAACACCGGGCGCTTGTCCAGCTATTCGCTGGTGGGGGCGTTGGTGGGTGGCATTGGCGGGCTGGGCATTGCTTCGTTGAATATCGCTGCGCTGCAACACCTGCTGTATGCGCTGGCCAATCTTTTGCTGATTGCCATGGGGCTTTACCTGATGGGCATATCGGCCTTCATCACCCAGATCGAACGCCTGGGCAAACCCCTGTGGCGCATTGTGCAGCCGGCCATGCAAAAGCTGTTGCCGGTGCGCTCGCCGTGGCAGGGCTTGCTGGTGGGCGCGCTGTGGGGCTGGTTGCCGTGCGGCATGGTGTACACCGCCAGCCTGAGCGCGCTGGCCAGCGGCAGCGCCCAGCAAGGCGCTTTGACCATGCTGGCCTTTGGCTTGGGCACCCTGCCTAATCTGCTGGCGATGGGCGCCTTTGCCGAAGCGTTGCGCAGCCTGTCGCGCCAGCCGCTGGTGCGCTGGACCTCCGGCGGGCTGATTTGCGCGCTGGGCCTGTGGCGGCTGGCGCAGGTGCTGTGAGCCCGGGCCGGGTATAATCGCGCCTTTGCCTGTGACTTGAGGAGCCGGTGTGCTGATTCATCCGCAGTTCGACCCGATTGCCGTCTCGCTGGGCCCCCTGGCCGTGCGCTGGTATGGGCTGATGTATTTGCTGGGTTTTGTGCTGTTCATGCTGCTGGGCCAGCGCCGCCTGGCGCAAAGCCGCGGGGTGTTCACCGCCAAGATGCTCGACGATTTGCTGTTTTACGGCGTGCTGGGCGTGATTCTGGGCGGACGGCTGGGCTATGTGCTGTTTTACAAGCTGGGGGATTACCTGGCCGACCCGCTGGCCATCCTGCGCGTGTGGGAAGGCGGCATGGCGTTTCACGGGGGGTTTCTTGGCGTAGTGGTGGCCATGGCGCTGTTTGCCCGTCGCCACGGCCTGCATTTTTTGCAAGTGACCGACTTTATCGCCCCGCTGGTGCCCCTCGGGCTGGCGGCCGGGCGGATTGGCAACTTCATCAATGGCGAGCTGTGGGGTCGTGTCACCCGGCCGGATGCGCCGTGGGCCATGGTGTTTCCGCAGGCCAGCGCCGAAGACACCCGCCAGGCGCTGATGGCCCCCACGCCGGAATGGCTGACCTGGCTGGCCAGCTACGGCGGCCTGCCGCGCCACCCTTCGCAGCTGTATCAGTTTGCCCTGGAAGGCGTGATGCTGTTTGTGCTGCTGTGGGGATTTTCGGCGCGCCCGCGCCCGCTGGGCCAGGTGTCGGCGCTGTTCTTGCTGGGCTATGGCGTGGCGCGCTTTGTCGCCGAGTTCGCCCGCGAGCCGGATAATTTTCTGGGGCTGCTGGCACTGAATCTGTCGATGGGCCAATGGCTGTCGCTGCCGATGATGCTGGCTGGCGCCTGGCTGTGGCAGCGCGCGGCGCGCCAGGGCTGAGGAGCAAAGCATGCAAACAGGCAAATTCTGGCTGCTGGCGCTGTGCTGCGCCGCCAGCGTGGCGCAAGCCGCACCGCTGCTGAAACTCTCGGCCCTGCCCGACGAAGGCGCCAGCGAACAACAACGCCGCTATGCGCCGCTGGTGCACTACCTCAGCGCCGAGCTCAAGCAAAAAGTCCAGTTTGTCACCCTGCCCGATTACAGCAGCGTGGCCGAGGCGCTGGGGCGCGGCAAGCTTGATCTGGCCTGGCTGGGCGGCTTTAGCTATGTGCAGGCGCGCCAGTTGGGCGAGGTGCGGCCGATTGCCCAGCGTGAAGAAGACCCCAACCACACCAGCGTGTTTATTGTTCACGAAGACAGCCACGCCCATCAGCTGAAAGACCTGCGCGGCAAAAGCTTTGCCTTTGGCGCGCAAACCAGCGCCGCCGGCCACTTGATGCCGCGCTGGTTTTTGCAGCGCGACGGCCTGCGCCCGGAAACCGATTTTCGGCGGCTGCGCTATTCTGGCTCGCATGAAGTCACCGCGCTGTGGGTGGCCACCGGCAAGGTGGAGGCCGGTGTGCTGGGCAGCGCCGGCTGGCAGCGACTGGTGGACAGCGACAAGCTGGACCTCAGCGAAGTGCGCGTGCTGGCCACCACGCCGGCGTATTCTGAATTCAACTGGAGCGTGCGCCCGCGCATGAGCCATGCCCTGCGGCAAAAACTCACCCAAGCCCTGCTCAAGCTGGACCCGCGCCAGCCCGCCCACCGCGAAGTGCTCACCGCACTGGGCGCACCCAAACTGATTGCCGCCCAGCCCGAGCAATTTGCCGCGCTGGAGCAAGCCGCCCGCAGCGCCGGCATGCTGGACAAAAAACCTGGCAACTGAGCATGTGGGGCAGCGTCATTACCCAGCGCAGCAATCCTGGCGCGGCGCGCGACTGCCGACAATCGCAGCGGCAACAGCAGCAGACGCGGCGTGCCGCGTCTACCCCACCCGGCGCGCCGCCTGTAAATCCAGCTCCACCGTGGCGTTTTTCGGCAGCTGCGCCACGCCCACCGAGGTGCGCGCCGCGTGGCCGGCTGCGCCCAGCACCTGGGCCAGCAGCGCCGAGGCGGCGTCGGCCACTTCGCTTTGCTGGGTGAAGCCTGGCGCCGACTGCACATAGACATTCAGCTTCAACACCTGCGCCAGCGCATCCAGCGTGCCCAGTTGCTGGCGCAACAAAATCAAGGCGCGCAGCGCGCAGATTTCCGCCGCGCGGCGGGCGTCGTCCAGGCTGGCGGCGTCGCCGGCGGCGCCGGTCACCTGCACCTGATTGCCCACGCGCGGCACTTGGCCGCTGACGTATAGCTGTTCGCCATATTGCAGCACCGCGCAATACTGGCCGCCGATCACCAGCGGCGCGTCCACATCCAGCCCCAGCGGGGCGGCCAGCGCGGTCAAGCGCGCATCGCGTGAATCAAGCATGGGTGGCCTTTCCGCGCCCGGCGGGCGCCTGGTTCAGCGTGTGCTCAATCACCTGCGCCAGGGTGTGCATGGCGCGGTCCACCTCGCGGGTATAGGGCAGACCGGCGTTCAACCGCAGGCAGTGGTCCACCCGGCCGGCGTTGGAGAACATCACCCCCGGCGAAATGCGGATGCCCTGCTGCAAGGCGGCGTGGAACACCGCCAGCGAAGATAACTCCCCCGGCAGCTCCACCCAGATGCTCATGCCGCCCGGCGGCAGGCTAAAGCGGCAGCCAGCCGGAAACAGCCGGTCCACCGCGTCGGCCATCTGCTCGCGCTGGTGGCGCAGCGTGCGCTTCAGTGTGCTCAGGTGGCGCGGCAGCGCGCCGCTGCTTAAATAGTCGGTCATCGCCAGCTGCGGCAACAGCTCATTGGGCCGCGACTGGCTGTATTTCAGCATGGCGATGCGCTCGTGCCACTTGCCGCCGGCAATCCAGCCCAGCCGCAGGCCGGGGGCAAGAATTTTGTGCAGCGACGAGCAGACAATCACCTGCCCGCTGTCGTCCCAGGCCTTGATCGCCGCCAGCGGCGGGCCGGCGTCGTACAGCGGGGTGTAGGTGTTGTCTTCAATCAGGGCGATATCGTGGCGCTGGCACCAGCGCAGCAGCTGGCGCTTGTGCGCGTCCGGCATCACGCAGCCCAGCGGATTGTGCAAATTGGGCGTGACCGCCACCGCCTTCAGCCCAGGGCACTGCCGCGCCGCCACTTCCAGCGCCTCCAGCGACAGCCCGGTGTGCGGGCTGGCCGGGATTTCCAGCGCCTGCAAGCCCAGGCTTTCCAGAATCTGCAACAGCCCGTAATAAGTGGGCGACTCCACCGCAATCACCTCGCCCGGCTGCGCCACCGCGCGCAAGGCCAGGGTCAGCGCCTCGGTGCAGCCGTGGGTCACCACCAACTCATCCGGCGACAAGGTCATCTGCGCATCCAGCGCATGCTGCGCCAGCGCCTGCAAAAACGGCGCACAGCCCGCCATCGCCAGCGGCTGGCTGAAAATGTCCGGCTGCGCGCGCAAGGCGCGCTGGGTGGCCAGGCGCAAAGCCGCGCCGGGATACAAACTGGGCGCGCCGCACGAACCCGAAGATCGGAAGAGCGTCGTGTAGGGAAA
>ERZ650306.699-NODE-699-length-20458-cov-19.590305_pt1 | contig 20458 bp, 18 predicted proteins | sample MGYA00376242_ERZ650306 | MGnify/ENA primary metagenome ERZ650306 (study PRJEB26733, sample SAMN07839244) | wastewater metagenome | biome: urban; feature: wastewater treatment plant; material: waste water | place: USA: North Carolina | collected 2016-03-31 ... | reverse complement strand
TTTGAGAGGATCTGCTCCTAGTACGAGAGGACCAGAGTGGACGAACCTCTGGTGTTTCGGTTGTGACGCCAGTCGCATTGCCGAGTAGCTATGTTCGGATGGGATAACCGCTGAAAGCATCTAAGCGGGAAGCCCACCTTAAGATTAGATTTCCCTAAAGAGCCGTTGTAGACTACGACGTTGATAGGTTGGGTGTGGAAGCACAGCGATGTGTGTAGCTAACCAATACTAATTGCTCGTTTGGCTTGACTATACAACGCCTAAATGGCTTTGTAGGTAATAACGATTATCACCTCGCTTGATATAGCTGATACTTTACTTCTAAAACAACTCATTTCTCTATCCCCCTTTGCTGACGATAATAGCTTGGAGGTCCCACCTGATCCCTTCCCGAACTCAGAAGTGAAACTCCAATGCGCCAATGGTAGTGTGGTTCGCCCATGTGAGAGTAGGTCATCGTCAGCTCCCTATCCCAAAACACCCCCTTACAACAGTAAGGGGGTGTTTTTTTGTATTGTAGTTTAGCAACAATCTAAGCTATGAATATTGGTAATTAAAAAATTGGGGTGAAAGCATTCTAATGAAAGCTTCCACCTTAAACATCTACCCTCAAATCAGTCGATTTTTTCTACGTTAACTTTCATATCTTTTAATTCAAATGGTGCGAAAAAAGTCGCAAAAGCAACATCCGCAGCATCCCTTCCATAACCTAAGATCACCCGACCGCCTTTAGGCGCTGATTGCGTGGCGTCAAATGTGTACCACCGGTCGCCAATAAAAACCTCATACCATGCATGTAAGTCCATTGGGTCAAGTTGATATAAGTACCCAACTACCATCCGAGCCGGCATATCTAATGCTCGTGACAGGCTAATACCTAAATGGGCAAAATCACGACAGACGCCTTTTTTATGTTGCCACGTCTCTAGTGCTGTGGTGTCTGCTGTACTGCTACCATATTGGTAAGTAAAATTTTGGTGAATATAGGCGCAAATTGCTGCCGCTTTGTCATAACCTTCGGCAAAATCTTGGGTTATCATTTGGGCTTCTTGAAGTAGAAATTCTGGCAGACAATAGCGACTGGGTAACAGATATACCATCGTATCTGAAGGCAGCTGCTCAATCGGTGTTTTTGGCATACCGGGTGCGACATCTATCCGTTCGCTAGTATATAGCTCAACTGTTAGGCTAACTTGGTAATCACCCATCGGAAATAAAACCCTGTCACATAAGTTACCAAAGTTGTCGTTATAGCTTGTAACTGCTAGGAGTGGCGTGACTTGCCATTCTTCTTGAATGATCTGCTGTGCTAACCCTGATTGCGGTCGTAGTAGAAACACTGCAGGGGTTGGCTGGGAAAAGTGATAATCGAGTTGGCAAGTGGCGCGTAATTTCATCATAGATTTTTCATCAAATAAGGTGACAACACTAACTAAAAATTGCAAGGTGGAGTGATTGCTACAAAAAATAGTAGAAGGCTTAGAATTTATGCCATTATCAGTAAAATGGCAATCAATATTTATAGATTTTATTTGCACTTAAATTCGCATGATTCAAAGCTTGTTTATCAAGAGGTATCAATGCTCGCGGCAGTAGATATTGTGAAAATTCTAGGATTAATCTATGGTAGAATGAGAAAATTTTTTATAACCCAATGACCACCATGACATCACCTAGTTCAAATCAGCGCTCTGATAAATTTGCTAGCCATTTAGATGGGTATGCCGCGCAGACCAAGGGAAAAACGGGTCTCAAACGCATCATCAATGCCGCAGGTTACTCAAAAGATGGTTTGGTTGCGGCATATCAAAATGAAGCGGCTTTTCGACAGGTTGCATGGCTCAATAGCATTTTATTAATTGCGCTGATTTTTTTACCTTTTATGATGCCGATTAAAATGATACTGGTGTTTTCATCGTTTTTTTCTCTGATCGTCGAGTTGTTTAATACCGGTATTGAAGCGTCAATTGACCATACATCGACAGAACGTCATCCGTTGGCAAAGATTGGTAAAGATGTAGGTTCTGCAGCGCAGCTGTTAGCCTTGACGATGCTGTTTTTGTTATGGATGATGGCGTTATATACGACTTTTATTAATTTCTATTAATCAATGATGGGCTAATTTTGCAATTAAGTAGAACCAATTTTCTATGAGCATCTATATCGGAACAGGGGGATACAGTGATACGGATTTTTTGGGAATCCTATATCCTGCTGACACTAAAAAAACCGAATTTTTAACCGAGTATAGTCGTCATTATGCCACTGTTGAAATCAATAGTAGCTTCTATGCGCCTTTAGGTCGAAAAGCGTATGAAGGTATGCTCAAAAAATCCAATGGGCAGCTAAAATTTTCGATTAAGATTCACCAAGATTTTACCCACCGATTAACCGCCACTGCAGAGACTGCGCAAGCTTTTTTGCAGGCGATTGAACCTATCTTAGCGGCAGATTGCTTGGCTGCGTTATTGATTCAATTTCCGCATGGTTTTGATAGAACGGTGGCGCATCGTCAGTATTTGGCAACCTTGACCAGTTGGTTTGATGGGTTACCATTGGCGATAGAATTTCGCCACCAAAGCTGGCATATCCCGCAAGTTTATGCCAGTTTTCAGCAGCAAAATTTGATTTGGTGTAGTGTGGACTATCCAAATATTCAGGGTTTACCGCCCAGTCGGCTGTTGTTTACTAGCCGCATGGGTTATTTACGCATGCATGGGCAAAACTTAGACTGGTGGGATGCCCATTCGGCGGCCGAGCGGCATGATTATCGCTACAGGGATGCAGAAATGCAGGCTTGGGCAAAGACGATTGCCAATCAACAAGCCAATTTTGATACCTTGTATATTTACTTTGAAAATACGGTAAAAGGTCACGCGGTGTATAATATCGAGATGCTCACCCAAGCGCTCATGACCGAAGGTATACCAGTCGTCAGTCCGTTGGTAGCGAATGATGAATAAGTAAACAGCCGCTATCAACAAAATCATTCACTTGAAAATGTAATTTTTGCTATCATAAACAGTTTTACTTTTCATCATTTAAATTTCTAATTTGGAAGCATGGTTAAGCGGTATGACTGATTTTGCGATTGGACAACGTTATCTGTCGGATACAGAGAATGAATTGGGGCTGGGCGTCGTCGTGCTCGTTGATGAACGCTGCGTGCATATTTTGTTCCCGCAAAGTGAAGAAACGCGTGTGTATGCCAAGACATCGGCGCCTTTGTCGCGTGTGACCTTCAAAGCAGGGGATACCATACACGACCAAGATGGCGCATCGTATGTGGTCAGCGATTTTGAAGAGACCAACGGCGTCTATAAATACTCGGTTGAAGGTCATGACCGTGCGATTATGGAAACCCGCCTTGCGGCTAATATTAATTTGGCAAAACCACTTGAGCGCTTGCTCGCCAGTCGTATCCACCAAAATGATTGGTACGAACTGCGCCAAGAGCTACTGCGTACCCAAGCCTATTTGGCGTCTCATCCATTAAGAGGCTTGATGGGTGCACGTGTCGATATCATTGAGCATCAGCTGTATATCGCCCATGAAGTCGGTAAACGTATCGCACCGCGCGTGCTACTTGCCGATGAGGTAGGGCTTGGCAAGACGATTGAAGCGGGTCTGATTATTCATCAGCAATTAATCACTGGCAAATCTGAGCGTGTTTTGATTTTGGTACCCGATAGTTTGCAGTACCAATGGATGATTGAAATGCGTCGCCGTTTCAATCTTGAGTTTGCGATTTTTGATTTGGTCAGAACCGCGGCGATTGCAGAGCATGACCCTGAGCAAAATCCTTTTACGACTGAGCAGTTGATTATTGCCAGTATTGATTTGCTACTTGATCATGAAGATTTGCATGAAAAAGCCTTGGAGGCGGGGTTTGATTTGCTGGTTGTGGATGAAGCGCACCATCTGCATTGGGACAGTGAGCAAGGCGGCAATGACAAATATGATTTGGTTGAAGATTTTGCCGAACAAACCGCAGGGGTTTTGTTACTTACAGCCACCCCCGAGCAGTTAGGTTTAGAAAGCCATTTTGCGCGGTTACGATTGTTAGATCCCAATCGTTTTAATGATTTAGACGACTTTATCGATGCAGAAGAAAATTTTGCGCAAACCGCCGCGATTGCTGAGGTGTTATTGGGTGACCAATCCCTATCAGATAAGCAAAAATCAGCATTAGCCCAGTTGTTAGGTCATGACATCAGTGATGATGAGCAAGGTCGTGCGCGCGCCATCAATGAATTGTTAGATCGTCATGGTACTGGTCGTGTATTATTTCGCAACACCCGTGAGAGCGTCTCTGAGCTTATTTCTGGCTTCAAAGGTCGTCGCTCAATGGCGTACCCGCTGCCGCTCCCGCTAAGTTGGCAAGACAGTTATCACACCCAAGGTAAATTGCGCGAACAATTATGGCCAGAAGAGTTACAGCCCGATGGCAGTTGGCTGGAACAAGACCCGCGGGTGCCTTGGCTGGTTGATTTGCTTAAAAACACCTTAAAACATCAAAAGGTGCTGCTGATTGCGCGCAGTGGGGCAACGGTTGAGAGTTTAGAGGCAGTATTGCGATTGCATGCGGGCATTAAAACCGCGATTTTTACTGAGCAAATGACCCTGCTGGAGCGCGACCAAGCGGCTGCGTATTTTGCTGATATTGAAGGCGCGCAAGTATTGTTAGCTTCTGAAATTGGCTCTGAAGGGCGTAATTTTCAATTTGCCAGTGATTTGGTGTTGTTTGATTTGCCCGCCAATCCTGATACATTAGAGCAGCGGATTGGTCGTCTCGATCGGATTGGTCAGCAAAACGAGATTACCATTCATGTGCCTTTTGTCGAAGGCACGGCAACTGAACGTATGTACCGCTGGTATAACGAAGCGTTAAATATTTTTAACCAAATCTCACCTACGGCGCAAACCGTTCAAGAGCAGTTTATTGTAGATTTAAAACCGCTACTTGAAGGGCAAAAAGTCGAAGATGAGGGTCAAGAAATTACGTTAGATCAGTTGATTGAAGAAGGCAAAGCCCAGCGCCTTGCACTAGAAGCAGCCATGCAAGCAGGACGTGACAGATTACTTGAATACAATTCTTGTCGCCCGCGTGTCGCCAGTAAAATCGCTTACACCATGCGTGAATTTGATGATACCCACATGTTGCCACGTTTGTTTGAACGCTTTATGTCGTCCATCAATATGGAATATAGTGGACAGCGTGATGGCTCATTGATGCTGCATCCGAGCGATGAAGTACAAGTGCAAGGACTGGCAGTGCCTGAAGATGGCATGACCTTGACCTTTGAGCGTGACCAAGCGTTACTACGCGAAGACATGGAATTTATGACTTATGAGCATCCTTTGATGCAAAGTATCTTTGAAACGGTCAACGCAGGCACGTTTGGTAATACCACGGTTGCAACTTTACAAAGTAATGCCATGCCCGAAGGACTGATCTTGGTTGAAGTCAATTTTCGTGTTGAAGCGATTGCGCCAAAGCTCCTTAATTTACCCGCATTTTTGCCAAAGCCGCTCATTCGGGTGTTTTTAAGCCAGCAAGGGACTGATTTTAGCGATAAAATTGCGCCTGATATGATTGTGTCGCATATTCAACGCTTGGATAAAACCCGCGCGCGTCAAGTCATCAAAGCGCGTAAAGACATCATCGAAGTGCGCTATGAGCAGGCAGTAGCATTGGCAAACCAGCAATTACCTGCGATAAGTGAGCAAGCCAAAGAGGTATTTAATCAGCGCTATGAGCGTGAAGTGGAGCGCCTGCAATATTTGCAATCCATCAATCCGAATGTACGAGACGCAGAAATCAATCAATTAAAACGTTTGCAAGAACAGGGCTTACATGCCCTAGGTCATTTATCCTTAATTCCTGATAGCATCCGTGTGCTAGTTGCGGTCAAGCCCGGTTAATTGTTTTGAATTTAGGTTAATTTAGGTTAAAGGTCAGCTTATATTAGGCTGACCTTTGTTATATGTTTGCATTTTTTGGTTAAGACCAGTTACCAGGTCTAGTTATCAGGCTTAGTTAGCAAAGCTAGTTATTTACCTCTCAGGATTCACCACACTCATACTAAATTTAAGTCCGATACTAATGAGTACAATCGCCAGTGGCAACAGCACCATCGCAATACGTTGGGTTTTATACCTGACAGGCGACTCCTTACTGACTTTAGATAATAAAAAACATAGCATACCCGCGACCAATGTCAAAATCCCTACGCCCAAACAAAGAAAACCTAAATAATTCATCTGTTTACCCATTACCCATACTGATATGTTTGACTGGTTTAAATAACACCACGACCCATCGATATTTGTTGAAACACGATTGTTGCCTCAGACAACTTTGATTATAATCTAACAAGACTCATAGGACATGAGATTTATTTTTAGCCGCAATACAAGGATGGTGAGATGAGTGGCTCAACGATACAGAATTTGGACATACAATATCTACACCAGCCCCCGTTTGATACCCTAAGCGCTCAGCAGCGAACCCATCTGCAGCAGCACAGTAAAATCGTCTATTTGGACAACTTGCAGCCTATACCTGCGGGATGGCAAGGGGATTTTTTTATTATCCTTAAAGGCTTTGTTCATCAATTACAAGGCGATGCGTTGATTTCTACCTTAAATGCAGGCGATTGGTTTGATACTAAGGTCAGGCAAAACGGCGTGTTCAACTTTATCACCCAGCAGCAAAGTCTGATGTACCGTATCGATGGGCAAGTGCTAAGCGCAATCACCGAGCAAAATCCCACCTTAAAAAATGCCTTGTTTGCCGATGTCGCTGCCCGTCTCAACCATCACCAAGCCCGCCTTGCCCAAAGTGAAAGTCAAAAAATGCTATATCAACCGATTGGCAATTTGGGACAGCATATCAAACCGCCGCATTTTGTCGATGATACGGCAACCTTATACGATGCCACAATGGCGATGAACCAATTTGACATCAAGCATATTTTGGTTAAGTCTCAAGCGCGAATGACCGAAGCGGAGCGTGACAAACTCATCGCACAAGGCGTGGAAAAATCCACCATCGCAGCGTATGTCGAGCGCATCGGTATTTTTACCCAAACCGATGTGTGCCGAGCGATTGGGAAAAAAGTTGATTTTGCCACTACGCCTGTGCTGGACTTTACCAATTTTAAAATCCATACCGTGCATCAATCGCAAGATGTGAGTGAAGCCTTGCTGACCATGCTACAAACTCGTACCCACCGTTTACCCATTATTGACAGTCAAGGTCAAATTATTGGGATTTTGGGGCAAACCGAATTACTGAGCTTTTTAACCAACCATTCCAATCTTATTGTTGCGCGTATTGAGCAAGCGCAGAGCCTAGAGGATGTTGCAGTGGCGGTGGAATTGATTGGTAAATTTATCCGTGAGCAGCACGCCAGCGGCATCAAAATCCATGTTATCAGCCGTATGGTACAAAGCTTGAATTTACAAGTGTTCGCCAAGGTATGGCAGCTTATTGTGCCTGCTATCACCTTCTACAATACCTGTCTGTTTGTGATGGGCTCAGAAGGGCGTGGTGAACAAATCTTGCGTACTGACCAAGACAATGCGCTAATTATCCGCAATGGTTTTAAAGATGACAATCTGCCCAGCTATGCCGCGCAGTTCAATGAGGCATTGGCGAACATGGGTTATCCTTATTGTGATGGCAAGATTATGCTTAGCAACGAGCGTTGGCGAAAAACTTCAACCGCCTTTGAAAAACAAATCACGGCATGGTACGTGAGTGGCAGTAGTGAAGATATGATGTGGATTGCGACCTTAGTCGATGCGCATTTTGTTTGCGGCGATATTAAGCTCTTTGAGCAGCTGCAAAAACATTGGCAAGTCAGCGCGAAAAATGTGGCAACTAGCAACTTTATCAACCGTTTTGCCAAACCGATTCTACAATTTGGCGATAGTAGTGGTTGGTGGCAAAAATTTGTCGGTGGCAGTGAAACCGATATTGACCTAAAAAAAGCAGGGATATTCCCGATTGTCCATGGCGTGCGAGCCTTGTCATTGGAATATCAAATCACTGAGACCAATACTCGAAGCCGACTGCAACAGCTGGCACAGCAACGCGTACTAGATGACACTATGGCGCAAAATCTGGCAGAAGCACTGGATTTTTTTATGGCAAAACGATTGGATGTGGCATTGACCACACAGGATAGAACAGCGCGAGCGGTAAATCCCAATAACTTATCAGCACTGGAAAAAGATTTGTTAAAAGAATGTTTGGCGATGGTCAAAGATTTTAAAACCTTCATTACCCATCATTATCGCCTAGATATTTTTTAATTGAAGATATCTTTTAATTGAGCATATATCGTTAATTGAATAGATATTGTTAATTGCCTAGAGAAAAGCCATGTTTAATCGCATCAAAAATCTGTTTAGCGGTCAAAAACTTGAGCGACAAAAACAGCGACTCAGCAAGCCTGAGTACGCTTATCTGTTTGATACCCCGCTATCTAAAGTCCCCAATGAGTGGGTGAGCCTAGACCTAGAAATGACCGGGCTTAATGCCAAACAAGATTATATTTTAAGTGTCGGTGCAGTACAGGTACGCAAAGAAAGTAACGGGTTTGTGATTGATACCGATAGCGCGCTGTCCTTGGTATGCCGTCCGCCTGTGATGCCAACCCATGACACCATTGTGATTCACGGATTAAGACCGATAGATGTTGACAATGGCTTATCGTATGACGAGATGCTTACCCAATTATTGCCAATGCTTAAAAACCGTCCGATAATTGGGTTCTGTGTGGACATGGACATGGCGTTTTTAAATGCCATTGCCAAACCGTTTTTGGGCGTGGAACTGGCTAATAAACTTGTCGATGTCAGTCGCTTGTATCAACAAAATCAGCATCGACATGACCCCAGCCAAGTTGGGCAATTACCACACCTCAATAAACTGCTAGAAGAATACCAAATCCCGCGATTACCTGCCCATAATGCCTTGAATGACGCCATCATGACTGCCATGTTGTTTACCCACCTGATGAAGTCATAGCAAGCTTATGAAGTCATAAAAGCTAACCGACATAAAAAAACTCTCATCATGAGAGTTTTTTATTTAAAAATGACTTTATTTTTTGCTAGCCGCGGCGTCTGCGCCTTTTGGCTTGATGCCTGCTTCTTGGGTTAATTGCATCAACATGGTACGGGCTTCTTCAGCGGATTTTTGCGCTTTTTCCATCGACTTAGCAATTTCTGGATTGGTCTCTGGGGTTGCCGTTGGTTTTTTGATTAAAGCCGCCGTACCGGCACGGCTATGGGTAATACTTTCAACCATTTTATCGCGGGTTTGTGCAACACGGGGGTCATTAAATTTTAATTTGTTGAGCGTGGCTTTTTGCAAATCTAACTGTGCCACCACTTCTTTAAAGAAAGCTTGTTGGTCAGCAGGTGTTTTGGCGTTTTGCATTTTTTTTGCCATTTCTGCTTGTTTGGCTTGGGTATTGCGGTCAAGCTCGTTTAAGGTTTTAAATAACTGAGTCAAATCCGCTTTTAGGGCAAGATTATGGGTCGCAGCCGCGGTATTATTGGCGGCAACTGTAGGGGCGCTGCTAACGTTGGCGGTTTTTTCTGCAGTCGCTGGCGTGGTGACAGTTGTCGTGGTTGACGAAGCGGTGGTGGTAACGGCAGCACTAGCAGGCGCGCTAAGCGTGACTTGGGAAGCCGGCACAGGTGCACTAGTCGTAGAAGTTGACGTGGTGGTGGTCGTTGCAGAAGCAGTGGTGGTTGTGGCTTTATCATCTTTTTTTGAGCATGCAGATAACGCTAGCACAAGACTCATAGCGCTTATAGTCATGGCAGAGGTGGCGATAGATTTGTTTAACATAGAGTTTTTTAACCTAAATAATTTTTTAATCTAAATAGCTTTAATCTAAATAATTTTTCACCCAAAACAATTGTGGTCAGCGTTCTCGATTGAAACCCAAAACGGCAATAGCAGTGACTGAAATGTGGCAATTAGGCGACAGTTTAGCAAATATCTGAAAATTGAAATGTAGAGAATTGCAACAGAAGGCTACGGCTGTTTGTCTAAATGCCTTAATTTTAGCCCATTTGCTATGAAATCAGGTGGATTTTTATGGCAAAAAGCGATAAGGTGGCAGCTTATTTTTGCCTAATTTATTTTTGCCTAATAAGATTCGATACCTAGTATAGATTCGTCACATTGTTGCTGTTGTTATGAAAAATTCGCGCCAATTCGTGGGTCTGCAAACCTGCGCTACTCAATTATTGTCTTTAAAAACGGGTTTATTGCTATGGATGGCTTGTCTGTCCTTGGTGGGTCATACGTCAGATACCACACAAGTCCAGCCGCCAATACCCACTGATCCAGTGACCAAGCAAAGCCATGCAGTCATGGGGCACCGCGATTCAGTCAGTAAGCTACCTGAAACGATTCAGGCCAAACTTGCCCAAGCCAATATTCCGACCGATAGCATGAGTATGGTGGTACAACCGTTAACGGACAATCCGCAAAATGCAGCATCGACTACGCTACAAACGGCTTTGTTTAGTTATAACGCTGATGTGCCACGTACCCCTGCGTCTACACAAAAACTGATTCCCACTTACGTGGCGCTCGATAGTTTGGGCAAAGACTTTGTTTGGCAAACCAAATTGTATCAGCATGGTTTTGTGTGGAAAGGCACGCTTTATGGTGATGTGATTGTGCAGGGCAGTGGTGACCCAAAACTGGAAAACGAGCGCTTGTACCAACTGCTTGCCATGATCAAAGCACAGGGTATTAAGCAAGTACAAGGCAATTTAATCATCGATAATCAGCAGTTTGACGGGGTGGATTTTGATGTTAATGCGTTTGATGGCAAAGGATTACGTCCTTATAATGCCCAGCCCAATGCTTTGTTGACCAATTTTGGTACGGTGGAAGTGGATTTAGTGCCAATAGCAAAACCTAACGCAATAGCAGCTATCAAACCTGCTAAGGCATCCGCTAGTGGTAGCAGTGCTACTACTTCGAACACATCTGACCTTTATAACGAAGCGGCAAATCTTGAGCAAATACAAAGCAAACCCTCGATTAATCCCAAAGACGTAGCGGCGTATCAAGTCAGCCTAAAGCCTGCACTGGCAAACTTCACTATGCCTACAACACTTAAAGCCAGTCAAGAGCCTTGCAATAGCAACCAAGACGATTGGATTGGGACATTGACATCCACAGGATTGAGCTTTCACCAAACCGCGTCCGCCTTCTGTGGTGAGCAAAAGCGCTATCTGACGTTTCCTGATGGGGATGTACTGGTAAAACAACAAATCATCGCCGATTGGCAAAAAATCTTGCCAAACTTTATAGGGAATATTGAATTTGCCAATCCTGCAGTGCCTTATATGCAGCAAGCCAAGGCGATACCGCAAGCCCTACCTTGGTATATTCGCTTATACCTAAAATACTTTGGCAAACCCTTGACCCCAAAATTGGTTGGCTATGTCGCTTCCAATCCATTGCATGAACAAATCAAAGACATCAATCAGCACTCCAACAATGTGATGACAGAACAAATCGCCTTGTCGCTACCGGTGTATGCCGACAAGCAGCGTATCAGCACTTATCCAAAAACCTTTGCCTACATCCACCAGTGGTGGCAACAAAAGCTGCCCCAAGCACAGCCCCCTGTGATGACTAGAGCCTCAGGTTTATGCCGAGATTGCCGCGTGGCGCCCAATAGTATGTTAGCGCTGCTAACTCTGGCTTATCATTCACCCAATTTTACCGTATATCGTGATTCATTGGGCGTGGCAGGCGAGTCGGGTACCATTAAAGCGCTGAAATTGCGCCAGCCAAATAACCCTGCCATTGGGCATGCTTGGATCAAAACAGGCACGCTCGATAATGTCACCAGCATGGCAGGCTATGTTCAAGGCAAATCAGGAAAATGGTATGCAGTGGTTGGGATGATTAATGCCGACAATGTCAAAAATAATAGCAATGCCAAAGCCGTGCTGGATGAAATGCTAGCGTGGACAGCGCTACAGTGATTGGTTTCTGGTTGATTGGCTATTTATCGTGAACATTAAAATACCAATCAATCTGGCGGTCAAATCCTATTTCCAGTAGGCTTGCGGTGATGCGCCCAGTCAAGCCCCACACGGTCTCGCCATCAATGATAAAGCTCGGTGATACCATCACTTGGCGACCCAAATCATACGCGTAATCGATGGTCGGCTGGTGAATGAGCGTGGCTAAGTCTGCCCAAAATAGCCTTGCAATTTCGCACATCTCTGGCACAAGGTTAACACTGGGTGGTATCACCCCCACAATCGGCTTGACAGGTCTGCCGCTTTTGGCAAATTGTAGTGGCAATTCGCCCAACACAGTCACTTGACTGGGATGAATACCGGTTTCCTCATGCGTTTCTCGTAACGCGGTAGCTTGGTTGCTATCGTCTGTGTCTTCGCGTCTGCCCCCTGCAAATGATACTTCGCCGGCATGTTCTCGCATATCCGAAGCGCGCAACGAGTACAAAATTTTTGGCTCAGCTTCATTGGTAATGGCGATGAGTACCGAATACGGCTGCGGCGTGGGGTCGAATGGCAGTTTTGCGATTCGCTCTGCTAGTTGGGTCAGTAAGGGACTTTGAAATCTAGTTGTGGACATATTTTTTAATTCATCAAAATTTAATGGGCAATTTCGCAATGTTTATAGGGCGCTTTGAGTTGACCGAATTTATCTAAAACTAATTGTCTATTGTCGATATCACTATCAAGCGGTAAAGCTGGCATAGCTGAGACAGGTTTTTGCATACTAGGCTGAGTATGCGGCGCGTTACAACCTGCTAATAATCCTAAACTTAATACCCAGCTAAACATCTAAGCTAGATACCAAGTTAAATACTAAGCTAAACTTTTTCATAATCGGCTGCTCAATCATTTTTATCATGTAAAAACCTGCAATCAATGCTACCATACTTAAAACGACTTTCACCTCACAAAACATAAAAATAATAGGAAAATACCATGCCTTACTGCCTGCAATGTGGTCATCTAGCCGAAACCAAAATCCCGCCGATGGACAGTCTGCCGCGCATTGTGTGCCCGTCTTGTGGCTACATCCATTACGAAAATCCCAAAGTTATCAATGGCTGTTTACTCATCCATGAAGATAAAGTTTTGCTCTGTCGCCGCGCGATTGAACCGCGGCATGGTTATTGGACGTTGCCTGCAGGCTTTATGGAGCTTGGCGAGACCATGAAAGATGGCGGTAATCGTGAGTGCTTTGAAGAAGCCGAAGCCATCGGCAGTGGGTTAGAGCTATATTGTCTATACGACATACCCGATATCGGACAGATTCATATGATATTTATCGGCTCGCTCAAAGATGGCAAATTTGGCGTGGGCATCGAGAGCCTAGAATGTGCGTTGTTTGCCGAAGAAGATATCCCTTGGCAAGACTTGGCGTTCCAAAATGTCATTGAAACGCTGCAACATTATTTTGCTGACCGTAAAGCAGGGGCAACGCTGGGTAATTTTCCCATCCATCAGCAAGTGATTGCTAAATACGTGCATTTGGGCGATTAAGTGTCCATTTAAACAGTAAATTTTAAACGGCAAATTGTTAGCTAAAAAGACGGGCGTGGTGCATACGCCCTAAATATCTAAGTTCTAAACACCAAGATTATAATCTTCACTCAATGACCGCATTTACCACAGCCGCCACAACTATTATTTTTGCTAGTTAAGCGCTTTTTGGCTTTGATTGCCACATATATTAGCGCTATCAATACCATCAACATCACAATAAAAGTCTGCATTTGCGCGTTCATAATGACTCCTTCCAATCAATTAATTAACGAGTATATCTGTCACACGATAAGTAATAAAAGCTGCGATATAGGCTAATACAAATAAAAATGCCACAATCATCGCCGTATATTTGCCCGAATTGCTCTCTCGTTTAATGGTGGCAATCGTTGCCATACACATGGGTGCATAGATATACCACGCCAAAAACGCAAACGCCGTTGGGAGTCCCCAATGATTGCGGATAATCGGGATTAAGCCTTCACTCACCGCCGCTTCATCACCACTCACCGCATACACAGTACCCATCGCAGCGACCACCACTTCACGGGCAGCAATGCCAGGAATCATGGCGATACAGGTTTGCCAATCAAACCCAATCGGCGCGAAAAGCGGATGAATCCAATGCCCAAGATGACCGGCAATACTATAATCAATCGCAGGACCTGTGGCGTTGGCAGGCGGTTTTGGGAAAGTCACCAATACCCATAACAATACGGACAACGAAAAAATAATCGTACCTGCGCGTGTTAAGAACGCTTTAACTTTATCCCAAAGGCTAATCGCAATATGGCGCACATTGGGCAAGCGATAAGTCGGTAACTCCATCATCAGCGCCGTCAAGCTCGTGCGCCCTTGTACTTTAGCTATCCATTTAAGCCCCAAGGCGACCAAAGCCGCCGATATAATCCCAGCAAGATAGAGCGCAAACAAAGTTAGACCTTGAAGATTAAACAGCCCCAATACTTTGGTATCGGGAATCACGGCGGCGATGATTAATGCATAAATCGGCAAGCGTGCTGAACAGGTCAACATCGGTGCCAGTGCCATGGTGACAAGGCGCTCTCGGGCATTGGGAATGGTGCGAGTCGCCATGACCGAAGGGACAGCACAGGCAAAACTTGAAAGCAGCGGGATAAACGCCCGACCTGACAAGCCTGTTTTTGCCAATAAATTATCCAGCAAAAAAGCCGCACGTGGCAAATAACCCGAATCTTCTAACACCAAAATAAATAAAAACAGAATTGTAATCTGCGGCAAAAAAACAATCACCCCGCCGACACCCGCAAGCACGCCATCGACCAATAGACTTTGTAACAATCCAGAACCTAGCTGAGCAGTAATCCAAGTCCCTAGCATATTGACTAGGCTATCTAAGCCATCCATTAACGGGGCAGCCCATGAATACACCGCTTGGAACATCACAAACAGTACAATCAGCAAAATCACCATGCCCCAAAATGGGTGCAATAACAGACTGTCTAAACGCTCATGCCAATTGGGTAGGGCGCCTTTTTCGCGTACCGCATGGGCGATAATCGTGTCAGCTTCTTGGTATAAGACAGTGGCATCTAAGTTATCAATGGTGTCAGCGACTTGGGTAAAATATTGCGCGTTACGCAGCGCGATAGCGGATTGGTTGGCTTGCTGCGCCACAAACTCACCGAGTAGTTGGTGCAATTTGGCAGTGCCGTCACGTTTGATGGCAATGGTTTTGACCACGGGCATACCCAAGACTTCGGCTAGTGCATGTTCATCAATCACCACACCGCGTGAAGCCGCGACATCGGATAAATTGAGCGCGACCATCATGGGCAAGCCCAGTTGTTTGAGCTCCAGTAGCATCCGCAAACTTAAACGCAAATTCGTCGCATCGGCGACCGCGATAATGCCATCAAGCGGTTTTTCACCCGCCTGTTGACCGAGCAATACCTCACGGGTGACTTGCTCATCAGGACTGGTGGTGCGCAAACTATAAGTACCGGGTAAATCTAAGATAGTGACCGCTGGATTGCCCAACCACGTGGCAAATTTTTTGTCCACTGTGACGCCAGAGTAATTGGCAATTTTTGCCTTTGCCCCCGTCAAGGCATTAAAGGTAGCCGTTTTACCGCAGTTTGGTGCCCCGACCAATGCCAACGTGATTGCCATAATAACCCTCTAACTCAACACTATCTATACCCTAAAAAAACAAAAAGCGTAGCCACTCATCTGCTACGCCTGCCATCTATTAAACAGTGACAAAAATCGTTACACCCTACGGCACTTAATCTTAGCGAGCTCATCACGGCGTAAACTAAACTGCGCACCACCTGCTAATTGAATAGCAAAGGGGGGACGCCCAAACAAGCCTTTTGCCACGATTTTAATCGCCGTATTTGGCAAAAATCCCAAATCATGCAGGCGGCGGCTCACTAAGTTGTCTTGCAAACCAAATGCAGGATTGGCAATGACTTCTTCCACATAAGCGATAGTGTGTTTTGGCAGGTCTAACAAAGGCTGAGCCGCTGCTCTTGGGGAGATTGACTCTGGCACCGGTGCCATGTCATTAGAAAATGTCAATACGGTCATCTTGCTGCCTTTCGCGAACGGTTTAGCTTTAAAATAGAAAATAAAGCACTCAATGAAAGCGAGTAAATACGAACTAAAGTATAAATGAGAGACATTATCTTTTAGTGATAATTATTATTATGCTAACGTCTTAAAAAATCAAGCGGCGATTGAATTTTTTTAATATAGCATTGAGTTTTTTAAAAATTGCGCGTATTCACCTTGATACAACATAGAGATTTAAGCAACAATGTTGCTGTTTAATCAAAGGTTCATGAATGACAAAACCCTCAAAAAAGTCACGCATATATCATTTTGTCGCTATAAAATCTTGCTACAATACTTGAGTGATATATATTCTATACTAGATAAAAACCACTATACTTACGGATGATGAGATTATTATGTCAACTAGAAAAACCATCCCCACACCTGCGCAACCATCCAAGCCATCACCTGATATTAAGCCATCACCTGATAATTTATCACCGCTCAAGGCGATAGAGCCACCAAACCCAAACCCCAATCAACCCACCACACAAGGCACACCACCGCTCAAAGAATTGGTCAAACAATACGATAGCGTGTCGTTGCTGCTGCAAGGTGGCGGTGCGCTCGGCGCCTACCAAGCAGGGATTTATGAAGGCCTGCATAAACAAGGCATCAAAATTGACCGTATCTCAGGTATTTCAATCGGCGCGCTCAATACCGCCATCATCGCAGGTAACCGTCCAGAGAACCGCTTGGCGGCGCTGCAAGGGTTTTGGAACACCATCACCCATCGTAATTACACCCCTGCAGGGATGAATGTTTACCGGCAAACGGCCAATGAGCTAGATAAACTTAGCAAGATTGACATGGTAAGCCATTTTATGCCTTGGATATTTGAAAATGGCTTTTTAAAGCAGCAACTGCGGGTGATGGAATCTACCGCTGAGGCTTGGCAAACCATGATTGAAGGACAGCGTGGCTTTTTTAAACCGCGTTATTTTGTGCCGTATGACACCACCCCCAATCACTTGAGCTATTATACCACCGACAAGCTGCGCGAGACCCTTGAGCGTTATTGTGACTTAAAACTGGTCAATGACGTCAATCGGATGAAAGTATCGGTGTCTGCGGTCAATGTGCGTAACGGTAATTTTGCTATTTTTAGCAATGAAAACGAAGAACTGCACTACGATCACTTCATCGCATCGGGCGCACTGCCGCCAGGTTTTCCAGCGGTTGAGATTGATGGGGAGTATTATTGGGATGGCGGATTGGTGTCCAATACGCCGCTCAATGAAATCTTAAGCCATGAAGAGCAACTCAAGCAATTGATTTTCCAAGTGGATTTGTGGAATGCCAAGGGCACGGTGCCAGAGAATATGATGGAGATTGACGAGCGCGTCAAAGACATCCAATATTCTAGTAAAACCCGTATGGTCACTGACTTTATGGCGCAAAAATTGCGTTATACGCGCCTTATCAAAGAGTTACTCGAAATCATCGATGACGATGCTAAAGTTGATAAAGTTGAAGAGCTGTGCGTCAATAAAGCCCGCGAAATGACAGAAGTCGGTGTCAAAAACGTGATTCATCTGATTTATCACAAAAAGACTTATGAGCGTGGCTATAAAGACTATGAGTTTAGCGCCTCGACCATGCAAGAGCACTGGGAAAGTGGTTTACAAGATATTGAGAACACGTTTCGCCACCCAGATTGGTTCATGCTACCTGAAACCGATGATATCTTTGTTAGCCATGATATCCACCAAAAACGCAAACGCTTGGCACAGGTCAGTACCCTGCTAAAAAATCTTGAAGACTAGCAGTCGTTCCACGCTGAATGCTTACAAAAAAGTAAAAAAAAGTGATGGTAGCTAGCCATCACTTTTTTTATGAAAAATTACACCAAATTTGATAAGTCCAAGCTCAACAATCGATCAATCGCCTCGCTGCTTTGTGCGATATCTGCGACCAATGCCATGCGCACATGGTTTTTGCCAGCGTTGCCGCTGTTCTTTTGGTATGGGGGCGTATCACGAGACAGGTAACGCCCTGCAAGCGCATGGATATTTAGCTGTTCATAAATTACTTTGACAAACTGCTCGTCATCTTGTACCGGCAACCAAAAATAAAAACCGGCATCAGGACGGCGTAGCGGTAATTTGTCTGACAGCTTGTCCATCCACAAATCAAACTTTTGGCGATATAGTTTGCGGTTTTCTGCCACATGGGCTTCATCTTGCCACGCGGTAATCGAAGCCAGCTGATGATGAATCGGCATCGCGCAGCCTTGGTAAGTGCGGTACTGGGCATACGGCGCTAGTAGCTTGGCATCACCTGCCACAAATCCTGAACGCATGCCAGGTAGATTGGAGCGTTTTGACAGCGAATGAAACACCACGCAATGGGCAAAATCATCGCGTCCGAGTTTGGCGCAGACGTCAAGTAGTCCAATTGGCGGCGCCTCAAAATATAGCTCACTGTAGCACTCATCACTGGCTAGGATAAAGCCGTATTTATCCGATAGCTCAACCAGACGTTGCCACTGCGCCATATCCATCACCGAGCCAGTTGGGTTGTTTGGACTACATACAAACACCAGTTGAGTCTTCTCCCAAACCTCGCTTGGCACGCTGTCATAGTCACCGACAAAGTTATTGTCGGCGGTACAATTGACAAAATACGGCTGTCCACCAGCGAGCAGCGTCGCACCTTCATAAATCTGATAAAACGGATTTGGCATCACCACGTAAGGTCGTTTGCTATCCTCACGGTCAAACACCGCTTGCACAAAACTAAATAGCGCCTCACGTGTACCCATCACCGGTAGCACTTGGGTGTCGGCATTTAATTGTTTGACCTGAAAACGGCGCTGTACCCAATCGGCAATCGCTTGGCGCAGCTCGGGCAAACCGTTGGTGGTGGGGTAATTTTGGATTTTAGCCAAATTGTCTTTGATGACATCTAACACAAACTGTGGCGGCGTGTGCTGCGGCTCACCGATGCCCAGTTTAATTGGGGCATAGTTTGGGTTTGGGGTGATGCCTTGTAGCAAGGTTGCCATCTTGGCAAACGGATAAGGATGCAAAAGCTGTAATTGCGGATTCATAAGGGGTTGGCTGTCCATATATGAGAGAGAGCTAATTTTAAAATACTGGGATTTTAAAAGTACCGAGATTTTAAAAATACTGGGGTGTTAAAAATACTATGAAAAATGAGGTTACTTTACCCCGAATCGCTGAGTTTGCCAAGATTGAACCAAAAGTTTGCTAAAAGTTGATAGACAATTAACGTTTTGAACCATGAGTTTGGGCGATGTTTCGCTCAAAGTTTCGCTCAAAAAAATGGGTAAAGGTGAGTATCAAGGTAAAAAGGGTCGGGAAAAAGCAGGTGTTTACTATATCATGCACACTGCCTTGCCAGTACCAGTGCTTGCTGATTATAAGCTGGTCATGTCTGTCTAGCACTTCACCCATGCTGGCAGCAGCAATCACCGTGAATAAGGCGATAAGCCAACGGTAGCGGTGATTTTTAAAAAGTAGACTTGTGATAAGAAATACCCCAATACCGACATAGATATGTAGGGCATCTCGCTCTAAGCCTGTGAAGCTAACGATATGGGTCTTGATGTCTTGGAATACGGAGTCGTACATAGAAATATTAATTTTGAATAGAGGGTTGGCAGAGCATAGCGATTTCCTGCCAACGGTTAAATACAGTTTTTGTATTGATTTATCACGGGATTATAGAGATTAGGACTGCTTAAGAGCTTAATCTTCATCTTTATCATCGGTCAAATTAGGTAATTTATATAAGGAGTTAATAGGTTTAGCATATTCAGAATAATTTAAAGTTACTGACTTCATTAAATCATCTCTTTGTTTTTGAGCTTTCATTGCTTCTGTAAAAGCGGAAGAGTTATTGTTTATTGAATTTTTAAAATAATTAGTTGCACTTGCAAAAGATTTTATAAGTTCACTATTTCTCATAGACTCAATTGCTAAGCTTTGAGCGGAGTAAGCTTTTTGAAATGTACTTAAAATATCGGAGGGTATAGCATTTTGAATTAAATTAGCATTGGATAGGGCAACTCTATTTTGCTCTGGTAACGTATTGTAAATTTCTGCAAAACGTGTATTCAACAAATCATTTTTTGCTTTATAAGATGCTACATCCATAACAGGTCTAGCAGATTGAAGAATGTCATTGTACTCACTTAATTGTTGTATTCTGCCTATTGAGTTAATATGATTTGTTTGTATAAGATTGGATTCTTTAGAATCAGATTTATCATAATTTCCTTCAACTTGCTTTTCTTTGATTAAGTTTTCATCAT
>ERZ650306.698-NODE-698-length-20501-cov-13.915093_pt1 | contig 20501 bp, 17 predicted proteins | sample MGYA00376242_ERZ650306 | MGnify/ENA primary metagenome ERZ650306 (study PRJEB26733, sample SAMN07839244) | wastewater metagenome | biome: urban; feature: wastewater treatment plant; material: waste water | place: USA: North Carolina | collected 2016-03-31 ... | reverse complement strand
ATGGCGACTTAAAGAATGTTCAATCAAAACCCATCAAAATGCCGATAAGCAATTAATAAAAGAATTAAAGCATGATGTGCTAGATGAATTGGGCGAGGAAGTTATCAATCAACTTATTGGCATCGATGAGATAAATGATAAAGGTAAGCCCATACAATGTGTGCAAACCGACGCTAAAATAGTTGGCAATTTTAGTAGCAAACCTTGCAGTTTTATTATTGTAAACCGTTAAATAAGGCTAAAAAATCGCTGTTTAAAAAAATAACCAATTCTTACGAAATTACTTTTTTTTGTAAAAAACCCATGCTATGATTGCTATAAGAACAATTTACTATGTAAGCGACATTGTAGAGAAATGTTTTAACAAACTATTACAAACGCTTAACTAGTACATTATTTAGCAGGTGTAGGTAGCGAGTAGATAAACTTAACTAGGCTTAACTAGCCTTGGTTAAAAAACTACTTTAAAAACCTACCATTAATAGTGTTAAAGGAAGTTATAATATGTCAGTTCGTGAACAAGGCATTGTAAAATGGTTTAATGATTCAAAAGGTTTTGGATTTATTCAGCGTAACAGCGGTGAAGATATTTTCGTTCATTTCCGCGCGATTCAAGGTGACGGCTACCGTTCACTTCAAGATGGTCAAAAAGTTGAATTCATCGTGGTTGAAGGTCAAAAAGGTCTTCAAGCTGAAGAAGTTACCAAAGTCGAATAAGTTGAGCCAAAAAGGGGTTGAAGTATTATTTTTGACCTTTTTCCAAACCAAGTTGATGTAATTAACTTGGTTTTTGTTGTTTCTCATAGCCAATGATTGATTGGTCAAAATAGGTTAAATCTCTGTGTTTCAAACTTTCTCACAATTACCCCTTCATCCAGCGCTCAAGCAAGCGATTGACCAACTAGGTTATCAAACGCTGACTCCTATTCAGGCGCAGATATTGCCCAATACACTCGCTGGGCAAGACGCCATTGGGCAGGCACAAACAGGTACAGGTAAAACAGCAACGTTTTTACTCACCATCATCAATGAATTGCTGAATAATCCTATAAACCCTGAGACTGATGGCGATCGTTTTTTGGGTGAAACCCGTGCGCTGGTGCTCGCGCCGACTCGAGAACTGGCTCAACAAATTTATCAAGATTGCCTTGAACTCACTAAGTTTACCGAACTGCATACCGTTTGTTTGCTTGGTGGCACAGACTATGAGACGCAGTCAAAGCAGCTGCATCAAAAGTTTGTCGATATCATCATCGCCACCCCAGGTCGTTTGATTGATTTTTGCTTTCAGCACCATGTGTATCTCGATCGTCTTGAAATTTTGGTATTAGATGAAGCAGATAGAATGCTGGATATGGGATTTATACCTGATATCAAACGCTTGATTCGTATGATGCCCGCCAATACGCATCGGCAAACCCTGCTTTTTTCCGCTACCTTTAACCAAGATGTGATGAATTTAGCTTATCGCTGGTTACATCAGCCGATTTTTGTAGAGATTGCGCCCGAACAAAAAACCAGTCAAAACATCGAGCAGCTGTTTTTTACCCTGATGGAATCGGATAAACTGGCGGCGTTACAGCAAATTATTGAAAAAATTTCTCCCAAGAAAATCATTGTCTTTGCCAATCGTAAAGACCAAGTCAAACGCCTGTATGACAAACTTAATCGTCAATATAAAGTAGTGATATTGTCAGGGGATGTCATACAAGCCAAACGCGAGAAGTATTTGGCACAATTTCGTCAAGGCGATGCCAATATTTTAGTGGCGACTGATGTCGCAGGGCGAGGTATTCATGTGGATGATGTGGCTTGTGTGGTCAATTACACCTTGCCAGACAGTCCTGATGATTACGTTCATCGTATCGGTCGCACCGGTAGGGCAGGCAATAAAGGCATGAGTATAAGCTTTATCAGTGAAAATGACGGGTTTAACTTGCCGGCTATCGAGCAATATTTGGATGAAAGTATCAAAATGCAGCAATGGTCGAATGATACCGATTTTTTAGAGAATTAAACTTCTTAAGTGATAAAACATTAAGGGCGCTATCAATTAATAGCGCCCTTTTTTACAGCAAAAATACATTAATAAAAATAACGCTATAATCTAACGATATCGACTTTAACAAGACCATTTGAAGGATTAGCAATTTTGGTAAAAGCACCTTTTGACAAATCTAGCGTACGCCCGTATTTGCCGAACCCACCTGTGTCAGTCACGCGTACTACCACACTTTTACCATTGGCTTTGTTAGTGACTTTAAGTAGGCTACCTAATTTGTGCACGTTGCTAGCTGCAGTCAGTGCATGTTGATTGAATTTCTCGCCAGACGCCGTGGTACGACCATGATGCTTGCCACCATACCATGAAACAACAGCAGCGTTGGCTTGCTGGGTGACTAAAGTAGTAACAAACAAACTGGCAATGATATATTTCATCGGATGTTCCTTTTATCAATTAAAGCGGTCAATAATCTGACTACTTAAAGGTATCAAGGGGCATTTCCCGTGATTTACATAGTAAAAACAAAGTAATATTGTTTAATATCACTTAAAGGATGTGTATTTTAATTACAAAGTTATGTTATTTCAAACATTTTATTGTAAACAAAATCTTTAATATCGGATGTATTTTGCTAAACATATAAGTTGTGTAACTTTATCGGCTAGTTTTTCTAACCTGTTGATTTTATGTAAAAATGATATTTTGAGTAGCTCATTGGACATAAAAAATGCAAAAAAAAGAGAATGCAGTAATCTGCATTCTCTTTTTTATATATGGTGGAGATGGCGGGAGTTGAACCCGCGTCCGCCAGCACTACGCCCATGACTCTACATGTTTAGATTCTGTCTATGGCTTTAATGGTTGGCGAACCGACAGTCAGGATGCCAACCACGAGCCTCTTAAGTTTTGCTCAAATTGGCGAGACAACAATTTAAGCTATCCATCGTGCGTTCGCTTCAAGGAGAGCAACCAGACCAATGGCAATCTGTGCCGTCCCAAGCAGCCCTTAGGCTGCTAGAGCGTAAGTTTCGTCGTTTGCGACTAGTTTAAAATGTATATTTTATTTACGAGTGGACATACTCACTCGACATGCATCATTGAGTTTCATTACCAGCGTCGAAGCCAGAACATCCCCAAATGAACTGTGAATTATATAAGGTTAGTAGCTTAAAATACAAGGCTAAATGTCATAATAGTCAGATAAATTACTAAAAACACACACAGACCCCAAAATCGTTCTGATTATTGTCATGCATTTGACGTATTGAACTGATAAGCTAAAGTGTTGAAGTGAGTAAAATTTTCTTGATATATTTTAATCAAAGAAACATTAAGCTGGGTAAATTGAATAAGCTACAGGTAATTAATGGATGACAGGGAATAAAAAAAATTCGCCAAGCATCATACGGATGTCGCAAAATCAGCTAAAACGCCAGCGCGAGTGGGTGTATTTGGTGCATTTTTTAGCCATGCTGCATTTGCATCCTGCCAAAACCATCTCAGGTACGGATGATGGTAATGAGCCAGATTTTACCTGTATTTTTTATTGTGACAAAGGTGAATACGCAATTGGCATCGAATTAACGACTTTGCCAAGACTACGCGATAGACTCGGTAATGACAATTTAATGTTAAAACGTTGGTACTGGCAGTCGCTATTACAGTTGTCAACCAAATTGACACCAACACAGTTTAATGGTGCGGGCGAGATAGTAGGTATCAAAACCAATTGGGCTAATTGGGCCAATTGGCAAAACATTGATAATCGTAATATTTCAAATATATCGCAGCAATTTATCGAGCCATCCCATGATTTGCCACATCCTACGCTCAGTAGCAAATTGCAAAACAGTATTGCCAAAACCATGCGTTGGTTACCCAGTGCGTTTTTTGCCGATATGGCAGATGAAAATGAAGATTTACCGATTGATTCCTACATCAATCAAAGTGATATTGATGCGGTGATGAGCAAAAAAGCGCATAAAGTCCAAGCCTACCACAAAAAAAGGGCGTTGGATGAAGTGTGGTTATTGATTCATACTAATGAACAGCAAGAAAAGGGCGTATTAACTTTTGACACAAGTGAAGTATTACATCACGGTAGTGAGTTTAATCGCGTATTTTTAACCTTGTATCCCACCACAACACTATTACAAGTTGCTAAATAAAAAAGGCTAAATCTACATTTAGCCTTTTTTGTGCTGAAAAATTTCATTTAGTCATCGAGTTGTTCCATGACATCATCAGTAAAGTTGACATTGGTATAGACTTCTTGTACATCGTCCAAATCTTCTAGCATATCAATCATTTTCATAATTTTTTTAGCATCTTCGACATCAGTGACATCCGCCATGGTGGAAGGGGACATGGTCACTTCTGCGTTGTCGGATTTTAAACCGGCTTTTTCTAAGGCATCCATCACGTCACCGAAATTCTCTGGCTCAGTGACCACGGTGATGCTATCACCGTTATTTTCAATATCGGTTGCCCCTGCTTCAAGTGCGACTTCCATGATGGTGTCTTCTAGTGACACATCATCAAAGGTAATTTCACCGCGTTTGCTAAACATATAAGCCACTGAGCCTGATGTACCCAAATTGCCACCATTTTTGCTAAAGGCATGACGCACTTCGCCAACGGTACGGTTGAGGTTATCCGTCATGGTCTCGACAATCACCGCAACACCGCCCAAGCCATAGCCTTCATAGGTGATTTCTTGCATGTTGTCATTATCACCGCCGCCTGCACCACGTTCAATCGCCCGTTTTACCGTGTCTTTGGTCATATTAACTGAGTTGGCTTTTTCCACCGCCGCACGCAAACGTGGGTTACTCGCTGGGTCTGGGTCACCTTGTTTGGCAGCAGAGACCAGCTCACGAATGATTTTGGTAAAGACTTTACCTTTTGCCGCATCTTGTTTGGCTTTACGGTGTTTGATGTTTGCCCACTTGGAATGTCCGGCCATGAGTGTATCCTTTATCTAACTATCTAACGTAACAATTTGATTTTCAAAATTTTGCGTGCGCTATTATAAACGAGCAACCCCGATTTTTGATAGGGGGTTGTGCCTATGTCATCGCAGGAAATGTTATTGAAAGTTAAAATCAAACCTAAGGGCGAGGCGAGTCGTCAGGTCGTGGCAATGTCGGCAAATCAATATAGCGGTGTATCAACTCACTTAAATCAATGGTTACTTTTAAATTGACCAAGTTCCAATACTGTCCAGAAATGGTTCGATCAAGCATCATGGTCAGTGGGGCAGGTTGAAAGCTTTGCCAGTATTTAAGCGACTCTTTTGCTTTGGCAATCGCTTGAAAATGGGTTTGGCTGGTGGCAAAGTCATAAGGCGCGTGTCTGGATAAATCAAACAACTGCGTAAAACCATACGGGGTCAGACCAATCTGCAACCAATCGTCATAAAAGTCTGTGGGAAGTGGTCCATCATTGTCTTTTTTGATGCCAATGCTGACCAAATCTTGCTCAAGCGCTGTTATATCACCGCTCAGGCAGTGGATGGCAAAGCGTTTGAATAACGCAACTTCGTCATGACTGTAAGATTTGATACCACCAAAGTCATAGGCAATGACCGAGCCATCAGGGCGAAACGCAAAGTTACCTGGATGGGGGTCACAATGCAGGCGATACAGTTTGAACAATTGACCGGCACTAAAGTCAAATAAGCGAGTAGCGATTTTTTGCTTGATGTCATTATCCCAAGTGGCAGCCACTTCGAGCTTTTCACCCAGTTCTTGTGATAGGGTTAAAATACGTTTGGTCGAATGGCTATGAAAAACTTTGGGGATAATCAGCCCATCATCATCACTGTGAAAACTGCCAAAAATTGCCAAATTATGGGCTTCTTTGCTGTAGTCAAGCTCGTCATACAGGCTATCACGGATTTCTGCAAAAATTTTATCTTGCAAGGTTTTATCCATATTGAGCACGCCAGTTATCTTAAGCGCCAAGCGAACGTGTTTTAAGTCACTATCGATACTGGTATCAACGTCAGGGTATTGGACTTTGACTACGACCGCTTCACCGGTTGGCAACACCGCTTTATGGACTTGACCGATAGAGGCTGCCGCAAAGGGTGATTGCTCAAACTGGGCAAACAACGTCTCAATCGGTTGCCCCAATTCTTTTTCAACCTGCTGTTTGATGACGGCAAACGGCATGGGCGGCGCGTCTTTTTGTAATTTCTCCAGCGCTTTTGAGACTTCAGGTGGGAACACATCTTTATATTGCGAGGCAATTTGACCCACTTTCATCACCGCGCCTTTCATTTCGCCTAAGGTGTCGGCGATTTGCAGCCCCACGGTTTGCAGCATTTCGCTACGGGCTGTGAGTTTATCTTCTTCAGAGCCTGCAAAAGACTTAATAGAATTTTTAGCTGCTTTCCCTGCGATACTGGCAGTCATACCGGCAAGTTTTAAAAAACGTTTTTTTGATGACATAGTGGTTGTCTTATAGCAGAATTTTTTAATTAAGTTATCAGTGAAACTATCAGGTAAATTATAAAGTTTTAAGTATTGAGATTAGCAGAAAATGGCTATTTTTGCTATGTACCGTGCTGAAATTTAGCGAATTTTGTGCATAGCTTGGCATAAAAAACTTGGCACAAAAAAAGGCGCCACGATGACACCTTTTTTATCCAAACCATTGACAATTATTGTAAAAATAAGCGATAGCCCAAGTTATCGGTGAGGTTTTCGCACTCATAGCCAATGTCTTGCAGCTTGGCAAGTAATTGCTCGGCAGTTTGCTCACCCATTTGAATGCCCGCTAAGATACGCCCTTCAGCCGCCCCATGATTACGATAGTGGAATAAAGAAATGTTAAACTGTGAGCCCAATTTTTCAAGGAAGTTGAGCAGCGCGCCAGGACGCTCGGGAAATTCAATGCGAAATAATTGCTCGTCTTTTAATCCCGCGTGTCCGCCGATTAAATAGCGAATATGGGTCTTAGCGACTTCATCATCGGTCAAGTCAATCGCGGCATCATCGGCTTCATTGAGTAACTGGTGGATTGCTTTGCGCTCTTTTTCCCCTTCTTTGAGGGCGATACCGACAAAAATATTGGCAGCGTGATGGGCGTAGTTGGGGTTGGTATTGATGCGGTAGTTAAATTCGGTGATGTTGCGACCTTTGAGTGAGCGGCAAAAATCCAAAAAGGCGCCTGTGCGCTCAGGAATGGTCACCCCAAAAATCGCTTCTTTTTTCTCACCAATTTCGGTACGTTCGGCGATATAGCGTAACCGGTCAAAATTCATGTTGGCACCACATAAAATCGCCACACAGTTTTTGCTGTGTAGGTTATGATCTTCAATGTATTTTTTCATACCCGCGACCGCTAATGCGCCTGCAGGCTCGACGATGGTGCGGGTTTCATCATACACGTCTTTAATCGCCGCACACACTTCATCATTGCTACAAGTGACCACATCAGGCTCGACCACGGGACCTGAGTTATTGCTTTTTGGCATACGGCAGACGTCAAACGGTATCTCACCCAGCTGCGCGACTGCCACCCCATCGACGAACAACCCCACTTGGGGTAAGCGCTTTCGTTCACCGGTATCAAGCGCGATTTTCAAACAGGCTGCTTCTTCTGGCTCTACGGCTACGACTTTGACATGCGGTGCAACTTCCCCCAAAAACGCTGCCACACCTGAGATTAAGCCACCGCCACCAACGGCAACAAACACATATTCCATTTTACGCCATTGTTGTACCAGCTCCATGGCGATGGTACCTTGACCTGCGATGACTAGTTCATCGTCATACGGCGGGATAAAGGTCAAGCCATCGGTCTGGGCGCGTTCAATCGCATAGCGGTTAGATTCATCAAAACTATCGCCATATAGCACCACATTACCGCCCAAGGACTTGACGGCACTGACTTTGATATCGGGCGTGGTGGTTGGCATCACGATAATGTTATTGAGTCCCAAGCGGCTAGCCGAGAAGGCGACGCCTTGCGCGTGGTTGCCGGCAGAGGCACAAATCACGCCTTTGGCTTTGTCTACTTCGCTTAACTGGCTAATTCGATTGTAGGCACCCCGCAGCTTAAAAGAAAACACTGGCTGAAAATCTTCCCGTTTAAAACGAATATCGTTGTTAAACCGTTCACTGAGTTTTTTGGCGGGTTCAAGCGGCGTTTGAATAGCAGCATCATACACGGTCGCTTGAAGGATAAGGCGTACCCAATCTGATAACATAATAATGACCTAAGTTTGAAAAATACGTTTGAAAATTTATTTTTACGCGCTGTGTGCTTTCATAATCAAAACACAGCAAATCATTAGAGAAGTAAAAAATAAGTGATTAGATTAGGACTTTAGGGTTTAGCTTGCAAGTGCTTTTACGGTAAAATAAGTTGGGTAATTGATAGCATTAAGTTTTCTATCTGTTTTTTTGATAAATTCCTAACAAGGCTGGGTCTATGAGTACGATGAATGCAAGCACGCAACAACAACAAAAACAAGCCGTGGCAGCAGACGCGTTAAAATATATCGAATCAGGCATGATTTTGGGCGTGGGGACGGGCAGTACCGTCAACTGCCTCATTGAATTATTGCCAAAAGTTAACCTAAAGGGCGCTGTGGCAAGTTCAAAAGTCACCGAAGATAAGCTTAAAGCGCTTGGTATTGAGGTGATGGATTTAAATTTCACGGGCGAGTTAGACTTATATATTGATGGTGCCGATGAAGTGAACGAGCACTTACAGCTAGTCAAAGGCGGTGGCGGCGCTTTAACCCGTGAAAAAATTGTTGCCGCCGCATCTAAGCAGTTTATTTGCCTGGTTGATGAAAGTAAATGGGTGCAGCAATTAGGCGTTGGCTTTCCACTACCGATTGAAGTGTTGCCGCAAGCGCGCTCATATGCGGCACGTGAGTTAGTACAGCTTGGCGGTGAGCCGGTCTACCGTGAAGGATTTGTCACCGATTATGGCAATTTGATTTTGGATGTTTATGGCTTAGATATTGGCTTGGACAGTGAGAAGGTAGCAGCGTTTGAAGCAAAGTTAAACAATATCGTAGGAGTGGTATGTAATGGGTTATTTAGCGCACAGCACGCTGATATCTTACTGATGGCAACGGCAGATGGCGTAAAAAAATTGACAGCCAACTAAGTTACTAGCAAGTTAATGGTTATCAGCAATGTTGTCACACAACAAAAAAGACCAAGTCACGATGACTGGTCTTTTTTAGTTTATAACCGATTTAGTTTATAACTGATAATGGCAAGCTCATTAGTGCATGTATTGACCGCCATTTATATTGATGGTCTCACCTGTGATATAAGCAGCGCCATCGCTGACCAAATACACCACGGCAGCGGCAATCTCTTCCGGTTGGGCGAGACGACCCATTGGGATGCCTGCTTTGATGCTTTCCATTACTTTTTCAGGCACCGCCATCACCATTTTAGTACCCGTATAACCCGGTGCAACCACGTTAACGGTCACCCCAGATTTAGCGCCTTCTTGTGCCAACGCTTTACTAAAGCCGATGATACCTGCCTTGGTGGCTGAGTAGTTGGTTTGCCCAAACTGACCTTTTAAGCCATTAATTGAGCTAATACTCACAATACGCCCAGATTTTTGCTCAAGCATTTTGTTAAAAACGGGTTGGGTGACCGTGAATAGTGATTTTAAGTTGGTATCAATCACCTCTGACCATTGCTCATAAGTCATTTTTTTGAAAGTCGTATCACGGGTGATACCTGCGTTATTTACCAACACATCAATGTGACCTGCTTTTTCAATTGCATCAACAATGGCTTTGGTGGCGGCTTCATGGTCAGTGAGATTGGTCTCAACAAAGGTGAAATCGCTGGCATTCAAGCCTTCTTCTTCTAACCAAGCTTCGCCGCGGTTGACCGTGCTGTCCGCTTTAGGGGTGTAGGTTGCAATGATGTGATAGCCAGCTTGGATTAGCGCATGACAAATAGCGGTGCCAATACCACCTAGCGCACCTGTTACGAGGGCAATTTTTTTATTTGCAGTTGGGTTGTCCGTTGTCATCACAGTACGCTCCTTGTTGGTTGTGATTGTTGGTTGTAATAAAAAATTCAATGATTTAAATAGTTTATAGTATAAATGTGTTGGTTTTTTTACAATTGAACATGCGGCTAAAAAATTAGTCACATGCGATTGATATCAGGGTCACAAAAAAATATAGACCGAATATTCACATAAATTTATTGACTTTTACTTTCTTGTTTTTTTCATCATATATGAAAATTTGATAACTACCAATATTTTTTACGTTTTTATTTCTATGACAAACATTTTGTTACGCGCAAACGAGTATTTATAGGTTTGTGTGCTAAAAAAATTTGCAACAATAGCGGTTTGTGCTAGGCTATAAGGATAATTTTAAACAATGTAAGGTTGAGCAAAATACCCCGTATCAACTACAGTTAATCAAGCCTAAGTGCTAAATTTCTTTCCTGATGGTACAAAGTTGGCTTAATTGTACAAACTTGATTGGACAAGATTGATTGTATCGATACGCAAGCGTGAATGCTTAGTAATTTTATATACCACGATGAGCTGGGTCTGTTTATTTAGTCTGTTTATTTATTTGCCATACGGAAATTAGAATGCCGCAACTCTTACCGACGATGGAACAAATCGCTGTATTACAGCAAGCTAGTAATTTTGGCTATCAGTATTGGCAGACTAAAACAAACGTTGTACAAAGCTTTTTAAAAAGCTATCCGCTTACCCAAACGCTCGATGTCCAACATATCAAAGATTTAATACGCGATTATACGCTAGATGAAGATTATCAATTGGCGGATGAAGCAGCCGTTATGAGGGGGCTGCGTCATCTACGTAATTTGTTGATGGTGCGCTGGATTTGGCAAGATGCATTAAATCTGATTAGCCTAGAGCAGCTGACATGGGAGCTATCAAAATTTGCCGATTATTGTCTCATCTTTGCCAAAGACTATGTGTATCAAGATTTAATCAGTCGCTATGGCGAGCCGTATTTTTTTGATGAAAAAAATAAACCGCAAAAGGATGATTTAGCCATCATCGCCATGGGTAAAATGGGAGCAGAAGAGCTCAACTTATCAAGCGATATCGATTTGATTTTTGTTCATCAGGGGCAAGGTGAGACGGTGGTTGACCCGTTAAAACAACAAGGGTCAAAAGCTGCTAAATCCATCGACAACAAGAAATTTTTTACCAAATGGGGTCAAGGCATCATCAATCTGCTTGATAAAAACACCCAAGATGGTTTTGTATTTCGCATTGATATGCGCCTTCGTCCTTGGGGCGATGGCAGTGACTTGGCAATTCATTTATCGGCACTGGAAAAATATTTTGCCCAACATGGAAGGGCGTGGGAGCGATTTGCTTGGCTAAAAGCCAGAATCGTCAACCCTGTCACCTTTAGCGATAGCTTAGAAGCCCTTATCAAGCCGTTTGTATTTCGTTATTATGTTGATTATAGTGCCTTTGCCGCACTACGTGAGATGAAATCGCTGATTCAAAACCAAGTCGAGCAACGTCAAGATACCGACAATGTCAAACTGGGTGCGGGGGGTATTCGTGATATTGAGTTTATCGTGCAGTCGTTTCAGTTGATTTATGGCGGGCGTGTCAGTGATATCAGAGTAAAAAACTGCCTACAAGCGATGAGCCAACTGGAAAAACATGGCTTTATCGATGCGGTGACTCATGAGCAATTGGCACAAGCCTATCGTTTTTTACGCAGATTAGAGCATGGTATCCAAGCCATCAATGATGAACAAACCCAGCGATTACCCCAAGATGCCAAACAGCGACATCAGCTTGCCCAAGTATTGGGGTTTGCCGATTGGGCGGCATTGTTAGCCAAACTCAATGAATACCGCCAAACGGTAAAAATACCTTTTGACGAGCTGGTCAGTGATCGCCAACAGTCTGATGAACAACTACAAGTGGATCATCAGCACAATTTATCTGAGCTTGAGCAAAAATTAAGCGCTGACAATAAAGATAAATTAAGCCAGTTTTGGCAAAGTAAGCTCATCACAGGGCTTAGTGAAGAAGCCAAAACTCGCTTAAATGCCGCCTATCCGATTCTAATCAATGGGTTGTTACATTCTGATTTAAGCGAAGATGCAATCAACGTGGCGTTACCTAGAATGTTGACACTACTAGAGGCAGTAAGTCGTCGGTCAATTTATTTGGTCATGTTTGCCGAAAACCCAACGGCAGCCGCCAAATTGATTCCCATGTTGGCAGCCAGCCCTTGGATTGCGAGCGAATTGGTAAGTTATCCTGTTTTGCTGGATTCATTTATCCGTGAAAAATACCGTCATTTACCTGACAAGGCAGAACTTAGTGATATTCTGCGTCAGCAGTTGTTACGGGTAGAGCCTAATGATGAAGAAGGGCTACTCAATGCCTTTCGTTTTTTCAAAAAAACCCAAGTGCTGGCAGTGGCGGCAAGTGATGTGTTGGCGGATAGACCGTTGATGAAAGTCTCTGATTCACTCACCTTTATCGCTGAAGTGGTGCTTGAAAAAGCGTTGCAACGGGTATTTGGTGAATTGGTAAAAAAACATGGCTATCCTGTCAATGCCCAAGGCGAGCCTGTGAGTGAAGCGCATAATGGCTTTGCGATTATCGGTTATGGTAAGCTTGGCGGGCTTGAGATGAGTTATAGCTCAGATCTTGATCTGGTGTTTATTCATGACATTGATGAAGAAGCGATGACATTGGGTGAAAAACCCATCAGCGGTATGAAGTTTGCCGCCCGCCTTGCCCAAAAACTGATGAATTATTTGACCACCCAAACGCGCGATGGTCGTGTCTATGAGATTGATATGCGCCTGCGCCCCTCGGGTCAAGCAGGTATGATGGTAGTATCTACCCATGCGTTTGAACTTTACCAAATGCACAAAGCTTGGGCTTGGGAACACCAAGCGTTGGTTCGCGCACGTGCCATTTGCGGGGATAGCCGGGTGATGACGCGATTTGACCAAATTCGTAAAGAAGTATTGTGTCTGCCGCGTGATAAAGACAGTGTCCGTATCGAAGTATCCACCATGCGGCATAAGATGCAAGACCATTTGGGCAGCAAGCCGCACACCAAGCAGCAAGGGTTATTTCATCTGAAACAAGATGCAGGCGGATTGGTTGATATTGAATTTATTGCCCAGTTTGCTGTCTTGGCGTATGCCAATCGTTATCCTGCGTTGGCAGTTTGGAGTGACAATGTGCGTATCTTTGAAGCGCTTGCCAAAACAGGTATTATCGAAACCGAAATATGCCAACAGCTAACGCACGCTTATCTTCGTATCCGCAGTATGACGCATCGCTTGGCTTTGGCAGAGCAGCCGATACTGGTGGATGAAGCCCAGTGGCATGAGCTACGTAATTTTGTTGATGAACAATGGCATCGCTTGATTGGGCAACGACCAGAATAGATGTAACATCAATTTTTATTTCAAACAAATTATTTAAACAAAGTACTTTTTATTTCAAACAAAACACTAGGAGTAATCAATGGCAACAATTCCCAGCATGGCAGACCGTGATGGTTTTATTTGGATGGATGGCAACATGGTAGACTGGCGTGATGCCAAAATCCACGTATTAACCCATACACTGCACTACGGGATGGGCGTATTTGAGGGGGTTCGAGCCTACAAAACTCATGATGGACGCACGGCGATTTTTCGTCTAGAAGACCATACCCAGCGTCTGCTAAATTCCGCTAAAATTTTCCAGCTTGCTGTACCCTATTCGTATGAAGAAGTATTACAAGCACAAAAAGCCGTGGTACGTGAAAATAACCTTGAATCGGCATACCTTCGCCCATTGATTTGGGTCGGTTCTGAAAAATTGGGTATCGCTGCCAAAGATAATAGCATTCACACCATCGTAGCCGCTTGGGTTTGGGGCGCTTATCTGGGTGAGGAAGGCATGGCAAAAGGTATCCGGGTAAAAACCTCAAGTTTTACCCATCACCATCCAAACGTCACCATGTGTAAAGCCAAAGCCGTCAGCAACTATCCAGTATCTATCATGTCAAACCAAGAAGTTACCCGTCATGGCTATGATGAAGCGGTATTGATGGATACCCAAGGCTATGTTTGTCAAGGCTCAGGGGAAAACTTATTTTTGGTCAAAGACGGTGAGCTGCATACCCCAGATTTGTCAGGGGGTGCATTGGACGGCATTACCCGTCGCACGGTGATACAGTTTGCACAGGACTTGGGCATCAAAGTGCATGAGCGTAGAATCACCCGTGATGAGTTTTATATCGCGGACGAAATCTTTATGACAGGTACTGCCGCCGAGATTACCCCAATTCGTGAATATGATGACCACGTTATTGGCTGCGGCGCGCGTGGTGAAATCACCGAAAAACTGCAAAGTCTATTTTTTGATGTGGTGCAAGGCAAAAATGATAAATACGCGCATTGGCTCAGCTACGTGGATGAATAATCGGTAAAGTTGTCGATAAGTGAAAATAAGTAGATAAGTGAAAATAAAAGGATAGTTATGTTAAAATGACTATCCTTATTTTTTGAAAAATTATCGGTACTTTGGAAGTGACATGACAACATCGAGTGCAACCACCCCGCTTAAGCAAATTATTTGTATCAAATGGGGCAAAAAGTTTGCTGCCGAATACGTGAATAAGCTATATGGTATGGTAAGCCGTAATATTACCCCGCCGTTTCGCTTCGTCTGCTTTACCGATGATACCGATGGCATTCGTCCTGAAGTTGAATGCCAACCGCTACCCATCATTGATTATACAATTCCTGTGGGTACGTCAGGGCAGTGGGGAAAATCACGCCTTTGGAGCAAGCAGCTGGGTGATTTGAGCGGCAATGTGTTGTTTATGGATTTAGATTTGGTCATTGTGGACAACATTGATGGCTTTTTTGACTATCTACCAGAACAACAAGTAGTGATGACTCGCAATATTACCAATCCGTTAGAAAAACTGGGTCAAACCTCACTATTTCGCTTTCGGGTAGGGTGCTTATATCCATTACAACAGCAGTTTTCAACCAACCAAATGGCGACCATTGAAAAGTACCGCTACGAGCAGCGTTTTGTCACAAAAAATGCGCCAAATGGTGCGTTTTTTTACCCAAAAGGGTGGGTCAAACATTTTCGCTATCAATGCCGCCGTAATTTTCCATTAAATTATGTCTTGCCTCCCAAAAAACCCGTAGGTACTAAAATAGTGATTTTTGCTGGGGGTGAGTTAAATCCACCTGAAGCCATTGCCGGCAAATATCATCCAGATTATCCCAGTGACATGAAAGCGTATCTTAATATGCTAAAAACGTCCCCTGAAGCCAAGAAAAAACCCTTACGCCATCTTCGTTATTTTATTCTACCGAGTAAATGGGTCGAAGAAGCTTGGCGCGAGTAAAAGTGTCATGAAGAAAATCAGGGTTTTGCATTTTGTGACAGGTGGTTTTTCGGGCGCAACCAGTGTGGCGGTGGATATTATAACGGGTCACCAAGCCTACTCAGATATCGAAAGCTTATTGGTGCTTCGTCAAAAAAAGACGACTACGTCAGAAAAATTAGCCAGCCTTGAAAAAAAAGGCATTAACTATCAATTGGTTATTAATAGTCCTCACTTTGCAACGAGCAAACAGCTTCAACAAATCATCAAAGAGTGGCAGCCTGATATTTTGGTGGCGCATGGTTTTCCTGAGCATATCATAGGTAGAGCTGCAGGAAAAAAAGCCAACGTACCGCACATGGTACAAGTTGAGCATAATTCTAAAGAACGCTATAGCTTTATCAAACTATGGCAAACCCGTCACTTAAGTCAATTTACTGATAGCGTCGTTGCGGTATCCAAAGGGGTTGCACAAGTCCTTAACAAACAGCAGCTTAAAGCTCCTATCATCGCCATACCTAATGGTATTGACCCTGCACGATTTGACAATCAGCCCTTACCGATTCAATCGCGACCAGATGATATTATCATGGTAGCACGCTTTGCCAAAAGTAAAGATCATGCAACGCTGATTGAAGCATTAAACCTACTAAAACAAAAAAACATCACCCCAACACTGACGCTTGTGGGTAGTGGTAAAACAAGCTATCAAAACTTAGCCAATAACTTAGTCAAAAAATATGGCTTATCTCAGCAAGTAACATTGATAAATCATAGTAATGACATACCGCAGCTATTGGAAAGACACAAAATATTTGTCATGTCTAGCCGTTTTGAAGGGTTGAATTTGTCAGTTATTGAAGCGATGGCGGCAGGCTGCTTGGTGATAGGCAGTGATGCTGTGGGCGTCAATGAGCTTATCGAACATAAAAAAGATGGGCTTGTTTTTTCTATTGGCGATGCACAAACATTGGCAAACCAGCTTGAAAGTGTTTTGACCAATCCATTAAACTTTGAAACGATGACTATTCAAGCACGACAAAAAGTATTGTCTTACTATACCAAATCGCGGATGCTCAAAGACTATTATGACGTTTTTACCGAAATTATGAATTGATAAATGATTAGGATATAACATGCAAAGCCAATCCAAACCTATCACCATCAGTATCCTAATACCGGTTTACAATGTCGCTGACTATGTTGAAGAATGCCTAAATTCTATATTGGCACAAATTGACGATAATGCCGAAATTATCGTCATGAACGATGCTTCAACTGATAACAGTTGGGAAGTGTTACAAGCCTATCAAACCCATCCAAAAATCACACTGGTGCAAGCACCTCACAACCGTGGTCTGTCAGGTACGCGTAATGCGCTCTTGCCTTTAGCAACCAATCAATATGTTTGGTTTATAGATTCTGATGATGCGATGCACGATGGGGCATATACCAAAGTAGTGAATGCATTAGCATCAATGGATATAGATATGCTAGGCGGGAACTACATGGCATGGCGCGGCGATAACAAACGCCCAAAAAAAGCCTTTGTCGGTCCAGCTAATCAAATAATAAATAATGACAGTCTGCAATTTATCAAAAATATTGTTGAAAACAACAGCAATCACGTTTGGAATAAGGTCTATAAACGCTCAGTCATTGAAAAAATAAGTTTTCAACAAGGTAAAAAGTTTGAAGATATTTACTATATGACAGATTTATCAAAAGTTATCAAAAATTTTGCTTTTATTGACTATCCATTGATTGATTATCGTGAACGCCAAGGCTCAATTGTTCAAACTCTGGATAAAAAATATGTCGACGACTATCTTAATGCTTTTATCTATCGTGTAGATACATGGTATGAACTTAACCCAAATTCTTCAAATGATAAATTTAGCAATTATTTATGGTATAAGACATTCAATCGGTTTGCAGGACTGGTCAAGAAACTCGATGACGCAGCACAACACGATATGATAGTCTATGTAAACATGCGTTATGCGTCCACATTTTTTGAGTATCAGCAGCAGGCAGCGGCTAGATTAGACTGGTTACGTTGCTTACGAAGCAAATATGAAGCGAAAAAAATTAAACAATTATTGATGAGATATTGTTCTTAAGGATAGACAATGAAGCAAGCTCCTAGTATTAGCTTTTTAATACCAGTTTTTAATACTGAGAAATTTGTAATTGAGTGTCTCAACTCGCTGTTGCCACAAATATATGCTACTGATGAAGTCATTATACTAGATGATTGCTCAACTGATAATAGTTTAATGGTCATTCAAGACTATATTAAACATCAGGCACACAAAAATATAAAAGTTTTCAGTAATTATCAAAATCAAGGAATATCGCTGGTAAGAAACGGATTAATATGTAAAGCATCTAAGGATTTTATATGGTTTGTCGATTCTGATGATATTGTGGTTGAGAGCGCAGTGCTTAAGGTTAAAGAGTGTTTATCAAATAATAAAATAGACATACTCTGTTGCAATTATTTTAATTGGATAGAGAATAATGCCTTAGAGGAAAAAAAGGGGCTTGGTAAAGCCTTTGTAAGATTTAATAATAAACCATACCCATTGAAATGGATTTTAATGAAATCTGATGACAATTACTTATGGAATAAAATATGTCGCAGAGAGTTACTTCAAGAAGTAGTGCTCGAAATTCAGCATAGAAAATACTTTGAAGACATAGAAATTTTAACTTCTATCGCTTGCTTAAACCCTGTTTTTAATTATTTAAATTATCCAGTTATAAAGTATCGCCAAAACCCAACCTCTCTTGTTAAACATCGTACGTTAGAATCATTTTTTAATTATTTTGAAGTTTATCTAAATCGCTATAACATTTGGTCTCAAAATTCAAATGATACACACCTACAAGGATATTTTTCATTAAAAATCCTAAGTAGATATATTTCTATGACTCAGGAAATGATAGAAAATCAAGAGCTGCAAGAATTAAGAAAAATTTTAGATAATTTTGATGATAGATATAGATTAATATACAATGATTCACAAAAAAATTTAAATTTTATTCGTGCATTAAAGTTAAGAATTAAATGGAATAAGCTTCATAATAAATTAGATAGCTTGTTTGGCTAATATTGGCTCACTGCCAATAATCCCTAATCCAGTCAGTTGGTAATACCTTACGATACCATTTACCGCTTTTACCCATGATGGCATCGGGTGGATTTACTTCCCCATGAAAAATCACCATTTTTGCCCCTTTAGGCAAAATCGGCGGTTTGACAAAACTTAAGGGAAATGGCTGCACACATTGGTATTTAAAGCTCACGCACCAAGACGCATCCCAATATTCAAGGTGGTGATGCTCACGCAAATAATTGGATAGGTAAGCTTGCTCATGGCGTACTTGGCTACGAATCGTGTCAAAATTTTGCTCAAAATTTGATAACAAATTTGGATAAGTATGTTGTCCGACTTTAAAGCGATACACCGATGAATTACCCACCATGCGCCACGGTTTTTTCCAATCACGGATAATCACCACACTGTCATCGTGCTGCGCTTGATACGTAAAAAAGCAATCAATATTATCGACAATCACAATATCAATATCCAAAAATAACGCCGTGCCTTTTAAATCATATAATTGAGGGCTAAAGGTGGTCAGTTTTTTCCAGCCACGTTCAGGAATATTACTGGGTAAATTGAGCTCAGGAATTGGGTAGCATTTGACGTTGGCATCTATCCCTGTGCTATCATCGGTCAAACATACCATTTGAAACGGTAGTGTTAAATGTCTGTTAACCATATTGTACAGGCGATTAACGTACTCAGCACCGTATTTGGTGCCCCATTTCATACAAATAATGTAACGGTTTTCATCAGGCAAAGCAGGCGCTGAAGTATAATTTGGTAAAGTCATAAGTAAATGATTATCATATTAAGTAAGTGAATTGATAATATCATGATTGCTAAGTTTTGGATAACGCTGGCGAACCGCTACTGCGATGGATGGCTCGGCATTATAAATAACCGGAAATCCTGGCACACGTTTAAAGCGCTTATAGCCCCACATGTATTGACTGGGGAAACGGTCAATCATCCGCTCGATGGCGTGGTTCATCGCGGTTGTCGCTGTCACCATGTTTTTGTCATACAAGGCGGGGTCAGTTAACTCATCACAATAAATATCAAAGCCTTGTCCATCATCACGGCGTACACAGGTCAAACCTACCAAGCTACAATTTGTTTTACTGGCTAATTTGCTAGCTAAGGTACTGGTCACTGTTGGAATACCAAAAAACGGCACTACTTCACCGCCAGATGGGTCAGGGACATGGTCAGGCAAAATGATACTAAAACCGCCTGCTTTTAGGGTTTTAAAAATCGCTTTGACCCCAGTAGCATCGGTTGGTACCAAAGTTGCGTTGAGCCGTTGACGCCCTTGCAATACAAACTGATTGGCTTGTTCACCTTTCACGGGTTTATACATGATGGTGGGTGCACCAAACTGGTTGAGCCACGCATTCATGATTTCCCATGTCCCCAAATGCGGCACAATTGCAAGCATGCCATTGGGGTTTTGTAAGCCTTGCATCAAAACTTGTTGATGATGCACGGTATGGATTTGTTTAACCGACCACGCAGGTGGCATAGCCCAGCTTTTAGCCGATTCCACCATGTTTTTGCTTTGATTGGCAATACAGGCTCTGGCAAGCTGGTCACGCTGGGATTCAGTGAGTTCGGGATAGACAAGTCGTAAGTTAGTATCCACCGTTTTCATGATACTTTTGTCACGACGAAGTGAAATGATAAAGCTTGCGATATGTGCCAATAGATACAGCATCCACATTGGCACATATTTGAGAAGAGTAAAGGCATTCATCTAATTAAAGGTGTGACCTTGATTAAGATTGTGGCGCTTTACTGTCTTTTTCGCGTATACGGATACCCAATTCACGCAGTTGTTTGCCATCCACAGGCGCAGGGGCTTCAGTCAGCGGACATTCAGCCGTTTTGGTTTTTGGGAAGGCGATGACGTCTCGAATCGATTGTGAGCCTGTCATTAGCATAATTAACCGGTCAAGACCGAATGCCAAACCACCGTGCGGTGGCGCACCGTATTTTAGCGCGT
>ERZ650306.693-NODE-693-length-20582-cov-10.287231_pt1 | contig 20582 bp, 16 predicted proteins | sample MGYA00376242_ERZ650306 | MGnify/ENA primary metagenome ERZ650306 (study PRJEB26733, sample SAMN07839244) | wastewater metagenome | biome: urban; feature: wastewater treatment plant; material: waste water | place: USA: North Carolina | collected 2016-03-31 ... | reverse complement strand
CCCTGTTTTGGAAAGGAACAAATCCTGATACTGCCGGTCAGGCGGCGGATGAATGGGCCTGATGCCCGGAGTGACGCACAACAGCACATATCCGCCAAAAACAACAATGACATGATTAATATACGGATATGGCCATGCTGCAATTTTATCAAATCCCCTGTCGCGGTCCGGCGCGCGCGCCCTGGTTATTGTGCATTGCCGGCTTGCTGGGCCCGGCGGTGGCGCAGGCGGAAGACGCCGCGCTGGCCGAGGTCACCGTGGTGGGCGCCACGCCGCTGCCAGGCCTGGGGCTGAGCCGTGCGCAGGTGGCGGCTCCGGTGGTCAGCCGCAACGCCGCCGCGCTGCAACACAGCCAGCGCGCCACCCTGGGCGAGTTTCTCGAGCGCGAGCTGGGCAGCGTGCATATCAACGACATGCAGGGCAACGCCTTGCAGGCCGATGTCAATTACCGCGGCTACACCGCCTCGCCGCTGCTGGGCACGCCGCAGGGCTTGTCGGTGTATCTGGACGGCATGCGCATGAACCAGCCGTTTGGCGATGTGGTCAGCTGGGATGCGCTGCCGCGCTCGGCGCTGGCCACGCTGACGCTGATGCCCGGCTCCAATCCGCTGTTTGGCCTGAACACCCTGGGCGGCGCGCTGGCGCTGACCACCAAGGACGGCCTGAGCCATCCCGGCACGGCGATTGAAACGGGTTATGGTTCGGATCAGCGCCGTCGGCTGGGTTTTGAGCATGGCGGCTCGGCGGCCAATGGCCTGAACTGGTTTGTCACCGGCAACTGGATGAAAGAGAACGGCTGGCGCGAGCATTCGCCCTCAGAAACCCGCCAGCTGTTCGCCAAGCTGGGCTGGAGCGGCGAGCGCACCGACCTGGCCGCCGCGCTGGGCTGGGCCGACAACACGCTGACCGGCAATGGCCTGCAAGACGCCCGCCTGCTGGCGCGCGACTACCGCAGCGTGTACACCCAGCCAGACGAAACCGACAACCGCAGCGCCTGGCTGAACCTCACCGGCAAGCACCAGCTGAACGACCGCGTGCAGCTCGCTGGCAATGCCTACGCGCGCCGACTGAGCAGCAGCACGCTGAATGGCGACATCAACGAAGATTCGCTGGATCAGCAGGTGTATTTATTGCGCACCAGCACCGCCGACCGCAATGCGCTGAGCAAGGCCGGCTACAGCAATTTGCCCAGCCAGAACGAAACCGCCGCCAATACGCCGTTTCCGTACTGGCGCTGCCTGGCGCAAACCGCGCTGGCCGACGAGCCGGCAGAAAAATGCAACGGCCTGCTCAACCGCACCCGCACCCGGCAGACGCAATACGGCTTTAGCGGCCAGTTCACCCTGCAGGACACGGGTAACCAGTTCACCGCTGGGCTGGGCTACGACGCCAGCCGGGTGCGCTTTAGCCAGACCAGCCAGTTTGGCTATCTGAACCCCGACCGCAGCGTGACGCCAGTGAATTTCTTTGCCGACGGCACAGAAATCGACGACAGCGGCGTGCCGGTGGACAGCCGGGTGAACCTGAGCGGGCGCACCCGCACCTGGAGCCTGTTTGCCACCGACACGCTGACCCTGGCCGAGCACTGGCATCTCACCCTGTCGGCGCGCTGGAATCAAACCCGCCTGAGCGTGCGCGACCACATCACCCCGGGCGGCGGCGCCGGCTCGATGGACGGCGACCACCGCTTCAGCCGGGTCAACCCGGCCGCCGGGCTGAGCTATGCGCCCAGCGCCAACCTGACCGCCTGGCTGGGCTACAACCAGGGCAGCCGCGCGCCCAGCGTGGTGGAGCTGGGCTGCGCCGACCCCACCAACCCTTGCCGCCTGCCCAACGCCATGGCCAGCGACCCAGCCTTGCGTCAGGTGGTCACCCACACCTGGGAAGCCGGCGTGCGCGGCAAATTCACACCGAATCTGCGCTGGCAGCTGGGCGGCTTTCGCGCCGACAGCCGCGACGACATCCTGTTTGTCGCGTCGCGCCAGAGCGGTTCTGGCTACTTCAAGAACGTGGATCGCACCCGCCGCCAGGGCGTCGAGCTGGGTTTGAGCGGCGAGCATGGCGCGTTTAATTGGGGGCTGGACTACACCTATCTGGACGCCACTTACCAAAGCGCGGAAACCCTCACCGCCGCCGCCAACAGCAGCCAGGACGCCAGCGGCAATATCCGTGTGCAGCCGGGCGACCGCCTGCCGTTGACCCCGCGCCATCTGGTCAAGCTGCGCGCGGATTATCGCTTTTCGCCGCAATGGCAGGCTGGCGTGGCCATGCGCGCCGTGGCGGGCAGTCTGGCGCGCGGCAATGAAAACGGCCAGCACCAGTCCGACGGCGTATACAACCTGGGCCCAGGCCGCAGTGCCGGCTACGCGGTGTGGGATTTGACTGGCGAATACCGGCCGACGGCACAGCTGACGGTGTTTGGCCAGGTGAACAATGTCTTTGACCGCCGCTACGCCACCGCTGCCCAACTGGGCGCCACCGGCTTTACCAGCGATGGCAATTTTGTGGCGCGACCGTTTGCGGCGGTGGGCGGCAAGTACCCGCTGATGCACGCCACCTTCTACGCCCCCGGCGCGCCGCGCAGCTTCTGGCTGGGTGTGCGCTATGAGTTTGACAAGGTGGCGCAAAAAGACTGAACACGCATGAACCGGCTTCTCCTTACAGCCGCCTTAGGGCGGCTTTTTTATGGCGGATGGCGCGGGATATTTAAATACCGGGCTCGCCTATTCGCCTTTAGTCGTATTTTTCAGTGAATAGCAGTTTTATTTTGCTATCGATAAATCTGGTTTTAAATATCAGCAGCGCATCCGGGAAAAAATCCTGCTTTGTCCGGGCGTGACGCCCAGGGTTAAATCATGCACTCCGCTTACACTTGTTTGTGGGCAAAGCTGTGTGACTGCACGCATGGCAAACCAGACAAGACAAGGACGGAGATATGCACACCACCATCAAACACACCCTGCGGCGCGCGCCGCTGGCCGCGGTGATTTCGCTGGCGCTGGCCGGCGCCGCGCTGGCCGGCACGGTCAGTTGGGAAGACATCGCCAACGACGACAAAACCCCGAAAGATGTGCTGATGTACGGCATGGGCCTGAAGGGCCAGCGCTTTAGCGCGCTCAAGCAGGTGTCCACCAAGAATGTGGCCGATCTGGTGCCGGCGTGGAGCTTTTCGTTTGGCGGCGAAAAACAGCGCGGCCAGGAAACCCAGGCGATTGTGCATGATGGGGTGATCTACATCACCGCCTCGTACTCGCGCATGTTCGCCATCGACGCCAAGACCGGCAAGCAGCTGTGGTCTTACGAGCACCGGCTGGCCGACGACATCCGCCCATGTTGCGACGTGATCAACCGTGGCGCGGCGATTTATGGCGACAAGGTGTACTTTGGCACGCTGGACGCCAGCATCGTGGCGCTGAACAAAGACACCGGCAAAGTGGTGTGGAAAGAAAAATTCGGCGACCACAAAATCGGCTACACCATGACCGGCGCGCCGACCGTGGTCAAAGATCAAAAAACCGGCCGCATGCTGCTGATCCACGGCTCGTCGGGTGACGAATTCGGCGTGGTGGGCTGGCTGTACGCCCGCGACCCGGACACCGGCAAAGAAGTGTGGGCGCGCCCGCTGGTGGAAGGCCATATCGGCCGCCTGAACGGCCAGCCGTCCACCCCGACCGGCGACCCGAAAGCCCCGTCGTGGCCGAACGACCCGAATTCGCCCACTGGCAAGGTGGAAGCCTGGAGCCATGGCGGCGGCGCGCCGTGGCAGAGCGCCACCTTTGACCCGGACACCAACACCATCATCATCGGCGCCGGCAACCCGGCCCCGTGGAACACCCACAAGCGCTCGCCGGGTGATTCCTTGTTCACCTCCGGCCAGGCCTATGTGGACGCCAGCACTGGCGAGCTGAAGGGGTTTTACCAGCACACGCCGAACGACGCCTGGGACTTCTCCGGCAATAACGAAATCGTGCTGTTCGACTACAAAGACCCGAAAACCGGCAAAACCATCAAGGCCGGCGCCCACGCCGACCGCAATGGCTTTTTCTATGTGACCGACCGCACCCAGCTGGCCAATGGCGCCGGCTACCCGAACAAACCCACCGCGCTGCTGAACGCCTTCCCGTTTGTGGAGGGCATCACCTGGGCCAAGCACATCGACCTGAAAACCGGCCGCCCGGTGGAGCCGACGCCGAGCAACCGTCCGCCGCTGCCGGAAGGCGGCGAAGCGCATGGCAAGAGCGTGTTTGTCTCGCCGCCGTTCCTGGGCGGCAAAAACTGGAACCCGATGTCCTACAACCCGGACACCGGCCTGTTCTATGTGGCCGCCAACCACTGGGGCATGGACTACTGGACCGAGCAAGTCACCTACAAGCCGGGTTCGGCCTATCTGGGCCAGGGCTTCCGCATCAAGCGCCTGTTTGACGACCACGTCGGCACCTTGCGCGCGATTGACCCGCGCACCGGCAAGATTGTCTGGGATCACAAAGAAACCTTCCCGTTCTGGGCTGGCACCTTGTCCACCGCTGGCGGCCTGCTGTTCACCGGCACCTCGGATGGCTACGTGAAGGCGTTTGACGCCAAAACCGGCAAGGAGCTGTGGAAATTCCAGACCGGCTCGGGGATTGTCTCCTCGCCGGTCACCTGGGAGCAGGACGGCGAGCAGTACATCGGCCTGGCCTCTGGCTATGGCGGCGCGGTGCCGCTGTGGGGCGGCGACATGGCCCAGCTGACCAAGCAGGTGAATCAGGGCGGCAGTTTCTGGGTGTTCAAGCTGCCGCGCCGCGCCCGCTAAGCCCATTCTCGTCCACCGTTTGCCGCCCTGGCGTTCGCCAGGGCGGATGATGACAAGGATTCTTGATGATGTTGACTCTGCCGCGCCTGGCGCTGGCGCTGGGTCTGGCCGTTGCGCTGGCCCACGCCGATGAACCCCCGGCCTCCAGCCTGGCGGCGGAAACCGTGGTCAATGGCTGCCGCATCGCGCCAAAAACGCAATGCCCAGGGGCCGATTTGCGCCATGCCGACCTCAAGGCGGCCAATCTGGCCGGCGCCAATCTCACTGGCGCGGATTTGCGCCGCGCCGATTTGCGCATGGCCAACCTCACCGGCGCCATTCTGGACGGCGCCGATTTAAGCGGCGCGCGGATCAATCGCGGTTATCTGGCCGGCGCCTCGCTGAAAAAAGCCCGGCTGGTGGGCGCGGATCTGGAGTTGTCGCGGCTGATGCGCGCCGACTTCAGCGATGCCGACCTCACCGCCGCCAGCCTGGAAGCCGCGCGCGCCGCGTATGCGGTGTTTCACCGCAGCCGCCTGATCGCCACCAATTTGCAGGAAACCAAGTTCAACGGCGCCAACTTCTGGGAGGCGACCATGGAAGGGACGGTGATTCGCTACGCGATTTTCCCTGAGGCGTTCTTCGAAGGCTGCCAGGGTTGTCCGCATGACTGGTGATGCATCATGCGCCAAACCCTTGTTTTTGCACCCTACCCGACTTTGGTCGAATAGGCGCAGCCGGGTGTGCTCTCCACAATCAGAGGGCCGGGATTTTTTCCCGCGCCAATGAAGCCCAATTGACAAGTGGAGAACCGGAGAGATGAACACATTTTTTGCGCGCAATGGCTGGCGACTGGCCACCTGCACCCTGATGGTTTCCGCCGCCCTGAGCGCCCCGCTGGCCGGCGCTGCGGTGAATGACCAGGATATTCTCAACGACGCCAAAACCCCTGGCGACGTGGTGTCGTATGGCATGGGCCCGCAAGGCCAGCGTTTCAGCCCGCTGACCAAGCTGAACACCAGCACGGTGAAAAAACTGGTGCCGGCCTGGAGCTTCTCGTTTGGCGGCGAAAAGCAGCGCGGTCAGGAAGCCCAGCCGATCATCCATGACGGTGTGATGTATGTCACCGCCTCGTACTCGCGCGCCTACGCCGTGGACGCGCGCACCGGCCAAAAGTTGTGGGAATACAACGCCCGTCTGCCGGACGGCATCATGCCGTGCTGCGACGTGATCAACCGTGGCATGGCCATCTATGGCGACCTGGTGTACTTCGGCACCCTGGACGCCCGTCTGGTGGCGCTGGACCGCAAGACCGGCAAGGTGGTGTGGACCAAGACCCTGGGCGACTACAAGGCCGGTTACTCGTACACCGCCGCGCCGATGATCGTGAAGGGCAAGATCATCACCGGCGTGTCCGGCGGTGAATTCGGCATTGTCGGCAAGGTGGAAGCCCGCGACGCCAAGACTGGCGAGCTGGTGTGGTCGCGTCCGGTGATCGAAGGCCATATGGGCACGCTCAATGGCAAAGAAAGCACCATGACCGGCACGCTGAACGCCACCTGGGAAGGCGACCAGTGGAAGCAGGGCGGCGGCGCCACCTGGCTGGGCGGCACCTACGACCCGGAAACCGACACCATCTTCATGGGCACCGGCAATCCGGCGCCGTGGAACTCGTGGACCCGCAAGGGCGACAACCTGTACACCGCCTCCACCCTGGCCATCAACCCGGACAACGGCGAAATCAAGTGGCACCTGCAAACCACGCCGCATGACGGCTGGGACTTTGACGGCGTGAACGAATTCATCCCGTTCGACCTGAAAAAAGACGGCAAGGTGGTCAAGGCCGGCGCCAAGGCTGACCGCAATGGCTTCTTCTTTGTGGCCGACCGCACCAACGGCGACCTGCTGGGCGCCTACCCGTTTGTGTCCAAGATCACCTGGGCCAAGGGTTTCGACCTGAAGACCAAGAAACCGATCGTCAACCCGGAAGGCCGCCCGGCCAACCCGTTTGACCCTGCCCAGCAGGCTGAAGGCGGCAAGGGCAAGTCGGTGTTCGCCGCACCGTCCTTCCTGGGCGGCAAGAACTGGATGCCGATGGCCTACAGCCCGAAGACCGAATTGTTCTACGTGCCCAGCAACGAATGGGGCATGGACATCTGGAACGAGCCGATCACCTACAAGAAGGGCGCTGCTTACCTGGGCGCGGGCTTCACCATCAAGCCGCTGTATGACGACCACATTGGCGTGCTGCGCGCCATGGATCCGAAAACCGGCAAGATCAAGTGGGAATACAAGAACAAGGCCCCGCTGTGGGGCGGCGTGCTGAGCACCGCCGGCGACCTGGTGTTCACCGGCACCCCGGAAGGCTTCCTGAAGGCGTTTGACGCCAAAACCGGCAAAGAGCTGTGGAAATTCCAGACCGGCTCTGGCGTGGTGGGCAGCCCGGTGACCTGGGAAATGGACGGCGAGCAATACGTGTCGGTGGTGTCTGGCTGGGGCGGCGCAGTGCCGCTGTGGGGTGGCGAAGTGGCCAAGGTCATTTCGCACCTGACCCAGGGCGCCAGCGTGTGGACCTTCAAGCTGCCGAAAAACTGAGCATGAAGTAAGCCCTGCCTGGCAGGCGGCCTCCCCCCGGACGTCCGTCTGTCTTGCGCCCACCTGATTTGGGTGGGCGCAGATGGCCCTGAGCCCAGCCGCTGCCCGGCGGCGGCTAGGCTCAGATTCATCCCCCAAACCCGAGAGGAAGCACACCATGAAACTGCGCTGGATGCTGTCTGCCGCCACCCTGATGCTGGTTGGTCAAGCCCATGCCAACGACCCGAAAGCTGTTGAAGCCATGATGCAGAAAAACGGCTGTTTTGCCTGCCACAGCGTCGAACAAAAAATCATCGGCCCGGCCTACCGTGACGTGGCCAAGCGCTACGCCGGCCAGGCCGACGCGCCGGCCAAGCTGGTGGCCAAGGTAAAAAATGGCGGCGGCGGCGTTTGGGGTCAGATGGGCATGCCCCCACATCCGAACCTGAAAGACGATGACATTCGCGCTATGATTGACTGGGTGCTTGATCACAAGTAAGAATCGCTCACAAAATGCCTGTGGCGTGGCAGCGCCGCTTGCTGACAGCCTGCGGCGGCGTGCTGAGCCACTTAGCGCCGCTGACAAAACCCTCCTGGCGTTGTTGCCTGACCTTGCCGTACTGCTTTGTACGGTCTGCGGTCGTCCGCCTAGCCAGGATCGCTTCGCTGGGTTTTGTTAGTGACTCTTAGCGCTGTGTTGGTGAGAGGCTCTCTGGCCGCCTGCGGTCCGTCTGATCCGGCACGCTCGGGCCGGCGTTGCGCCGGCCGTGTCTTCACGCCTGACCGAAAGTATGCCCGCCATGGAAACCACTGTCCTGATTGCCGATGATCATCCGCTGTTTCGCGAAGCCCTGCGCCTGGTGGTCGCCGAAGCGCTGGGCGCCGAGGCGCAAACCATCGAGTGCGCCAGCCTGGACGAGGCACGCGAGCAAGTGGCGCACAGCCCGAATATTGATCTGGCCTTGATGGACTTGAACATGCCGGGCATGGATGGCCTGGCCGGGTTGGCCAGCTTGCGCGCGCACATGCCCACCCTGCCCATCATCGTGGTGTCCGCCGACGAGCGCCACGCCACGGTGGACGCCGCGCTGCGCGCCGGCGTGTCGGGCTTTATCCCCAAGTCGTTCTCACGCGCCGACATGGCCGCGGCGGTCAACGCGGTGCTGGACGGCGATATTTTCTTTCCCGCCACCAGCGACCGCAACACCGGCGCGCCGCCCGCCTACGACCCGGGCATGACCGACATGGCCGCGCGCATCGCCACGCTGACCAAGCAAGAGCGCTGCATTCTGGAATACCTGATCCGTGGCAAGTCCAATAAATTTGTCGCCATCGAGCTGGATATCGCCGAAAGCACGGTCAAGGCGCATGTGTCGTCGATTCTGCGCAAACTCAAGGTGCACAGCCGCACGCTGGCAGTGATCAAGGCCGGGCCGTTGTTGCAGTTGAACTGAATCCACGCCGCTTACAAAACGCGCCTGGCGTGCTGTTTTGCCCAGAGTGGGCGGGTGAGACTCAGCCCCACCAGCCCTGTTTGCTCAATGCGGCCTGCACAATCGCCGCCAGCGCCGCCAAGGCCAGCACAAAGGCAATGGCGCGTTGTTGCGGGGTTTTGCCGCGCTTGAGCGCCAACGTGCCCAGGCCAATATAGGCCAGCAGCAGCACCAGCTTGGTGGCCAGCCAGGGCGTGGTCAGCGGGTTGAATCCACCGACCACCGCCATGCCCACCCCGGCCGCCAGCAGCAAGGTGTCGTTGACATGCGGGGCCACACGCCAGAAGCGCGCATTCAGCGCCTGTGGCCGGGTGGCCAGCAGCAGGCCACGGGCAATAAAAGACAGCGCGGTCAGCACCGCGCAGGTGAGATGCAGATGTTTCAGGGCAAGGTAGCTCATGGCTGGATCATACCGCCGCCCACAGGGGTGAGCCACTGAATAAAACCCCTGTTTTCAACAGGGTTGCATTTCCGGTGCAATCTAGCACACTGATGGCATGTTGCCGTGTTTAGCGCCGCTCACCAAACTCAGCGCAGCAATCCTCGCTAGACGCGCGCAGACCAAGGCCGCGCAACGATGCCAGGCGGGTTTGGTGAGCGGCGCTTACGGCATTATCCACCCCCATGGAGCAGATCACATGAGTGTTACCCTGAAAGGCAATCCGGTTGAAGTGCGTGGCGAGTTTCCCGCGGTGGGCACGGTCGCGGCTGAGTTTTCTCTGGTCGGCGCCGACCTGGCCGACGTGTCGCTGTCCTCGCTGGCCGGCCAGCGCAAAGTGCTGAATATTTTCCCGAGCGTGGACACCCCGGTGTGCGCCGCCTCGGTGCGCAAGTTCAACGCTGCCGCCGGCAGCCTGGCCAACACCGTGGTGTTGTGCATTTCTGCCGACCTGCCGTTTGCGCAAAAGCGCTTTTGCGGCGCCGAAGGCCTGGAGCAGGTGAAAACCCTGTCCACCCTGCGCGGCGGTGAATTCCTGGCCAACTACGGTGTGGCCATCGCCAGCGGCCCGCTGGCCGGCCTGGCCGCCCGCGCCGTGCTGGTGCTGGATGAAAACAACACCGTGCTGTACGCCGAGCGCGTGGCGGAAATCACCGAAGAGCCGAACTACGGCGACGCGCTGGCCGTGCTGGGCTGAGCCCCCGTCTGATGATTCTGGCCGGGTGTTGACCCGTCCGGTTGTCATCCCCTCCTGAAGCGGCTATGGTGCTGGCTTTCCCTTGTAGCGGACAGCCAGCATGCCCTCCACGCCGCCCCCTTCTCCCCACATTGCTCAATTGCTCGCCCAAGCCGAAGCCGCCTGGAATGCCGGCGAGCTGGAACGCTGCGAGCAACTGGCGCGGCAAACCTTGTCGCAGTGGCCCGAGTCAGCCATGGCCTGGAATCTGCTGGGCATGGTGGCCAGCCGCTACGGCCAGCTGGAGCAGGCCGCTCAGCTGATGACTCAAGCCGCCAAGCTGGACGCCACCCAGGCGCAAATCCGCACCAACCTGGCCATTGTGCTCAGCCAGTTGGGTGAGCTGGCCCAGGCCAGTGCGCTGCTGGCGCAAACGCTGGAGTTTGCTCCCGAACATGAAACCGCCTGGCAGTTGCTGGCGCAATTGCTGGAAATGCAGGGTCAGTTTGCCGAGCAAGCCGATGTGCTGCGCCAGGCGCACGCGCGTTGCCCTGACTCGCTGACGTTGCAGTTAATGCTGAGCGATGCGCTGAACACCATGGGTGAGCATGTCCAGGCCGCCAAGCTGGCGGCTGATGTGACTCACCGCTACCCCAAATTCGCCGATGGCTGGTCCTGCCTGGGTTGCGCGCAGGAGAAACTCGGCCAGATCGACGCCGCCCGGCAGTCTTTGCAACGGGCCATTGCGCTGAAGCCACAAGAGGGTCAGTTGCATGTGAATCTGGCGCATCTGGAGCTGCTGGTGGGTAATTTTGCCGATGGTTGGCGTGAATACGAATGGCGCTTTAGCTGCCAGCAATCGGCGCCCTTGCCTGGCCTGAGCGCGCCACGTTGGCAAGGCGAGCCGATTAACGGCAAGGTGCTGCTGTTGTGGCCAGAGCAAGGCCATGGCGACACCTTGCAGTTTTGCCGCTATGCCCAGTTGCTGGCGGCGCGCGGCGCGCGGGTGTGGCTGGTGTGTGTGCCGGCCTTGTGGCCGCTGCTGGCGCAGGGCGCACCAGGCATTGAGCGCTTGTTGCCGCCAGAGCAGGCGGCGGCAGAAGCCGGGCAGGTGGATTTTTGGGCGCCCTTGCTGAGCTTGCCGCAGCTGACTGAGTCTGGCGACGACCCCTTGGGGTATTTGGTGCCTTATCTGCACCCTGAGCCGCAGCGCCAGGCGCGCTGGCGGGCGCGGCTGGACGCTCTGCCGCCAGGCCGGCGCATTGGCCTGATCTGGAGCGGCAATCCGCTGAACGGCAATAACCCCACCCGCGCCTTGCCGCGCGCGCAGCTGGCGGCGCTGGCCGGGCTGGACAATGTGCAATGGATCAGCCTGCAAATGGGCGCAGAAGGCCGCCAAGCGCCGCCGGAAGGGCTGAGCTGGCACGCCTGGGGTGATGAGATTACTGATTTTGCCGACACCGCAGCGATTGTCAGTCAGTTGGATTTGCTGATCAGCACCGACACCGGCCCTGCCCACCTGGCCGGCGCGCTGGGCGCGCCCACCTGGCTGCTGGTGCAGCGCGTGCCGGACTGGCGCTGGGGTTTGAGCGGCGAGCAGTGCGCCAGCTACCCCAGCATGCGGCTGTTCCGCCAGCGCGAGCAGGGCGATTGGGCGTCGGTGATGCGTGCGGTGCGCGCAGCGCTGTTGGCTGGCTAAGCGCCGCTCACAAAACCCTCCTGGTGTTGTCGAACGACCTTGCCGTACTTATTGCTACTGTCTGCGGCCGCACGCCTTGCCAGGCGTGCGGTGCGGAGTTTGGTGAACGATGCTGCGCATCGCTCACCCACCTTCTTGGCTTTGTGCGGCGCATTGGCCGCGCTCAGTCATCCGCGTCGGCTGTGCTGGTGGCGTGCCAGCGGGCAAAATGGCTGACCAGTTTTTCCAGGTCGCTGGCAGTTTGCGCCAGTTGTGCCGAAGCTTCGGACAAGGCATCGGTGGCTTGCATATGCTCTTCGGTGGCCACCGACACCTGCTGCAAGGTGGCGGCAATCTGGTGAGTGGCTTGCGATTGCTGCTGGCTGACGCCGGCCAGTTGTTCAGCCTGGGTGCTGGCTTCATCGGCAGCCATGATCAGCTGGGCCAGATTATCGCTGGCCGATTCGATCTCTGTCGCGCCGCGCTGCACCTCTTCCACGGTTTCGTCCATATTGCGCGTGGCTTGCTCCACCACTTCGCCGATTTTGGCCACGGCGGCGTTGATTTCTTCGGTGGATTGACTGGAGCGCTCGGCCAGCTTGCGCACTTCATCGGCCACCACGGCAAATCCCCGCCCGGATTCGCCCGCGCGGGCGGCTTCGATGGCGGCGTTCAAGGCCAATAGATTGGTTTGCTCGGCGATTTCACGAATCATCGCCGTCATACAGCCGATATTGTTCATCTCTTGGCCAAGCGCCTGCATGGTGACGCGGCTGCGCTCGACCACGTCCATGGCGCGGGTGCTGGCGGCGCGGCCACAGTCGATGCGCTGACAGCCATCCAGCACGGCTTCGCGGATCAGGTTGGCGCCGTCGCGCGCCTGTTCGGCACTATTGGAAATACTGGCCGCCGCCTGCGAGATGGTTTCCATGGTTTGCGCCACCTGCTGCACGCCCTGCGCCTGTTCGTGCGAGCGGGTGGCCTGGGCGGCCATGCGCTGACGCAGGTTTTGCGCGTGGGTTTGCGTGTCGCCTGCGGCGGCCAGCACATCGGCCATCAAGGCACGCAGGCTGATGCGGGTGGATTCTACGCTGACCAGCGCCTCGCCCAGTCCGCCCGACGTGCGGCGGGTGACGGGCTGGGTAAAATTGCCTTCACGAATGCGCATCAGGCCACGGCGCAAGGCGCGGATCGACACGCGAAACGACTGCGGTAGCGTCCAGCCCACCACCAGGCCAAAGGTGGCGCCAGCGCCAGCCAGCACCCAGCGCAGTGTGGATTGGCTGTCCGGCAGCAGGGCGATCAATAGCATCAGACAGGCGGCGCCCCAGTAGGCGGCGCGCAGCTTTTGCCCCAGCGACAGGCTAAAGCGCCCCGGCCCTTTGGGGGTGGCGGGCAGGCGGCGGCGCTTGTCGCGCACATCGCGGTACAAGGCCTCGGCGGCGGCGACATCTTCGCGCTTGGGGGCATTGCGCACCGACATATAGCCAATAGTTTCGCCGTTTTCAGTGATCGGCGAGACATACGCCTCCACCCAGTAGAAATCCCCTGCTTTATTGCGGTTCTTGACCAAGCCACTCCAGGGACGGCCAGCCTTCAGCGTGGCCCACAGATCGGCAAATGCCTCGGGCGGCATATCGGGATGGCGGACAATATTATGGCTGACGCCAATCAGTTCGTTTTCTGCAAAGCCGCTGATGTCGATAAAAGCGCGGTTGGCGTAGGTGATCTGCCCCTTGAGGTCAGTCTTGGTCACGATCGGCCGCGCCGGATCGAGAAAGACTTCGTTCTGGGTGACTGGCAGATTGACTTTCACACATGCCTCCTGGTCGCCGCACTCGGGCAGGGCTGCTGCTGGCGCGGTCTTGCTATCTGGAAAGGGCATCCACTGGGGATGGCGTCTTGCCGCTGGGCCGGATGGCGCCGCTTGAGCACGACAATATTACAAAAGAGCAATTATATACCTGCTTGCCAGGGGTTTACAGCTGAATATTGACATCCATCAACGACGTTCAGCCAGCGGCATGAATGCACGTGGGCAAACGTATGTTTTGTTACGGCTTATTCAAACACACTCATGCGCCCAGCTCACCAAGCCCAGCCCTGCGCGCCTGGCAGGCAGCCACCGACAGCGCGAGTCAAACGGCAGCTTGTGTTAGCCGGGCGCACAGCATCAGCAGCGCCTTGGCAAGCCATGGTCAGACTTACGCTACTCCGATTGTCGCGCCATCATGTTGCGCTGGGTCAAAACCATGGGCAACACCAAAGGCATGAAAACGCCTTGCCCCGGCCAAATAGCCAGGGCAAGGCGTGCAATAGGGCGGCTAAACGTCATCGCTCACACAAGCCAGCGCAGCAATCCTGGTTAGGGGCACGACCGCAGACAGCAGGCGTGCGGCACAAGGTCAAGCAACAACGCCAGGAGGGTTTTGTGAGCGGGGCTAACCGTCTTGTGCCGCTTACTCTCCCAGCACAGTCAACCAAGCGGCCAGCCACGCCGGATGCGCCGGCCACGCTGGCGCGGTGACCAAATTGCCATCGCTCACCGCCTCGGTCACCGCCACCTCGACATACTCGCCGCCGACGGCGGTGACTTCCGGCGCGCACGCCGGGTAGGCTGTCACCCTGCGCCCAGCCAGCACGCCAGCGGCGGTCAGCAATTGCACGCCATGGCACACCGCCGCCACGGGCTTGTTCGCCGCCATGAAATGGCGCACCCAATCCAGCACCTGGGCGTTCAGACGCAGATACTCCGGCGCGCGGCCGCCAGGAATCAGCAGCGCGTCGTAGTGTTCTGGCTGGCAGTCGGCAAAACTGGCGTTCAGGGTGAAGCGGTGGCCGGGTTTTTCGCTATAGGTCTGATCGCCTTCGAAGTCGTGCACGGCGGTGCACACCTGCTCACCTGCGACCTTGCCCGGGCAGATGGCGTGCACGGTGTGGCCCAGCATTTGCAGCGCCTGAAACGGCACCATGATTTCGTAATCCTCGACGTAGTCGCCAGCCAGCACCACAATACGTTTGGCAGTCATGTGGAAGTCTCCCGTGTAATTGATATGACAGCATCGCTCAGCAAACCTCAGAGACGATCCTGGATAAACGCGCAGCGCGGGCAAGGGCAAGCCGCCAGAACAGAGTCAGTGAGCAGCGCAAAGGCGCGCATTGCCCGCTGAGTTCACTGTAGTCGGCCCAGCGCAGCCGCAGGTAGTAGCCGTGTACTACATCGCCATGGCGGAGGAGAAAAAATGTGTGAATTGTTTTCCGGGCAAGACCCGCGCCGCTACGCCAGCGTGCGTCGTTCGCTGCGGCTGCGCGGCTTTGTCACCAGCTTGTCGCTGGAGCAGTATTTTTGGGAGGTGCTGGACGCCTTGTCGGCAGCGCAGGGCATGAGCACCCCGCAATTCATCGCCACCCTGTACGACGAAGTGCTCCGGCGGCATGGCGAAGTGCGCAATTTCACGTCTTTATTGCGGGTGGCGTGCGGGGTACATCTGCAAGCGCGCAGCGCGCCGGCTTGAGGTCAGCTTGCTTCAGACGTTCAGACAAAACGAAAACCCCCGCATGCAAGCATGCGGGGGTTTGAATTCTGGTGGCCAGTCGCGGAATCGAACCACGGACACGCGGATTTTCAATCCGCTGCTCTACCAACTGAGCTAACTGGCCCTCGAGAGATGCGTATTAAACCGGATTTTGACGGGTGCGTCAACACTTTTTTGCAAAAAACTGTCCATACCGATCAGACGAGCTGATTTCTGTTGGAAAATCACCCGCTTGCATGCCATCGCCTTTCTGTCGTTCCGATTGCGAATAAGGCGTGTTCTGCTGCGGCCGGCAGCACGCCGCTGGCAGGGTATTGCGCGCATGGGCGGGATAGTTCTGTCTTATGCGCTTGATCAGGCAAAGTCAGTGGAATCCCCCGGCAATATGCTGCTTATCCGTATTTTCCGCCCTCACACCCGGCCATTTTCTGTCAATCGTGCGTTCAATTGAGCTGAAAGCAAATTGAAAGGTTGGCTTTTTATGCTTGCAAAGCATTGAAACTGAACAAGTTTCTTGTGCGGACATCCGTCGATTTTGGGTGAGCAAAGGAGGGGGAGTCCTGACTGCCCAGCGTATGCCAAAGAGTTATGGCGATGCATTTCATGCCAAAAACTGCGGCCATCACGCAACAGCCAGCATGTTTGGCCCGGGTTTTTCCATGAATCATGGCCGATGACTCGTAGATTCACTTAAAATTCCTGCCAGGCAGGAATGAATTTTGCAAGCTCGCCCAGTCCGCAGGCGCCCATTGCCATTGGCGCCAGGCTCGACGCCAAGACAACAATGATATGGCCGATTCTGCCGCCGGCCCTGATACACACTGGAGTAAGCAATACCATGCCTCACCTCGACCTGGATAAAACCGATATCAAAATTCTGGCCGCCCTGCAGCAAAATGGCCGGCTGACCAATGTGGAGCTGGCCGACGCCGTGGCGCTGTCGCCCTCGCCCTGCCTGCGCCGGCTGAAGCATCTGGAAGAGTCGGGCATCATCAAGCGTTATGTCGCCCTGCTGGACCCCGCCCGCCTGGGACTGGGCTTGCAGGCTTTTGTCAATGTCGCGCTGGAAAAGCGCGGCAGCGTGCATATGCAAAGCTTTTTGCAGGCAGTGCAGCGCTGGCCGGAGGTGATTGCCTGCTATGCGCTGACGGGCGATATGGATTACATGCTGCATGTGTATTGCGAGGATCTGGATCATTTTTCCCGGTTTGTCATGGGCGAATTGCTCACCCACCCCGGCGTGGAAGACCTGCGCTCCAGCTTTGTGCTGACCGACGTCAAGCGCACGACGGCGCTGCCCTTGCACCAGTTGGGCGCGCCGCGCTGAGCAGGGCTGGCCAGGCCACCCACCCGCCGGATTCGGGAGGGGCGCCTGGCCGGCAGCAATCCAAAAACACAAAAGGCGCCGCAAGGCGCCTTTTGTGTTCTGTGCCACCCGGCAAGCGCCGGGGGGTCAGGATCAGTGATGGTAGGCGGTTTCACCGTGGGTGGTGATGTCCAGACCTTCACGTTCTTGCTCTTCGCTGACGCGCAGACCGATGGTCAGGTCGATCAGCTTGAAGGCCACGAAGGACACCACAGCCGACCAGATGATGGCCACGCCAACACCCCAGGCTTGCGAGGTCACTTGCGCCACCATGTCGTATTCGCCCACAGCGTTGGCCACGTAGTCGTACACACCGGTGCCGCCCAGGCTCGGCGCAGCAAACACGCCGGTCAGCAGAGCGCCCAGGATGCCGCCCACGCCGTGCACGCCGAACACATCCAGCGAGTCATCCACGCCCAGCATGCGCTTGAGGCCGTTCACACCCCAGTAGCACACCATGCCGCCCAGCAGACCCATGATGATGCTGCCCATCGGGCCGACGAAGCCGCAAGCCGGGGTGATCACCACCAGGCCGGCGATGGTGCCGGAAATCGCGCCCAGCATGGACGGCTTGCCCTTGATCAGCCATTCGACCAGAGTCCACGACACGGTGGCGGCGCAGGTGGCCAGCATGGTGTTGACCATGGCCAGTGCGGCGGTGCCGGTGGCTTCCAGGTTGGAGCCGGCGTTAAAGCCAAACCAGCCCACCCACAGCATCGCGCCGCCAACCATGGTCATGGTCAGGCTGTGCGGGGCCATGGATTCGCGGCCGTAGCCCACGCGCTTGCCGATGATCAGTGCGCCAACCAGGGCAGCCACACCGGCGTTGATGTGCACCACGGTGCCGCCAGCGAAGTCCAGCGCGCCCTTCTGGAACAGGAAGCCTGCGGTTTCACCAGCCTTGGCGCCAGCTTCGGCCGTGGTGTAAGCGTCAGGACCGGCCCAGTACCACACCATGTGCGCCAGCGGCAGGTAGGAGAAGGTGAACCACACCACCACGAAGGCCAGCACGGCGGAGAACTTGATGCGCTCGGCAAAGCCGCCGATGATCAGCGCGGAAGTCAGGCCGGCAAAGGTCAGCTGGAAGGCGATGTACACGTATTCCGGAATCACCACGCCCTTGCTGAAGGTGGCGGCCATGGAATCCACGGTCACGCCCTTCAGGAACAGCTTGTCCAGGCTGCCAAAGAAGGCGTTGCCCTCGGTGAAGGCCAAGCTATAGCCATACACCGCCCACAGCACGCCCAGCAGGCAGAACACCACCAGGCTTTGCATCAGGATGGACAGCATGTTCTTGGTGCGCACCAGGCCACCGTAGAACAGACCCAGGCCAGGTGCGGCCATCAGCAGCACCAGGAGGGTGGAGGCCAGCATCCAGGCGGTGTCGCCTTTATTGGCAACCGGAGCCGGGGCAGCCGCGGCATCCGCAGCCGGAGCGGCAGCCACAGCAGCCGCAGGGGCTGCCGGCGCTGCGGCCGGGGCGTCAGCCGCCGGCGCAGCTTGAGTCACAGCGGCGGCGGCTGCCGGCGCATCTTCCGCCCAGCTGGGCATCACGAACAGAAAGGTGAACAACAAGCTCACCATGGCCAGAACACGTCTCATGCCACTTTCTCCTTAGGTTTGAAAAACGGCGAGCCGCCCGGATGGGCCGGCGCTCAATTACAGGGCATCTTCGCCGGACTCGCCGGTGCGGATGCGGATGACTTGTTGCAAATCCAGAACAAAAATCTTGCCGTCGCCCATCTTGCCGGTGGCGGCCGCTTTTTCGATGGCGGCCAGGGCGGCGTCCAGTTGATCGTTGCGCACGGCAATGTCGATGCGGGTTTTAGGCAAAAAACTCACCTGATATTCCGCGCCACGATAGATTTCCGTGTGGCCCTTCTGGCGACCAAAGCCCTTGACCTCGGTGACGGTCAGTCCGCGCACGCCGATGTCCTCCAGCGCCACACGCACTTCATCGAGCTTGAAAGGCTTGATGATCGCGCTGATCCATTTCATGTTTCACCTCTGCGTTTCTCACGTGTTTTTGCTGTGCCGGCTGCCGCCCTGCGCGGGTGAGTCAGCCGCTTGTTTTTGTGCGCTGCGTAATGTCTGAATTTCTGCACAGCTAAAAGCACAAGGTGTGCCAAGCATCAAAAGCGCCCCCCAGTGCTTTGTGTGTTTTCAGGGGCTTATGCGTGATTTATTCTGGTTTTTTCAGTGTTCAGTCATAAAAACCCCTGCCAAACCCTGCTTTGGCATGCACTGCCTTGGCGCAATTGGCCCGCTGACAGCGCGCGCGCCACGCGGCCCGGCGGCGACACGCGCTGGCTGATTTGGTCTGCGCACACGGCGCGTGCCCCACAATCGCGCCTGAAGTCAGTCAAGCACCAAAATGGCGCGGCTGCATGCACGCTTGCCGATCAAATCGCCGCGCGGCACACTTGCCGTCACGCGCCGCGTGGGCGCGCCAGCCTCAACCCGTCGGCTGGGCAAGATGGACGGGAATCGTCGCGGCCAGACGGCCGGGGCGTGCTCTCGTGTGGAGCAGCAAGATGAGTGAAATGATTTACGGCGACGGCGCCATCCGCCGTCCGGGCCTGTATGGCTCTTCGATTGAAAACACCTACGCCGGCGTGCTGTCGTTCATGCGCCGCACTTACAGCCGCGAGCTGAACGGCGTGGACGTGGTGGTGTCTGGCGTGCCGCTGGATTTATCCACCACCTTCCGCTCGGGCGCGCGGCTGGGCCCGCAGGCCATCCGCGCCGCCAGCGTGCAACTGGCCGAGCTCAAGCCCTACCCGTGGGGGTTTGATCCGTTTGACGACCTGGCGGTGATTGACTACGGCGATTGCTGGTTTGACGCGCACAACCCGCTGAGCATCAAGCCGACGATTGTTGAGCACGCGCGCACCATTCTGGCCAGCGGCGCCAAGATGCTCACCCTGGGCGGCGACCACTTCATCACCTATCCGCTGCTGATTGCGCACGCCGAAAAATACGGCAAACCGCTGGCGCTGCTGCACTTTGACGCCCACTGCGACACCTGGCCGGACGATGCGCCGGATTCGCTCAACCACGGCACCATGTTTTACAAGGCCATCAAGGACGGGCTGATTGACCCGGCCAAGTCTGTGCAAGTGGGCATTCGCACCTGGAATGATGATTTCATGGGGGTGAAGGTGCTGGATGCACCGTGGGTGCACGACCACGGCCCCGAGGCCGTCTTGGCGGAAATCACGCGGGTGATTGGCGACCACCCGGTGTATGTGACGTTCGACATCGACTGTCTGGACCCGTCCGCCGCCCCCGGCACCGGCACCCCCGTGCCGGGTGGGCTGTCCAGCGCGCAGGCGCTGAAGATTGTGCGCAATCTGGGTGGGCTGAATATTGTCGGCATGGACGTGGTGGAAGTGTCACCGCCGTTCGACCAGAGCGAAATCACTGCCATCGCCGCCGCCCACATTGCCTGTGACCTGCTGTGCGTCCTGCGCAACCGCAAGCTGGCCGGCAAACTGTAAAGCGCTCCGCTAAAAACAACGCCCCGCGTCGAACATGTCGATGCGGGGCGTTTTTGCAGAAGGGGCACCCGGTGCTTGTACCGGGGTAGTGCCAGGGACAAGGGACAGACGAGCGGAGCGGTTCTGTAGCCTTGCGCCAGGTCTGGCACCTTGTTGCACCACTTTTGCCATCGTGCCAATACCGCCGGATGTGCCGGCTGGCACCCGTTTTGTCACTGGCATGAAACAACGGCCCGGGCAGGCGGTGCCTGCCCGGCATCCGTCATGCCCGGGCCGGAGCCGGCCAGTCTGGCCGGAAAGCCTCCAGCTGTGCGCGGTCCATCCGTTCCACCTGCCGTTTCATTTCGCGCTGGCGGGCATGGATTCCACTGTTGCGCTCGACGATGGCCGCGAACAGGTCCTGCATGTCGCCAAAGCTCATCGGGACATCGGTGTTGTCGGCCGACGTCCAGATTTCCAGAGGATTTCGGCCGGACAGCAATACCGTGTCGAGGCGCGTCATGGCGGCTTCGTCGGTATCCCAGACCTGGCCGGCATGTTCAAGACGGC
>ERZ650306.692-NODE-692-length-20583-cov-13.561769_pt1 | contig 20583 bp, 17 predicted proteins | sample MGYA00376242_ERZ650306 | MGnify/ENA primary metagenome ERZ650306 (study PRJEB26733, sample SAMN07839244) | wastewater metagenome | biome: urban; feature: wastewater treatment plant; material: waste water | place: USA: North Carolina | collected 2016-03-31 ... | reverse complement strand
AAAGATTGAAAGATAGGCGAAGTAATTTGTTTCATGATGAAAAAGTAGAAAATATAAAAAGAGGATTATAGTCCGTGGATATATAGTCCTCAAATAGTGATAGTTCTGTTTTTTAAGCATTTGAATGTTTATGTCAGAACTTACTATTCAATTTGGACAATTGGTTCGTAAATACAGAAAAGAAAGAAACATATCACAAGAGCAATTAGCATTGCTCTGTAACATGGATCGTAGCTATTTAGGACGGATTGAAAGGGGAGAAGTTAATCCTACTTTAGAAAAAATCTATGAGCTCGCAATTGCATTAGACATGCACCCATCAAGTTTTTTACCGTGAGCTTATTTTCGATATTTAAACTAATAATCATAATGTTTTACATTTCAAGTGTATATTTCCAAACACGTTTGAGCCCAATACTTGTTTCTCTTTTATAAGATGTACACATTGGTAATACAATATTGACCATTCCACGATGAGTTTCATGTCTTCCTTCTTTCCACCAATAATATGCATAACCAACTAACTGAGCCTTAGTAGATAATGGACAAAGATAGATATTATGTCTTAAATGCAGATCTTTGGAATGAATAATATTCACAATTTCTTGAATTTTCTTTGCTGTGGAAAATGGATCATTTGCTGGAGCAAAAAATTTTCTAGTAGTTAGATCATTATCTTTTATAGGAATGATATTACTTGACCTAAAGGCACTTTGTTGGAACATATCTGCACTTAGTGAAGGAAAGGCATAGACAGGGTAAAAGGTAGCACTTTCATGTTCATTAACAACTTGTGACATTAGAGCATGGTCAAAACCGATAGACATGATGAGTGAGTCTTTAGCAGTGGTTGTTGGAGTGATAGCCGTCCCATCTAAAGCTTTTACTTTATCAGCGGAAATACTAAAGTTAGTATTGTGGTTATCTATGTACCGAAGAGGTTCTGAGTAAAGCACATGTATTTTTTTAGCTCCCATATGACCTAATGCAATAATTAAAAAGGCTAAAACATTTCTCATAAAACCAGTGCTATCAATACAAATTTTAGCAGTGGTTATATCAAAACTATTGAGTTCTTCATGTAAAGCCAGGAATTGATCCTGTTCATTAAGCTTAATTGGTTTTATTACTTTAGTAGCATAAATACCATTTAACTCATCATCTGAAAACTTATATTCTGGATGTATCAACCAGTATTTATAATTACTATTAACTTTATTGAAAACGTCTTTGACTCTATCACTAGCATTAAATGCTGAAATAAATATATCAAAAGTTTCAGAATTTAAAGAGTCATTTTCTATAGTTAATGATTCACGATAGTAAATATCATAGTCGATCATGTTCAAAATGGTAACTCTCTTTGTTCTGGAGTTTTAAGCATGTCTTCATCAAGCTTAAGACGCTCTGTATCTATATGAATCGTATTCCATTTACGTTTAACTCGATTTAAATGTTCATCAAATGTTTGATTTTCAGGATCAAAAATTGCATTTAAAACTTCCGAATTTAATGTTAGATCTCCTCTATATCCAGTTGGCAAGTTCCACAGCGGTGATAACATAGAATTAAGTTTAATTAATTTATGGAACTGTTTTGAATTTCTGTCCGATCGAAGGGACGTCATTTCTTGAATTAAAGAAAACTCTACCGCAAGATCATATACTTCTTTTGCCCTTGGTGTTAAATCCTGAAGTAAAAAGCTAGCAGCAAGTGGAGAACTTTCTGGAATGTTGAGTGCAAATCTAGCTGTAGCTAGATATGCTGCAAATCTTTTCATCGCTATTTTTGCTTTATCGCTCAAAGATCCATAATTCGAATCTTCTTCAGCAAAATATATCGCTGCATTCTTAATCGCTTTGGTTTGAGTTTCAATATCAATATATTCTTGAGAAAAAAAACTTTTTCCCTCGAAAGCTAGAATTTCATGCATTTTATTAAGTATATTTAGAACATTTCTTGGATTGCCAGAAGAAATATTCACAATAGTCTCAAAACCACAAAATGGTATTCCATTTTTATAGCGAGCATCTATACATATTTGTGAAAATAAATCTAATTTATAATGATTAAAGGACGTAGAGTATTTATTTGTTTGGCGTTTACTTTTATCTTTATATAGAAAACTATCTTCACGGATTTTATTTGCTACATCTAAAAAATTTGTACTATTTTTACGCTCTTTACAGAATCTTAGAATATTCAATTTTTTCAAAATTACTTCTTCGATACCATCGCATAGGATAGAATAAGTCTGCTCTGCATACTCTTTATAGTTAGTAGGGAAGCTTTTCAAAAAATTTTCTTTTGTTACATTAATAATTCTCTCTGTAGGAAGATTCAAAGAAAATATTGCATTTTGTAGCAAACCAGTTGTATCTAACGAATTGAATAATTGATTTGCATTTAATCTTAATTCAGATGATGAAGTATTATAAAGACGATTAATAATAAAGGCATTTATAAAGTTAGATTTATTATTTTTTAACAGAATATCATCTAAATGAACTTCTAAATATTCATGCCCTTTAAGATTATTTTCAATTAATCCATTAATATTAGTAGTTCTAACACCTTTAGGGCGCGTTGCAATTCTAAATGAAAAGTCAGAGTTGGCTAACCTCATAAATCCATTAAACACTTTTTGATATTCAACTTCTAAGTTTTCAAATTCATCAATAAAAAATATTAGAGGAAATTTATTTAATGACGGCAGCCATTGATTTAATGCAGGTTTAATGAAATTGAATAAGTTGTTGATTAATAGAATCGATTCAAATAACTCAATTTTCCGTGTAAAAACGAAAGTATTTAAAGCCCTATCAATACTATTACGTTTCTCAAAAATCCATTCTTTTAAACTCTCAAGAGTATCAACGTTCGATAAAGAATTATGATTTATATTTCTTCGAATTTCGGAGAGGAATTTATTATTATTGAATTCTTGGTCGTGTGTAGTATTTTTGATATCAATTAAACATTCGATGATCGCTTCGAATAATGTGAACTCAATGTATGATTGAAAGACTAACTGTTTTTGTTCTTCTGGTAATGGGGAGAATTTTGAGGCACCAAAATGGTTACATCTATAGAAAACAGTTAATGCTCCAAGTTGCTGAATTACCTCAATGCCAGTTTTATTTTGCTCACGTTGTCTAGCAACTAAATAAGAATAATATCTAAGAATATGTGTTTTACCAGAACCTTTACCTCCAAAAAGATATTTTGGAGTAGCTCCAGATAAGTCCAAAATTGATGAGGTAAGATCATTCTCAAAATCAACCCATAATGAGTTAATTTGCTCATCTGAATATTCTGCGGCACGAATTGAGCCAAAGGGATTTATAGGATTCATAATATTCTCAAAAATATTTTTTGCTATATCTAGCAAATATTGGAGTCCAATAAATTGGGTGCTTACACCAAAAAATAGGCAATGTATTGTCAGGAGTATTATATGAAAAACCAATCATTAGTTGACTGTCCTTATAACCAAACTTGTCTATCTCATCAGCACCTAAGTAAGTTGCATAACAATGACAAAATGCTTTAAGTTTATCTAAAGAGGGTTCATGTTCATTGCTGAAATTTCTTGAATCTTCATTAAACACCTTATATGAGTTATCTAGATGAAATAAACAACTAGCATTTCCATCAAACATTTCAGGCTTATTTAGTGCATTTAATCCATCAGTAGTAGCAAATAAACACATAAATTTTAAGGCAATTGTTGGGTTGCCTTGTCTAATTTTTGCCAAGCTGTCTTTTAGATATCCAGTAATTTGAGTTCCAGAGGCAACTAAGTCATCAAAAAAAATGTATCGATTAATATGGTTTAGTCTAGGAAGTAGAGTGTCAGATTGAGTATCCTGATAAAATGCCCCATAAAAATCAGAAAACATTTCTTTAGATAAGTCATTCATTTGTCTAAAAAAATATAGTAAATGTGCTCCACTTTCAGAAGGATTTCCAGCACCAATAAATAATGTTTTTTTAATTTCTGTATCTAATATCGCATTAATTTGAGTATGATCAATTGTATCACTAAGGCTTTTACGTATACTTTGTTTAAGAGGAATTATAAATTGCTCTTGATAGCCTGCTTTGAGCATTTCTCGAATAGTAGAATTGCCAAAATAGATAAAATGAGTGAGTAAATGTAGTGCCAATAATTGTTCTTCTTCAATGGAAAAGCACTTACCATCAAAATTTTTTAACCATTCCTCTATTTCTGGCCATAATTTATCACCATCCCAAGCATGAGAGTTTAATTTCATAAGTTGATCTTTATATGAATTAAATTTGGATTGAAAGTGATTTTGCAACTTATTCCCCACTTAGTAGTTTATCTAATATGGTAATTAAAACATTTTAAAAACAAAAAATATTGTTTGATTTCAATTGATAATAATATGAATTTTATCCAAGCTTTTCGAAAACTAAAACAATTTCTCTAGAAATCACAGAGGCTGTTCTATTTCGCTTTGTCATTAGTCCTCTCGATTTAATATCGTCTACTAGAACTAATTTTAAGTTTAAACCATATTTTTTAAAACAATAGATCATAAACTCATCATTTCTTAAAGTTTCGCCACATACTTGGTTGTTTCCTAACACTAAAATGATACGTCCATTCACCGTTAATATACGTGAAAGCTCTTTAGCAACTTGTTCCATTTCGATAAGATATTTTTGAGTTATCCTAGCCCTAGTTTTATTAGTTTGAGCTATTTTCTCAATGAGACACTTATAGTTTTTTGGTAAATCACCCATGTCCAAACACAATGGTTCTGATATTAGATGTTCTCTACCTATAGATTTTTCTTCTAAGGATCTCAGTCCTTGAGGTGGAGTAAAGCCTAACCAATTCAATGATTGACTAGTAGATCGTATATATTTTTGTGCACTGCCATATGGTGGAGAAGTAATAATTAGTGGTACTGAGTTCTCTGGCATTTTAGTAGTAAAACTAGAATCTTTGAAAATATCCCTTGCGTCTATCCCGACTTTTTGGGCACTAATCCTATGTGAGAATTGTTCATTAGTTAGTCCAATACGCTCAATATTTGAATCTACAATGCTTTTGAATTCTTCTATGATATTAAGATTTTGGATCCAATCTAATCTTTTTTGAATTCGCTGATTAGTGGTTTCTGAAAAGGTTTCTTTGGTTTTTAAACGAACAGGGACACTAATGGCTGGGTCTGCATAGCTAATTTTTTTTGCTAAAGATGAAAAACAAACTTTGAAAAAGTCCTTTTCATCGATTTCGTCAATTTCATTAATAGCTCTTAAAATAATTTCTAATTTGCTTTTATGTGCTGGTAAATACCACAAATGTGAATTCACTACATCAACTGGAGTGGCTTTTTTGTATCTTTTGGCTTTGACTAGAACTTTTTCTTTAATTTTTAATAGTTTATCGATCGCATAAGGTGTTGTTTTTACCTTGGTAATTAATAAGGCAAAAGGATTTGCATCAGCCACCAAAGGTAAGAATCCCTGCATAGATGATTCTAAAGCAACTGTACCTGAGCCACAAAATGGGTCTAATACAATTTTATTCTTAAAATTACTATGAGCTTTTAAGAAGAAATTAATTATGTGGGGAAGTAACTTTGCAGGGTATGGGTGAATTTGATGTGTTAACTGATCCCCAGCTTTTAACCAATAAACGAGTTTTCTAAAATCGACATTGATTGGAGTTTCAGTAATAGCATACTCAAGAATCATTTTATCTAAAATTCTTTGGACGTACTCATCCTTTGGGGGAGAGTCTTGAAGAATATCTATTTCATATTCATCAGCAGTCATGTATCTATTGATATTCAACTCACCCATTTAAAAGATTGAACTCCATGAATTTTAAAGAAATCTAGCATAATGAAGAGCAGCTTAAATTATTAAGTATATTTGGGCAAGCTAATCTTAATTAAGATTCTCTATACCTGTGAAATGTCAGTTTTTATTTTTATCGATAAAGATAGTACAAAGCCTACTTGACCAGTTTTTTAGTTCAGATTCTGAGATTTCCTGATGCTTACTATCCATTCTAGGATGGTTTAATGTACTATTTTTAAAACTAATATTGTTAAAGATACCTTTAGGCCATCGCAAACATTGGGTGACGACTAGCTCAAGTACTTTTGCACGATCAACGGTATTCCATTGATTTGTATCTTTAATGGATAAAACACGAGTTGAAAGGGGTTTCTTATTGTCAGAAGTATCAACTTCTAAGATCACAATATTTTGCCCATTGAATTGAAAACTGACTTCTGCGACACATCTAGGATTACCATCAGTCTTTATGTGTTTGGAGTGACCTTGAATGTTGGGTAATTTATGCAGTTGAAAACTAAAATTCTTGATCGAATTTTCTTTGCAAAATAAATCAATCATTTGTTGAAATGCAGAGAATCGATCAAGATACAGATGAAGATCTTCTGTTTCATCTTCAACACCATTAAATTCAGCAGAGGGAACAGAGCCTTCAGAAACTGGTTCGTTGGTGCTAACTTCCGAAGTCGCATTTTTAGATGGTAAATCTTGATCTTTTGCACCATGATTTCTATGCCTAGTTTTTTTAGAAGTTTTCCTTGTTTCAATGGCTTCTAGGAAGTCGAAGTGTGTCGGTACGACATCTATGATTTGAACATCATCGCTATTACCATCTTCCTCATCTTTGATGGTCGGTTCCTTTCCATTATTTTTAGTTCCTGAAGAGTTTTCACTTTTCCCCCCTGATTTAGACTCAATGAATTTATCGCTATAGAACTCAACTTCTTTAGAAATTCGACTTGAGATTCTTTCAAAACCTGATATTTCATTGACAAAAAACTCTGAAGTTTCAGCTTTGTAATAGCCATATGAACCAAAAATCACTCCATTCAGTTGAGGCGGATTAAAACAAAAACTCCATATACGGTATTGGTCAACGTCATAGCCATATTTGGTACAAAACTGACTGATACTTTCAAAAGATTGTCGAATATCTGGATCAAGAAGAATCCAAGATAAGATCCGTCGGATACCTGAATCATTGAAATGCGAGATTGGGTATGAACAGGCTGGTAAAATATTGATGAGGTAGTGATCTCGATTTGAAACAATATCGAAATCTATACTCAAACTATTCTCTATGATTGCTGATCTTGCTAAATATGGAGTGTAGAAAAACAGAGATCGAGCAAGTTCAAATTGAGGGAGCTTAATTTTGATGGTTTCGGACATTGCCTGACCGAATTGATCCACACGGACTGCATCAAACAAGAAATAATGCTCTACAAACTTTCCTTTTGGTAAGTTTGTATTATTGACAGAAGATAGCCAATCTTGAGTTGAACTAATTTTAAAGCGTAAATTGTAGCCTTTGGGATATTCTTGAGTGGGGTTGATGTGACTATTTTTTCTTAATAATTTTGCATTAGAAAAATTAGTGAAAGTCGTCTCAGGTATTTTATTTTCATTTTCCAAAGCTAGATTTATTGCCCAACTGCCTGAGTTATGTTTTTTAAACAAAGAACCAATCTTTTTTATTTTCATATTCTTAGCAATGTGACTGATCTTAGCCATGATTAATCCTTTTAATTTGATTTAGGAATTTGAGAGCTTCATCTGTTAATCGTTCTTCACTTAATCCTGAATATCGTAATAATTGCCAACTCGCTTGGTGTTGATTAATTTTTTGAAATTGAATAATCGTTCGAGTAATTCTTCGGATTTGATAACTGCTAATGTCTTCTGAAAACGTGCTCAGAAATTTATGTGTTAAGGGCAGCTGATGTAGGTTTTTTTCTATGGTGGAGTGTTGTGTTAGTTGCCTTAGATACCAGTTTCTAGATTGCCTAGGTAAACTCAAATCGTCTAATGATTGATAGAATATTTTGAATAATCGCCTCACCATGTGCCAATCCCTCAGGCACCAATCTACTTTCTTGGGAATACTTGCGGGCAAAGCGTGAAAGCTTTTATTCTTAGTTAATAACCAAGCTTTATCATTGCGATAAAGCCATGCATATAAGGCAGAATTTTTGATTCTTGATGGCTTTATTCCAAGAGTTTGAATCAAAGACATCCATTCAGTACGTTTTGCTCTAAGGATCAATGAGTCTTTAAACTTAGTACTTTGAATTGGTATATTAGTATTAGACGGGTGAGAAGGTAACTGATGTATTTCACTCAGAATGGCACCCCATGTCCAGCCTCTAGCGAAAAACGTCTCTAAAACGATAATATGTTCAAGATAGCTGAATGACTTACGATGCTTTCTAAAGATAGCTTTAAGCCAACTTGTTTCAGATTTCAGCTCATCTAGGTGATGTTGCTGTAACCATTTTAGATCCCATGTTCTTATCACGGCTGAATAAATTTTTGAATGATCAATGTGTTTAGAACCTTTGTTGAAACCTAATCGCTTTGCAATACGTTGATAAAATTGACTCCATTGATGAAAGGTAGGTGATGTTGTTGGAGGAAGGTTTAACAGCTCATCAACATGTCTACTAACGATTAGATCTAATTTATGAGCAGGGTTATTAGGTTGCTTTCGATCCAAGATAAAACTTGCAGGAATAAATTGATGTCGTCCATTCAAATGGGCTGGTTGTAAAAATTCTGACAATTTAACTTTATGTTTGCTACAGCAATTTGCACCTTGAATGTACCAAAGTCTTGACCAAAAAAGTTCACCATATTGGTGATATTGTTCTTCTAAGCAATGGTGACAATAGCGATGCGTTGTTATCTGCTTAACTTTGGATGCTGCAACCCCTAATGTTAAGTGAATAGAACCTTTTGATTGGTTCCCCATCCAGTCAATGCATTTTAAACGTGTGTTTTCAGGAGAAAATAAAGCGTAGATCGGAAAAAGCGTATGTTTATAAGCAAGATTTTCAAGCGTGTAGTATGGCGGTAAATGCTTTAAAAGGCATATTAGATGGCTAGGCAAGTCAATCGTGGCAATGACCTTACGATTAGCAAATACTTCTTCGAGTAATTGTTTAGGGCTTGTAATAGCATGGTGAATTCCAGCTCTTGCAATCGTGCTGTAAATTAACTCATTAGGATATGGTGTAGGAAAGTTCAACATGACAATTCCACTATCACATTGATTGCACCCAAGTTTGAGTATCAAAAATTAAATCGCTTAATTGAAGAACGTCATAAAAATTTTGGGATTTTTGCTTTTGAGAAAACTTAAACCTTAAATCATCTGACGGTAAGGTCATCCATTCACTTTGTTTTATTTTTCTGAGATTAATTTTTTCAGGTTTGGTTTCTTTATCCACCTCAACTTCAGTGAGCCAATTCGAAACGATAGGCATGAGTTCTTGCATATTGAGATGAGGGAAATCGACAAAGGCTTTTTTGATTACAGAGATTACTTTAGATTCTGGATATCCAGTGGCAAGAAGTAGGTTATGTAATCTTTGTGCATGTACATTTCCATTATATTGTTCAACTTCTTCTTGTTCTTCTTCTATTTTTTTCTGAAGTAGAAGTAAGGTTTTGTCCACATACGGAATAGTCAAGTCAGAATAAAGTGCGATGCGATTAGGATCTCCAGACTTGAGTGCTTCTATCATAGGATGGACAAATTTAAGTTCATCCTCATAGACTTGTCTAAGCAAACGAGGCGTTATTCTTTCTAGTCCTGTCATGATCGCTCGGCATTGAGCCAAAACAAAAAGTTTGACGACTATATCCAGTACGCCTTGAGAGAGTTCATACCAACAGTCTCGAATTTCTTCACTCAGTTGTTCTTTATTGGTTAGCCATTGGTATTTCCACAGGGCATTGGTAAAAGCCATCCATTCTGTTCTAGTCGAGCTATTTGATGATGGAGGATTGTTGTGCATGGGTTCCCATATAACAGCCCCGAAACCAGCTCCACGACGTGCTGAACGCAGATCACCATCAAAGATAAATTTAGCTTTAGGTGTGCCCACCATAACCACTGGCAAGCCTACAACGTTGATTAAGGTTACGAAGAAATTCAGCATTTTTTCAGCACCACCTGAATTTTTAACACTCAAATGTTGAATCTCATCAATAACAAGCACACCAATAGCGTAGGTATTGGTAATTTGGCGCATATAATTTAAAAGAGCTTCAATTCCTAATCTTTTTAAAGCTACTTTTCTTTCAAAATCTGTTCCTAATGCAACATCAATTGCTTTGAAAAAATGCAAGCATAGATTTTTAAGTGAACCATCATGAGGGCAGTCTATTTTGAGATAAACGAGTTGTGTAAAATTATATTTTTCATGATAAATCACTTGAGGGTAAAGGTTTAAAACACGGTGTAGTGTTGTACTTTTACCGCTACCAGAGCATCCAATAAGGGAATAGCTTAAAGCTGTAGACTTCGGGGCATCAAAGCGAAATGCATTAATGTCACCCGACATGATACGCTCATAACCGTTTTGTAAATGTTGATGTAATTTCCCATCAGCAATATTGCGTCCTATATAGCCTTGACGAATTAATATCGCTATTTTTTGCTCTAATGAAATATGGCGAGTAATTGGTTGAAAAAATTGATGAAGAAGTTGAGATGAAAGATGAATTCTTTCGTTCTTAGATCTCAGAATATCTTCAGGGTTAAAGTCCACTTTACCAATCAGATTAGCTTTGATATCTGCAATTTCTTGCATGATTGGTGGAAGAGCTTCAATAAATGGATTGTCTTTATATTCACCAAAACTAGGTGTGTAACGTGCTTGAATAAAATTTAATGGCAAAGTCATTTAGTCATCCTCACCAAATAATTCGTCTGTTAAGTCTGGATAATGAACTGCTTCAGCATCTTGAGGCTTAACTGATGTTTTCAGTTTAGGCATTGGAATAATGTTTGTATGCTCTATTTCTTGCTGCTTTACTTTAGCTTTGCGTTCACTATTCTTTTCTTTTGCTTTATTTTCAGTTATTTCAGCGATTCGTTGAGATGGTTTAATTGGACTCTTCGGATGCTTAGTTTTAAGTTTTTCACTGATAAAAGCTTCAAGCTCCCTTCGTTTTTTTGAAGCCTCTAGTTCGTGCTGTACAAGGTGCTCTTTTTGTGCTTTTTGCCTTTCTTTGACTTCCCACAAAGTACAATCCATAAATTCTCTCGATCGATCGGAGAGAGACCCTATCCAATATTCGAGACTATTATCTTTTGGAAAAATATAAATTTTATTCATTGAGTAAGGATCATATGCCGCTTCAAGGTTTTGAGGACGAGAACTTCCTGTTTTACGATGCAACCAACCGAGATCAAGTACTTCTTTCGCTAGATAGTAAAGACCAAATGCTTTGATACCTAAGTCTGATATTGTGATTTTAGTACGTGGCAATAATGCGATTCTGAGTGCTTCCTCTGGAACACTTCTTAATTTTCCTGTTCTGTTTTGAATACCCCAATTCCATAAATGTAAGGGAATAGTTGGTAAGTCATTAGGCATGTCTGGCTCACGATCATATGTCTTTAGCACATGAAATTGATTGTGCGAGATGATGCAGGCAAGAATGATTTCAGTAAATTGGTGAATATTTAATGTGGCATCTTGACGGTAATCACGACCACCAGTCTTTTTTACAGTGGTGCCTTCAACAACACCTTTTCCTTTACCTTCTTTTTTGAAATAAGCTTGATACGTATTGAAAGCTTGTTCCACAATGCCTTTAGCATCACCACGTCTAGCTGGTGCATTTTCGAGTCTTACAGCGAATGTTTTTTCTAAAGCTTCAATTTGATAACCTAATAGTTCTCCTCGATCCGCGAGTAGGGCATCAGGTAGACCAACAGCTGGCCAATCTTCTGGCTGAATTGATATTCCATATTCAGCACAATAGTTAACTTTATCAGTCATTGCTATATTCAGTGCTTGTATTGCAGCTAAATATGAAGGTGATTCAAAACCAATATAAAAACCTGTGACTAATCTACTGAAGACATCAATCACAAAGTAAATAGTAGGTCTACCAACGATACTTTCTGGATTTGAGTTTGAAATTAGATAAATATCAGCGATCGTGGCATCAATTTCATAACGTGCACCAGGACCCAAGGCTTGAGAGTTAGACGTTGATTGCAAAGGACGATAGTCCTTGCGGTAGTTGGAAGTATCAATACGAGCTTTTATGCTTTCAATTTTTTTGAATTCCTTTTCGTAGTAATACTTAAACTGCCATATGGTCGGAATATCTGCTTCAGATGTATCTGGATAGAGATTTTTATAAGTAGTTTGAAATTTTCGATAGACAAATGGAAGCGAGTGTTTATTGTCTTTTAAAAAGAATAATTTAATGGTGCGATAGAAAAGCTTTTCAATGTCTTCATTAACATTGATGCCTTGTTTACTATTATAGATACGAGGGCGTCCTAATTTTTTGTCTTTAGCAATTCTTTTTTGACCTTTAGCTCCACTATTTCTGTAATCAGGAAGTAATGCATTAGGTGTTTGTCCTCTTTGCCAATATCTACGAGCTAAGCGATAAAGAGTTTGTTTGGTGACTTCATGCTGAGCTATGATTTCATTAATTATTTTTCCTCTTTGAGTGGGAATAAAAAATAATTCATGAGAGATTAGAGGGTAAATAAGAGAGTAATTTTGATCACGTTTGATTTCTTGTGTAGATCCTTTTTCGGGCTGAATGAAGGCAAGTGACTCATGTGGGTCTACTGTTCTTTGGATACTGCTATCTTCTAGACCTTTTAATATTTCTGTTTTAGTTATTTCGATGGGAAAAGCATTTTCAACGTCGAGATTAATCCAAATCACACAGTGAGGCAGGATGGTTAGAATCCTAAATAGAGAATTTTCAAAATTTAATACTTCATTGATTTTCAGCATGAAGTACCTCATTCCAAATATTAAGCTCGCCCAATTGAATATGATCAGTTTTTAGATCTTTAAAAGAAATATTGAGATCAAATGTGAAATACCGCAGAGCAAGTAAGTCTCTAATTTCTCTTAAAGATTGTCCTATTTCAAAATGATATTTTTGATCAATGGTTCTCGTTAATTCATTAATCTTTTTAGACTTATTTTTACTAAAAATTTCTGCATAAAAGTTTAATTTATCTAACGTATCTTGTTCACTCAGTTCAATAGTATTTATTGAGCTGTACAGCCATTGAATATTTTGGCTGACAATTCTAGGAACTTGGTGTTCAGTAAAAATATAAAAAGGAATGTTTTGCTGTTTCCAATATTGTCGTTCGATTTCTATTTTTTCTATTGTGCGTGGGTCATTGAGAGCATTTGAATATTTGACTTGGATTGCAAATTTAGGAGATGTTGAATTATTTGTATCCACTAAAAAATCGCTTGTCATGATTTGATAGTGTTTCCCAAATCTAGGGTGCGCGATTCCAATTGTCTCCGCAATTTTTAGTGTTTGTTCGAGATCTAAGGGATATTGTTCTCGAATATCGATAGTAGTGGAATGCCATTCCAGTAATAAAAAAGCAGAAAGTTCTAGATCAGACAGAATATGATGGGTTCTTTGGCTTTTATGACCAAAAACTCGGTGAGATCGACCTTCTGAACTCACATCTCGAATTGTGATCCAAGGCTTATAGTTATTTCCAAAACCCTGTCCTCGTCCTTCTTTAATCCATTTTTGAATTTTGAGTTCATGATTTTGTGTGTTCTTAAAGTTGGCCATAAAAAAATCCACACACATTCATGTTGTTATAGAGCATAGCTTGTGTGGATTTTTTGAGCAATCTAGTATTACACTTTATTACTTAGTGTTTTTTCATTACAAGTAATTGAAATTACTTGTAAATAAAGCGTTAGATTTGGATTGTTATATTCTTTTGAGTTGAATTCCGTTGCTGGTGAGCTCTTTCTCCATATCAAAAATTGCCCATGCAATGGATTTATCGGGGTCAGTTTCATTGGTATGAAATAACTTTTGTATGAATGTTAAAAGGTCGTAAATATTAAGCTGATTTATATTACTAATATCTAAAATTTTTTTAAGTAATTCAATTAGCTCCGATCTGGAAGCAAAATTATTGGTTTGATTATTTATAGGATGAGCTAAGTACCGATTCCTATACTCTTTAATAGCATCACTATACATCTCAGAGATCATTCGATTAAATCTTGTTAGTGATTTTGGACAATATTCTTTTAGTAATTTACCACAGCCACTTTTTGTAACGGCTTCGGCAAACTTACAAATATTTAGAATGATGCTGTGTAAGGCCAGTTTAGGCAAAGTATTTAGTGTCTGAGGATTTATGGGTTTTAGGAAAGTCATCTGATATTCTGCAAAAACATTTTCTTCTAGATTTACTCGAAAAGGGGCATCGTCGTAAATACTTTTAGTTATTTGAAGTAGAGCAGAGCTTGATTGTAATTCAAGAGAAATATCTTGTAGATAGAAAAAGAGCTGAGATAGCTTTTGAGAGCTTTGATCAGGCATTATGTTTCTCAAATAATTGATAAAATTTAGATAGCTATATACTTAACATCCTTTTAAGAAATTAATAAAGAGTCTTTTTCATAAGCCATAAAAAATCCACACATCATGCTGTTTAGAGCATAGCTTGTGTGGATTTTTTGAGTAATTCAGTATTACACTTTATTACTCAGTATGAAATTTTATTACTTAGTATGAGACTTTATTACTCTCATACAGGATATCCAGCCTTTATTTAAATAATTATTCTACAGTGACCGATTTAGCGAGGTTTCGAGGTTGGTCGACATCTGTACCACGAAGGACTGCAACATGATAAGACAGTAGTTGTACCGGCACGCTATAAACAATAGGAGCGAGTATGGGGCTAATGCTTGGTACATAAACCACATGCTGACGGTCTTTGGCTTTAATGCCGCTATTTTCATCGGCAAAGACAAAGAGTTCACCACCACGGGCTTGAACCTCTTCCATATTCGATTTGAGTTTATCGAGCATGTCATCTTTCGGTGCGAGAATGACCACAGGCATGTCATTGTCGACTAAAGCGAGCGGACCATGTTTAAGTTCACCTGCGGCATAGCCTTCAGCATGGATATATGAAATCTCTTTGAGTTTCAATGCCCCTTCAAGTGCGATCGGGAAATTCGTGCCACGACCTAAGAATAAGCAGTGCTGCTTCTCTACGAAAAGTTCAGATAAACGTAAAATTTCAGGGTCATTACGTAAGGTATCTAAAATCACTTTAGGGGTATGCCAAAGTTCAGCCGTAATCTCAGCCACATGCTGTACAGAAATGCTCTTCTTAACTGTACCGATTTTTAAGACCAATAACATGAGTGCCGCAAGCTGTGTGGTAAATGCTTTGGTGGATGCAACACCAATTTCAGGACCTGCAAGAGTTAGTAAGCTATGGTTGGTCTCACGCACCATAGACGATGTTGCGACATTACAAATGGTCATGGTGGTGATGTCAGCAGCTTTTGCTGCAGCACGCTTTTGGGTATCACGCAGTGCGGCTAAGGTATCAGCAGTTTCACCAGACTGTGAAATGCAGACATACAGAGTGTGGTTGACAATGACAGGGCTGCGATAGCGGAATTCGCTCGCAATTTCCACTTGGCATGGTAGATCAATCAGTTGTTCAAACCAATATTTGGCAATCATCCCTGCATGGTAGCTGGTCCCGCAGGCAATGATTTGGATTTGCTGAATTTTCGACAAATCGGAAACAGCATTGGCAAGAAAGTCTTCACGCAGTGCATTACCATTTAAGGCTTGAGAAATGGTTTGTTGAATCGCTTCGGGTTGCTCATAAATTTCTTTGAGCATGTAGTGCTTATATTCACCTTTAGATGCGGTGCTCACAGTCGCATCTAACTCTTTCACAGGACGTTGAACTAATTGTCCAGCGACAAAGACTTCGATGCTATTGCGGGTTAAACGTGCAATATCACCTTCTTCGAGGTAAATAAAGCGGTTGGTGATTGGTAGTAAAGCCAATTGATCTGAACTGATAAAGTTTTCGCCAATACCGACTCCAATGACCAAAGGTGAACCTTCACGCACGGTAATCAGTTCATCGGGATGGTCAGTATGTACAATACCTAGTGCATAAGCCCCTTTAAGCTGAGGCACGACTTGTTGCACAGCTTCCAGCAAGCTTGGAGTTGACTTTAAAGCATCCTTCACCAAGTGAGCGACCACTTCAGTATCGGTCTGTGAGGTAAATACATAGCCTAAAGCTTCAAGATCATCTTTAAGTTCTTGATAGTTTTCAATAATGCCATTATGGACTACAGCAACATCGCCTGAAATGTGCGGATGTGCATTATCTTCAGTTGGTTTACCATGGGTTGCCCAACGTGTATGCGCAATACCCAGAGAACCTAGAATACCTGATTGATTAACGGCTTCTTCTAGATTGGATACTTTACCGACACGTCTTTCGCGTAAAACTTGGCCTTGATTGACCAGCGCTAAACCCGCAGAGTCATAGCCACGATATTCAAGGCGCTTTAAACCTTCGATGAGGATATTACTAATATTACGTTCTGCAACGCCACCGACGATACCACACATAACAAATTCCTCTTATTTCTTGATCTTTTGCGGACGTTGGTAGTTTTCTTTCGTAAACTGCTTAGAACGTTCTACCGCTAAACTATTTTCTTCGACATCGCGGGTGATGGTGGAGCCAGCCCCGACAGTTGCGCCGTTGCCAATGGTGACTGGAGCAACCAAAGCACTATTTGAACCAATGAAGGCATGATCACCAATGATGGTTTTAAATTTGTTTGCACCATCATAGTTACAGGTAATGGTCCCTGCACCAATGTTAGAGCCACTGCCAACTTCAGCATCACCCAAATAAGTAAAGTGGTTGGCTTTAGACCCGACACCGACCGTTGAGTTTTTGACTTCCACAAAGTTGCCAATATGTACCTTAGCCGCGAGTTTGGCACCTGGGCGTAAGCGGGCAAAAGGCCCAATCTGTGCATCTTCACCAACCATAGCATTATCAAAGAGGCTATACGGCTGAACTTTTGTACCTGCTGCGATCTTGGTATTTTTGATGATACAACCTGCACCAATTTCTACATGGTCGCCGAATTCACATTCGCCTTCAATAATCACATTGATGTCGATGCGTACGTCTTGCCCAACGGTTAAATTTCCACGAAGGTCAAAGCGACTAGGATCAATTAAATGCACACCTTGCTGCATCAACTTTTTGGCTTGATCGGTTTGGAATTGGCGTTCTAATGCGGCGAGCTGAATACGATCATTCACTCCTTCAACTTCGAAGGCTTGTTCAGGCTCAACCGATGCGACTTGCATCCCATCAGCTAAGGCCATTGCTACAATATCAGTCAGGTAGTATTCACCTTGTGCATTATTATTGCTTAAGCGTGGTAACCACGCATGTAATTTGGCATTGCTGACACAATAAATACCCGTATTAATTTCTTTAATCTGGTGCTGCTCTGTGGTTGCATCTTTATGTTCAACAATCGCTTGAATTTTCCCATTCTCACGCACAATACGGCCATAACCTGTTGCATCGGCTAAAGTTAAAGTCACTAAGCCAATGCTTGTCTCGGCAGTTGCATTGAGTAATTTTTGTAGTGTGTTTTGAGAGATGCAAGGCACATCACCTGATAAAATCAGTGAGCTGCCTTCCTGTGGAAGCACAGGGAGTGTCATTTGCACCGCATGACCTGTTCCAAGTTGCTCTGCTTGTTCCACCCATTCAATCTTTTCATGAGAAAACGTTTCTTGAACTCGTGTACCGCCGTGCCCATAAATTGTAATAATATTGGCTGCATTTAATTTTTTTGCAGTGTCGATGACATGACCCAGTAAAGGACGTCCTGCAAGTGGTTGTAGTACTTTGGGTAAAGAAGAACGCATACGTGTTCCTTTACCTGCAGCAAGAATAATAACAGTCGTTGACATGTTCTAATCCTAAAAATGGCCTAAGCCACAGTGAAATAAAAATAAATCCAAATACAAAGTGCAGCCCATAGTCCTGCAATTAGGTCGTCGAGCATAATGCCAAAACCACCTTCGACTTTTTGGTCAATGACACGAATCGGCCACGGTTTCCACACATCAAAAATACGAAATAAAATAAAACCCAGCAGCAGCCAGAGCCAATTCATTTGCCCTAAATACAGGACAGGCAAAAAGGTGATGGACTGGCCAGCAAACTCATCCCATACAATACGCCCATCATCATGTACGCCCATCACTTTGGCAGTATGCCCACAGATATAAATGCCAATCAGAGACATGAGGATGATGGCAATAATGGTGTTCGATAAGCCAATTGCAAGCCAAATTGGGACAAACAGCAGCGCGAAGGCAGAACCGAACGTTCCTGGTGCTTTGGGTGCTAGCCCTGAGCCAAACCCTACACCGCAAAACACGATGAAACGGTCATACCAAGACATCTGACGAAAGAGGATAGGGGGCTTATGCAAAGTGTTGATATCCATTAAATTGCAAGGAATGGTCTAAGCCATTTTGTTGAAAACGCAGACCACTTTCGGCATCAATTTTTCCAATGACACTGATGCTGCTATGGTTTTGTTGTTGCAAAAGTTTTTCATAATTCTGCGGACTTATTGTAAAGCATAATTCATAGTCATCGCCACCCGCCAAAGCATATTGCCATTGTTGTTCTCGTGTTACATCTTGTAGAGCGGTATTGATTGGCAATTGATCAAGTTGTAGGGTCGCGCCCACATGGGATGCTTTTAAGATATGACCGAGATCTTGTGCTAAGCCATCCGACACATCAATCATACTGTGCGCTAAGCCTTTGAGTGCTTGCCCCAGTTCACAGCGTGGGGTGGGGTAGTCCAAACGTTGTTGGAGAGGGTGGCCTAAGTGTTGCAAGGCAAAAGCAGCATCGCCGACAGTACCACTGACACAAATCAAATCACCCACTTGAGCGGCAGAGCGAGTAACGGCTTGACCGATATCGACCCAGCCCAGTGCAGTCACGGAAATGGTGAGATGTGGGCTTTGGGTGGTGTCTCCACCAATTAAACTCACTCCAAATTGATCACAGCAATCATATAAACCCTGACTAAAGCCTTTGAGCCAGTCATGATCAATTTGGGGTAAGCTCAAGGCCAGTAAAATACTCTGAGGTTTCGCGCCCATTGCGGCGATATCAGATAAATTGACCGCGACAGATTTCCAGCCAATCGCATGTGGGCTGGTATCAAGCGGGAAGTGACGTCCAGCAACCAAGGTATCGGCACAAATGACCAATTGTTGCTGCGGTGGTGGGGTGAGCAAGGCTGAGTCGTCACCGACGCCTAAATCGACAGAATGAGGGCTCTTACGATTAAAATAGGTATCAATGATCGAAAACTCAGCCATACAACAAATCTACTACTGTGAGTTCGCTTGTTGCTTTTCTGCTGCACGTAAAGTTGTTGCTAAACGATCTAATACACCATTGATGTATTTATGGCTGTCTGCACCGCCAAAATGTTTAGCAAGCTCGATCGCTTCGTCTAAAACCACACGATATGGGACTTCAAGGTGTTCCTTGAGTTCATATGCGCCTAAACGAAGAGTTGCTAGTTCCACGCCGTCAAGCGCAGAAACTTCGCGATCAAGCACAGGGATTAAGAGCGCATCCAATGCTTCATGATTGGCAACCACTTGGGTTAACAATTCATGATAATAGCTCAGATCCACTTTGTGCATGGCATTTTCCACACGCGTACGTGCTTCAATTTCATGAACTGGATTGTGGCTCATTTGCCATTCGTAAATTCCTTGTACAGCAAAGCGACGTGCTTTACGTTTTGCTGCATAAGTTGCTTGCAATGTTTGCGACATAGCGTTAAATAGCCTTTAACAAGTTAACCATTTCAATTGCAGTAAGAGCAGCTTCGCCGCCTTTATTACCTGCTTTTGTACCCGAGCGTTCAATCGCTTGTTCGATACTATCCGTAGTCAATACACCATTAATCACTGGAAGACCAGATTCTAGGCCAACCACGCCTAAACCTTTGGCACATTCACCTGCAACAAAGTCGAAGTGAGGTGTGCTACCACGAATCACAGCACCCAGTGCAATGATGGCATCAAAGCGTTCAGACGCCACTAATTTTTTAGCCACGACAGGAAGTTCCCACGCGCCTGGTGCATGAACAACAGTGATATTATCCTCTGATACACCATGACGTTTCAATGTATCAATTGCACCTTCTAATAGATGTTCGACAACAAAACTATTAAAACGACCCACTAAAATCGCATAACGGCCTTCGCTAGCGAGATGTAACATACCTTCAATACGGCGAATTGCCATAGCAACCTCGATGATTTTTTAAGTTGTTTGATGTGCGGTGATATATTCCACCACTTCTAAATTAAACCCAGAGAGTGCATTAAAGCGTAAAGGTGAGCTCAAAAGCTTCATCTTTTCTACGCCTAAATCACGTAAAATTTGGGCGCCAACCCCAATGGTTTGGTACTGCTGAGATAAAGCAGCATTGGATTTGGTCGGTTTTGGTGTTGTAAGGCTGTCTAGCGCTGGACCTAGGTCTTGTAAGTGACGTTGACCAATCCAAACCAAAACACCACGATCGCTACTTGCGATTTCTTGCAGCGCTTTGTCGAGATTCCATGCTG
>ERZ650306.681-NODE-681-length-20765-cov-8.078996_pt1 | contig 20765 bp, 13 predicted proteins | sample MGYA00376242_ERZ650306 | MGnify/ENA primary metagenome ERZ650306 (study PRJEB26733, sample SAMN07839244) | wastewater metagenome | biome: urban; feature: wastewater treatment plant; material: waste water | place: USA: North Carolina | collected 2016-03-31 ... | reverse complement strand
CAGGTGCTGACCCAATTGTCAGCAGAAAGCGAGGAACAGTAAATATGTGTGCACCCGATCAACTCACCCCCCATTTTAACCGTCAGGAATTTGTCTGCTGCTGCGAGGGCCGTTATTGCGATGGTTTTCCGGCCGAAATGAACAGTGACCTGTTGGCCCGGCTCGAAGCCGTCCGCCTGCTGCTTGGCGGCCCGGTGATCATCACCTCCGGGGTCCGCTGCGTGATCCGCAATGCCGAGGTCGGCGGGATTGACAATTCCCGCCACCTAAGCGGCCACGCCGCCGACTGCTATGCCCCCGGCATCTCAGTCTTCGAGCTGGCTGCCGCCGCCAACCAGGCCGGCCTGGCCGCCCTGATCTACGAAGACCAGGGCTTCACCAGGCTCTTCACGCGCCTGGACCACGAGATGCAGGAAGAAACCCAGCACGCCGATGCCATCTTGCGCCGCATTTTGCTGCTCGGTGGCCGCCCGGACATGCGCCCCAAAGAGCTGACCCTGGGCGAGAACGTGCCCGACATGCTGCGCAAAGACTTGGCCGCCGAATACGCCGTGCGCGACAACCTGCGCCAAGGCATGGCCCTGTGCGAGCAGCACGGCGACTTTGTCAGCCGCGACATCTTGCTGCAGCAGCTGCACGACACCGAGGCCGACCACACCTATTGGCTGGAAAAGCAGCTCAAGCTGATCGAAATGGTCGGCCTGGAAAACTACCAGCAGAGCCAGATGGGCTCGACCCCGGTTTAAGGAGCGGCGACGATGAAAGGCGACAAGAAGGTTATCGAAGCCCTCAACAAGGTGCTGAAGAACGAGCTGACGGCAATCAACCAGTATTTCCTGCATGCCCGCATGTTCCGCAACTGGGGTCTGGAAAAGCTCAACGACTACCAATACAAGCAATCCATCCGGGTGATGAAAGAAGCCGACGAGCTGATCGAACGCATTCTGTTCCTGGAAGGCCTGCCCAATCTGCAAGACCTGGGCAAGCTGCTGATTGGCGAGCACGTGGAAGAATGCCTGCAAGGCGACCTCACCTACGAACGCGACATTCAGCGCCCGCTCCTGGTGCAGGCCATCGCCCTGTGCGAAACCGCCGGCGACTATGTCAGCCGCGAGCTGCTGGAAGACCTGCTGGAGCACTGTGAAGAAGCCATCGACTGGCTGGAAACCCAGCACAGCCTGATCGCCAATGTGACCTTGCCGAATTACCTGCAAGCGCATATGGACGACTAAGTCGCCCATCGCAGCATCGCCCCCCTCGGCCCCGGCCCGCCTTGTGCGCGCCGGGGCCGATTTCCTCCTGGCGTGCTTGCCGCGTCTTGTCACACGCTTGATCCGCACCGCTGCGCTGAGCTTTCTGCGCGGTTTTCACCGGGTGCGAAATTTCCCCAATAGCTCGAAGCGGCCGCCTGCTTTTATCATGCGGGCTGCATTCCCCCACAGGAGCCCCACTGATGTTCTCTTCCCTGCGTCCCCTGGCCCTGGCTGCTGCCCTGTTGCCCAGCCTGGCTTTTGCCCAGTTCACCCTGCCGCCGCTGCCCTACGCCGCCGATGCGCTGGAGCCGGTGATCGACAAGACCACCATGGAAATCCACCACGATCGCCACCACGCCGCTTATGTGAACAACCTCAACGCCCAGATCAAGAGCTATCCCGAGCTGGATCACCTCAGCCTGGATGCGCTGCAAGGCAAGATCAGCCAGTACAACGTTGCCGTGCGCAACAACGGCGGCGGCCACTACAACCATGATCTGTTCTGGAAGGTGATGGCCGAGCCCGGCCTGGGCGGCGAGCCCAGCGCGGCGCTGAAACAGGCCATCGACGCCCAGTTCGGCAATCTGGACGAGCTGAAAAAACGCTTTGACCAGGCCGCCGTCAGCCGCTTTGGCTCGGGCTGGGCCTGGCTGGTGGTGACCGCCGACAAAAAGCTGGCCATCACCTCCACCGCCAATCAGGACAACCCGCTGATGGACCTGCCGGAGATTGCCCAGCGCGGCACGCCGATTCTGGCGCTGGACGTGTGGGAGCACGCCTACTATCTGAAATACCAGAACAAGCGCGCCGACTATGTCACCCAATGGTGGAAAGTGGTGAACTGGAATGAGGTCAGCCGCCGTTACGCGGCGGCCTTGCGTTAAGCGCGGCTCACAACATCCTCCTGGCGCGGTGCGTGCACGGTTTGCTCACGCCCGCCAGGGTCGCTGTGCTGGATTTGCTGAGCGGCGCCAGGCTGCGGGTTGATCTTCAATAGGGGTTTTTGACGCGGCTCAGGCATAATCACCCGATCGTCATCCCCCGGCGCGGATCATGTCCAAGCTTGTGCCTTTGCTGCTGTCTTTGTGGTCATCGTTGGCGCTGAGCGCTGGCGTGGCCAGTTTTTCTCCCCAGGGTGAAAATCCCCGGCCTGAACAACTGCGCATCACCTTCAGTACGCCGATGACGGCGCTGGCTGCCGGCGCCACCGCCCCGGCGCCCATCCGCTGGGATTGTCCGCTGAACGGCGCTGGCCGCTGGGTGGACGACAAAAACTGGGTGTTCAGTCTGTCCGCCACGCCGCAGGCCAACACCACTTGCGCCATCAGCCTGATGCCCGGCCTGAAAGACCTCAAGGGCGATGTCCTGCCTGCGGCCCGCTTTGCCTTTCGCACCGGTGCGCCGTCCATCGTGCGCAGTTGGCCATTCGACAGCAGCCAGGTGGATGAAGACCAGGTCTTTGCCCTGCAATTCAATACCGTGCTGGCCAGTACGCCCAAGGTGTATTGCCAATCCTCTGCCTGGCCAGAGCAGCTATTGATGCAGCCCATCGCGGCCGAGGCGCGCCGCCGCTTGCTGGCCCATCTGGCCAATGACGAGGGCTTGGCGCCAAAAGACGCCGACCGGGTGGCCACGCTCAGTTGCCCGCGCCGTTTGCCTGCTGACAGCGCCTTGCTGTTGCGCCTGGCGCGTGATGATCAGCAGGTGCAGCGCATCAATTATTCGGTGCGCGCGCCGTTCACCGCGACAGTGCGTTGCCAGCGTGAAAATGCCCGCGCGCAATGCAATCCGCTGACCGCGATCTCCCTGGTTTTTAGCGAGCCGATTCTTCGCGCCCAGGCCGCCGCCATCCGGCTGGGCGGCAAGGCGGCCGGATTGGGCCAGCAGGAGCGCGAAGTGACGGAGCTGGTATTTGCGCCGCCCTTCACACCCCGTCAGACGCTGGGGCTCAGCTTGCCGGCCAATGTGCGGGATGTCAGCGGCCGGCTGCTGAGCAATCTGGCCGAGCTGCAAAGCGGCGTGCGCATTGCTGACTATTCGCCGTTGGCCAAATTCAGCGCGGCGCCGTTTGGCGTGCTGGAAGCCGCCGACCCGGTGCTGCCACTGACGCTACGCGGGGTGGAAGGCAATCTGTCTGGCGTCACCCCGCAATTGCGCGGCAAGACACTGTGGCTGAACGACGACCGCGCCATGATGCGCTGGCTGGGCAAGTTCGAGCAGTATCACGAATCCTCTATTCCACCAAGCCGTCAGCTTGAGGGCGCGCAGCCGGTGGAAAGCCGCCGGCTGAGCCTGCTGAACAGCCAGCGCCAGGCCAGCGAGCTGAAGTTGCCGAGCACGCCAGATAAACAAGGCCACTGGCCGTTTGAGGTGATTGGCCTGCCCCTGCCAAAACGCGGCCTGCATCTGGTCGAGCTGGAATCGCGCGTCTTGGGCCAGGCCTTGCTGGGCGAGCCGCAGCCGATGTATGTGCGCACTGCCGCGCTGGTGACCAATCTGGCTGTGCATCTGAAAATCACCCCGGAAAACGCGGCCGTGTGGGTCAGCACGCTCAATCGCGCCCGGCCGGTGGCCAAGGCCAGTGTCCGGGTGTACGACTGCACGCAAGCCCTGCTGTGGCAAGGCGACACCGACGCCCAGGGCGTGGCGCGTATTCCCCATGCCCTGAAAGAACCGCAGTGCGACAAGCCGGGCGAGCTGAGCGGGCTGTTTGTGGTGGCGCGCGCGCGTGATGCCCAGGGTACTGAAGACATGGCCTTTGCCCGCAGCGGCTGGAATCAAGGCCTGGAAGCCTGGCGCTTTCCGTTTTCAGCACCGGAGGATGGCGCACCGCCCTTGGTGGCGCACAGCATTCTGGACCGCAGCCTGCTGCGCCCGGGCGAAACCGTTTCCATGAAGCACATCTTGCGCACGCGCGATGCGCGCGGTCTGCATGTGTTTGAGCACGATGCCCTGCCCGACGAAGTGCGCATCAGCCACAAGCAGAGCGAGCAAACCTATACCCTGCCGCTGACCTGGCGGCAGCGCCGCTATGCGGAAACCCGCTTTACCCTGCCGGTCAATGCCGCGCTGGGCGAATACAGCATCACCCTGGTGCGCAAGGGCCGACGCGTGAGCGGTGCGGAGCAGGCGGCCAACCCGCGCGATGATGGCTACCAGCTGGAAAGCTCGGCTTTTCGGGTTGAGGAGTTTGTCCTGCCCGCCTTGTTTGGCCAGATCCATGCCGCACCCGGCGCTGGCGTGGCGGCCCGTGAATTGCCGCTGAGCGTGCAGGTGAACTGGGCCAATGGCGGGCCTGCGCGCGACTGGCCGCTGACCGTCAGCGCCATGCTGCACCCCCGCGAGAGCGGGGTGGCCGGCTACGAGACATACAGCTTTGAACCGATGGAAGATACTGGCGCGCAGGCGCTGAATGGCAAGCTGGTGCTGGACAAGGCCGCGCTCAAGCTGGATGCCCAGGGCAATGGCCGCCTGCTGATCTCCAGGCTGCCAGCGCTGGATCGCCCCTATTGGCTGAAAACCGAAGCCTCGCTCAGCGACCCGTCCGGGGAGCGGCAAACCGTGTCGCGCTGGATTGCCCTGTGGCCGGCGGCCACCCGCGTGGGCGTTACCGCCAGCCCGGCCGGCAAGGATGGCGCCCGCTGGCGGGTGGATGCCCTCACCCTTGATCTGGCCGGCAAGCCGCAGGCGGGGCGCAAGCTGCGCGTGCGCATGGTCGGCCACGACACCCTGTCGGCGCGCAAGCGGGTGGTGGGCGGGTTTTATGCCTGGGAACACGCGCAAACCCGTCGGGATGAAGGCGAGGTGTGTCAAGGCGTCAGCGACAGCCAGGGCCGTTTTGACTGCCAGGTGACGGTGAAGCCGCACGAGCAGGTGGAATTCATCGCCGAGGCAGAAGACGACCGCGGCCAGCGCGCCCGCGCCAGCTATTCGGTGTGGCCGGCCTCCGGCGAAGACGCCTGGTTTGACGCGGCCGACCACGACCGCATCGACATCATCCCCGACAAAACCGAATACCAGCCCGGCGAGCGCGCCCGTTTTCAGGTGCGCATGCCGTTCCGGCGCGCCACCGCCTGGGTGGCGATCGAGCGTGGCGGCGTGTTGGACACCCGGGTGATCGAGCTGGATCGCCCCGAGTTCGAGCTGGACATCGCCCCGGACTGGACACCGAATGTCTATGTGTCGGTGCTGGCGGTGCGTGGCCGTTTGCGTGAAGTGCCGTGGTATTCGTTTTTTGCCTGGGGCTGGCGCCGCCCGAAAGACTGGTGGGATGCCTTCTGGCATGAACGCCCGGACTACACCCCGGCCAGTGCGCTGGTGGATTTGTCGCGGCCGGCAGTCAAGTACGGCATTGCCCAGATTCGCGTGGGCGACCGCGCCCACCGCCTGAGCGTGACGGTGACCCCGGAGCGCGAGCGCTATGGGGTGCGCCAGACCGCACGGGCGCGGGTGCAGGTGCGCCTGCCCGATGGCCGCCCGGCCCCGGCCGGCAGTGAAGTGGCTTTTGCCGCCGTGGACGAAGCCCTGCTGGAATTGCAGCCCAATGCCAGTTGGAACCTGCTGCGCGAGATGTTTCCCGACTATGGCTACCGTGGCGAAATCGCCACCAGCCAGCAACAAGTGGTGGGCAAGCGCCATTACGGTCGCAAGGCGTTGCCGCCAGGCGGTGGCGGCGGCAAGGCGCCCACCCGTCAGCTGCTGGATACCCTGCTCACCTGGCAACCGGCGGTCAAGCTGGATGCGCGCGGCGAAGCCATGGTGGACATTCCGGTGAATGACGTGCTCAGCCGCTTTCGGCTGGTGGCGGTGGCCGATGTCGGCGAGCAGCTGTTTGGCGCCGGCGAGGCCAGTTTTGAGGTGGCGCAAGATGTGCAACTGGTGTCTGGTCTGTCGCCGCTGACGCGTGAAGGCGATGCCATGACGGCGGCGGTGACGGTGCGCAATGGCAGCAAGCGGCCGCTGACGCTGACGGTCAGCGCCAGCCGCGACAGTCAGACCCTGCCTGCCCAGCGGCTGACCCTGGCTGCCGGCGACGCCCGCCAGCTGAGTTGGGCGGTGACGACCCCGGCCGGCGTCAGCGTCCAGCAATGGCTGTTTGCCGCCCGCGCGGAAGATGGCTCGGCCAGCGACCGGCTGAGCCTGCGCCAGCGTGTCGAGCCGGCCGTGCCGGTTAGCGTCTGGCAGGGGGCGTTTATTCGGCTGGAGGGCGAGCAATCGCTGCCTGTGGCGCTGCCTGCCGGCGCCTTGCCTGGCCAGGGTGGCGTACGTGTCAGCGTGCAGTCGCGGCTGGCAGGTGAGCTGCCCGGTGTGGCGCGCTGGCTGGAGGACTACCCGTTCAGCTGCCTGGAACAGCGCGCCGCCGTGGCGCTGGGTCGCCGCGATGCCGCCGCCTGGGCCAAGCTGCAAGAAGACCTGCCCGGTTATCTGGACGAGCACGGCCTGGCGGATTATTTTCCGCGCAGCAGCGCCAATGGGCCATCCGGCAGCGATGTGCTCACCAGCCATCTGCTCAGCGTCAGCCACGAAGCCGGCCAGCCGCTGCCTGATGCGCTGCGCGAGCGCATGCTGGCCGGGCTGTCGGCCTTTGTTGAAGGCCGCATCAAGCGCGAGCTGCCCGGTGGCGCCGCCGGGCTGGACGCGCGCCGGCTGGCTGCCATGCTGGCCTTGCAGCGCCATGGACGCTTCCGCCCGGCCATGCTCGACGTGCTGAGCGTGCAGCCACAAACCTGGCCAACGCCGATGCTGGTGAACTGGGCCGAGCTGCTGCTGCGCCAGCCGGCCATCCCCGCTCGCGATGCCCGACTGGCACAGGCCAGCCAGCTGCTGCGCGCGCGCCTGTTGTATCAGGGCGCGCGGCTGGCGCTGGCGCGCGAGCAGCAGGACAGCGCCTGGTGGCTGATGGAAGACGGCGATCTTGCCAGCGCGCGCCTGCTGTGGCTGGCCAGCCAACTGCCGGATTGGCGCGACGATGCGCCACGTCTGGCGGTGGGTTTGCTGGCCCGTCAGCAGGGCGGCCACTGGCGCACCACCACCGCCAATCTGTGGGGTGTGCTGGCTACGCGGGCGTTTTCGGCGCAGTTCGAGCGTGTGCCGGTTCGCGGTCAGACCACGGCGGCGCTGGGCGAAGCCAGGGCCACCGTCACGCCGGCAGAGGCGCCAGTCAGTGCGCCGCTGTTGCCGTGGCCGGCCAGCGGTCAGGGCACGCTGCGGCTGAGCCACCAGGGCAGCGGTGCGCCGTGGGCGTCGGTGCTGGCGCTGGCAGCGGTGAAGTTTGATGGCCAACGCAGCGCCGGCTACAGCGTGCAAAAAACCCTGACTCCGCTGAGCCAGCGCACGCCTGGCCAGTACAGCCCTGGTGATGTACTCAAGGTCACGCTGGACATCCGCGCCGAAGCCGGCATGGGCTGGGTGGCGCTGAACGATCCGATTCCAGCCGGCGCCAGCCTGCTGGGCAGCGGTCTGGGCCGGGATTCGCAGATTGCTGTCAGCCAGGCGGGCAACGACGACAGCGTGACGCCAAGCTTCGTCGAGCGCCGCCACAGCGGTTATCTGGCGTATTTCCGCCAACTGCCGGCCGGCGTACACCGCCTGAGCTACACCCTGCGGCTGAACCAGGCCGGGGTGTTCCAGTTGCCGCCCACCCGCATCGAGGCAATGTACGCCCCTGAGCAATACGGCATGCTGGCCAATGCGCCGCTGACGGTGACGCATGCGCGTTAAGACGGGATGGCGCGCGCTCGTGCTGGCCTGCGGGTTGATGCTGGCCAGCACAGCGCAGGCGACACCCAGTCTGGCCGAGGTCAAGGCTGCCTGGCTGGCGTCGGATGTGGTGTATGTCGATCGCCATGGCGAAGAAATCCAGCGCCTGCGCCGCGACAAGCAGGCGCGTCGGCAGGACTGGGTGAGCCTGGCCGAGATGTCGCCGGCACTGCGCCATGCCCTGGTCTTGTCTGAAGATCGACGCTTTTACCAGCATAGTGGCGTGGATTGGTCGGGGGTGGCTGCTGCCGCCTGGGCCAATCTGTGGAACACCCGCACCCGTGGCGCCTCGACGCTGACCATGCAACTGGCCGGCCTGCTGGACGCCGAGCTGAAGGCGGGCGCTGGCGGGCGCAGCGTCTGGCAGAAACTGGGCCAGGGCTGGTCGGCTGTTGCGCTGGAGCGCCATTGGCGCAAGGCCGAGATTTTGGAGGCGTATCTGAATCTGGTGAGCTTTCGCGGCGAGCTGGTGGGCGTGGGCGCGGTGTCGCGGGCCTTGTTCGACAAACTGCCCGACGGTCTGAACCGCCAGGAAGCCGCCATCCTGGCCGCCCTGCTGCGTGGCCCGAATGCCGACGCTGCCACGCTCAGCCGCCGCGCCTGCACGGTATATCAAGACATGCAGGCTGACGAGGCCGTCCAACTGCATCTGCCCGCACCAGACGCCGCCGCCGGCCAGCGCGCCTGCCAGCAACTGACCTTGCTGACCCAGCAGGCGCTTGGCCGTCGGCAGGGTGGCCAGGCGCTGACCGTACAACTGGCCCCGCATTTTGCCCGCAAGCTGGCCGAGCAGCGCCGCGACCCGGCCGGCCGGGTGGTGCGCACTACGCTGGACGCCCGCCTGCAACGGCTGGCTGCCGCTGTCCTGCACCGCCATCTGGCCAGCCTGGCCCGGCGTCATGTAGAAGACGGCGCGGTGCTGGTGCTGGATAACGCCAGCGGCGACATCCTGGCCTGGGTGGGCTCCAGTGGTGAATTGTCCGCCGCGCGCGAGGTGGACGGCGTCACCGCGCCGCGCCAGGCCGGCTCGACGCTCAAGCCATTTTTGTATCAGCTGGCGCTGCAACAGCGCTACCTCACCGCCGCCGCCTTGCTGGACGACAGTCCGCTGGACATGGCCACCGCTGGCGGGCTGTATTCGCCGCAAAATTATTCCCGTGATTTCAAAGGCCTGGTGTCGGTGCGCAGTGCGCTGGGCGCGTCGTTGAACATTCCTGCCGTGCGCACCGTCGCGATGGTCAGCCCGCGCCTGTTGCGTGACCGCCTGCACGCGCTGGGCCTGGGCACGCTGACCCGTGACGGTGATTTTTATGGCTATAGTCTGGCCCTGGGCGCGGCGGATGTGCGCCTGCTGGATTTGACCAATGCCTACCGCACGCTGGCGCAGGGCGGATTGGCCAGCCCGCCGCGCTGGACGCTGGATGCCCCGCCGGCCAGGCCGGTGCGCCTGCTGGACGCGGCATCCAGCTTTATCATCGCCGACATTCTGGCCGACCGTGGCGCGCGCTCGCGCACCTTCGGGCTGGAAAGCGCCCTGTCCACCCGCTATTGGAGCGCAGTGAAAACCGGCACCAGCAAGGACATGCGCGACAACTGGGCATTGGGCTTCAGCCGCCGCTATACCGTCGGCGTGTGGGTGGGCAACGCCAGCGGCCAGCCGATGTGGGATGTGTCTGGCATGCACGGCGCGGCGCCGGTGTGGCTGGATGTGCTCAACGCCCTGCACCAGCACACGCCGTCGTCACCACCCGCGCCGCCGGCCGGCGTGCTGCGTCAGCGCGTGCACTACGCCGACGAGGTGGAAGCCGAGCGTGAGGAGTATTTTCTGGCAGGCAGCGAGCAGCGCGAGATTGTTGCCGTGCGCGCCAGCGACAGTCAGGCGCCTGGCATTGTTTCGCCGCTGCCTGGCAGTGTGTACGCCATCGACCCGGACATCCCGCCCAAACACCAGCGCCTGCTGCTGCGCGCGCGCGGCGTGCCCGGTGCACAATGGCGCATCGACGGCCGCCCTGCTGGCCAGGGCGACGCCGTGCCGTGGTTTCCCTGGCCTGGCCGCCACCGGCTGGCCTTGCTGAATGCGCAAGGCCAGCCGGTGCAAACCCTGACTTTTGACGTGCGCGGCGCCGTGGCCAAGCCTGGCGCCCGGCCGCCGCGTTGAAGGGCCAATATGGCCGCGCTGTGGCCCGCCACACGACCCTGCCGGATGTTTCCCCTGTCTGCCGTCGTGTGAGCGTGGTGCGGATCACGCGGTTTCAGCTGCGCCTGCGCGCCACGCGAAAGCGGCCGATGCGCTCGGCCAGGGCGGCGATTTCGCCGCGCACTGCGGTCACGCCGGCATTCACCGCCGTCAGGCGATGCTGGTCGCAGCCGGTTTGCTGGTGGGCGGTTTCCACCTGTTGGCGGGTGACGGTGACCGCCTCGCTCAGCGCCGCGCAGGCCTGGGCAATCTGGCCCACTCGCGCGCTCATCGCCTCGCTATGGCCGGCCATGGCCGCCACCGTGTCGCGGCTGGCGTCCACCGCTGCGCTGGCGCTGTGCGTGTGGCGGGCGGCGGCCTGCATGCTGTGGCGCGCGTGCTGGCTGACCGCGCGGATGTCGCCGGCGCGCTGGCTGATTGAGGCAATGCTGCCGCTGGTGTGCTCGGCCAGCTTGCGCACTTCGTCGGCCACCACGGCAAATCCCCGGCCAGACTCACCCGCGCGGGCGGCTTCGATGGCGGCGTTCAGCGCCAGCAAATGGGTTTGCGCGGCGATGTCGCCAATCAGCGCCGACATTTTTTCCACCTGACGCAAGGCGTCTTCCAGTTGGTTGAGCGTGTCGCTGGCGGCGTCCACCGTGGCGCGGGCGTCGGCGGCGGCGTCTGCCGCCATGGTCAGCCGACGACGCCCTTCCGCCGCCAGCGCCAGCGAATCGCGCGCGGCCTCGGCGCAGGCCTGCGCGTCGGCGTCGGCGCGGCCCACCGCCGCCAGATTGTCGGCGCTGATGGCGCGCAGCTGCGCCATTTCGTCCAGCCGCTGCTGCGCGGACTGGCCCAGGGCGTCAATATCGGCCAGCAAGGCCAGGTTTTCTTGCTCGGTGGTGTGCGCCGCCGCGCCGACTTCGTCGAGCAGCACCTGCAAATGCCCTTGCATCACTGCCAATGCCTCCAGCACCCGGCCCACTTCGTCCTGACCGCCTACCGGGATTTCATGGCTGAGGTCGCCCTCGGCCATGCGATGAAAATGGCCAATGATGTCGCCCAGCCCGCGCAGCGTGCGCCGCCCCAGCCAGCGCGCGCTCAGCAGGGTCAAGAGCCAGCAGCCGCCGGCCAGCGCCGCCAGCCCGCCTTCGCGCCCGGCCAGCCAGGCCGGCGCCCACCACAGCAGGCCGGCGCACAGGGCCGACAAGGTGGCCGCCGTGCCCAGCGCCGCCAGCAGGTGAAACGCCGTCACCCGCGTCCAGTCTGGCCCGCGTCCTTCGTGATAACGGCGCGCGCCAGCGTGGATGTCGCGATAGCGTTGTTCTTCGGCGGCGATGCGCTGCGGGCTGGCCTCGCTGCGGATCGACATATAGCCGGTGACTTCGCCGCGCTTGAGCACCGGGATGATCAAGGACTCCGACCACACATAGCCGCCATCGCGGCGCAAGGTTTTGGCCATGCCGCGCCAGGGCTGGCCGCGCCCGGTGGTGGCGCGGATGTCGTCCAGCAGCGCCTGCGGAATGCCGGGGTGGGCAATGCGTTTCAGCGGCTGGCCCACCAGTTCTTCGCGGCTGTAGCCCAGCATGCGGGCAAACGCCGGGTTGACGTAGGTCAGATGAAAATTAAAATCATACTGGCACACCACCACCTGGCCGCGCGGAAACGGCCGCTCGGTGGACATCGGCGTGACGGACGGCATCGGCTGCATGGCCAACTCCTTGCAGAATGGGCAAAAAAAGACCTCCGACTGCCGGCGGAGGCCCAAGCTGGGGAAACGCAACGCCACCCAATCAGGCAGACGCTGAAACACCCATCAGAAGGTATGACGCAAGCCGACGGCAAAGCCGCGCGGATCCGCGCCGGCCGCCACCCCGCCAATGCTGCCGATGCCAAAGTCGTAATTGGCCGCGCGATTATTGCGAATCTCGCTGTAAATCGCCTTGAACAGCGTGCGCTTGGACAAATCATGCTCATAGCCCAGCGTGTAGTGACGCGCCTTGCCGCTGTCGGCCACGGTCGTGTTGCCACCGCTGAGTTTGCCGGCCTGACCATACTGGGCAATGATGCGGCCGTTGTCGCCGATGCCCAGCGCGCCGTTGACATACCACACCGACTGCTTCAGATCGCTGCCGCCATAGGCCAGCGCGCCCGCGCGGGTCAGATCGCCGTCGGTGCGGTCATACATCAGGCCGATGCGGGTGTTGGCCGAAAAGCGATAAGTCAGCGCCGCGCGCAGATCGCTGACTTTTTCGAACGCGCTGACGCTGGTCGCCGAATTGTTGTCCGCGCCGGTGGTCGAGCGGGTGTACGCCAGCGCGGCAAACCAGGCGCCGTCGTCGTACTTCACGCCGATATTGGCGTTGTAAGCACGCGGGCCGACGCCATTCTCGCCCGTGCTGTACAGCGCACTGCCCGAAAAGTTGTTGAAGGTCGGCGTGGTGTACTGCACCGAATTGCGCAGGCGGTTATCAAACAAGCCAATCTGACCGGCGGCCTGGGTTTTCAGCGCGGCATCGGTCACCGCCAGATTGCCCAACTTGCCCAACAAGGCCGCCGACATGCCAATGCCGGTGCCGGCCTTGTTGATATCAAAAATCCCGCCCATCGCGCGGGCGGACGAAGTCAGATAACCCAATTGCAGCGTGCCCATGCTCGGGCTGGTCAGGCCGATAAAAGTGTCGCGGGTGCCAAAATTGCCACCGCCAGTGTCGATGGCCAAGCCGCTCTCCACCTGCCAGATGGCTTTCAGGCCATTGCCCAGATCTTCAGCGCCCTTGAAACCGATCAGCGAACTGTTGGACGTCACGCGGGTGGTCTGGCCGATGTTCAGCGCGCTATTGGCCGCGCCACGGGCGGACACGCTCTCCAGGGTTTCGTCGATGGCGCCGTACAGGGTGACGTCGGCCAGGGCGGCGGTGGACAGGCCGCTGAGGGTGAGGGCCAGCAGGGTGCGATTCAGGGTCATGGGTGTCTTCCTCCAATGGTTGTTGTGGTGAACAGCAGAATCCGGCAAGGCTCAGCGCAGCCAGTCGGCCGGGCGTTTTTCCAGAAAGGCGGCGATGCCTTCGCGCGCTTCGGCGGTGGCGCGCTGGCGGGCAATGCGCTGGGCGGTGTCTTCGTCGGTGGCTTCGCCCAGCGGGCGGCCGTGTACGGCGGCAATCAGCTCGCGGGCGGCGCGTTGCGCGCACGGGCCGCCCGCGCACAGCGACTCGGCCAGCGCCGCCACCCGCGCGTCCAGCTGGGCGGCCGGGGCCACCTCGCTGACCAGGCCCATGGCCAAGGCGCGCGCGGCGTCAAAACGCTCGCCGCTTTGAAAATAGCGCTGCGCCTGGCGCGGGCCGATGGCCTGCAACACATAGGGGCTGATCACCGCCGGGATGATGCCAAAGCGCACTTCCGAGGTAGAAAACACCGCGTCATCGCTGGCGATAGCCATCTGGCAGGCGGCGGTCAGCCCGGCGCCGCCGCCCAGCGCCGCGCCGTGCACGCGGGCGACGGTGGGTTTGGACAAGGTGGCCAGGGTGCGCAGCATGCGGGCAAACTGGCGGGCGTCAGCCAGGTTTTCTGCCTCGCCGTGGCTGGCGGCGCGGCGCATCCAGTTCAGGTCGGCGCCCGCCGAAAAATGCCGGCCGCGCCCGGCCAGCACCACCACGCGCACGCTGTCGTCGTGGTCCAGCGCCTGGCAGGCCTGGGTGAGCTCGGCGATCAATTGCTCGTCAAAGGCGTTGAACACTTCCGGGCGGTTCATCCACAGCGTGGCCACTGCGCCGTCGCGCTGGATTTCAAGGGTGGAATAAGACATGGCTCTCTCTATTGATGGCGGAACACCGGCTTGCGCTTGTCGGCAAACGCCTGCATGCCTTCGCGCTGGTCGTCCAGGGTGAAGGTGGCGTGAAACACCCGACGCTCGAACAGCAGGCCTTCGTTCAGGCTGCTTTCAAAGGCGCGATTGACCGACTCCTTGATCATCATCGTCACCGGCAGCGAGAAGCCGGCGATGGTCTGCGCGGCTTTCAGGGTTTCTTCCAGCAGTTGCGCCGCCGGGTAGAGGCGCGCCACCAGGCCGGCGCGCTCGGCTTCGGCGGCGTCCATCATGCGCGCGCTCAGGCACAGGTCCATGGCCTTGGCCTTGCCCACCGCGCGCGGCAGGCGCTGGGTGCCGCCGGCGCCGGGCATGGTGCCCAGGCGGATTTCCGGCTGGCCGAATTTGGCGGTGTCGGCGGCAAAAATCATGTCGCACATCATCGCCAGCTCGCAGCCGCCGCCCAAGGCAAAGCCCGCCACCGCGGCAATCACCGGCTTGCGGGTGGTTTTCAGCCGCTCCCAGCCGCCGGTGGTGACAAAGTCTGTCCGGTAGGCGTGCAGATAGCTGAAATCCTTCATGAAGCCGATGTCGGCGCCGGCGGCAAACACCGTGTCGCTGCCGGTGAGCACCAGGCAGCCGATGTCCGGGTTGGCTTCAAAGTCGTCGATGGCGGCGGCCAGCGCCGCCACCACGTCGGCGTTCAGCGCATTCATCGCCTCGGGGCGGTTAAAGCGGATCAGCCCCACCCGGCCGTGGGTTTCGGTGAGCACAGAATCAGTCATGACGGCCCTTTCACTTGCTGCCCAACAACGCCCAGTCGCCGGCTTTGATTTCCACCAGGCGGAAGGCCGACAAATCCAGGCCCATATGGTCGCTGGCGCTCATATTCACCTTGCCGCTGGCGCCGACATAACCCTTGGTGGCTTCCAGCGCGTCGCGCACCCTGGCCTTGTCGGCGCTGCCAGCGCGCTTGATGGCGTCCACCGTCAGCATCAGCCCGTCGTAGGCATAACCGCCAAACGAAGACACATCGGTTTTCCAGCGTGCCTGAAACGCACGGGCGTAGTCGGTGACCACCGGTTTTTGCGGGTCTTTGGCGTCCAGTTTGTCGATCACCAGCAAAGCCGTCGCCGGCAGTCGCACGCCTTCGGCCGCCGGGCCGGCCAGCTTGATGAACTCTTCCGAGGCCACGCCGTGGGCGTGGTACAAGGGCAGGGTCAGCCCCAGTTGCTTGTAGTTCTTGGTGGCGATGGCCGGGCCCTGGCCCAGGCCAAAGATGAACAGCGCCTGCACGCCGGGGGTGTTCTTGATCTTGGTCAGCTGCGGGCTCATGTCGGTGTCCTTGGGCCCGTAGGTTTCACTGGCCACCAGGGTGACGCCGTACTTGCCAGCCACCGCTTCGGTTTCTTTTTTGCCCGACTGGCCAAAGCCCGAGGTTTCCGACAGCAGCGCCACCTTGCTCAGGCCGCGCTTTTTCATGTCTTCAAAGACTTTTTCGGCGGCCATGCGGTCGGTGTGCGGGGTTTTGAACACCCATTTTTTCACCGGCTCGATAATCGGCACCGCGCCGGCCAGCGAGATAAACGGCAGGCCGGCGCGCTCGACCAGCGGCACCATCGACATGGTCGAGCCAGTGGTGGTGCCGCCAATCAGCACGTCCACCTTGTCGTCGTCGATCAGGCGCTTGGCAAAACCATTGGCCTTGTTGGCGTCGCTGCCGTCGTCGTAGTGCACCAGTTGCAAGGGCCGGCCCAGCACGCCGCCTTTTTTGTTGATGTCCTCGACGTACATTTGCAGGGTTTTCAGCTCGGGGTCGCCCAAAAACGCCGCCGGGCCGGTGACCGACAGCACCGAGCCGATTTTGATCGGCTCTGCGCCGCTGGCGTGACCGGCCGCCACGGCGAGCGCCAGGCCAAACAGGGTGTTGCGGATGGATGCTTGCATGATGTGGTCTCTCCTGATGGTTATGGGGTAAAGCGCGGTCACACCCGCTCGATCACCATGGCGATGCCCTGGCCCACGCCAATGCACATGGTGCACAGCGCGTAGCGGCCGCCACGGCGGCGCAGTTCATACGCGGCAGTGGTCACCAGCCGGGCGCCGCTCATGCCCAGCGGGTGGCCCATGGCGATGGCGCCGCCATTGGGGTTGACGTGGCTGGCGTCGTCGGCCAGCCCCAGGTCGCGCAGCACGGCCAGCGCCTGGGCGGCAAAGGCTTCGTTGAGTTCGATCACGTCCATGTCGGCCAGCGTCAGGCCGGTGTGCGCCAGCACTTTTTTCACCGCCGGGGCCGGGCCAAAGCCCATGATGCGCGGCGGCACGCCGGCGGTGGCCATGCCCACCACCCGCGCCAGCGGGGTCAGGCCATGGCGCTGGGCGGCGGCGCCCGAGGCCAGCAACAGCGCGCAGGCGCCGTCGTTGACGCCAGACGAATTGCCGGCGGTGACGCTCAGTTCCGGGCCGTTGACGCCCTTGAGCCGCGCCAGTTGTTCCAGCGTGGTGTCCGGGCGCGGGTGCTCGTCGCGTGTCACCGTGGTGGGCTCGCCTTTTTTCTGCGGAATCCGCAGCGGAATCAGCTCGTCGGCAAAGCGCCCGGCGGCGTCGGCGGCGGCCCAGCGCTGCTGGCTGCGCCAGGCAAAGGCGTCCTGGTCGGCGCGGCTGATGGCGAATTCGGCGGCCACGTTGTCGGCGGTTTGCGGCATCGAGTGGGTGTCGTACAGCGCCTTCATGCGCGGATTGGCAAAGCGCCAGCCGATGGTGGTGTCGTAAATCGCCGCCTGGCGCGAAAACGCGCTGTCGGCCTTGGCCAGCACAAACGGCGCGCGCGACATGCTTTCCACCCCGCCGGCCAGCATCAGCTCGGCTTCGCCGGCCTTGATCGCCCGCGCCGCCTGGCCAATGGCGTCCATGCCCGAGCCGCACAGGCGGTTGATGGTGGTGCCCGGCGCCTGGATGGGCAGCCCGGCCAGCAGCGCCGACATGCGCGCCACATTGCGGTTGTCCTCGCCGGCCTGGTTGGCGCAGCCATACAGAATGTCGTCCACCGCCGCCCAATCCAGCTGCGGGTGGCGCGCCATCAGCGCCTGCAAGGGCGCCGCGCCCAGGTCGTCGGCGCGCACGCCGGCCAAGGCGCCGCCATAGCGGCCAATCGGGGTGCGCACGGCGTCACAGATAAAAGCCTGGTTCATGGGCTGCTCCTTATTGCTTGGGCCGTTCGTCAATCACCCGGCGGGCCTTGCCCACCACGGTGCGCGGAATGCCGTCCACTTCCAGCACGCTGATGCGGGTGGAGACGCCGATAATGGTCTTGATGCGGTGCTGCAAGCTCTTGGCGATCTCCTGCACCTGGGCCGGATTCAGCCGGCCGGACAGCTCGCGTTGCAGCTCGCAGCGCACTTCCAGGTTGTCCAGATGGCCATCGCGGCTGATCACCACCTGGTAATTGCCCGACAGGCGGGCGTCGCGCAGGATTTGCTCTTCGATCTGGGTGGGGAACACATTCACGCCGCGAATAATCAGCATGTCGTCCGAGCGGCCGGTGATCTTGTCGATGCGGCGGAACGCGCGCGAGGTGGGCGGCAGCAGCCGGGTGAGGTCGCGGGTGCGGTAGCGAATCACCGGAAAGGCTTCTTTGGTGAGCGAGGTGAACACCAGCTCGCCTTCGCTGCCGTCGGGCAGCACTTCGCCGGTGTCCGGGTCGATGATCTCGGCGATGAAATGGTCCTCATTGATGTGCATTCCGGACTGGGCGGAGCACTCGAAGGCCACGCCGGGACCGGACAGCTCGGTGAGGCCGTAGATGTCATAGGCCTTGATGCCCATCGTCTTCTGGATGTCCTGGCGCATCTCCTCGGACCAGGCTTCCGCACCGAATATGCCCGCCTTCAGGGGGATCTCCTCCGGACTCATTCCCATCTCCTTCATGGTCTCGCCGATGTAGGCGGCATAGGAGGGGGTGCAGCAAATGGCCGTGGGCCCGAAATCCTGGAGGATCATGAGCTGCCGCTTTGTATTGCCCCCGGACATGGGAATGACGCTGGCCCCCAGTTTCTCCGCACCGTAATGGGCGCCCAGACCGCCGGTGAAGGCGATCAGTGCCCCGTCCGGCAGCACTGCCGCCAGCTTCCGGCCCAGCGCAACGGTCTCTTCTCTGGAATGTGTAATATATTCAGCCATACAATGCTCCTTCATCTTGAAGCTTGAACTTTCCCGTTTTGCCAGCTGTCTGCGAAGCAGACTGAGAGGTAAATCAAAAGGGATGACAGAAGCTTCTGCCATCCCCCAGTATAATATAAATCGAGCAAAAGTGCAACGCTCAAGCGGCCTGCTGTACTTCCTGTGGGACAGGTGCCGCGTTCGGTTCGATCAGCCGGACCCCAACATCGCCGAACAGCAGCGGGTAAGCTGCCGCCGCATGGGGGCGCTTGCCGCCCTGCGCGTTGTACCAGACCAGATCATCCGCGCCATAGGTATCCATGGAGTGCTGAACGGATTCCTGCAGGGTCTGGCCCAGGATCAGGTGGTTGACGGTATCCCACAGCATACTGCGGGAATACACGGTGTAGACGTTGTTCACATAGCCTGCCACTGCTTTGGCACCACCGGCCAGCAGGGCATCGGCCATGGAGGTATCCAGACTGCCGCTCACGCCAAGGAACTCACAGGTCTCGGAGAGCACTACGGTGTCCTTGAGCTGGCCGCCCCGGTATGCCGCCTGGAAAAAGCTGGGCGTGATGCAGTACAGGCCGTTGATCTTGATGACCCGGTGGGTCAGCAGATCGATGCCGTAGTAGAGGTCCTTGTAGAAATCCGATTCCTCCGTCAGCAGGATGACCGGCTCGGTACGGGTCTGCTTGAACAGAAAACCGGAGGTGTAGGTGTAGTAGGAGCCGTGGGCGCTGAGAATACACAGCCCGTAATCGTTCATCCGTTTCAGGTCAGAGACGGTGACTGTGCTATCGATTCGGGTGTGCAGGCCCATCGCGGTCCAGAAGCCCTTCATATAGGAGTAGTACGGGTAGCGGGAGCTGTTCACGGTGTTGTCAAAGGCGTAGTAGATCATGGCGCTGCCCAGATCACCCTGCGGGGCGTTGGACATTTCGTGCAGATCCACAGCGGGCAGTTCGGAAGGGGCGAAGGGAGTATTCTCTTCGTCCGGGTCCTCCACCAGAACGCCGCCCAGCGCGCCGCAGCTGTAGGCAAAGCTGACCATGCCGTTTTCTTCGTCCACATGGAGAGAGCGCGCCGAAACAAGCCCTTCCTCGGCCAGCTGCTGCAGCTGTGCCACGGCGGCATCCAGCCGCTGGGCACGGGTCATCTCAGCGTAAGCGTCGCTGCCGGTCAGGGCGGTCACGGCGCTGTCGGCCTGCTGCATCTCCCGGGCATCGGCAGTGGTCAGCGTGGTCTGGGCCACGGTGTCGGCTGCCTGTGCGGCAAAGGCAGAAGCAGGGAAGAGCGCGGAAATAAAAACAGTCAGTGCGCAGAGCGCGCACAGAAAGCGATGAGAGTTTGTTTTCATCTTGGAAGTTCCTCCGGAAAAATCCTGCCGAAAAAGCAGGTCTCCAGCTTCCATTTTAGAAGGTGGAGGGGGCTTTGTCAAGGCTGCGGCAAATATTTTGCAGAGTTGTCACAGGATGAAAAGATCTGTGGAAAAAACTTCCGCAATCTTGCGCAAAAAAGGGTGGTGCGGTATACTTATATTACATAATGGAGCAGTATACGCCCTCTCCGGCATTGCGGACGAGTGAAGCAGACCTGAGCGGGCGATCCAATGAAAGAAAGAGGTGTTTTCGTTTGGAAAACATTCGGCGCTACTTCAAGCGCACCGATAAAACTTACCTGCTGCTGTGCATCTTCAGCAGCGTGATGGCTGTGACAGCACTTTCGAGCTGGGCAGCCAAGCAGGGCAATGGCTTTGCCGTGGATGAGATCACCGGCCAGATCACCGGTCTGGGCGATTACCGCCGGGCGGCGGTGCAGGCAGGTGCAGCCCTCATCGGGCTGGTCATTGCGGTGCTGCTGTCCAATATCGATTACCGCAGCCTGGTGAAGGTGTGGCCGGTGCACGTGGCCCTGACCTGGGGCATGGTGCTGCCCACGCTGGTGCTGCGCAATGTGAGCATCGGCCCGCTGACCATCGGCTACAACGCAGGCGATACCGACAACTATTCCTGGTACAAGCTGGGAGGTTTTACCCTGCAGCCCACGGAACTGGCAAAGATCAGCTTTATCCTGACCTTTGCCATGCACCTGAACAATGTGCGCACCCGGCTCAACGAGCCAAAGGAGCTGGGCAAGCTGCTGCTGCATCTGGCAGTGCCCATCCTCATCATCCATGTTCAGGGCGACGACGGCACCGCCATCATCTATGCCATCATCGGCTGCTGCATGATGTTTGCGGCGGGCCTGAGCTGGAAGTATATCCTGGGGGCGGTCTCGGCGGCGGCAGTGGCTATGGCGACGGCGTTCGCCTTTTTCAGCGATAAGATCGGCAAGGGATACCAGTGGTACCGTATCCTTGCTGTCATCGATCCCGATAACAAGACCGGCTGGGCCCCCAGCGAGACCATCTGGAAGAACATCATCTACCAGCAGCAGCGCGGCGAGATCGCGCTGGGCTCCGGCGGCATCTTTGGCAACGGCCTATTCGGAGGCAGGTATTACAGCGTGCCCAACGCCCACAACGACTTCATCCTCAGCTGGATCGGCAACGTGGCGGGCTTTGTGGGCTGCTGCGTGGTGCTGGGCGTTCTGCTGGCGCTGGTGATCA
>ERZ650306.680-NODE-680-length-20813-cov-8.554196_pt1 | contig 20813 bp, 15 predicted proteins | sample MGYA00376242_ERZ650306 | MGnify/ENA primary metagenome ERZ650306 (study PRJEB26733, sample SAMN07839244) | wastewater metagenome | biome: urban; feature: wastewater treatment plant; material: waste water | place: USA: North Carolina | collected 2016-03-31 ... | reverse complement strand
AGCCTGCTTGGGATAAGGGGGAACTCAAGCTAAGAGGGGTTTGTGCAACAAAGCCACGGGCTAGGCTAAAGATTCTGACTTCTGTTTCGGCCTACACCGGATTCCCAATCTCCACCACCGACACCTCAACCCCCAAGGTCTCGGTCATGTGCCGTGCCAAGGCGGCGATGCCGTAACGCTCGGTGGCGTGGTGTCCGGCGGCGATAAAGGCCACGCCGCTTTCACGCGCCAAGTGGGTGCATGGCTCCGAGGCTTCGCCGGTCAAATAGGCATCCACCCCCAGCGCGATGGCCTCGGCAAACAAGCCCTGCGCCCCGCCCGTGCACCACGCCACCCGCCGAATCGGCTGCTCAGGGTCGCCCACCACCAGCGGCGGGCGGTTTAGGGCGGTGCTGACCGAGGCAGCCACGGCGTGCAAAGGTTGCGTCCCTTGCGCCACCACGCCTTGCCACAGCAAGCCGTCTTGGGTGGGTTCGCCGACGATGTCCCACCCCAACTGCGCCGCCAGCTGGGCGTTGTTGCCCAAGACCGGATGCCCGTCCAGCGGCAAGTGATAGGCAATCAGGCTGATGTCGTGCGCCAACAAACGTGCCAGCCGGTTTTTCTTGATGCCCACCACGCGGGGGTCTTCGTTTTTCCAAAAATAGCCGTGGTGTACCAAGATGGCATCCGCGTTGGCGGCAATCGCCGCCTCAATCAGCGCGGCACTGGCGGTGACCCCCGCCACGATACGCTTCACCTCGGCGCGGCCTTCCACCTGCAGGCCATTGGGGCAGTAATCTTTAAAGCGCGAGACGGCCAAAAGGCTGTCGAGTTCGTTGACCAACTGGGTGAGCTGCATCTGTTGTTCCTTCCCAAAAAGTGTTTTAGATCAGTGTGGTGTGTGGTGGCGCGAGGGAGGCAAGCCACGGGTGGGTTTGATGTAGTGCCCACTAAACAGACGGGGGAAAAATCACCCATTGCATCATGGCCGCCGCCGCCAGCCTATTCAAACGCCAAGGTATAAAACACATCCACCGCGCTGTCTTCCCCCGCACGGGTGACCAGCGACCAATGCTGCGACCACTGCCATGTCAGCTTCAAGGCACTGCTGGTGCCGGTCAAGCCCTGTTCGTAGCTCATATACAGCGTATCTGACAGCCGTTTACCAAAGCTCACCACGCGGTTGCTCAGCGGGCTTTGCGCCGTACTGGCGGCGGTGCGGCTTGCGCTGACGGTGTTGGCGTTGCGGGTGTCCGCGCTGGTCAAACTGATGTCGTCCAAGCCCAGCCGCTCGGTCACTTGGCGTTGCAGGTTGCTGGATTCTCCCGCCGATAGCAGCGTATTGGCGGCAGTAAACAGCAAGCCGGTATCGCTGCCCTTGAGGTTATCCGTGCCGCGCCCCAGCACCAACCAAGACAGTTTTTCTCGGTCGGGCAGGTCGGGGGTGGACACCAGTCGCACCCGTGGCGCGAGTGCTGTGCCGCTGATTTCGACACCGGCTTCGACCGCTTGGCGTTTGCGCAGGGCGACAATATCCAGCCCCGGGTTGTCGAGCTGCCCAACAAAGCTGACCACGCCGCGCTCAATGGTGAGCTGCTGACCGTAGGCGGTATAACGCCCCTCTTCTACCCGCACCGCCCCCCGTGCTTTGAGCGTCTCGGTCGGGCTGCTGCTGATATGCAATTGCCCCGCCAAACGCGCCTCTAGCCCGCGTCCATACAGCCGGAATTGGTCGCCCAAATCGACATCCAAGGCCACCCGCACCGGCGTGGCGGCGGGGGCAGGGGGCGGCGGGGTGTGCCCCACCCTGACCACATCATCGTCGAGTTCGGGGAGGTCGGCGGCGGGCAGGGCAATCCGGCCTTTGTCGGCGCGGAGCTGGCCGGTCAGGGCGAGGACGTTGTTTTGCCACGCCAAATCGGCATCGCCACTGACCAGCAAGCTGCGGTTAGGGGCGGCCAAGGCGGCAAAGTGGTCGAAGCGCACCGTGGCCTTGGCTTGGGGGGCGGCGGCATTCAACGCCAGCCCCCCCGTGGCGGTGATATGGCCGCCGTGGGTGTCTTGGAAGCTGAGCGCATCAATCCGCACCGCCTCACCGGTCAGGGTCAGCAGGGCTTGCCCCTTGTCCAGAGCCAGCCCGCTGTCGGTGTCGCTGACAGCTAATTTATCGCCACGCACGCTGCCGGTGAGGCGCGGCGCACCCAGCGTCCCGCCCAGCTTGGTGTCTGCGGTCAGTTGCCCTTCTAGCCTTAGGCCACTTTTAACCAGTGTGCCCAGCCACGCCACGCTGGGCAGGGTGCCGCGCCAAGTGCCGTCCAGCGTGGTTTTGGCATCCAGTACCGGCTGACCCGCGCGGTTTTTGCCCAAGCCCAAGGCCACCCGTCCGCTGTGTTGCCCCAAGGTGGCCGCCGCCAGCCGAAACTGGAGGTCAGGGCGGGCACCGGTGCTGCTCAGGGTCAGCGCGAGGTCAGACAGGCCCAGCGGCACCCGCCGCGCCCACGCCCGTTCGCCGCTTTTTAGCACCACGTCGCCGGATTCGCGGGTCAGGTTGAGTTTGCCGCTGGGGGTCGCGCCGCCCCACTGGGCATCCCAGTCCGCCGCAAGGGATAGGGTGGATTCCCACGGCAGGGGTCGATTCAGCAAGGCGGCAAAGCGGGCAGGGGCAATGCCGCGCCAGCGTCCGGCGGTGTCGAGCCGTGCGCCGTCCCAGCGCAAGCGGCTGAGGTTGAGCTGGCTGTCCAGCACCCGCAGCCCCACCGCCCCGACTTCGACCTGCTGGGGGGCGAGATTCAGGCTAAACGGGGCTTCCGCCGCCACCGGCACGCTGCCAGTATTGACCAGCCGCAACACGCGCCCCCGCCACTGTCCGGCTTCTGGGCTGCCGCCACTGGCTTCGAGCTTGGCATCAAACGGCTGCGCATCCAAACGGCCTCGGGCTTCGGCACGGAAGCTGTGCTGGCGAATTTTGCCTTCGCCTTGGATGTCGGCGTGGTCGAGTGTCAGGGCGGCCACGCTGATGTTTTTTGCCCGCACGGCCACCGCAAACGGCGCGTCGGGCACGGTGCCCAGTTTGGCCAAAACGGTCAGCTCGGCGGCACGCACCGCCCCAGGCAGCAGCAGTTGGGCAGCGGTGAGGCGGGCATCCATATGCAGTGATTGCCAATCGCCCGCCACCGTGCCACCGCCCTCCGCGCGTCCGGCAAAGCCCTTGCCGATTTGCGCCAAGTTGGGGGCTTGGATGGCAAAGGTCAGTGCGTCCGCCCGCCCACCCATCGCTCCTTTGGCGGTCAGGCGGTTGTCTCCTAGTCGCAGCGTGAGGTCCAGCCCTGTGGCACGCGCCCCGCTCCACGCCAGTTCTGCCGTGCCAGACAGTGGCTGGTTGTTAAAGCGGCTGTCCCGAATATCCGCCCGTCCCCACGCGGCTAAACGGGGAAACTGTGTGCCTTCTGCCGTCAGCGTGGCGTTCAGCACGCCGCTGGGCGCGGCGACAAAGCGGGCGGGGTCAAAGGCCGTTAACCGTGCAGACAGGGCAAACGGCTGCGGTGCGGTTAAGCCCCCGTGCCCACTGGCTTCGAGCCGCGCCGCGCCCTCGGTCAGCCGCAGATGCGCCAGCTGCCACTGCCGCTGGCTGGGCGTGCCGCTTAGGGAGAATGCAGCTTGGAGCGTGCGGCGACCCTCGGCGAGGTCTAGCGTCACACGGGGAAGGGCGGGCTGCCCCGATACGGTCAGCGTGCCACCCAACGCGGTCAGCGGGGAATCTGGGCTGAACTGGCGGGTATCCACCCCGACCAGTTGGCTGTGCAGGTCAAGCGCGGCTTCGCTCAGCCGCCCTTTTGCCGTCCAAGTGCCGTGCAGCAGGGTGGTGGTGAGGTCGGTCAGGGTGATGCCTTGCGGGTCAAGCGTGGCTTCGGCGGTGAGGCGCGTCACCGGCAGCCCGCCTTGGTGCAAGGCGGCGGGCGTGGCGTTGTTGACCTGCACCGTCACCTGTTGGCTGGGCAAGGCGGGGGCGGCGGAAGGGGCTGCGGCGGCAGCGGGCGACAAGGGGACGGCTTGCGCGGCACTGGTCATGGTCACCGAAAGCTGGGTGGGCGTGGGGCCGAGTCCAAGGCGGGCAAGGTTCAGCCCTTCGGCACGGAGCTCAATCCGGCGCAGCATGGCCAGCGGGGTCGCGGCAAACGGCGCAAGGGTGACATCCATCCCCAAGCCCGCCTCACCGATAAATGCCCCTGCGGCCAATACCGGCGCGGTCAGCGTGCCAGAAAGATGGGCCACCCCGCCCAAGGCTTGGTCTTGCCAACGCCCCTCGGCGGTGAGTGTGCCGGTCAGGGCAAAGGGGGCATCCGCCGCCACGCTGAACGCCCCATGCGTCTGGTAGCCGCCACTGTGCAGCGTGTGCAGGGTCAGGGCATGTTGCCCCCCGTCGCTGTGCAAGGCCAGCCGCAAGTCGGTCAGTGGCGGCGCGGTGGGCGACAGCACCAGCTCGGCGATTTCTAGGGATTGGACGGTGACGGCCAGCGGCAGGCGCAAGCTGTCTGGTAGGGTCGGCGGCAGGCTATCCGAGGGCGCGGCGGCGTAGTGCGTTTTGCCCAAGGCCAAGCGGTCAATCTGCACCCGCCCTGACAGCAGGGCACGCGGCTGCCAGTCGAGTTGGAGTGCGCTCAGGCTTAGGTGGGTGGTGGCGGTGTCAAAGCGAATTTCCTGCAGCCGCAAGGGGCTGGCGAGGCTGCCTTGCACCTCGGCCACCGCCAAGGCACCGCCACTCAGCCATTCTGCCGCCCGCACCCACTGCGCCATCCCTGCCGCAGAAAAGGTCGTGGCCAGCAGTCCCAGCAGCAACAGCAATAGCCCAAACCCCGCCGCCAGCAGCCCGACCAGCCCGCGCTGCCACAGGGGGCGGCGGGGGGGTGAGGGCGGAGCTGGCGGCGCGGCGGGGGTGTTGGTGGGTGTGGCGGGGAGGGTCATGGGGTGGGTCGTCGCAGGAGGTCAGGAGGAGAAGGGGGGGACGGTGCGTGGTCGGCCTGTCGAAACGGGTTATTTTGTTACCGTGTCGGTGCGGGTGAGAAACCGTATTCCGCCCGATGTTGTGGCTCAAAACGTTGCCCCCAGCGCAAGGTGGAGCTGCATTTTGTGGGTGCTGGCACCATAGGCCAAATCCACCCCCACCGGTCCAATCGGGCTGCGCCAACGCGCCCCCACCCCGTAGCCGTAGTTCAGCGCAAAATCACGCCAGCTATCCGCCGCATCGCCCGCATCGACAAACACCGCCATCCGCCAGTCCGGCTTAATCGGGTGCTGGTATTCGGCACTGGCGGTAGCCAATACCCGCCCGCCGACAATGGCGTTGCCGGTTTTCAGCCCCAAGCTTTGGTAGGCATAGCCGCGCACGCTGCCCCCGCCGCCACTGCGAAACAGCCAATCCATCGGCACATCTTGGCGGCGGGCGGCCCACACTTGCCCCAGTTCGCCCCGTGCAATCAACAGCCCCTTGTTGCTGAGGGGCATCAACCATGCGCCCCGCACCCGCCCACGGACAAAGTCGGTATCAGACAGCAAGGCGCGGCTGGCTCCGCCGGCTTCCACCGCCAACAAAGTGCCGCGCTGCGGGTGGAGTAGCGAATCAAAGTCGCGCCGTGTCCACGTATAGCTGGCGGTCAGGGCGCGGGTTTTGGTGCCGACTGCGCCGTGTGGGGTGTCTTGCGCGCCAATAAAGGTCAGGTTATAGCCCCGCTCAATCAGCCCCAAGGTACGGGTGCGGCTGAAATACAGCGTCTCTTGCTGGGTCAGCAGGTTTTGGATGTCGCTGCGCTCGGCTTTGACCCCGAGGGCGGACAAATAGCCATCGCCATCACGCGGCAAAAAGAATCGTCCGTCCAAAAACTGCTGGCGGGTTTCCAGTTTGAGCTGATTGTGGAACACCACGCCTTGCCCCCAGACGTTGTTGTGCTGGTAATCCACCGAGCCGCGCAGCCCACCATCGGTGCTGTATCCCAAGCCAAAGCCGACTTTTTGGCGCGGCGCATCGCTGACCGTGACCCGCACCGGCGCGTGGTCGGCGTGGCTGGGGTCGGTGGGCATGTCCACCATCACGCTATTGAAGTAAGGCGTGGCTTGCAGTGTGGCTTGGTAATCCAGCAGCAGCGATTGGCGATAGGGGGTACCAGGGGCAAAAGCAGCAAAGCGGGTAATCAGCGCGGCGGGATAGCGGGTTGAGCCGCTGACCTCAATCTCGCCAAAGGTAAACGCCGGACCGCTGTCTAGTGTCAGGCTCAGGTCGGCGGTGTGGGTGGTGGGGTCGATGCGGGCTTGGGTGTGCTGCCAACGTGCGGCCGGAAAGCCGTCTGCCAACACGCTTTGCAGGGCTTGGCGTTTGGCACGCGCCCAGTCTGCTTGGCGAAAAGGGTCGCCAATGTTCAGCCCGCTGGCACGGCGCAGGGCGGCCTCGCGTTCGGCGGCCTCTTCGGTGTGCTGAAGGGGGCCGACGGTGGTCCAGTTGATGTGCTTGAGCGTGGTTTGCGTCCCCTCCGCCACGCGCACCGTCAGCGTGGGGAGCGGTGTGTCGGTTTGCCAGCGGGGGGTCAGTGTGGGGGCAAAATAGCCCTCCGTGGTCAGCAGTTTTTCGGCTTGGCTGACGATGGCTTCGGCGAGTGCGGCACGGGCAGCGGGGGTGTCGCGGTCGGCTTCGTCGCCTTCTTTCGCCCAGTGTTCGGCGGTGATATGGGTGCTAAGCAGCGTGGTCAGGTCGTCGGTGCCGTCAAACACCAAGGCAAAGCCCGCCGAGGATTCGGCCCAGACGGGCGACACGCTGCCCAGCATGACGCTGGCACAGCACACGCAAACAAGGGGGAATCGCATGTCAACCACCCAAGGGCTCGGTAGAGAAAAATCAAAGGGATGCGGGATGCAGCGGCGGTACCCCCTGCGGCTAGTGCAACAGTGCCGAAGCCGGTCGGTCGGTGTGGGCACTGTCTGTCAGCCAAGCGGGCCACAGGGTCAGCGGCCATTCGGCACGGCAGCACTGGTCGTACACAATGCCCAACCACTGGCGCAGTGCTTGAATCGGTAGCACCACACTGGCGGCGTGCTCGGCATCGGGACACAAAAACGTCAGGCGGACGGCATGGTCAGCCAGCGACAAGGCCACCGAATCGGCCAACCACGCCGCCCGCGTGCTGGTGGCGGGGACAGGGGCTTGCGGGGTCAGCTCGGCACGGGCGGCGTGCTGGGCAAAGCTGTGCAACACATCGGCCTGAAGGGCGTGCGCTCCCTGTTGCTGGGTCAACCCATTCAGCAGCACCGGCACAATCCGTATCAGCAGGCGTTGGGTCAGCCAAATCACCACCGGCGCGTCGCCCTCTACTTCGCCGGTCAGCCGCAGACGGTCTTCGGTTTCGTCAAAAACCGTGGTGAGGCGGGTCAGCAAGAGGGGGGCGGGCTCGGCGGGGAGCACGATGGCGGTGGCTGGCACGCTCAGACGCACCCCGCCCGCACCGCTGGGAAGTTCAACGCGAAGTCGTCCGCCCAGTCTGGCAAGCTCAGCCCAAAAGTTTCGGTGAGCTTGTAGCTGTCTAGGCAGGAATACGCTGGACGTTGGGCAGGGGTGGGGTAGTCGGTGGTGGGAATGGCACGAATCTGCTCAGGGGTCAGCATCAAGTTCATGCCTTGTGCTTGGGCGGCACGGACAATGGCACAGGCAAAAGCGTGCCAGTGGGTTTGACCGCGTGGGGTGAGGTGGTAGATGCCGCTCCGCTCTAGCCAGCCGTGGCGCTGGTACTGCAATTGCGACACCACAGCCAGCGTGGTATCCGCCAAAAGCCGCGCACTGGTCGGTGCGCCCAGTTGGTCGCTGACCACGGACAGGGTGTCGCGGGTTTGCGCGAGCCGCAAAATGGTCTTCACAAAATTATTGCCGTGTGCGCCATACACCCAGCTGGTACGAAAAATCAGGTGCGGGCAGCCGGTGGCGATAATCGCCGCTTCGCCGGCCAGCTTGGTGCGGCCATACACACTTTGCGGGGCGGTGGCATCGGTTTCGCGGTAGGGGGCGGTGGCTTGACCGGCAAACACATAGTCGGTCGAAAAATGCACCAGCGGAATCCCCAGACGGGCGGCTTCTTCGGCCAAGACCGCAGGGGCGGTGGCGTTGAGCGCGGCGGCCAGTTCTGGTTCACTCTCGGCTTTATCCACAGCGGTATACGCCGCCGGATTAACGATCAGTGTGGGGTTAGTTTCGCGCACCACGCGCCGAATCGCGTCCGGCGAGGCCAAGTCAAGGGCGGCACGCAGGGGGGCGATGACCTCGCCCAGCACCGAAAGACTGTGGCGCAGCTCATGCCCCACTTGCCCTGTGCTGCCGGTGAGTAAAATCCGGCTCATGCAAACACCTCGGCCTCAGCCAAGGCGCAACCGGCGCGGTCTTTGGGCGAAACGACGGGCGAAATGCCCTCGGGCATCGGCCATTCAATCGCCAGCGTGGAGTCATCCCACGCAATGCAGCGTTCGTGAGCTGGGGCGTAAAAATCAGTGGTCTTGTAGAGGAACTCGGCAAATTCGCTCAAGACCAAAAAGCCGTGGGCAAAGCCTTCTGGCACCCACATTTGGCGTTTGTTATCGGCGGACAAATACGCCCCGACCCAGCGGCCAAAAGTGGGCGAGCTGCGGCGAATATCCACCGCCACGTCAAACACTTCACCACTGACCACGCGCACCAGCTTGCCCTGCGGCTGCTGGATTTGGTAATGCAGCCCCCGCAACACATTCCGCGCCGAGCGGGAATGGTTGTCTTGAACAAAGGCGGTGCTGCAGCCCATGTCCTTGGCAAACTGCTGGGCGTTAAAGCTCTCAAAGAAAAAGCCCCGCTCATCGCCAAAGACGCGCGGCTCTAGGATTTTGACATCAGGCAAGTCGGTATCGAGAACGTGCATGGTTACAGCCCCTTATCCACAGCCAGTGCCTGCAAATATTGTCCGTAGCCATTTTTGCTGAGCGGCGCGGCCAGTTTGAGCAGTTGTTCCGTATCAATCCAGCCTTGGCGGAAGGCGATTTCTTCGGGGCACGCGACCTTCAAGCCCTGCCGTTTTTCGATGGTGTGGATAAACTGGCTGGCTTCGAGCATGGATTCGTGGGTGCCGGTGTCCAGCCAAGCATACCCCCTGCCAAAGACTTGCACGTCCAGTTGGTTGCGTTCCAAGTAAGCGCGGTTAACGTCGGTAATTTCCAGTTCGCCACGCGGCGAGGGCTGGATGTTTTTGGCGATGTCGCACACTTGCTGGTCGTAAAAATACAGGCCGGTGACGGCATAGCGTGACTTCGGCACGACGGGCTTTTCTTCTAGGCTAACGGCTACGCCCTGCTTGTCAAATTCGACCACGCCGTAGCGTTCGGGGTCTTGCACCGGATAGGCAAACACGGTGGCACCGCTGGGTTGTTGGTCGGCGGCGGACAGCAAATTGGCAAAGTCATGCCCGTAAAAAATATTGTCGCCGAGCACCAACGCGCTGGGCGCATTGCCCAAAAAGTCTTCGCCAATAATAAAGGCCTGCGCCAAACCATCGGGGCTGGGCTGCACGGCATAGGTCAGGTTAATGCCCCACTGCGCACCATTGCCCAGCAATTGGGCAAAGCGTGGCGTGTCTTGCGGGGTGGAAATCACCAAAATATCCCGAATCCCCGCCAGCAGCAGGGTGCTGAGCGGGTAGTAAATCATCGGCTTGTCGTAAATCGGCAGCAGTTGTTTGGAAACCGCTTGGGTAGCGGGGTAGAGTCGTGTGCCGGAGCCGCCGGCCAGAATAATGCCTTTGCGTGTCATGGGATTAGTTGCCTTTTGCATAGTGGGTATCAATCCAGTGGCGATAGCTGCCGGAGGTCACATTGTCTAGCCAGTCTTGGTGAGCCAAGTACCATGCGACCGTTTTGCGGATGCCGGTTTCAAAGGTTTCGGCGGGAGTCCAGCCGAGTTCAGCTTCGATTTTACGGGCATCAATGGCATAGCGGCGGTCGTGGCCGGGGCGGTCTTTGACAAAGGTGATTTGGTCGGCGTAACGCCCATTGGCGCGGGGTTTTAGCTCATCCAGCATGGCGCAGAGGGTGTGCACCACGTCGAGGTTGGTTTTTTCGTTGCAGCCGCCGATGTTGTAGGTTTCGCCGACCTTACCGGCTTCCAGCACGCGGCGGATGGCACTGCAGTGGTCGGTGACATACAACCAATCGCGGACATTGAGGCCATCGCCGTAAATCGGCAGGGGCTTGCCGGCCACCGCGTTGAGCAGAATCAGCGGAATCAGCTTTTCGGGGAACTGATACGGGCCGTAGTTGTTGGAGCAATTGGTGGTCAGCACCGGCAAACCATAGGTGTGGTGCCATGCCCGTACCAAGTGGTCAGATGCGGCCTTGGAAGCCGAATAAGGGCTGTTGGGGGCGTAGGGCGTGGTTTCGGAGAAGGCGGGGTCGGTGTCGGTCAGCGTGCCATACACTTCATCGGTAGAGACATGCAAAAAGCGGAAAGCGGACTTGGCCGCGTCATCCAGCCCTTGCCAGTGGGCACGCACGCTTTCGAGCAAGCGGAAGGTGCCGGAGACATTGGTTTCGATAAAGTCAGCGGGGCCGTGAATGGAGCGGTCAACATGGCTTTCGGCGGCAAAGTTAATCACTGCACGCGGGTTTTGCATCAGCAGGCGGTCAAACAACGCGCTGTCGCCAATATCACCCTGCACAAAATGGTAGCGGGCATCGCCCTGCAAGCTGGCGAGGGTGGCAGGGTTGCCTGCGTAGGTCAGCTTGTCCACGTTAATTATCGGCTCATCGCTCTGCCGCAACCAATCCAAGATAAAGTTAGCACCGATAAAACCGCAGCCGCCTGTGACGATAATCATTGAAAAATTCCGAGGGTTTTGGAAGTCAGTAGAGTGAGGCGCAGGACGCACCTGCTGGAGAAGCCCGCATCATAACGAAAAAGAACCTAGGTCGGGAGGGCGGTAGTGATGCCTACATTCGGTTACACAAGCCGTTATGACCCCTGTGCTACTATCCGCAGCTAATCAAACTACCTCGAATTGTCTGCGTGTTGCCATGATGGCATTGCCCGCAGGCCGTCCCCCTGGAAAGCATGAAAAAACATCTCATCCCCCGTACAGAACTCAGCGAAGTGCTGTTTAGCTTCCGCAAAACGTTCTATCAGCTTGGCGCATTTAGCCTAGTGATTAACCTCCTTGGCATCATGCCGTCTATCTACATGTTGCAGGTTTACGATCGCGTACTGGCCAGCAGCAACGAAACCACGCTGCTGATGCTGACCCTGATGACGCTGGGGCTGTATGTGCTGATGGAGTTGCTGGAATTTACCCGTTCCAGCGTGCTGATTCGGGTCGGTAACAAGCTCGACATGCTGCTGAACCAGCGGGTGTTTACTGCTGCGTTTGAGCGCAACCTCAAGCGGACGGGTGGCAATCCCTCGCAAGCCATCCACGACCTGACCAATGTGCGCCAGTTCTTAACCGGCAACGGCTTGTTTGCCTTTTTTGATGCGCCGTGGACCCCGATTTACCTGCTGATTTGCTTTATGTTTCACCCGCTGCTCGGCCTGTTTGTGCTGATTGGCGCGGTCTTGCTGTTTGGCTTGGCGTATGTCACCGAAACCGCTACCCGCAAGCCTTTGGCTGATGCCAACCAAGCGGCCATGGCCTCGTCGGCGTTTGCCAACAACAACCTGCGCAACGCCGAAGTAATTGAAGCGATGGGCATGATGCCGGCGATGCGTTCGCGCTGGTTTAAGCACCACGGGCGAATTCTGGAAAACCAAACCCTCGCCTCTGACCGTGCGGCACGGATTTCCGCCGTGACCAAATTTGTCCGTATCAGTATGCAGTCGCTGATTCTGGGCTTGGGGGCGTTGCTGGTGATTGAAGGCAAGCTCACCCCAGGCGGCATGATTGCCTGTTCCATTTTGATGGGTAAAGCCTTGCAGCCGGTTGAATTGGCGATTGGCACATGGAAGCAACTGCTGAATGTCCGTACCGCCTACGCACGCTTGGATGAGCTGTTGACCAGCCACCCTGCACGCGGCGCAGGGATGCCCTTGCCACCGCCTAAAGGCCAGATGACCCTAGAAGGCGTGATTGCTGTACCCCCGGGGGGTCAACACCCCGTATTGCGCGGCCTGAGCTTTGCCATGAATGCTGGCGAAGTGATTGGCGTGATTGGACCTTCAGCCTCGGGCAAATCCACCTTGGCGCGGCTGTTGGTCGGTGTGTGGCCTGCCCAAGCCGGTAAAGTCCGCTTGGATGGCGCGGATATTTTCCAGTGGAACAAAGACGACCTCGGGCCGTGGATGGGCTATCTGCCCCAAGACATCGAGCTGTTCGAAGGCACCGTCTCTGAAAACATCGCCCGCTTTGGTAAAGTCGATTCGACTCAAGTGATTGATGCGGCGATTCGGGCCGGCGTGCATGACATGATTTTGCGCTTCCCACAGGGCTACGACACCCGTTTGGGCGCGGATGGCGGGATGCTGTCTGGCGGTCAAAAGCAGCGTATTGGCTTGGCACGGGCGATTTACGGCAATCCGTCGTTTATCGTGCTGGACGAGCCGAACTCCAACCTTGATGACGTGGGTGAAGCCGCACTGGTACGCACCGTGCTGGACTTGAAAGCCCGTGGCAAAACCGTGGTGCTGATTACCCACCGCACCAGCATCATCAATGCGGTCGATAAACTCTTAGTGCTGCGGGAGGGCGAACTGGCTGCCTACGGTCCGCGTGACCAAGTGTTGGCGCACCTGATGCAGCAACAGCAACAAGCCCAACAGCAGGCCCAACAAGCCCAAGCCCAAGCGCAGGCCGCTTTGGCGCAAAGCCCCGCCGCCGGTGAAGGCTTTGGCGCAGCCCCTGCCGCCCCCGCTGCCGAGCAACCTAGCGAAAAAGAGTAAGCCCATGAACTGGTTCAATCGCCTTAAACATTCGTTTTCTGATGCAGCGGATACCCCTGCAGATACGCCTGCCACCGTCGATACCGATGCCCGCAAACCGGCACATGTCGGCCTTATCATGCTGCTGGTCGGCTTTGGCGGCTTTATGCTGTGGGCAACCTTTGCCCCGCTGGATGCCGGTGCCACCGCGCCCGCTAGCGTCAAAGTAGCGTCCAACCGCAAAACCATCCAGCACCTGACCGGCGGTATTGTGGATAGCATTGATGCAAAAGAAGGGCAGACGGTCAAAAAAGGGCAGGTGCTAATGCGCCTCAACCCGACACAAGCCAACGCCCAGCTGGGTATCTCCCAAGGGCAATTTATTACTGCTCGGACGATGGAAGACCGCCTGATGGCCGAGCGTGACCACAAAACCACGCTCGTGTTCTCCAAAGAAATTACCGAAAAATACAGTAACGACCCCCGTGCCCGCGAGGCCATGGCGGTGCAAACCCAGCTCTTCAACACCCGCCGCGCCACCCTGCAAGGCGAGCTGAGCATTCTGCGTGAAAACCTGCAAGGCATGAACGAGCAGCTCAAAGGCATGGAAGCCCTCAAGCTCTCCCGCGAGCAGCAAGTGAAGTTTATTAACGAAGAGCTAAAAGGCGTGCGGGACATGGCCGCCCAAGGCTATGTGCCCAAAAACCGCATGTTCCAGCTAGAGCGCGGCTTGGCCGAAATCAGCGGTCAGTTGTCCGACGCGATGGCCAATATTGGCCGCACCCGCAATGGCTTGGCCGAGCTGAAATTGCGCGTCTTGCAGCGTGAAAATGAGTACCAAAAAGAAGTCGAAAGCCAACTGGTCGAAGTGCAAAAAGAAGCCCGTGCCCAAGCCGACCGCGTCGCTGCAGCGGAATACGAACTGGCCAACACCCAAATCAAGTCACCGATTGATGGCATTGTGGTGGGCTTGAATATCCACACTGTAGGCGGCGTGATTCAGAGCGGCTTCCACATTATGGATGTGATTCCCCAAAACGAGCCGATGCTGATTGAGGCCAAGATTGCCACTAATCTCATCGACAAAATCCACCCCAAATTGCCCGTGGATATTACCTTCCCTGCGTTTAACCATGCCAAGACCCCCAATATTCCTGGCGAAGTGGATGTGGTCGGCGCGGATACGCTGATCGACGAAATGACGCGGATGCCCTACTACTTGGTGCAAGTCAAAGTCACTCCCGAAGGCATGAAAAAACTAGGTGATGCCCAAATTCGCCCAGGGATGCCCGCTGCCGTGGTCATCAAGACCGGCGAGCGCACTATGCTGAACTACCTGATTAAGCCACTCTTCGACCGTGTTGACGGCGCATTCAAAGAGGACTGACCGTGAAGCTAACCCCGCTTGCTGCCCTGCTGTCTGGCGCACTGCTGTTGTCGGCAACACCGGCCAAAGCATTGGGCTTTTTAGAGGCTTACCGCGCTGCACTGACCAGCGACCCGACTTACCAAGCTGCCATTGCCGAAAATGACGCAGGGCAAGAAAACATTGCCCTCGGTCGGGCAGGGCTGTTGCCGCAAATCTCCGCGTCGGGCAGCCGCTACAAGGTCAAGGGCGACCAAGAGTATCCGCAGCAAACCCTGACTGGCTCTCGCCGCGTTACCAACCCACTGGACTACACCAGTAATTCTCGGGTGGTGCAGCTCCGCCAAACTTTGCTCAATTGGGGCAGCATCGCCCAATACCGGCAAGGTAAGGCGCGGGCGGGCTATAGCGGCGAAATCTTCCGCAGCAAACAGCAAGACCTCGCGCTGCGCTTGTCGTCCAGCTATTTTCAGGTGCTGCTGGCGCAACACAGCATCGAGCTGGCCGAAGCACGGCGTGACACCCTGAACCAGCAAGTCAAAACCACCGAAAAGCAATTTGAGGCAGGCGATGGCACGATTACCGATGTGGACGAAGCCCGTGCGCGGTTCGACCTCTCGGCGGCACAGCTGATTGAAGCGCGTGACCAGCTGACCGTGGCCTTGCGCAGCCTGCGCGAGATGGTCGGCGAAACACCGCTTTCGCTGGCCGTGCTCAAGACCGAGCTGCCCTTGGTTTCACCCGCCCCCGACACCCTAGAAGCGTGGATTGAACTCGCCCTAGACAGCAGCCCCGAAATTGCCGCCGCACGGCAAGCCCTCGAAGTGGCCGCGCGTGAAGTGGATAAAAGCCGAGGTGGGCATTTACCCACGGTGGATTTGATTGCGGCGTATAACAAGTCGCAATCTGAAACCGTCACCAGCATTAACCAAGACACCACCACCCGTCAGGTTGGCTTGCAGGTGAATATCCCGATTTTTTCGGGGGGGTATACCAACGCGCTGACCAACCAAGCCATTGCCAACCGCCAACGCGCCACCTACGAGCTGGAAGCTGCCGTTAACCGCACCCAGCTAGAAGTCACCCGCCAGTTCTCTGGCACGTTGTCGGGCATTGCCAAGGTGCAGGCCTTGCAATTGGCCGTGGCCTCCAGCGAAAAAGCCGTGCATTCCACCAAAATGGGCTTTCAGGCAGGGATGCGTACCAACGTGGACATCCTGAACGCTGAAGAACAGCTTTACCAATCGCGGCGCAATTTGGCCGAAGCCAAATACCTCTACTTGCTGTCGTCCCTGCGGCTACGGGCTGCAGGGGGGATGTTGAGCGAGGCGGATATGGTGGCGGTGGATAGCTTTTTTGGCGCAGAAAGACCCGTCCGCCCGCCCAAGCTAGGCAGCACGCCAGATAAATCGGCGGGGCAAAAAAAATCAGCACGGGTGGGCTAAATGCCCACGGCCTCGGCCTACCCGATGACCCCCATCGGGTACTTGGCTTCTCCGTTCCAAGAGAAATTTGGCATTCCACGTCAGCCAGGCTTGGCACCGCACGCCCGCGCCACGCTCACCCTGCTGCCGCCGTTTAATGTGGCCGACAGCGTGCGCGGCTTGGCGGCTTTCTCGCATGTGTGGCTGATTTTTGCCTTTCATGGCACGGCGGCACAGGGCTGGCATCCCACCGTGCGCCCGCCACGTTTGGGCGGCAATGCGCGGGTTGGGGTGTTTGCCAGCCGCTCTACCTTCCGCCCCAATCCGCTGGGGCTATCCGTCGCCAAGCTGGTGCATGTCGAGACCGAGTTGGGGGTGACCTTAACCTTCAGCGGGCTAGACCTGCTCAATGGCACGCCGATTCTCGACCTCAAGCCCTATATCCCCTTTGTCGATAGCCAGCCCGATGCGTTGGGCGGCTTTGTAGCCGGTACGCCGCCGACCTTGCCGGTTATCTGGACCGCGCAAGCTCGCGCCGATGTGTTGCCCTTTGCGGCAGAATATCCCCATCTCCCCGCCCTGATTGACGAGGTCTTGGCACAAGACCCGCGCCCTGCTTATCAACAAGACCCAACGCGCCACTACGGGGTCAAGCTCTATTCGTGTAATGTGCGGTTTGTGGTGACAGAAAAAGGGGCAACCGTGCTTGCAGTTGAAGCCGCCGTCCCCATTTGCCAATCTGCTCCGCAATAGAACCAAATTCTCTGTCACCCGTCTGACGATGCGTGACTGTTTTTTTACGCTTTGGAGACTCCCCTTATGGCTCACACTGCCAAGCACCTCGTTCTTGCCCTTACTACGGCTACCCTGTTTGCCACTCCTTTTGCTGAAGCTGCCAAGTTTGGTGGCGGTAAATCCAGCGGGATGCAGCGTTCTGCTTCGCCAGCGCGTAGCCAACAAGCTGCTGCGCCTCAATACAGCCGCCCTGCGACTCCTGCGCCTGCTGCCGCACCCGCACGCCCTGGCGTGGGTGTCGGCACGGCGATTGCCGCCGGCGTAGGCGGGGCTGCCGCCGGTTATATGCTGGGCTCGGCGATGAATAGCGGCAATGGCAACCATAGCGGTGCTGCCCCTGCCGCTGCGGGTAGCACCGCCGCCGCCACCGCTGCCCCTGCCGGTGTGGCTGCCCCTGCCGCCGCAGGGATGCCAACCGCGCCGCAACAACAAAGCGGTGGGATGCCGTGGGGCTTTATCTTCTTGCTACTGTTGCTGGGCGGTGGCTTCTGGTGGATGAAACGTCGCAAAGCGGAGCAACAACCCCGCGCCGCAATGAATACCGGCTTCCGCCCTGTTGAAAAGACCATTAGCGACGACAGCAACAGCTACCGCAACACCCCCATGCCGGTCGCCGGTGGGGCCGTTGGCAGCTTAGCCGCCAGTGCTGCTGCGCCTTTAGCCACCAATGGTCGCCTGCCTGACGGTACCGAAGTCCCGCACTTCTTGCGCCAAGCTAAAGCGACGTTTATGCACCTACAAAGTGCCAATACCCCGCAAAACGTGGAAGAGGTTCGCAAATATCTGACCCCAGAAATGTTCGAGTCGATTAAGGCCGATGTCAGCAGCAACAACGAACCCGCTGACTTCCCAACCTTGAACTGCGACTTGGTGGAGGCGGAAGAAGAAGGCAACCGTCTGATTGCCAGCGTGCGCTTCCACGGTATGGTCAGCGAGTCGGTCAATGCGCCGATTGAGCCATTCTCGGAAGTGTGGCACTACGTCAAGGGTGCAGACACCGGTAACAAATGGCTGGTGGCAGGGATTCAGCAAGGCTAACCCCCCCCTCCTGCTTGGGGCAGGCTAGACCGCTGCCCCACGCCACGACAAAACGCCCGCCCAGTGGATGCTGTGGCGGGCGTTTTGTTGGGATGAGGCTTGGTTACTAAATGGGCAGCCTGCGAGAGAACAAGCCATTCCTGCGTGCAATCAACCTCAGGGCAATGGCTCTCTACCGCAAAAAACCCAGCTCAAACACCAGCGGCTGGAGCTTTTCGGTCAGCGCCGTGTAGGCGGTTTCAAATGGGGTGAAGTTCACGGGGGCGGTGTCGCCGCTGCTGCTGCGGGCTTTCAGGGCGTTGCGGATTTGGTACCAGCCCACGTCAGCGCGGTTGAGTTTGAATTCGTCGCGCACGCTGCGCTCATCGGTGTGGGCGAAGTAGGTTTTCCACAGTGTCTTGCCTGCACCCAGCACCGCTTTCGCCTCAGCCGACAGCACTTTTTTGGCCAAATACCGCACCATGAAGTCGGACTCAAAGCGGTCTGGCGCACCCACTTCGTCCTCGGTGAAGGGGATGAAATGGTTGACGATGCTCCACTTTTTGCCGTTCCACTCTAGGTCGTCGGCACTGGCGGTGAGGTTCTTGCCGTGAAAGAGCATCCAGACCAAGCAATCCGTTTTGAATTCGTCAGTGAGCAGTTTTGATGGTTGCAAGAATTGGTCGCTGTGGTTAACCCATGTGTGCTTGATAAGTAGCCGCGTAGCGAAAACCACCGCCGCTTGCCACAGATTTTCTTCCTTGATATACAAACCGCCACCGTTGCCGCCAGTAAATATGGATGAGGAAATAAGCGTTTCCTGCCCCGCGTGCTGCAAGTCGTTGTTACTGGCGTAGAGGTAACCCACCATGTCGTCGCAAGATTTTTTGAGGCGCGGGTTGCTGGACACTTTGAGCGCATTGGAAAGTGGTAAGGCAAGTTCGTCGTTTGTTTGGGGTTTGTCCATCCATGCATTCAGGTAGGTGGTGCTTGGCAAGTTGTAGAACAACTTCTCACCAATCTGCTGCGCTTTTTTATTCAAAATCTCAACGGTAATCTCGCCAAGTGGTGTTTGTTTAGCTGCGTTTTGATCAGTTTTCCAAATCAAAAATCCAATAGGAAAATCGCCCTTCAAACCGTCAAAGGCTTTGCTGTGTACGATAAAACCACCCAGATACTGCGCGTTCCAAGTTGTTCGGAATTTTTCAAAATTGGGTGCGTTGACATATTTCAGCGTACTGAACATTGCCAACGTTGCCGTCGGTATTTCCTTGGCAATACGCACCAAAAACTGAACAAATAGCTCCTTGCTGGCATATCCCACGTCGGTCATGGATGCGCCAATTTTTGTTTGTTCAACCCCTTTTTTATTCTTGTCACCCTTGCCAATGCCAGAGCCAGTTTCCCCATACGGCGGGTTAATCAACACCAAAATCTTTTTCCCATCGGCAATTGCCTTTTGCAAACCCGCAGGCACTTTATTCGTCAGGCTGTAATCAATCTTTCCATCGTCGGTAATGTCGTCATTCAAATAGTCGTACTGAAAACGCTGCGCCGCCACACAGGTTTTGGTGGCCTTCATCACATCCACATCCGCTTGGTCTAGCGTGGACATATAGATATTGCGTGGGTTGCTGTGCTTGACCTCCAAGTTCCCCACGCCGCAACACATGTCCCACACGATGTAGTTTTTTTGCCAGTTTTTGCCCAGTGTCTTGGCCAGCTTGTCGTAGGCCTTTTCCACCACATGCAGCGGCGTGTAATACGCGCCTTTGAAGCTGCGTTCGTCCAGCGGAATCAGGCTGTCGCGCCGCTCCAACAGGTAGTCGCGGTATTCGGAATTTGGCGGCTTGTGGTAAATCGCCCAGAACCGGCGGTAGCCCTCTTTGCTACCCAACTCGTAGTTTTTGCCGCCCAAGCTGAACACCGGTGCGCCGTTTTTGTGCAGCAACTCGGCAGGCAAATTGGCGTGGGTGGAGACCGTGCCGTCGTGCATGATGTCGGCAAAAAACAGCAGCGCGTAGTCTTCTTCGTCCACACCCGCAATCTCGCGCCCAATCATGGCCACCCATTTATCAAAAACCTGTTTCAGGTTGTCCGGCGTGATTTGGGTGCGGATGATGTCGCCGCTTTTGATCGCCGCTTTGATGGTTTGGATGAATTCGTCTTCGTGCGTGGAAATCTTGAACGAGACAAAGTGCGTGCCGATGTGGGCAGAAATGGTGTCCAGCGCATCTGGCGTGTACTTGCTGGCCGATTTGCCCCATTTCACCGTTTTTTTGGCGAGAAAGGGCAATACATCCGCACTTTTCATAATCGCGGCTTTTTCGGTATCAATGACTGCCAGAAAAGGCGGTATGGGTTCGCCTTTGTTCAGTGCCACCTGCACGTAATGCAGCAGTTGGGTGAACATGGCATAGCTGGAGTGTTTTCCGGTGTCCTTGGCCTCGAACCAGATCTCATTGGTCTGGATGTCGATCAGCCCCTTGTTGTATTTCTTGAGGCCGAGCGCCTTGATATAGGCATCCTTGACGTCTTCTTCGGTTTTGGTTTTTCCCAACTCGGCATACAAACTCATCAATGACATCCCTTCACGCGGCGGATTCGGTTCCGCTGAAAATTATCCGAACAGGCATGACCCTAATCGCGCCCGCCGATGACGGCAAGACTTATCGGCCGCGGGGACGTCCGCCGGCAAGATATCAATTCGCAAGTTATTGATTTATATGAGTTTTTTATCGGAAAGCTCAGCTTTGAAGCAGACTGGCGCTTAACATCCACATCAGCAGCGCGATGACGGCGCCGAGTGCGCCATAGGTCTTGTTGTAGTCCTCGAAACTCGCGACGTACCAGGAGAACAGCACCGAGCCCAGCAACACCTTACGCCGCCCCCACCAGTCCGATGACGAGCCCGCCACCAGCGCACCAATGGCCAGGCCAATGGGCGCAGCGCCCATCACAGCGCCGAATGCGGGGCGAGAGATTCCCCATTCAGCAATGATAGAAGGCGCGACAAAGCCCATGATGGCCACGTCCATGCCATCCACGGCCACGATGAAAAAGCAAAGCAGCACCAACACCCACTGATTGGGGGAAAGCGCTCGCGCGTTGATGAACTCCCTGACGTTCAGGGTCGTTGTTGCATGGCTCATGAAGTCTCCGTGTTTTTGTTCCGGTCCGAATCGATGGGGCTCAGGTGTTCCAGCTCAGGGTCTTGCTGTCCTGGCCTGCCACCGAGTACAGGGCCCCGGGTGCATTGCGGGTCTTCTGGAAGTCCTCCAGCGACTCCCCCCGCATGGCGGCATAGATGTGCAGGTTGGACACCCCGATC